>RRZU010195890.1_pt1 | contig 11723 bp, 9 predicted proteins | sample 2165561 | NCBI WGS metagenome assembly RRZU01 (sample SAMN10456909, study PRJNA506462) | wastewater metagenome | isolation source: wastewater sludge | place: USA: Moscow, Idaho | reverse complement strand
TGCGTTATTTACCTTCGGTGGCAGTATGGGCGTGCTGGATGTCATTCTTAACATTCAAGGTTTAAGCATTGAAAACCGCAGCAATCGCAGCATGATGTCTAATTTTCACGGCATGTTTAGCCTGGGCACCATCGCTGGCTCAGCATTAATGATCACCCTGCTGAGCATTGGTTTATCGCCCTTGTTCAGCACTTTAACACTGCTGAGCACAGTCTTGGCACTCAGTGTCTTGGCCATGCGTGGCTATTTAAACGAGCGCACCCTGAGCAGTAAAGATGCATTTGTTTGGCCTAATGGCTGGATCCTGCTGGTTGGCTTAATGTGTTTTATTGTGTATCTGGCCGAAGGTGTGATACTCGACTGGAGTGCTTTATACCTGATTGAGGACAAACACATTGCCACCGCCCAAGCCGGTCTTGGTTATGCCTGTTTCTCGGCGATGGTTGCCACAGGTCGTTTTCTTGGCGATGGTTTAGTGCAGCTGCTCGGGCGGGTACGGGTGATTGTTGGAGGCGGCCTGCTGGCAGCAGCGGGCGTCACACTGAGTATTCTCAGCACGCACTGGGGACTTGGTTTGGTTGGCTTTGCGCTGTGTGGTTTAGGATGTGCAAACGTATCACCGGTGTTAATCTCAAGCCTCAACAAACAAACCCATATGCCGACCCACTTAGCCATTACTGCTGCTACCACCATTGGTTTTGCTGGCGTACTAGCAGGCCCAGCGATGATGGGTGCAGTCGCCCATTACAGTTCACTCAGTGCAGCATTTGCTGTGTTAGCCGGATTATTACTGGTGGTTGCCGCGCTGGGCCATCGCTTTAAATAAAACTTTTAAGTAAACCACCAAGAATCTGAATATTCTAATTGACGACAACCTGTGAATCGTAAGACAAAAACAGATTTCCCTCTTTTTTGTAGTCTGGATTGTTTGAAATACTTCGCATCCAATTAAATTTTAGCTTATTCGATTGTGGTTCATCACCGTGCATACGGGGAACGCGAATCGACCGCCCAGTTGTGTGGCCAGCATCACGGTTCATCCCCGTGCATACGGGGAACGCTGAACGTCTCAGCAGGCCACGCGAAAGGCAGGCGGTTCATCCCCGTGCATACGGGGAACGCGCAACAGGCCGCACACTAACAGAACCGTACCGCGGTTCATCCCCGTGCATACGGGGAACGCAGTGGCATCAGCGCTATACTCGCCGCTAGTCGCGGTTCATCCCCGTGCATACGGGGAACGCCGCCAGACAATGCTGTACGCGCTCGGATGCCCCGGTTCATCCCCGTGCATACGGGGAACGCATCTTGGCGGAGAAACGCTCAAGTTTTTAGGTCGGTTCATCCCCGTGCATACGGGGAACGCTGCAACCATGCTGAATTGAGTGGAGGTTGTAGCGGTTCATCCCCGTGCATACGGGGAACGCTTTGGAGTGGTGCCAGGTAAACAAGGAAAACTCGGTTCATCCCCGTGCATACGGGGAACGCGTTATATGCCGCGCTGGAGTGCGAGGGTAAAGACGGTTCATCCCCGTGCATACGGGGAACGCTCCTGGGGCGCCGCTATTACGACTTGTAATTTTCGGTTCATCCCCGTGCATACGGGGAACGCTTGATAGTGCCGCATCGCCCGAGCTTAGGTATCGGTTCATCCCCGTGCATACGGGGAACGCTGAAAAACAACGACTTACCCGAGCCTTCCATGCGGTTCATCCCCGTGCATACGGGGAACGCCACCACTCTATCGTACACAGGTTGCGGCTCTACGGTTCATCCCCGTGCATACGGGGAACGCTGTAATTTTAACAGGCAGTACGCGGTTTAACTCGGTTCATCCCCGTGCATACGGGGAACGCAATTTTTAGCGAGTTGCTATCCTGTTTGCGACCGGTTCATCCCCGTGCATACGGGGAACGCCACAATGGATCGCTCCACCTCATCCGGCCCACCGGTTCATCCCCGTGCATACGGGGAACGCGTCCTGATAGACCGCTACTAACTTTTCGTAACCGGTTCATCCCCGTGCATACGGGGAACGCATCGGTGAGATCCCGACCGCGCGTGCGTTTAACGGTTCATCCCCGTGCATACGGGGAACGCCGCTAATCACCAACGGTGCTTTTTCAGGTGTACGGTTCATCCCCGTGCATACGGGGAACGCGTACTGCCTGGTGGTGCGCGTGCTTGCGCCATCGGTTCATCCCCGTGCATACGGGGAACGCCTATTAACGATAAAGCCTTGGCAACTCGCGCGCGGTTCATCCCCGTGCATACGGGGAACGCGGAGTCAGACGATGCAACCAACAGTAATTAAACGGTTCATCCCCGTGCATACGGGGAACGCTTGCGCACGTTGCGGCGCAATTGAGCCATACCCGGTTCATCCCCGTGCATACGGGGAACGCTACCCGATGGGCTAGATGCTGGCGCTACACCGCGGTTCATCCCCGTGCATACGGGGAACGCTCTAAGTGTACAGACTTGATTTCATTAAAGAAATTCATGGCCTATATTTGTACCAATCAAATTCCAGCTTTTTAAAGAGCCTCTTCTGCTATAAATCCACACTCTCCGGAAGAAATTTAACAAGCCTTAACCCATCAAACTCCACCGGTGTTCTTCGATTTTTACCGTAGGTGATAAAGTCAAAACCAGACTCAGTATTCGTCGCCCAAGCCATGACAACATTACCATCTTCTGCTAACTCCTCAGTCTGTTGCCAAATCATTTCACGGATACGTCTGCTCACATCGCCCACGTAAACACCGGCTCGAACCTCTAGCAGCCAAACCGCTAAGCGACCACGCAACCGTGGCGGCACAGCTTCAGTGACAACCACTAACATACCCATGAACACCTCCTAAGCTGTTCGATGCCCTTCATCACCTATACTTTCAGGCTCGGGTATAGCAGGTGGCTGGGAATCTTCTGGCGGGGTTGGTGGCAAAATCTCACCAGCAGCAAGCACTTCTTCAATAAGTGGGATAAGGGTACGCAAGGTTTTGCTAGTACGAAAAACTTCTCGACATGCAAGACGAACCTCTTGATCCGGCTGTTTCGGATGCTTAGCCGCTATTTTGAAAGCAACTGGCACAACTGTATCGAACTTTATCAAGTCGGCTATATCGTAGACAAAGGATAAGGGCTTTCCTGTATGCAAATAACCAATTGCAGGTGCATAGCCCGCCGCTAAAATTGCTGCTTCGGTTACCCCGTACAGACATGAGGTTGCAGCACTAATGCACTGATTAATCACGTCACCTCTTGCCCAGTCCTTGGGATCATACTTACGACCGTTCCATTCAACGCCATACTGCTTGGCAAGTAGCTGATAGGTCGCTCGAACTCTTGCTCCCTCAATGCCGCGCAACTGATCAACGCTGCGGCGTTGCGGTGCTGCCTCATTGAAGCGAATTTCAAACATTTTACGCACTACTTTCAGGCGTAACTCATCATCCAAGGCAAGTTTTGCCTGATATAACAACTTATCAGAACGTGCCCCGCCTGGTTGTCCGACAGAGTAAAGCCGTACGCCTGCCTCACCTACCCATATCAATAGCGTTCCAGTTGCAGCCGCTAATTTAACGGCTGCATGACTAATACGTGTGCCAGGTTCGAGCATAATGCACACAACAGATCCAACTGGAATGTGCATACGCTCGCCGTTCACTTCATCAATGACGACAAAGGCACCATCCCTGACATCAATACGTCCCTTCCCAATAAAAATCATTGAGTTGCGATCTTTAATAGGGATCGGTTTTAGTGGAATAAAAGCCATTACACTGGCCGAATTAACATAAGCCCGCAGCCCAATGCTTTAGCGCGACCAAAACCTTTTGCATACTGCGTCAAGAACAACTCAGGCTCTTTAACTGTAAGAACACCTTGAAAGTCCACGCTGGAAAATTGCACGTTCTGCCCGCCTCTTTTTTTACTTTTATGCTGCTCGTAACTGATCATGTCCGGCAATGCTTCCAACTCGACACCCCAGCTTTGCAAACGCCGCTCATCAGCAATCCAACTATGGGCGGCGCGCTGCATCACAATGGCTAAATCTGCAGCCGCCAGCGCTTGAGCATCTGGCTGCTTTTTTGCGTGCATCAGCACATCGTGGCGTTTGCTTTTACCTTGGTTATCGGTGATACAAACAGTCGGGTTCACCCGCAACTTAAATCCCAGCCGTTGACCGATGCTCAGTTTAGGGCGAAAGGTTTTACTTTGTACGTTTAATACAGTCCCATCACAAACAGGCGCTGTAGTCGATAAAACAAAGAACTCAGGCTTACCTGCCGCCCCCATTTCTTCTCGATACAAAAACTCGCGTGCTTGTGCTTCTTTAAACAAGGTCCACAATAATTGGTGCGATGAGTACACCCCATTACTGGCCAACTTAGCTAACTCCAACGAGGCTTGAGCACTGCTTTGCAATGTCACTTTCGATAAAAACATCACACACTCTCCTGAGTTGAAAACTGATGCATAGGCCGCTGCTTGAACTGCCAACGGCTTCTATTTACCGGATCATCCCAAGGGTGAGTTGTGATCACGTTCTGGCCTGCAAATTCGTGTTTTTCACCTTCCCAGTAATAGGTCACCCAACCGTTTGCCCCCAACCATAGATTGTCTTCTTTTGCTGAGCGTGTCAGCGGTGGAAAAGGTGAATCTAAAGCGTCTTTAAGGTTTTTCGCCTCAATAACTTTAGGCTGTAAAGGTGCCGCCAACGGGCAAGACTTACGGCCTAAATACAGACTGTAGACCGGGCTTAGTAATCCGTGTTGCAACTCATCTAACGTCACAGTCGCTTGCGAGGTTAAAGACACTGCAACAATCCAAAGGCCATCACAGCGGTAGTCTCTACTCGAAAGAATTGTATTTAAATCAACAGATTCCAACTCACTTTTACGGGCAAAGTGAGTTATTTTATTGCTGTGAGTCGGAACTTGCGCCGTGTGGTAGTCACGCATTAAAGAGCTTGGCACTGTTTGTTTTACAGCAAAGCTGACACTCTTTTGCAGTGCTTGTAGTGCATCCTCTTTGTCACGTTTAATCCCTAATCCAGCCGCCAATAACCCGAGCAATGCCGAGCGTGTTGGTTGCGCAGCCGTAGGGCGATCGCCACCCACTGCCGGCATACCCCAGCTAGCTAACGGCCCGTACAACCTGAAAACCAAATAAGCGTTCATAGCACCTCCATTATTGCGTAATGAACTGTGCTAACTCATCAAAGCTGCCTTCGCCCTGTATTGCATTGATCGCATAACGCTCATCCGCACAGGCGCCGTATACCTTGTCAAAGTTGTCTGCCTGTAATTGCAAGGCAGCAATGGCTGCTGTGGCTTGATCCTCATCAACTATAGGTTTTAAGAATGCAACCGATAATGAGCGGGGTTGCTGGGTCCCTTTTTCAGCCAAAACGAAACTTGCATATGCCCGAGACGCAAAACTATTTTGCTTGCCTGTGGGCGATACTTTTACAGCGGCCTCAACTAACGCCTTAATCGCATTGTTAGCCAACTCTTCATTACCGTCTAGGTTTTCAATCAGTTGTGATTTATTGATGCAAATATAACTATAAAACAATGCCGCTGCGAAGCCAGACTCACCAATATGCGATGAACCAGAGTCGGTTTTTCCATCGTTTAAATCGTCAACAGCGGTAAAGTAGTCATCTTCCACCACAACACTGTGTACGCTGATTGCATGAGCTACTTGGCAGGCTGCTTCAACATTAAATGCCGGGCTTGAAGCCAGCATGCGACCAAACAAAGCAATATCAACGGCTGTTTGATCCGACTTCAAAAGCTTAAGCTCAGAGTCTGTTGGTGCTCTATCTTCTGCTGCTAACAGTTTAACAAGCGCCAGTGCGCCTTCTTGCTCTGCAGAGCTGATATGCGCCAGTTGCTCGATTTCAAGCGAGTCTTTTTTACCTTTACCAAAAACAGCAGCGATGCTAGTGGCCCAATCTTTCGCAGACTTTTCCTTAACACCTTCCGCCAATAAAGCCTCATAGACCTCTATTCCAAAACGCTTGGTACGAATACCAATGTTGCCTGCCATAGCTTTCTCAAACAAATCAGAGACTCGCCAGTTGCGTTTAAGGCTTTGAGAACTCACGCGTAAACGCTCAAAACCACCCATTTTTGCAGTTTTAGGGCGACCTAAGTCATCACGGTTGAGGTTCGATGGCGCATAGGAGGTTAATAGGTGTAACTGAATGAATTGGCTCATGGTTCTTCCTTTAAAGGCTATTAATAACGACTTATTTCTTCGAGGCAGCGTGGTAATAGTCCATTGCCCACTGCACTGCAATACGTTTTTCAGCTTTGTGTGGTCTTAAGGTGTTGTGCTCTTTAAACCACTGTTCTATGTCTTTCGCTAAGGAAATGACTGAAATATCTCCCTTAATTTGTTGTAAAATTCGACGCAAACGACGTAGAAAATCATCTGGGGTTTTGGCGTCTTGTAACTGAGCAAAACGCAGTTCGCTGACAACCGACTTTTCACCTCCTGCTTTACTTCCTGCTGCTTCTGCCAACTTGGTATTAGAATCACTTCTCACGTACACCAAAGCGGCTGCGATAGAAGTCCAACACTCAATTTCACTTACTTTAGCTGCTTGCGTTAAGTCTTCCGGCAGAGCAAACCAAAGTTTTCTAAAACCTTCAGTCAGCATTGCTGCGTCAATACTATTGCAACGTTTAAGCTGTGCTTTGTGGGCTGTAGGTGCAGAATACAGTCCTGTTTTTTTCAGCTCATCCGCTGACAAAAACATACATTGCCACCATCGCTGTACAATACATTCAACGTCGTTGTTCATTACGCTACCTCCTTGACTGCAGATATTTTATGATTTGATATAAATGCTTTAATGTCTTTACCGCCAAATAACCACCCCATTAAAGCCCGACGAGCTTGAATACGCTTTGCCATTGAGCGCTGATTACCCAAACCTGCAGACAGTGCATATTCATCGAATAAGCTGATACAAGTATGGCGTAACACATTCAGCCACTCGCTGGCACACTCCGCGGTCAATACTTGTACGCCACTGCAGTCATGGCTCACCAGTTGCTGTACGGCTTTATAAAAAGCGGCTTCGCTACGTTGCCAAAATTCAAGATCAATAAAAGAGGTGTCCCCTTTCGCATCGCCGGGTCGTTCAAACCAAGCTGTCTTTATTTGTGTGCGGCAATGCCATAAAGCATTGGAAGCTAAGCTTTGTAAGGTTTTAATCGGGCGTAAAAATGCAGCTTGCTGATCCACAGGTATTGCAAACACCGGCATAGACACCGAGTACCAGCCACGAGCTTTCATATTGTCCATGTCGTAACCAAAGACCCAAAGTCGAGGCAGCTCACCAAATAGATCCTCATAGCCATCGCATAACTGATAAAAATGCTCAACCACATGCGCGCATCGCTGTCCCTCTGAATCATCAGTCAGCGTCAGCGCATCCCAGGTTTTATAAGTGAGGCCGCCCGGCTGCCCCTTAGCGGATAGATGTTCTTCATCAGGTTTTTTTGGATTGTGCTTGTAAGGTGTCAACGGGTGACGCCAACTCCCTGAATAGTTGCCGCCGTAGTTTTGGGTGCGGTACTCAGTGACTGTCTGTTCGGTCAGCGCACCACTAAGCTGGCACTGTTCAGCACCCTCATTAACAATTAAACGAATGCGCCTTGGCATGGCCCAATACATATGCAGCGGATGCACGTCGGGGGCATAAATTTCTGTGCCTTTTTTATCACTTTTTTTAGTTGGTGCCAGCCATGGAAAAACATCGTCACTGTGTAAATCAGGCTCACCATAAGGCCAGGCGTCTAAATGAATAACATTCAGCCACAGTTTTTGCCATAACGTTGCTTCATCTGTTGACGGTAAAAGTAAAGTTGTGAGCGGCCCACCACCGCGCAGGCCCACTCGATGCCCTGAGCCACCAGCAGGTGCATTGATCTGTAATGTGAATAAGGCCAGAACAGCCATTTCCAGTGACATAACACTACCAATGCCACGCTTAACAAAATGGTCAGTGTTCAGTTTTAAGCCATTAGCACCTGGGGCTTCAATGAGTAAACCGGCAACCGTCGTCGGCTTGGCATCGTCCAAAGGATCAAAATCCTGCATAAATAACGGGCCATCGCCGGTTACGTTAAACGCATGCGCCACTTTATCAAAGGCTTCTTGCAGCTCCTCCAGACTTGGCGCTTCATCATATAAGTCTCGCCAATCATGCTTATCTTCTGGCGCAAAAACTGTTTGCAATACGCCAATGGCAAGCTGATACGCAGCTCCTTGAAAGTCTGCGCGCGGCAGAGCAAAATCAACCACGTCAGCATCCACTATGGCTGACAATGGCAATATTTTTTCCGAGCCATCGCGCATTTGAAACGGGAAAAACGGATCTCGTAAAAGATTTTTATTCATTAAAATCACTCCATAGTGGCCAGCAGCACAATTACAGACTAATGCTCAGTTGCAGGCAGATTACGAGCTTAAAAAGCGCAAGTCAACATAAAAATAAGATAGGAAGAAATTCTTCTATTTTTAAATTCTATTTATTTAATCATCTATTTTTTACTCGGTGGTATCATTAGTCTGTTCTCCAAGATCATTTGGAGATGAACCGATAGGTAGAAATTCTTCTTTAACCTAATTTGGTGTGTTCCCCGCTTTAGCGGGGATTTACTTTTCAGAAAAACCCATAACTGCATCGTAAGTAAAGGCTGGATCTTCCTCTGGAATCCACACCCGCTGATATTCCATGTATTTGTTTTTCTTCTGCAGTTCCAACAAAGCTGGCTCAAAATCGGCGGGAATTTGTGCAAGGTTATCGCCGTATTTCTTTTTAGAGAGTTTTACTGTGCTCAACGCAAGACCAAAGCGCTGATCATCCACCCAAAAAGCCAAATCGTTATTGGCAGTCTTTTTCAGCAGAACTACTTCAACCGTCTCAATATCACTGTGTCGAGTGCCTATATCAGTATCGTCCTCATACCAACCATCAGCACTTGCTGCGCTGTAACCATGACGCTGCCATTTCAAGGCACCCGTTTTTGCCTTAGCTGCCTTGCTACGCTGCTCACCCAGTAATGCATGCTCTTTATGCTTTAAAGTTTCAGGAATCTGTTCATAAGCGCTATCACCGTACACAGACTCAATCAACTGCCGCGCTTCTCCAGGCATGCGTATAGCACCAAGCTTCAATAGTTCTCGCAGCCCTAGCCACAAACGACCTGGGGAACGATAGACATACTCAGAACCCTGAAAATCTCTGCCCAACCAGTCTGACTGAGGATTAGCATCCCACTCAGGCGCATGCACATATAAGACTGGAGGCGTTCTAGCGTCTTTAATATCGCGCTCATAAGCTCTATCGGTATTGCGGGTATGTCGATGCAGACGCCCCGCACGTTGAATCAAATCATCAATCGGGCAAATATCAGAAATCATCAGGTCGGCATCAGCATCAAGACTTTCCTGAAACACTTGCGTGGCAATCAGAACCTTACCTTGGCGCTCTTGGTCGCTGCTTTGTTTACCGAACAATGACAACACTTGTGTCTCGATGGTTTTGCGATCTTGTAAAACAAAACGACTGTGGAATAACAGACAGTTTTCAGGCTGAGGCATGTGCTGTTGGAGTAATCGATACGCATCAAGCGCATCATTGACTGTATTGCGCACCCAAACCACACATTCGCCACGCGCAGTCGCATCTAACACAGTTGCGACGCACGCATCTAAGCTACTGATTACTTTAATGCCAACCTCTCGACTGACATCGGCACGGCTTTCAAGTGGGTACTCTGTCAAAGGCTGCTGATTAAATGTCACCTTAGTTGCCAAAGGAAAAGCATCTTGCTGCAACACTTGCTTAGGCAAGTTACTGGCCGCCAACCAAATATCAACTAAACGCTGACGTTGTTTTTTAGCTAAGGTTGCAGTTAATAAAATCACCGAACCACCCTGATGAAAATGCATGCCCAATAGGCTTTCTAACAACTCAAACATGTATTCGTCTGCTGCATGCACCTCATCAAATATCAGCACTTTGCGGTTAAGACCCAGCAGGCGCAGCGATTGGTGGCGACGTGGTAGCACAGCGAGCAAAGCCTGATCGATGGTTCCGACACCAACAGGCGCAAGTAACGCTTTTTTGCGTGAATCGGCTAGCCATTGATTGCATTGTGCTGTCGCTGTTTTATCCGTGCTGTGATAATTGCTGTCAGTCGCGCCGGAGGCGAGCACAGCCTCGCGAAATACATCATTCATTTCGCGCGCGCCATGCGCTAATACAATGCTTGGCTTTTTTCCGTCGCAGCCTGTAAGCATCTGCTGATAATGCCCAGCAACTCGGCTAAACATGGCGTTCGAGGTCGCCATAGTGGGTAAGCCGAAGTAAAAGCCCTCAGCTGCGCCTGCTTCAATTAAACGGTGCGTTAAAGCAAGCGCGGCCTCGGTTTTTCCAGCACCGGTGACATCTTCTAAGATAAATAACTGCGGTGTTTGATCTACCTCAACCGTTTCAGCCCAATGTTGTAGCGGCGTCGGTGGAAAACCATAATGCTCTTGAATCGACTGAAAAGGCTGCACGTTAAGAGGACGCCAAAGGTCGGTTGCAGCCAGTGCGCGGTCAGCAATTTCTTGAGCAATAGACCAGTAATCAAATAGAGTTGTTTTCTCTGTGCGGTAATGAAAGAAGTTGCTGTCGGAGCCTATCCAGTCAGCGATGACTGCAATACCAGCCAAATGCCAACTGACTTGTTTTAGTTTTCGTAACCAATCCTTTGAAACAAGTTTTTCTAAAGGTAACTCAGGCTTAAAAAGAAGCAGCATATCCTTTGCAAACTCAGCCACAGCCTGTTCGTTATGCGGCTCGACAAACGCTTTAATGGCGTTGACATCATTTTTATTAATCGGCTGGCCATGATGCCCTAAAACACAATCAGCCAGGACCGTGAACGTATCAAGCATTCGTTCTTGAGTGCAACGCTCCAACTGTTCATTACCTATTACTGCTGCCAGCACATCTCCCTGAATAAGCTTCCAAAAATACAGCCCCAAACGATCATGACGGAAGTTTTTCCCGTCATAATCATGGCAATTAGTAGGACGATAAAGATCACTACCGCTGTTTAAAAAGAGTTTTTGAAATGCGGATGCAAACTTTCCTAAATCATGCAGCGTCAGCATAAAAGAAAAAACACTAGAAAGTTGCGCTTCAGTTATTTCTAAAAATCTGACTAAATCACTCTTGAGCCCAGCATTAGTATCAAGTATTGCTTGACCTACCGCTGCGACATCTAAGCAATGATATGCAAGTAGGTGATACTTAGCCCCATACTGTTCTGGTTGGCTCTGTGCTTTACCCCAGTACCCAAAGTAAGTCGGCACCTCTAACTGAGTAATCAACATTAACTTTCCTTAGCTAAAGTATTAGCTTTTGATATTAGTATCATTAACAATTAATTAACATACCTATGCGACATCCTAAGTCGCATACAAATATTATTAACCGGATAAAAACTAAAAACCCTCAACGTCACATATAATTTCTACCAGTACTACTTGAACTTCATCTGAGTCAGGCGTAGTTTTATGCGCTTGACTCACGCATGAGTCAGCGTCGCTCAGACGGTTCTGGGCGCTTACGTTTTGAGGTTTATATGACTGACAGCCGTTCACCGCGGCGCTTTTCGCGCATCGATCGTTTACCCCCTTAT
>RRZU011172916.1_pt1 | contig 11724 bp, 11 predicted proteins | sample 2165561 | NCBI WGS metagenome assembly RRZU01 (sample SAMN10456909, study PRJNA506462) | wastewater metagenome | isolation source: wastewater sludge | place: USA: Moscow, Idaho | reverse complement strand
CGCTTGTCGCGCTCGATCCGGCGCGGACTCGGGCCCAGCGGCCGCTGGTCACTGATGGCCACCACGCCTGCAGACCTGATCTTTTCCTGATTGACCAGGTCCGCCAGGCTGACCGACCCCAGATAGTCGAACATCTTGCTGTTGAGCGTCGTCCACAGATCGTGCGTCATGCACCGCTGTTCACCATGGCAATTCTCCTGCCCGCCACACTGCGTGGCATCGAGATGTTCATCAACCGCACGAATGATGTCGGCGACACTGACCATGCTCAACGGCCGGGCGATGCAATAACCGCCACCGGGACCGCGCACCGAATCCACCAGCCGATGCCGGCGCAACTTGCCGAACAACTGCTCGAGATACGACAACGAAATCTGCTGCCGCTCCGCCACACCTGCCAGCGCCACCGGCCCGGCTTCTCCGCGCAGCGCAAGGTCGAGCATGGCGGTTACGGCGAAACGTCCTTTGGTCGTCAAACGCATGTGTGTTCTCCTGCAAATAACCAAGTAACGAGGTCAACTATGGGCTGATACATCGCCATTAGTCAACTATTTTACTCAGGTATTTGGCATCGAAGTCATCGTGTGCCTGCAAGGTTTCCTCGCAGCAGATGCCCTTTTCTGCCAGTTTCTTGATCAATTCACTCAACCGGCGATCGGTCTCGCCGGCGTGATCCAGCAGGCCATGAATGGCCTTGGCCAGGGGATCATCCTGATCGCGCGCCACGGCGTAGGCCGAAAAACCCATTTTTTCCGCCTGCGCTTCTCGCTCACGGCTCTGCGCATCAATGATGCGCGCCGGATTGCCAACAGCCGTCGCTCCCGGCGGCACCGATTTGGTCACCACCGCATTCGAGCCGACCTTGGCCCGCGCCGCCATGGTGATCGGCCCCAGCACCTTGGCCCCAGCGCCGATGACGACCCCATCCTCCAGTGTCGGATGGCGCTTGCCCTTGGACCAGGAGGTGCCGCCCAGGGTCACCCCGTGATACAGCGTGACATCGTCGCCGATGACTGCCGTCTCACCGATCACCACGCCCATGCCGTGGTCGATGAAAAAGCGCCGGCCGATCGTCGCTCCGGGATGAATCTCGATCCCTGTCATGAAGCGCGACACGTGCGCCGTGAACCGCGCCAGCCAGCGCAGGCGATGCCGCCACAGCCAGTGCGCCAGACGGTGCAGAATGAGCGCATGAATCCCGGGATAACAGGTCAGCACTTCCCAGAACGAACGGGCCGCCGGGTCGCGGTCAAAAACCGCCCGGATATCCTCGCGCAAATGGCCAAACATGCAACAATCCCCTAGCAAGAAGAGGTGAATTGTAAAATACTCGACTGTTTCTGTCAGCTATTGCGCACAAACTTCAGGACACGGACGGGCGACCACGGTATTCAATCGCCATGAGGGTGATGTCGTCGGATTGCGGCGCAGCACCGGCAAAAGCCTTGATACTGGCGACGGTCCCCTTGACCAGGTCGAAAATCGGTTCGCCCTGCAATTCGTTACACACCGCCAGCAGGCGCTGCTCGTCATACAACTCGTCTTGCAGGTTCATCGCCTCGGTCACGCCATCGGTGTAGAGCAGCAGGCGATCCCCTGGCGTCAGCCGCATCGTTTCGGCCTGGTACGGGTAATCCTCGACGGCCCCGATCACCAGCTGGCGGGTCTTGGGGAAATAGTGCGGCGGACCCTGGCGGGGAATCAGCAGCGGCGGGTTGTGTCCGGCATTGGTGTAGACCAGCGCCCCGTCGCGCAAATCGAGCACGGCGCAAAACACCGTGACAAACATGCTTTGATCGTTATCACGGGCCATCTGGTCATTCACCCGGGACAAGATTTCCGCCGGACTCAGATCCATTCTGGCGGTTGCCTTGATCAGGGTTTTGGTGACGGCCATGAATAACGAAGCGGGCACGCCCTTGCCGGAGACATCGGCAACGACCAGGCAAAGATGATCATCATCGAGCTGGAAGAAATCGTAGAAATCGCCACCGACTTCCTTGGCCGGTTCGATCACGGCAAAAAGACTGAATTCTTCCCGATGCGGGAACGGGGGCAGCATTTTGGGCAGGATCGACATCTGAATGTCGTGCGCAATGCTCAGTTCGCCTTCGATACGTTCCTTGGCTGAGGTGGTCGCCACCAGATCGCGGATGTGTATCTGCAAATCCCGGTTCATTGCCGCGAACGCCCGGCTCAGATCACCCACTTCGTCATGTGCCGTCTGGGCCGGGAGCTGTACGTCAAAATCACCGTTACGCATGCGCCCGGCGGCAATCGCCAGGCTGTGCAGCGGCCGGGTGATCGAACGGGCAATCAGCACCACCACCAGCGCAATCAGCAGAATGCCCAACAAGCCAATCGCGGCGACCGTCAACGTCAACTCGCGGATGCCGGCAAACAGTTCGCGCTCGGGAAAGACAATGGCCAGCGACCAACCCGCCGCAGGAATCGGACCGTAATAGAGGCGCGCCGGCGCACCGGCAAGGCCGCGATAGGGCACAAAACCGCTCTCGCCACGCAGCATGCGCCGGCCCACCTCGCGCAAGGCCGTGTCATCAGCGGCTTCCGCCAGACTGAAAATGGACTCGTTCATGACGTGGTCAGTAACGGGATGCGTCACAATCGAGCCGTTGCGTGACAGGAGAAAGGCATAACCGCTGTCCAGCACCTTGATCGCGCCAATCGTTTGCGCCAGCCAGTCAAGCGAGATATCGGCCGTGACGACGCCCATGAGGCGGCGCGTTGCCCCACTGCCCGCGTAAAACGGTACGGAATAGGTGGCCATCAGGGTATTGCCACCGCCTTCATCGAAGTAGGGCTCGCTCCAGCCGGCACGCTCCAGCTCCCGGGGAATCTGGTACCAGTCCTGCACCCGGTAGTCATAGGCGGCTTCAAGCTGGACGGTTTTGATTTCCGCGCCGTCGCGGTACGCATAAGGCGCGTGTAACCGAGCCGCACCGGCTGACCCCACAGGCTCGAAAGCAATGGTCGTGCCGTAGATTTCCGGATTGTTTTCGAGCGTGCGCTGCAGCATCTGCCGCACACTCCGATCACTCGCCGGATCAACGCGCGGATCGTTGATCTGATCCTGCTCCAGTTGCCGCGCCGTGATTTCCACCACCCGTGCCGTGGTGCTCAACGCGGCTTCGACACGATTGGCCGAGGCCAGCGCAAGGTAATGGGCGCTGTTGGCGACTTCGGTTTCGATCAAGGCCCGCGAACGCAGGTGATTGAAACCGAGCATGCCGGCAAAAATGACCGAGGTACTCAGGGTTACTGCCAGAATCAGGCGCGCCCCGATCGTTTCAGCGAAGCGCATGGTTGCCTTTCACGAAATCATCGTAATCCGGCGCCACACGCACCAGGCCGCGCCGACGCAATTCCTGCACCACCACCTGGTAGTCTTGCCGGCTCAACTCTCCTACGCCGCTGCCCTCTGCCGGACGCATCAACGCCCGCATGCGCGACAACATCCAGCGTTGATGCATGCGGTTCGCGGGCAGGCGCGCATCCTTGATGATGCGCAGCATGACATCAAGCGTTTCTTCGGGATGGGCAAACGCATACTCCCAGCCCTCCAGCGAGGCCCGCACAAAAGCAGCCACCAGCTGCGGGTCGCGGGCCACGGTTGTTTCAAGAGTGTACAGACCATCTTCCGGGTAATTTGCCCCATGCTCCTTGAGCGGAAACACGGTCAGCTCATCCTCATTCAAGCCGGAGTTGAGAATGCTGTGGTACTCGTTGTACTCCATCGCCGATACTGCCGCGATACCACCGCGCAGGAACAGGTTGACGGTTGCCGACTGCTGCACCGGCTGCACCTTCAGGCCATGCTGATCGAACACACTATGCGGCGGAATATCGAAATCCCCACCCCACAACCCGACCTTTTTCCCCGCCAGATCGGCCAAGGTACGAATTCCTGAATCCTTGCGCGCTACCAGCAGCATCGACGACTGTTGCACCACCTGGCCAATATGGACCAGTGGCAGCCCCGCGTCCCGCCGTTGCAGGGCGGTGGTCAGCCACAGGGCGGCGAAATCGGCACGACCATCGCGCAGGTATTCGGACGGGTTGCGTCCCGGCCCCCCTTCGATGATGGTCAAATCGATACCGTGCTTGAGATAAATCCCCTTCTCTGCCGCCATGTAATAACCGGCAAACTGGGCCTGCGGCAGCCAGAGGGGAATGAAGCTCGCCTGTTTGACCGGCTCCGCCGCGCTAGCGGTTAGCGCGAAAACAAGGAATAGGCCGCAGCTTAGCCGGCGGAGGATCAGGGAGGGAAAACGGGGCATGGTGATATCAACGATTCAAGGTGAGGCGAACGACGTTACGTCCATCCTGCCGGAAACAATCCAGCTGATCTGCAATCTGACGGACCAGAAACCAGCCCAGGCCGCCGATTTTGCGGTCCTCGATTGCCGCCGCCAGATCAGGTTCGCCAATCGAATTCATGTCAAAAGCAATACCCTCGTCGATAACTTCGGCCACAAATTGTGCCCCGGCAGCCCGGCAGTTCAAGGTCACCGGTCCCGGGCCGGCAGGATAGGCGTAGTGGCAGATATTGACGAAAATCTCCTCGAACGCCATGGTCAGCATGCCGACACGCTTCGGCGCCAAGCCGAACGCGACGGCGCACGCGGCGAGATGCTCCTGCAAGGGCTCCAGGTTCACCAACTCCGCTGCCAGCGTCAGCGAATCGAATTCATTCGGCGTAGCGTTCACCGGCGAGATCTCACACCGCCGCCAGCGCCGCTGCCAGCGAGGAGTGGGTGCCGAGAATGGAGCTGAAGCCGGTCATCTCGAAGACCTCGCGCACATTGTCCTGCAGGTTGGCAAACACCACGGCGCCCCCCTTGGGCTTGAGCTGCTTGGCCGTCGACAACAACACGCGCAGCCCGGCGCTGCTGATATAGCTGAGATTGGCGAAATCGACGACCAGACGCGTCTTGTCTTCAGCAATGAGCTGACTGACGACTTTCTCGTAGTCGCCTGCCGATACGGCATCGAGCTTGCCCGTGACTGAAACGACATGTGCCGTGCCTGATTCCTGTACCTGAATTTCCATTTTCACTCCAGACGTTTGTTTGCCAAACCATGACGCATCTGATTCCGGCGCACCGACAGCGCAGAAAAGTGAGGCCAGAATCAAATCACGCCGTAATCTTCTTGTCCTGCTCAAAATTCACGCATCAGTCCGAGTGTGACCGTACTGTGCACCACTTTCGAACTGACGGCCTCGACCTGGCTGCCATCAGCAACACTCAACCCACCGCCGATGCGGGGCGCGGACAAACTATTTCGCCGGTGCGACATTGGCCGAACCTTCCGCACCAACATACACCGCCAGCAACCTGACCACGCCGCTCCCCTGATTCATGCCGCGATGCGGCACATGCATCGCCTCTACCAGCGCATCACCCTGGCGAAATGTTTTGACGCCCTCCGAGCCGTAATCGACAGTCAGCTCGCCTTCCAGAATATAGGCGACCAGCGGCACCGGATGCCGGTGAAACGCGGCAACAGCCCCCGGAGCGACCGTCACCACGGCAACGGTGATCTTGGGCGCACCGCTGGGGTACTGGATAGCCTCGCCGACAATCGTCTTGCCCGTCACCAGCAATTCCTGCACCGGGTAGTAGTTTGATTCTTGCGCCTGCGCGCCAGTAGCCAGCAGCGCCAACAACAGGATGAATTTTTTCATGGGCCTCCTCAATCCGCAGCCAGACGAATCGACAAACGGTTACCGTCGGCATCGGTGTGGTAGTCGATACTTTCGGCCAGATTGGTAATGATGGTCAGTCCCAGTTCGTCGGGCAGCGCGTCACTGTCCAGCGGGTTGGGGGCATCGCCCGGGGCGTCGAGGGTAAGCTCAAGCCGCCCGGTTTTCTCGGCATAACCGAGGGTAAGCTCCAGCGCTGCCGCGGCCAGGCGCGGCTGGTAAATGGCAAGCAGCTCCTCAACCAGCAGCAACAGATGCTGACGCGTCTTTTTCGGCAGGATCTGCTTCTCGCAAAACTGTTCGAGCTCGGCGTTGATGGCGTAAAGATCGAAGTCCGGACTATCGATACGCAGGCAGACGCTGCGAATACGATGAATGAAGGCGCGGGTTTTCTCGCGCTGCGGCTGATCGAAGATCTGCGCCGGTGTACCTTGCTCGTAGATAACACCTTCGTCCATGTAGAACACCCGGCTCGAGATGTCGCGCGCAAAATCCATTTCGTGGGTGACCACCAGCATGGTCAGCCCCTCCTTCGCCAGCCGCCGCATCACGGCCAGCACCTCGCTGACCATGGTTGGGTCGAGCGCCGAGGTCGGTTCATCGAAGAGGATGATTTGCGGCTCCATCGCCAGGCAACGAGCAATCGCCACGCGCTGTTTCTGCCCCCCCGAAAGTTCGTCGGGAAAGCTGCCGGCCTTTTCAGCCAGACCGACCAGCTTGAGCAGTTCGCGCGCCTTGGCTTGCGCCTCGGCTTTGCGGGCGCCCAGCAGCTTGATCGGCCCTAGCGTCAGATTGTCCAGCACCGAAAGGTGGGCGAAAAGGTTGAAGGACTGGAACACCATGCCCATCTTGCGCCGCATTTTCGGCACGTCGGTGGCGGGGTCAAGCAAGTTGATGCCGTCAATCTCGATCCGGCCACCGCTTGGCGGGTCAAGCAGGTTGAGGCAGCGCAGGAAGGTGCTCTTGCCGGTACCGGAAGGGCCGATGATGGAAATCACCTCACCTTTGGCAATATCGACCGTGACATCCTTGAGCACGGTCAGCTCGCCATACCGTTTCGCCAAATGCTCGACCTTGATCATGTACGGCGTCCCTCGCGGCCGTATTTCGGATCGGTCACCCGTTCCAGATACTCAAGGAATTGCAGCAATACCCAGGAAATCAGGAAATACAGGAGGGCGATCATCACCAGCGGAAAAAACGCGTCAAAGGTGCGGCTGCGAATGATGTCGCTGGCCTTGGTCAGATCTTGCACGGCAATGTAACCGACGATTGAGGTCATCTTGACCAGGGAGATGAATTCGCCCTTGAACACCGGCAGGATGCGGTGGATGGTCTGCGGCAGGACGATGTTCACGAAGGTCGACAGCCGGGTAAAACCCAGGGCGATGCCGGCTTCCGTCTGCCCCTTGTCGACGCCCTGGATGCCGGTACGAAAAATCTCGGCGCTGTAGGCCGCAAAATTCAAGCCGAAGGCGATGACGGCGACCAGCACCGGGTCGATGTTCACCGAAGCGAAGACGACGTAGAAGATCAGCATCAGCAACACCAGCACCGGGGTACCGCGCAGGATGGCGATGTAGAGGCGGGCCGGCAGGTTGAGCAGGCGTCGCGCCGACATGCGCATGAAACAGATCGCGCCACCAAGCAGCGTACCCAGGAGGGTCGAGAATACGGAAATAATGACCGTGGTCTTCAAGCCGTCCCAGATCAGCAGGTAACGATCCTCAACGAGGATGTTGCTATGAAAACTGGCTGCAACACCCCGCAACCAGCGTGCAATCGCATTACGCTCGACTGCTGCGGCAGGCTGCGGCGCCAGCACTAGGGCACTGATATCGTTGCCAAGATAAGGCCTTGAGTAACGGATCAGCTTCTTGCGCTCCTCCGTGACGTTGAAATTGGAAATTGCGAGATCAATCTTTTTCGACTGCAGCGCCGGAATCAGGGCTTCAAAGTTGTAGTCCACAATTTCAATGCGCCGGTCGAGACGCTGACCGATCAGATGAATCAGCTCAATATCCAGACCCGCCAGCGCGCCATACGCATAAAAAGTAAACGGTTCGTTCTGGCCGCTGGTCCCCACGCGCAGCACACGCCCCTTGCCCACATGATCAACCCGGGACATCGGTGGTGGCGTGGTGTAGTGGCTATCGAGCCACTTGGCGCGCAGGCGCTGCAACTCGCCTTCCTGTTCGAGTGCAGTGAGTGCAGCATCAATGTCGGCCTGCAGCGCCGCGTTGTCTTTATGCATTGCCACTGCAACATCGAGCCGTGCAACTGCTTGATCGAGGATATGCAATTGCGGGTTTTTCGCTACCAGATTGAAGAGCACGCTCTTGTCAAAGACGTACGCATCGACTTTACCGGTAGCTACTGCCAACGCCGCATCCGAAGAAGTATTCAATTCGACAAAGTGCGCTGCGGGGAAGTACTTGCGTGCGGCAAGATCACCGGCTGACCCCGTCAACACGGCAATCCGCTTGCCATCCAGATCTTGCAGGCGCGGCGCAGCATCCTGCGCCCAGCAGACTCCCGCAGCAAGCCACAGGCCCACAGCGATCAGTTGCAGAAACCTGCTCATCGCCAGCCGATCAGGGCTTTGTTTCCCGCACCAGGGCAGCAATGCCACCGGTGTAATAAGGTTCGGAGAACAGCACTTTCTGGGCGCGCTCGTCGGTAATGGTGATGCAAGCGGCAATCATGTCGACCTTGCCGGAAATCAGGGCGGGAATCAGCGAGCCAAATTCCATGTTCACCACTTCCAGCGTCTTGCCCTGCTGCTTCGCCACCCGTTTGGCCAACTCGATATCGAAACCGACCACCTGCTGCGAGCCATCGACAAAGGAGAAAGGTTCAGTGACGGCGGCGGTGCCGAGCTTCAGCACACCCGCCGCTCCCTCCACGGGAATCTCCGGCATCGCCGCCGGATTCCCTTTTTTCGGGAACCAGCGTGCCTGCATTTCATCGTAGCCGCCGCCCTGTCTCAGTTCCTTGACGACTGAATCAATCGCCACCTTGAGCGCACGGTTTTCCGGCGATACGGCAAAACCATAGTTGTCGACGGTGATCATCTCCGGCAACACCTTCAAGCCATCATTCTTGGCAGCAATATTTTTCAGGATCGGCTCATCGTACGCCACCGCATCGGCCTTGCCTGCCTTGACCGCCAGAGCAGCGTCGAGCACCGTATTGAAATACTGGAATTTGGCCTGCGGAAATTTTGACAGCACCAGCGTGTCAGCCGCTGTGCCGGTGGGCACCGCAAAGGATTTATCTGCCAGTTGCGGCAGGCTGGTGATTTCTGCTTTCTGTGCACACCCTCCCGCCAGAAGCAACACCGACAGCATGAAACAGCCACTCAACACCCTGGAACGCAGTTTGCCCATCACAGTCTCCCCCTGAAAGACCGGCAGTATAATTCGGCTTTTCCAGGTTTGCGCACACAGGTTCGCGCAAAATTCCCAGATTCGCTCGCAAAATCCCGAATCTGACAACAGGAGGCGCACACACCTCAAAGACTGGACACAGCACCCCGGATCAGGCCGACAGCAATACCCTCAATGGCAAAATCCGCCACTGTCGCATCGACGACGATGGGTTCGAAATCCGGATTTTCGGCCAGCAGATGGATCACCCCGGCGTTGCGCTGCAAGCGTTTGACGGTCACCTCTTCATCGAGCCGGGCAACCACGATCTGTCCATCGCGTGCCTGGTTGGTCTTATGCACGGCAAGGAGATCACCCTCGAAGATGCCCGCATCAATCATCGACAGGCCGCGCACCTTGAGCAGAAAATCTGCTCGTGGGCTGAACAAGCCGGCGTCCAGCGCATACCGCCCCTGCACGTTCTCCACGGCCAGGATCGGCGATCCGGCGGCCACGCTGCCAATCAGCGGCAGGCCGAGCTGTTCGATCAGACGGATGCCGCGTGCCGAACCGGGCTCAAGATGAATCGCCCCTTTTTTCGCCAGCGCCTTGAGGTGATCCTCGGCCGCATTGGGCGAGGCAAAGCCGAAGGCGGCCGCAATCTCCGCCCGCGTCGGCGGCGCGCCCAGCATTTCCAGATTGTTTTTGATGAAATCGAGAATTTCCTGCTGGCGGGCGGTAAGTTTCATGGCAAGCTGACTCAGGTGTGATTTGACTGTATTTTTATACAGCAATCCATTTTTGGCAAGCGCGACCACAGGCTACGCGCTCAAGCCTGCCCGTGCGGCAGCCAGCGCAAATTTCCACGCCCCATGTGCATGCAGCCTTGCGGCAGCTGCAGTTGCGGATGGCGATCAGCTGCGGCCCCTTGAATCTGGCGGCAGAACTCGTCCAGGCGGCGCGTTCCCGGCACCTGCCAACCCAGCGTACGCAAACGCCAGCGCAAAAGATTTTTCAGCCGGGCGCCGGACAGCGTACGCAAGCCCGTCACACTCGCTGCCGCCTCTCCTTGCGCCACCAACTGCCAATCGCTGGCCGCCAGCTCGTCGAGCAGATCGGCCGCTTCGGCGCAATGTGCTGCCGTCTGCGCCAGAATGTGTTCCGTGGCCGGAAAGCGTTCAGCCAATAATGGCAACACCTCCCGACGCAGAAAGTTCCGGCTGAAGCGGCTATCGCTGTTGCTCTCATCCTCAACCCAGGTCAGCCCCTGCGCTGTGGCGTAGGTTTCAAGCTCCCGCCGGGACACATCGAGCAAGGGACGCAGCAGGCGCAAGCCATACTGGCAACGGTCCCGGCGCATTGCCGCCAGACCTTGCACACCGCTACCGCGCAGCAGATTGAACACCAGTGTTTCCGCCTGATCGCCGCGATGCTGAGCCAGCAGAAGCGGCGCCCCGGGCGGCAGATGTTGCGCAATGGCAGCATAGCGGGCCTGCCGCGCAGCCGCCTCCAGGCCCGCCCCATCAGGGCAGATCTGCACATGCAGCACCTGCAGGGGCACAGCCCACTGCGCGCACAGATCCTGGCAGAACGCAGCCCAGGCATCCGCGTTCGGCGACAGGCCATGATGCACATGGACAGCCGCCACGCCTCCCGGCAAACGCAGACACAGCAACAGATGCAGCAGGCTGACCGAGTCACACCCACCCGACAGGGCAACCTGACACGTCGCTGTGCCCAGTTGCCGCTCTGCCAGAAAGACAGCCAGCCGTTCAGGCAGTGAGATCGTCAGATCAGGCGGCCTGTTCCTTGAAACGGCCATAGCTCATCAACCGCTCATAGCGCTGCGCGAGCAGTGCCTCCACCGGCAGGGCCGTGAGTTGCTTGAGCGCATCCTGCAGCGCTTTCTTAAGATTTTCCGCCATGGCCAGGTGGTCGCGTTGCGCGCCACCCAAGGGTTCATGCACCACACGATCGATCAGGCCCAGGCTTTTCAGCCGGGCGGCGGTAATCCCCATGGTTTCTGCCGCCTCGGGCGCCTTGCTGGCGCTCTTCCACAGGATGGAAGCACAGCCTTCGGGCGAGATCACCGAATAAGTGGAGTACTGCAGCATCTGCACCACGTCGCCGACGGCAATCGCCAGTGCACCGCCGGAGCCGCCTTCGCCGATGATGGTGACGATCACCGGCACTTTCAGGCTGGCCATCTCGTAGAGATTGCGCCCGATCGCTTCCGACTGGCCACGCTCTTCGGCACCAATGCCGGGATAGGCGCCGGGCGTATCGACGAAGGTCATGATCGGCAGCGAAAATTTTTCCGCCAGCTTCATCAGGCGCAGGGCCTTGCGGTAGCCCTCCGGACGCGGCATGCCAAAGTTGCGGTAAATCTTTTCCTTGGTATCACGCCCCTTCTGGTGCCCGATCACCATCACCGACTGGCCATTGAACCGCGCCAGACCGCCAACGATGGCATGGTCGTCGGCATAGGCCCGGTCACCGTGCAATTCCTCGAAGTCAGTGAAAATATGCTGCGCGTAATCCAGCGTATACGGACGCTGCGGATGGCGCGCCACCTGGGCGATCTGCCAGGGAGTCAGCTTGGCGTAGATTTCCTTGGTCAGCTGCGCGCTT
>RRZU010073486.1_pt1 | contig 11724 bp, 9 predicted proteins | sample 2165561 | NCBI WGS metagenome assembly RRZU01 (sample SAMN10456909, study PRJNA506462) | wastewater metagenome | isolation source: wastewater sludge | place: USA: Moscow, Idaho | reverse complement strand
GATAGGCTTGTAAAGGGAAATAAAGCCATTTGTGAGCCTTCCTTGACCTGTCCCCACGATGAAGCCGATTGAGCAGTAAATTTCCAGTTTGAGCAAAATAAAGCCTGAAACTTCTTGATGGCATGAGAAGTTTCAGGCTTTTTCTTTTATGGATCTGCAAACGGACAGACAGAACTTTCCACCGCAGGAAAAGCAAATGTGAAAAACAGGGAGGTTTTCTTACATCTTCAAAACCGACTCCCAGATCTCCTCGACCACCGGAACACCAAGCTCGCGGTTTTCTTTGATGGTGCGCAGCATTCCCTCGCCGGGCCAGCGGACTTCGCCATCCGGTCTGGCCGGGGTGCTGGCCTTGATGTCTGCAAGGATGGCGCTGATGACGGCGTCGTTTTCCTCGACGGTGCCAAATTTAGTGGGGTCGATCGCGATCATGATCTGGGTCAGACCGATCTCGTCGCCGAAGGTCCCGATGGTGTGGACGGCATTGCCGCCGGAAAGGAGGGTGGCGATCAAATCCAGCAGGATGGAGAGGCCGCTGCCCTTCCAGTAGCCGATGGGCAGTGCGCGGCCGCTCTTTTCGATGGCGGCGGGGTCTGTCGTGAGCTGGCCGTCCTCGTCGCAGCCGCCGGGTACGGGCAGCTGCCTGCCAGCCAGACGGGTGCTCTCCAGCTTGCCGTAGCTGAACTGGCTCAAGGCGCAGTCCACCATGACGTGCTGACCGTCGGAGCGGGGGACAGCGAGGATGAGCGGGTTATTGCCGATGCGGCAGTCTTTGGCGCCCCAAGCAGGCATATTGGGGGCGGTGTTCGACCAGCAGATGCCGATGCAGCCTTTTTCGGCGGCCAGCCAGCCGTAGGTGCCGCCGCGCATCCAGTGGTTGTTGTTGCCCAATGCCACGATGCCGACGCCGTTCTCCTTGGCGAGGGCGCAGGCACGCTCCATTGCGCGCTGTGCGTTCAGCGGGCCGAAGCCGCGGTGGCCGTCCCAGCGCTCCATACTGCCCATGCGGGAGATGCACTCGGCGCGGGCAAGCGGGTCGATCTCGCCCTTTTCGAGGTAGCTCACCACCCGCGGAAAGCGATTCAGACCGTGGCTGTACACGCCGGAAAGGCTGTTCTGGGCAAAAATCACAGCGGCGTCTTTGGCGTCCGCCGGGGTGAAGCCGTGCTTTTCCAGCACGCGGGTGAACTGAGCGACCATTTCTTCGTAGGCGACACGTTTCATGAAAATTTCCTCCTGAGCAGTGTTTGAAAAGAATAATGTAAGCGCTTTCTTGACGTGATTATAGCATAATAAAAGCAAAAATCAAGTGCTTTTCAAAAAGAAACGCAGACTTTTTGGCGAGAACTTGTAACCGCTTACATTTTGAGGAACACACACACTCCTAAGATTTTACACTTTAACTGCTCTGCCTCTGAACGAGTTCCGGCTGCAAGGTGACAGAAGAATAGTCCTCGCCGTGCTCGATGCGGCTCTGCAGCAGCTGGACGCAGAGCAAGGCCACCTGCTCCGGTTTGTTGTCCACGGAAGTCAATTCCGGCTCGCACAGGCGGGCATAGGTGGAATTATCATAGCCCACCACGGCGGTCTCCTCGGGGACGCGGATGCCCGCCCGGAGCAGGGCTTTCAGCACACCGGCAGCGGTCAGATCCTCACCGCAGAGAATGCCGTCCGGGCGGATGCCCTCGGCCAAAAGCTGCTGCACCGCGCGGATGCCGTCCTCCAGCGTCTCGCCGGTTTCGAGGACATGTCCGTCTGCGTCCAGACCGGCAGCGGCCATTCCGGAGAGGAAGCCCTTCGCCTTGGCAGCGGCGCTGTCGGTGGACTTATCCTTGATATAGTAGAGGTTCCGGCGTCCGGTCTTCACCAGATGCTCTACGGCCATCTCGACGCCCCGGCAGTCATCGACCATGACCGAATAGGCGTCCGGCAGAGCCAGCGTGCCGTTGGCAAGGACGACGGGCATTTTGCGCAGAAGGTTCTCCATCTCTGCCCCCTGACAGATGGTGTTGAAAATCGAGCCGACCAGGATGAGGCCGTCCACCTGCTTTTGCGCCACAGCCTGCAGGGTGCGCAGCGTCTCCGCCCTGTCGCCGCCGGTGTTGCAGAGGATGACCTCGTACCCTCTGCGGCCAAACTCGCGCTCGATGGTGTAGGCTGTGCGGGCATAGTGGGAATCCCGGATGTCCACCGTGAGCACGGCCACGGTGTGCAGGCTCTTGCTGACCATGCCCTGTGCAATGGCACTGGGAGCGTAGCTGCAGCGTTTGAGCACCTTTTCCACCTTGGCGCGGGTGTCGGCGCGGACAGTATCTTTGTGGTTGAGCACGCGGGAGACGGTGGCGATCGAGACTCCGGCTTCCCGTGCAATATCGTAAATATTCATAGACCCTCTTGTAAAATCAGATGTGGTTGGATGGTTAAAGCATACCCTGCCGCTGTGTGGTTGTCAAGATGAAGGGGAGACGGTGTACCGAAAAACTTGCCCTTGTCGCCAGCGGGAAACTGGGCTATAATAAAGCCACTTATTAGCCGGAAGGAGGGGATGCAGATGGAGCTGTTTCGGCGGACATTGGCGGGGATGCTGATGCTGGTGGTTGCGGTGTCAGTGGGCATCTGGGTGCAGGGAAGGTTTATCGACGCGGTGCGTCTGCCGACTCATACGCGGATGATCGGGGCGACGTATACGACCTTGAGTGACCCATTTTATGAGACCATCAACGATGAGATCCAGATGCAGATCAAGAGCAACGGCGATCTGCTCCTGGTGCGCGACCCGGGGCAAGATCAAGAGCGGCAGAATCAGGAGATCGAGGATATGCTCAATAAGGGCATTGAGCTGCTCATCGTGAACCCGGTGGATTATGTGGGCGTGACGCCTGCGCTGGAAAAGGCGAGGGAAAAGGGTGTGCCGGTCATCCTCATCGACTCCAAGGTGGACGACCCGGAGCTTGTCACCTGCACCATCACCTCCAACAACTACGGCGCCGGTCTGCTGGACGCCCGTCACCTCATCAGCCAGACCAAGAACGCCCGCATCGTGCTGCTGTCCAACTCGGATTCGTTCTCCAGCTGGGACAGGCTTTCGGGCTTCTGCCAGACCCTGACCAAAAGCGGCAACGACTACCGGATCCTGGAGCTGCGGGACTGCGGCGGCGAGCTGAACCGTGCCATGCGCGCGATGGTGCAGCTGTTGGAGACGTTCCCGCGCATTGACGTCGTGATGGCCGTCAACGAGCAGGCGGCCCTGGGCGCAATGGCGGCGCTGGAAGAAAAGGGCGTGCTCTCGTCCACTTTGGTTTACAGCGTGGACGGCTCACCGGAGGCGAAAGCCCTGATCTCCGAAGGGCTGATGACGGCCACCTCGGCACAGTCGCCCCTCCGCATCGGCCGGATGGCGGCAGAGGTGGTGTACGAGATCCTGGAGGGCAAGCCGTACCTGACCAACATCGTGGTGCCGGTAAATCAAATCACGCAGGAGGATATTCTGCGCTACGGCACGGAGGGCTGGCAATGAAAACTGATAATTTGTCCATCGGTCTCCGGGTGCTCTACCATGCCATTGAGTGGCTGACGGTGTTTCTGATCCTGCTCATCTTTGCGGTGCAGATCATCACGCCGCTCTACGCGGTGAGAGTTGGCCGTGCAGACTCGTTTTTGCAGCAGCTGCAATGGCTGCCCTACCGCCCCGGTGTGCTTGCCCTGGGCGTGATGCTGGCAGCGGTGGGCACCATCCTGAGCAAGTGCTCCCATGAGGTGGACAGCGGCTTTCTCTCCCGCAGCAGCTGGCAGTTATATTTATTGGAGGGCGTGCTGTACAGTGCCTCGGCGCTGATCTTCCAGCAGAACTGCGACAAAATCGCTCTGTTTGCGATCGTGGATATGGTGGACGACCCGCGCTCTCTCCGGCAGAAGCGCTTTCTGAGCGCCATGATCGTGGTGTACCTTTTCTGCAACATGGACGCCGCCACCAGCGCCCTCCATGCCGTGACGCTGAAACAATACCTGGCTTTTTACAGCCTGCACACCCGCAGCGTCCTGCAGCTGGTGATCGAGAGCCTGTCGGCGCTGGAAATGATACTCTTCATCCTGTACATGGTGCTGTTCATCAGCCAGCAGACCAGCGAGAAACAGGAGATCCTGAACCTGAACCAGCAGCTGCAGCAGGCCAACGAGCAGCTGCGCATCTACGCCGAGGAGAGCGCCCACACCGCACAGGTGCAGGAACGCAACCGCCTTGCGCGCGAGATCCACGACACGTTAGGCCATGTGCTCACGGGCATCACAGCGGGCGCAGACGCCTGCATCCAGATGATGGACGACTCGCCCGAGATGGCACGGCATCAGATGGAGCTGATAGCCGACACCGCCCGCAACGGCATGAACGATGTCCGGCGCTCGGTCAAGGCACTGCGGCCGGACTCGCTGGAAAAAGAAAACCTCTCGGGTGCGCTCAACAAGATGTGTACCAGCATGGCGCAGAGCAGCGGCGCGCAGATCCAGCTGGAAGAGTCGCTGGCCGGGCTGACGCTCTCGCAGGATGAGGAAGACTGCGTCTACCGCACCGTGCAGGAGGGCATCACCAACGCCATCCGCCACGGCCACGCCACCCGGGTCCAGGTGCGGTGCCATATCGAGGACGGCGTGCTGGAAGTGTCGGTGAGGGACAACGGCATCGGCTGCAAGAGCGTGACGCCGGGCTTTGGCCTGCAGCATATGCAGGAGCGGATGCTCATGCTGGGCGGCACGTTCTGGTATGAGAACAGCGACGGGTTCTGCATCCGGGCAGAGATCCCTCTGCGCAAGACCCCGGGCAGTGAAAAGAGGAAACAGGAGGAAACGGTATGATAAAGGTGCTTCTGGCCGACGACCAGGAACTGATCCGTCAGAGCCTCAGCTTTGTGATGAGCAAGCAGGAAGACATTGAGATGGTGGGTACAGCCGCCAATGGCTGTGAAGCGCTGGAACTCGTGGAGGAAAAGCAGCCCGACGTGGTGCTGCTGGACATTCGGATGCCCGAGATGGACGGCGTGGAGTGTACCCGCCGCATCAAGCAGGAGTTTCCGGGCATCAAGGTCATCATCCTGACCACCTTTGACGATGACGATTATGTGTTTGACGCTCTGCGGTACGGCGCTTCCGGCTACCTGCTCAAGGGCGTCTCGGTGGACGGCCTGACCAACGCCGTGCGGGAGGCCGCGCGCGGCGGCTCCATCATCGCCCCGGATGTGGCGTCCAAGGTCTTGCAGATGTTCTCCCGCATGGCACAGGGCGACGTGCAGGTGCGCGTGAACAAAAAGAATGCACTGGAGCTGACCAAGATGGAGTGGCAGGTCATCCGCGAGGTGGGCTGCGGCCTCTCCAACAAGGAGATCGCGGGCAGACTCTATCTCTCCGAAGGCACGGTGCGCAACTACATCAGCAGCATCCTGCGCAAGCTGGAACTCCGTGACCGCACCCAGCTGGCCATCTGGGCGGTGCAGAACCAGAACAGCCAGCCGGAGGCAGACGTATGAGCCGGTACTGGAAAGCCGCGCTGCCCTTTCTGCTGGCAGCGGTCATCATTCTGGCGGCTGCCAGCCGTCCGGTGGTGCTGCACATCGGCTTCCCGTGTGACAGCTATTGGAATGTCCCGGGCGAGAACTACTATACCTTTATTGACGCCGCCATTGAAAAGTTTGAGGCAGAGCACCCCAACGTGAAAGTCGAGTACACCAGCGGCATCCGGGTCGAAGACTACACCGAATGGCTCAGCGGCCAGTACCTGCTGGGGCAGGAGCCGGATGTGATGGTGATCCTTCCCGAGGACCTTGTAATTTTCAGCGATACAGCTTCCCTGCGGGAGCTGGATCCGTTCATGAAGCAAGACCCGGAAGCGGATCTGAGCGGCTTTTACCCGGCGGCATTGCAGGCCGGAGCCGACAAGGGGAAACAGTATGCGCTGCCGCTGGAATGCGTGCCGCAGATGATGTTCATCAATAAGACACTGCTCCAAAAAGAGCACATCCGCATCCCGGATAACGATTGGACGTGGGATGAGTTTTACAGCCTGTGTGAGCAGCTGACGAGAGACACGGACGGGGACGGCATCGTTGACCAGTTCGGCGTCTACGATTACGGCTGGGAAGAGGCGCTGGTGGCCAACGGCTGTTCGCTGTTCAGTGAGGACGGCCAGCACTGCCTGCTGAACCAGAGCGCACAGGAGTCCGCCATGCAGTTTGCGCGGAAGATCTACCAGCTCAACGCCGGAACGGATCTGAGCGAAAAGACCTTCGACGAGGGCAGAGTGGCGTTCCGCCCGATGCTGTTTTCCGAGTACCGCAGCTATGAGCCGTATCCGTGGCGCATCAAGCGCTCGTCGAACTTTGAGTGGGACTGCATCGCCATGCCCAGCGGCACAAGTGTCGGCGGCGGCAACTACTCCCGGCTGAGCACCCTCATGCTGGGCATCAGCCAGCGCACAAAGCATTCCCGGCTGTCGTGGGAGCTGCTGAAGACCATTGCCTGCACGGAGGAGATGCAGACGATGGTCTACACCGAGTTGAGCGGCGTGTCCGCCCTGCACAGTGTGACGGAATCTGATGAGGTCGCCCGGCTGCTTCAGATGGACTCGCAGGACACCGCCTCCCGCGGAATGTCTACTCTGCCTGCCATCATGGAGGATACGCTTGCCACGCCCCGCTTTGCGCGGTATCATCAGGCGATGGAGAGCGCCGACCGCCTGATCACCGAGGCCATGTCGGCAGACAAGAACTTTGAATTGCAGCTGCTGCAAATTCAGCAGCAGCTCGACGTCACATTGACAAGCTGACAAAAAATCCACGCAGAAAGCCCGCTTTTGTGCAAACTGCTGCATAAAAGCGGGCTTTTATTCGACTATTTGACGAAAGAAGTGACATTTGTCATGTTTTGTTTGGCGGAATGTCATATTCCGCTTGTGACATTCTACAGCTGTGAACAGGACATGAACATGGTATGATAAAGCCATGAAAATCAGATGGGCCTGCGCGAGGCTCATCCGAGAAGAGCAAGATCTGTTTGGAAAAATCAGGAGGAAAAATCACATGAAGAAGATTTCTCGTCGTTCGTTTCTCGCTGTCTGCGGCGCTATGGCTGCAACTGCTGCCCTGACCGCCTGCGGCGGTTCTTCCGCTTCTACCGCCGGCACTGCTGCTTCCGGCTCCACTGCCGGTTCTGCTGCATCCGGTGAGGTCTTTGAGCTGAAGCTCTCCACCACCCAGACCGATACTTCCATGATCTATCAGGGCCTGCAGGCTGCTGCCGACAAGGTCGCTGAGGACACCGACGGCCATGTGAAGGTCACCATCTATCCTTCCAGCCAGCTGGGCGGTGAGGAAGACATGATCGACCAGGCTCTGCAGGGCATGGGCATCGCCGTCCTGACCGACGCAGGCCGTCTGTCCAGCTACGTCAACGACATCGGCATCATGAACATGGCCTACATCGTGGACAACTACGAGGACGGCATGAAGCTGATGGCTACCGATACCTTCAAGGGCTGGGACGCTGACCTGGCCAACAACGGCATCCAGACCAAGTCCATCGACGGCTGCGAAGTCCAGTACACCTCCGCTGTTTCCAGCAAGATCTACGAGGTCTGCGAGTACGTCAGCAAGACCGAGCACATCAACCTGTTCAACATGGTCATCTGCGGTCAGGCATGGTTCGACAAGCTGCCCGCCGAGTATCAGGAAGTCATGAAGAAGGACTTCAACGACTGCGCATACAACAATGCTCAGGACATCATCGCTGCTCAGGCTGACATGGAGAAGACCCTGACCGACAACGGCATGACCATCGTCGAGGTCGATAAGGACATCTTCCGTGAGGCTGTCAAGCCCGCATACGAGAAGCTGGGCTGGACCGAGCTGCGCGAGCAGCTGTACAAGGAAGCCGGCGTCGAGGCCTGATCCCTTAAAAAGCTGGATCGACCATAACGTAAATGTCCTCCTGCATGGCAGCTCGCTGTGCAGGAGGTATTGTGAATAAGGACGACTTTCTATGAAGAAATTTTATGAAAAAGTCTGTAAGCTGGAAGAGCTGATCGCTCTGATCCTGGTTGCAGGCATTGCGGTCCTCGTCTTTGTTTCGGCGCTGATGCGTACCATTGGCCATCCGCTGAACTGGGCACAGGACGTTGCACTGATCGCCTTCGCATGGCTGATCTTCCTCGGCAGCGACGTCGCAATGCGCGGCTCCGGCCTGATCGGTGTTGATCTGTTCGTCAAGAAGTTCCCCGCCGGTGTGCAGAAGGTTCTGGACATCCTGTTCAAGGTCATCATCGCAGCGTTCCTCTGCGTGCTGATCTACTACGGCTACGGCATGACCACTTCCGGCTGGGCGCGTCAGATCACTTCTCTGCACATCAGCTACAGCTGGGTCACGATGGCTGTGCCTGTCGGCTCCTTCTTTATGCTCATCTCCACCATCCTGAACATCATTGAGCGCGTCAAGACGCCCGCTGGTCAGGAAGTCAAACACGAAGCAGGGAGGGACGTCGGCTAATGTTTATTGCAATCGGTATCTTCTTTGTGTTTCTGCTGCTGGGTATGCCCGTGGCATTCTCCATCGGTCTGTCGGGCTTCTCGTTCTTTATGATCCGCGACCTGCCCATGACCGTTCTGGTGCAGAAATCCATTTCCACTTCTCAGAGCTTTACCATGCTGGCCATCCCCCTGTTCATTCTGGCCGGCAACCTGATGAACAGCTGCGGCATCACCAAGCGCCTGATGCGCTTTGCCAACGCCTGCACCGGCCATATGTACGGCAACATCGGTCAGGTCTCCTGCCTGATGTCCACCCTGATGGGCGGCGTCTCCGGTTCTGCGGTTGCAGATGCTTCGATGGAGTGCCGCATCCTCGGACCTGAGATGACCCGTCTGGGCTACGACCGCGGCTGGTCTGCCGCCATCAACGGCCTGTCCGGCCTGATCGTCGCCACCATTCCGCCGAGCATGGGCCTGATCATCTACGGCACCGTCGGCGAGGTGTCCATTGGCCGTCTGTTCATGGCTGGCTGGGTCCCCGGCATCCTGATGTGCGTGCTGCTGATGCTGGCCGTCACCTGGAGCGCCCGCCGCTTCGGCTACAAGCCCGAGCATGATCATCCGGCTCCGCTGTCTGAGATCCTGAAGGCTCTGCTGGATAGTATCTGGGCCATTCTGTTCCCTGTCCTGCTGATCGTCCTGATCCGCTTCGGCATCATGAGCCCCACCGAGTCCGGCTCCTTTGCCTGCGCATACGCCCTGCTGGTCGGCACCGTGTTCTACCACGAGCTGACTTGGGAGAGCCTGCTGCAGACCCTGCGCGACAGCGTGAAGGACATCACCGTCATCACCATCATTCTGGCGTTCTCCGGCGTGTTCGGCTACGGCATCGTGTTCGATAACATCACTGTCACCATTGCAAACGCTCTGCTGGGCATCACCAGCAACAGCGCGATCCTGCTGCTGCTGGTCGTCGTTTTCCTGCTGATCTGCGGTATGTTCATGGAGACCACCGTTATCGCCCTGATCCTGACCCCCATCCTGCTGCCCGTCATGCGCAGCATCGGCGTCAACGAAGTCGTGTTCGGCATGATCATGATGACCACCGTCACCTTCGGCGTCATGACTCCCCCTGTCGGCACCGCGCTGTATGCCGTGTCTGACATCATGGAGTGTCCCATTGAGGAGACCTTCAAGAAAGGCTGGCCCTTCTACCTCGCGATCGTGTGTGTCATCCTGTTCATGATATTCTTCCCGCAGGCGGTGCTCTTCCTGCCGAACCTCGTATACGGCGCTTAAATCAAGCGTTCCACATCTCTCTGATTCTTCTATCTATTAAGCGGAGCCTGTCTTTCCTGCCTTGGAAAGGCAGGCTCTGTGCCTTTTATGGAGGTTTTTATGAAGCCGACTACAGATTTCCCGTTCCTGCTGGACAACCCCCGGGCGTGGCGCACCTATCTGGGAGGCCGGATGCTGGACGCCCTGCACGGTGACTCCAACGGCGAGGACGGGCATTTCCCCGAAGAGTGGATCCTTTCCACCGTCGCCGCCAGCAACGCCGGACGGGAGCAATTCCCCGAAGAGGGCATGAGCCATCTGCGCGGCACCGACGTTACCCTGAGATCGGTGCTGGAAAGCGATACGGAGGGCTATCTCGGCAAAGGCGCAGCGCAGCCCACCCTCGGCGTGCTGACCAAGCTCATCGACAGCGCCGAGCGCCTGACCTTGCAGGTGCATCCCGACAAGCCGACGGCCCTGCGGCTGTTCCAGAGCCAGTACGGCAAGACCGAGTGCTGGCACATCCTCAGCGGCCACCCCGTGAACGGCGAAGAGCCCTGCATCTACTACGGCTTCCAGCCGGACATGACCCGCGCGCGGTGGGAAGCGCTGTTCCACGCACAGGATATTCCCGGGATGCTGGCCGGGATGCAGAAATACCCGGTGCATCCGGGCGACACCATCCTGATCGAGGGCGGTATGCCCCACGCCATCGGCGCGGGCTGCTTCCTCGTGGAGATCCAGGAGCCGACGGATTATACGATCCGGGTGGAGCGCACGACGCCCAGCGGCTTTGCCGTGGCCGACAGTATGTGCCATCAGGGGCTTGGCTTTGAAAAGATGTTCGAATGCTTCCACTATGAGCCGCACAGCCGCGAGGAGATCCACGACCGCTGGTTCATCGAACCGGAAACGGTGCTGAAAACGGCGGGCGGAAGCATCACGACGCTGGTGGGCTATCGCAATACGCCGCTCTTCCGTCTGGACGAAGTAAACGTCTCCGACACCCTGACGGTGGACTGCCCGCCGCGCGGCAGCGGCATCTATGTGCTGGAAGGCGCAGGAACCCTGAGCGCAAACGGCCGCAGCCTGCCTCTGAAAAAGACCGACCAGCTCTTTGTCCCCGCTGGAACGGGAAGATTTACACTGGATGCGGAGGCTCCGCTGAGGGTCCTGCATTTCTTTGGCCCTGAACAGAAACAATAAATTCCAATGTAAAAAAGACCTCCGCAGCCCTGAAAGGCGGCGGAGGTCTTCTGCTATAGGAGAGAGGTCACTTCCGTGCGATCATCTCGGTGTAGGCCAGCACCAGCGGGCCGACGCCCTTTGCATCGTTGCAGACCACCGGCTCACTGAAATAGTAAGCCAGCGAGCCGTCGCGGTGGTCCTTGCCGCCGAGGCCGGCCACGAGGCAGATGCCGTCCAGCTGCAGGCTGCCGTCCGGGTTCTTGCTCAGATACTTGTCACAGGTGCCGTAGAAGGCTTTCTCGGCCCATGCGGCCATCCGCTTGGGCAGGCAGCCGAGACGCACGCCCTTGAGCACAGCGTAGGCGAAGAGGGCCGTGCCGCTGGTCTCGAGGTAGTTGCCCTCGACGCCGGGGTGGTCCATCACCTGCCAGAACATGCCGGTCTCCTCGTCCTGGAACTTGTGGACGTCCTCAATGGTCTGCTTGAACATCGCCATGATGCCGCGGTACTCGTTGTACAGCTGCTCATCCATCCGCTCCAGCACGTCCACCATCGCCACCATGAACCAGCCCATGGCCCGCAGCCAGAAGTTGGGGCTGCAGCCGGTGACGGGGTCGGCCCAGTACATCTGGCGGCTCTCGTCGTAGCCGTGGTAGTACAGGCCGGTCTTCTCGTCCCGCATGTGCTTTTTGATGTTCATGAACTGCTTGTAGCTGTCGATGCAGCCCTGCATCTTGTTGTAGCGGGTCTC
>RRZU012154151.1_pt1 | contig 11725 bp, 7 predicted proteins | sample 2165561 | NCBI WGS metagenome assembly RRZU01 (sample SAMN10456909, study PRJNA506462) | wastewater metagenome | isolation source: wastewater sludge | place: USA: Moscow, Idaho | reverse complement strand
TAGTCGCTAAATTAGATAAATATGGATTGCCACACGACGATATATTAAACAAAGAAAACGATATAGATAAATTCGATGCTAAATTAAAAGCGTCTCAGCAATTGGCATTTAAAGAAGATAATGCTCGCGATATCGTAAGCAAAATTCAATTATATGGCTATATCGCTAAATTATTGGCTCCGGGGCAGTCTATGCACTTCCCGCAGAACCAAGGTTCTATCGAATTCAATATCCGCGTAATCTTACCGGAAAATAGAGGAGCTAATCCTGAAATCGTGCTTCCATTAGTTCGTTCATTCGACAAATTGCCGGCTGCATTTGACTTCACAATAAGTCCATTCAACGGCGAAGGCGGCAATAGAGTGACCGGCGAAGTTAAAAACAGCGACGGCAGAGTAGTTGCCGGTATTATTTGTAATCCGATGACAGTTACTGCGGCAGGTACACCAATTCCGGCTCCGGCTCGCGGTGCTAAGCGCGAATATATCGGTACTGTCGATAAAGCATTGCCTCCTGGCAGATATACAGTAGTAGTTACGCATACTATCGGAGGTAAAACTGCACCACGCGAAACTGAGCTTACTGTATTCGAAACTGGATTAACTCAAGAAAGTAAAGAATACATACAGAGAAGATTCGAAAGAGCATACTATGCTACATATCATTTAGGTAATCAATCAGTTGTTCCTTCATCAGGCGGTACAATCAGACCTGAAGAATTTAGAATTTACATTGGTACAGACGACCAAGGATCGCAGATTACTCCAATTGAGGGATTAAGCATTCCGCAAAACAGAGCTCCGTACCTATCGCCTAAATCTAATAAAGTTACTTTAAAGGTAACTTGGAAGCAACCGGTAACAGGCAAAGAAGTAGATGTATTGCCATTATTAACAGCTGAGATTAAATTGAAACAGCCGTCTATTAACATGGGAGCAAAAACAGAAGAAGAATCTCAGACTGGTAATAAATGGAGAAAAACAATTAGAAATATCTATGTACAAACTCCGGAATTAGATCAAAATACAAAAGCAAAAGTTGTGCTTAAAGCAGATAGACCAATACTCGAAGGAATTGAAAGTTCGGCTTTAAATATCGAAATGTCTGAACCAAGAGAATCCGGCAATGGAGCATGGGAAATTGAATTGAGCGGAACAGTGAAAATGCCTGCTGGTAAGTCTGTTCTAAATGGACAAATCAATATTCCATTAACTGCAATAGCAACAGCTAAGGATAAATCATCTTCTGCAAAAGTTACATTAAATACTAGTGTTGAATGCAAGAAAGAAGGACGTGGAACTTCTGGGGGCGGTGGAAGACCTTCCAGCGGTGGCGGTACTAAGCCATCATCAGGGCCGGCTAAACAGCCATCTCCTGCTCCGAGCAAGCCAGCTCCGAAAAAACCGAGTGGCGGAAGATAGTATTTTGAAATTAATTAATGATATGTATAAAATAGAAAATAAATAGGGCAAATAAAATATGAAAAAAATAATCAAATATTCTACCTTATTGGCTATTATTAGCTTCGTTTTCGCCGGATCCGCTTTTGCTCAGGATCCGGTTTCGAAAAACGAATTAGAAAGCGTGTTGAGTAGATTTTCTAACTATCGCTTCGGCACAGTCTCGATATGGAGATTTAAAAATGACGATAGAGATAAAATTAGAGAAACTCTTAAAGAATTCGAAATAGCAGAAAGCGGAGACGTAGCAGTTTCAGATGAACTATTAAAAAGCGTAGATCCGAGAATCATTGCTAAAACTGAAGAATGCGTAAAGGGCGGTATGTCTAATGAAAACTGTTTCGATGATATTGAAATGTCCTTCACCGATGTAACTCTGCCTAAATGGGATGAATATGTTCAGATATTTGAAGCTGTGAGAAAAAGAATCATCGGCGACGGTGGCACTAGAGTAGTTAAAGCAGCTTATTTAGTTACTACTCGCAGCACCAAAGAATACCGCGGTTCGATAATCGCTATGATAGTGTCTTATACTGATGACGAAATCGCAGTGAACTTAGAAGGACCAAACAGCAGAGACGTATATGTAACTGAAGAAATGAAGTTAATTACTATGACTGATATGGCAGAGCCAATGCTTACTAATTTATATGACCTATGCGAAAGACGTTTATCACAGGGCAATTTAATTAATGCTACTTTGGACGCTCAGGGTATTGGTAATATTAATTGGTTCGGACAGAAAAACTTCGGTAAAATATCTTCATTAGTGAAAAACGAATATGATATGAGTCCGGAAGACATACAACGCGTAAAAAGAATAAGTGATATTCAGCCAATCGATCAATATATCAAAGAAAACGAAATCATAGCCAGCCCAGATTTAATCAGCTGGAGAAGCTATGAATTACCAGTTTACGAAGACGAAAACGGTAATATCGCTATCGATAGCTTTTATGCCGTTAATAATAGATTGCCGAAATTAGGTTTAGAATTGAAATATGGTATAGACGAAATCAACTTCCCTTCATTCTGGAGCGAAAGAATGACTTTCTCCGTATTATGGGAAAACGTAAAATTAGGCGTTATCCTACCAACTAATGGTTGGTCGTCTATGTCTGAAAGCGTATTCAAAGCAGATAGAAAACTTACTCATGGTGGCTTCGGTGTAGCTGCCGAAATGGACTTTCCTATTAAAATTATACCAAAGAGTGGTTTGTTCCACTTAGGTATCGGATATGTATTCGGAGATGCAGAGGAAAGTTCTTACAAAGATAGAGTAAAAGACTTAGATAACTTTGCAGTTAATTTCAATGATAATGACTATTTAGTGCGTTTCAACGGGCAATTGCATTATACTTTCTCTCTTTCATTAGACGAAGACTATCAGATGAGAGTAGGATTAGGCGGTACCGTTTATACTGTGGAAAGATGGTTTAATGACTTAGTTGTTGTGCCAAATGAAGACAGTAAAATTGAATACAAAAAATTACGCGGCGAAACAGTAGGCGGTATAAGCGGTAAAGTAGAATTTATGACTAAAAATATAACTACTCCTTATGGTCTTACTCTTCAATACTTCGACGAGGGCGTTGGTATTAATGGTTGGTTGCAAATCCCTGTAATAGCGAATACTTTTGCTGTTAGATTAGAAGCTAAAGGATATAGCAAGTTATTCAAAAACAATCCAAGAGCTTGGGAAAACTCAAGCGTATTTATTCCAATGGCTCGATTTATCGTGAATTTCTAATTTAATAATTTATTAATAACTAAAGTATTGACAAGAGAGTGAAAAAAATTATGAGAAAGAATATATATATACTTTTAATTGGTTTGCTATTGCTGGGAGCGGCTCCTGAATTTCTAAAAGCAGGAACATTCGTGGACTCTTTGACCACTCCCGATCCGAATATTCGTAAATACTTCCCGAGATGGAGAATTTGCGAGAATGATATGAAAATCCAAATACATCAGTCATTTCTAATTTTAGGTTACGAAAAATCAAAATTGGACATGAGCAATATTGAAGTCTTGGCTGCTCCGCGTACTGATATTAATCTCCCTTATGAGATATTGACGATTACTTGCGGTAAATCCACTATGAACTCCAATGATATAAATAACAATTTAGCTAAATTGTTAGAATATATCAACGGAGCAATTTCTTTTACTACAAATTTAGACAATTATCCTCCTAAACGCGACTATTGCTACTCGGAAATTCCACCGGAGACTCCGGTAAACGAAAGCCAAGCTAAAGCAATTCTAAGCTATATGGAGCCTACTAACGTAGATCATGCTGTGTCGTTATCGTTATTTGAGCAAAATTTGAAAATCGGTTCTTCCGGCTTTTGGGTTAAATCCACAGTTGGTAACGATCCAATCGGATATCCGTTCTGGAATGCCGGCGAAACTAAAATAGTATTGAAACGCCCTCTTTATATTAATGAAGATGAAGACAGCAAAGACAGAATACCTAACTTAGTAACTGCTTACTTAGGCGGTGGATACAGAATTACAGCCGGACTCGATAATTCATCAGGGGCTTTGAGCTGGATTTCTAAAAGAACATTAAATAGCGGTCCTACAGGTAAATTAGTGGCAGGTTTTGATTTCCACATGCCATTTATGCCTGAGGCTGGTATTGCTTTCAATTTAGAAGTCCCGTTAGAGAAACTTCAAGATAAAAATATTGATTCTTCTGATTACGGATTCCTAACAGATCCGAGTAAATTAGAATTGGTAAAACTCGAAGGCGATAACGTAGTCAAAGGTATCGCACCAATTTTAAGAGGTTCAGGTCAAGTTACTATGTTCTACAATTGGTGGTTAGATAAAGAAAAAGCAGAGAATTATTTCCGCTTCGACCTCGGTGTAAGTTATGCTGAAGTACGCGAAATGGCGTTGCTATGGGATGTGCCGGCCGGTGCTCACAAAATTACGACTAACGCAACCGGATTAAATACTTACAAAAACTCTGAATTCGCTGACTGGATGTTCGCAAAAGTAGAATATAGAAACCAAGCAAGCTACCCATTCGGTATGAGTTTGCAAGTGTCTAATCAGATTATGTTAGGTAAAATATATTTACCTATACTTAGCTGGTTGTACGTAGAAGGCAAATACGCTACTCCTTTGAGAACTGCACGAGCTTACGAAAGCGAAAATTTCTTTATGATTTCTCCGGTTATCAGAATTACTTTATAGTAATTACAGATAAATGCAATATAAATACCTCTCGGTCGTCTTCGACTAAAGGATTTTTTATTTAAAAATAATCAAGTGAAACAAAATAATTACAATTGTTATATTAACAATTAGAATAGAAAGTATAAATTAGAATTAGGTTCAAATAAAAATGATATTTAAAAGCTTAATAAAATCAACGTTGTTATTGCTATTATTCGCTAATATTATATTTGCACAGAATAAGCAGCAGCGACTAAGCGTAAGCAAAGAAGAACAAGAAAAAAAAGTATTTAAAGAAACAAAAGTAAGTGCAGCAGAAAAATCATTAGATTTGACTATACGGAATGTAGATATTTCCAAATATCCGGAAGTTCAATTAATATTAGAGGCGTTCAATATATATGGCGAGCCGGTCGATACTTTGCGTGCAGATCAATTGCATGTATTGGAGGATGGAGTAGAGAAACGAATAATCTCTATAAAAAAAATATCCACAAGCGAGAGAGTGCCGGTAGATTTTATTTTCGTATTGGATAAAACCGGTACTATGCAGAAATACATGGATGCTGTTCAAGAAAACATAGTTAAATTTTCTAATACTTTGCTATCCCGCGGAATAGACTTTAAATTAGGATTGGTGTTGTATTCAGATGTGGTCGAGCAAGTATTTCAGCCTACCGATAATGTATATACGTTTATTAATTGGATAAAATCAGTAAAGGCTAATGGTGGCAACGACGAAAAAGAGAATACTTTAGAAGCATTGAAATTTGCGTCTAAGATTAATTACCGCAAAGCGGCTAATAAAGTAGCAGTATTAATTACCGATGCACCATATCATTTAAAAGGTGAGAATGGCGACGGGGTAACAGACCAAAATACCGTTACTATCACAAAACTACTCGACAAAAATGAAATCCGTACTTTCGCTATCGTACCGCCGAAATTAAAAGAATACTCATTTATAACTGAAGGTACTCGGGGTAAAGTATTCGATATTGATTTCCCCTTCTCGACGATTTTGAATAATTTTTCTACTCAGTTAACTAATCTATATGCTCTTAAATATACAACCGGTATGCCGGCTATTCCGGATTCGTTGAATATTTCAATTCTAAATGAAAAGCGTGAGCAATTAGTCAAAAAAACAGTTCCGATAGTCGAAGTCGGTCGCAAAATGATAATAGAAAATTTATTATATAAAACCGGACTTGCGGAATTAGCCGACACTGTGCCGGAATTAGATATTCTGCTTGAATATATGACGAATAAAACATCCGTAGCTATACTTATCGAAGGGCATACCGATGCTGTCGGTAGTCATGCTACTAATGATAGGCTCTCGCTGCAAAGAGCAGAAAGCGTGAAGCAGTATCTATTAAAAAAAGGAATTGCAGAGAGCAGAATAAAAACTGTTGGCTACGGAAAGCGAAAACCAATTGCTAATAACGAAACAGAATTCGGCAGGAAACTGAATCGAAGGACGGAAGTAATAATTATCGCTAAATAAATTATCGAATTTAATAAACAATATTATCTGTATTATCGTCAATAACTCTTTTAACTAATGAGGAAAGAAATATAATGAAAAAAATACTTATAATTATGGGTGTATTTCTGTTCAATTTACTTATTGTTCCGAATATATATTCACAAGAAGAGCAAATTAGTGATGATGATTTATTAAATGGATTCGATTACGAGCCGGTACATAGCTCTACTCCTTCTAATGCCTACAAAGTGTTGGGCATAGGATATGCCGGAAATATGTTCTTTACTAAATTAGAAGATTTTAGTAAAGAATTACAAGCAAATTTTGATTTCCCTGAATTAAAAACACCAATTTTTATGCACAGATTCGGCGTGTATTTAGCATTAGACCCTACTAAAAATTTTAGTATCGGATATAATTATGCGTCTGGCTCTAAAATGGTAGAGAAATCATTAAGCGGTGATTTGCTGGGATATACCCGAAACTTGGATTACAGCGTTACTTCTCATAGTGCGGAATTGGATTATGCAATTGTGCCGATTAAGGATTTTGCGATTCTTATCGGTAGTTCAATCGGATATTCAAGAATAGGCATTGAGTATAATCAAGTAAAAGGCGATTATCAATACCAATCACAATTAGATCCTGCCGCAGATGCAAATACTAAATACCAGAGAATGGACGGTAGCTTTTTCTTCGCAGAGCCACATTTGATATTACAGTATAAATTAGCATCGAATTTTATGTTTAAAGCATCCGGTGGATATTCATTCGCATTTTCGCCTACTTGGAGATTGAATAATTCCGATTCAGAAATTAAAAATGTGCCTACTTCGCTGAAACCTGAAGGTATGGTGATGCAAGTAGGTCTATATGTTGGTATATTTGACTTCTAAAAAAAACAAAAAAAATAAAAATATCGAAAAAAACTATTGACATTAATAAAAAATTTCGTATATTTGTATTCTCTAATTTGCTATAGCAATTAGAGAATACAAATAACCAAAGGGCCTGTAGCTCAGTCGGTTAGAGCAACGGACTCATAATCCGTTGGCCGGGGGTTCAAGTCCCTCCGGGCCCACAAAAACCTTGCAGTAATGTAAGGTTTTTTTATTTTATATAAACTATTTACTCTTGCAACTTTTTTATTTGGATAAAATTATCTAAGTTTGAAATCTGATAGTTATTACAATAATTAATTCAGAGAGAGTTGCATAATGAGTTCGGAAATTACTTCAGAACAAAGAAATACAAAGTACATCTTCTTTACCGGCGGAGTATTGTCTTCCTTAGGTAAAGGTATATCGGCTTCTTCATTAGGTTTACTGCTAAAACAGCGCGGATATTCAGTTACATTGATGAAATTCGACCCATACATCAATGTAGATCCCGGCACTATGAGTCCACTGCAGCATGGCGAAGTTTACGTAACGGATGATGGCACAGAAACAGATTTGGACTTAGGGCATTACGAACGTTTCATCGCCAAATCATTAGCAAAAAAGAATACTACTACTACCGGACAAGTATATGAAACTGTTATCCAGAACGAAAGAAATGGAAAATACTTAGGCAAAACGGTTCAAGTAATTCCGCATATCACAGACGAAATCAAAAGAAGGATGATGTCGTATCACGGCGAAGTGGATATTGTAATCATCGAAGTGGGCGGCACTGTCGGCGATATTGAATCCTTACCTTTCTTAGAGACTGCTCGACAAATGACATATACATTGGGATCCAAAAATGTATTAAATATACTGCTTACTTACGTACCGTATATTAAAGCAGCCGGAGAATTGAAGACTAAACCGACTCAACACGCAGTGAAGGTATTGATGGAATACGGGATTAAGCCTGATATTCTGATATGCCGCTCGGATAAAAAAATTCCGAAAGATGAAAAAACAAAAATTGCATTATTCTGCAATGTAGAAGAAAATTCGGTGATTGAAGGTTTAGACGTAGAGCATACTATTTACGAAGTTCCTTTGCATTATGCTAAATCTAAATTAGACGAAATCGTATTGAATAAATTCAATCTTCCGCTAAATGTGTTAGAAATAAACACTTGGAAGAACTTCGTGCAGAGAATTAAAACTCCGAAGCATGAAGTAAAAATTGCATTAATCGGTAAATATACTAAATATAGAGACTCTTATAAATCTATCTTGGAAGCATTTGTTCATTCCGGCTCTATCAATAATGCCCGAGTAAATTTAGAGCTAATTGATTCCGAAACTATTACACCCGAAAATATTGCTGAGAAATTAGAAGGTGTCGAAGGTATTTTAGTTGGTCCGGGATTCGGCAATAGAGGCATCGAAGGCAAAATTACAGCTATCCAATACGTACGCGAAAATAAAATTCCATACTTCGGTATATGCTTAGGCATGCAAACTGCGGTTATCGAGTTCTCCAGAAATGTATGCGGTATCGCAGATGCAAATTCCGGCGAATTTGATAAAGTAGGCGAGAACTTAGTGATAGACTTAATGGAAGAGCAACGCAATATCAAAGCCAAGGGAGGCACTCAACGCTTAGGAGCGTACCCTTGCGTGCTAAAGAAAGGCACTATGGCGGCTAAAGCATATAATGCAATAGAAATCGAAGAACGCCACCGCCACAGATACGAAGTGAATAATAAATTCAGACAAATTCTCGAAGATAACGGTCTAATATTGAGCGGTTTATCACCCGACGGCGAATTAGTGGAAATGATCGAAATTAAAGATCATCCTTGGTTCGTGGGATGCCAATTCCATCCTGAATTGAAGTCTCGTGCAGTTACCGGTCATCCATTATTTATTGATTTCATTAAAACAATTCTGAAGATTAAAAAAGAAAAAAATCCGGAAGAAATTGCGAATTAATAGATTGATTTTGCATGTCCGTGCTTTATATATATGCACGGGCATGCTTCTTAAATGCCCAATACCATTCTAAAGTAAATATTAATACTTTCCCAAATATCGACAGCCTGTACCTCAAAAAGAATACTCATATTGTAGAATAATTAGTAAGCAAATTATGCATAGAAAATGACTGTTAATGATTGTTTTTATTCTGGTGATAGCCGGTGTTGCTGTCTCGCTTATCTCAGGAATAATGTCGCCGATTACAACATTTAAACATAACAAGCACATAGAAAAATTACAATTTTGCGTAATTTCGGACTTACATTATTTGTCCGAAAAATTAGGAATAGACCAAGTTGCTTATAAGCATACACAATATACAGAGACTAAACTATCCGAGGATAGCCGATTTATTATAGACGCATATATCGAACAATTAAAGAGCGAAGTGCCTGAAATAATCATTATTACCGGAGATTTGACTCATAATGGCGAGAAAGTATGCCACCAAGAAGTTATAGAGAAGTTAAACAAGCTACGAAAAGCCGGAAAGCGTGTGTACGTAATACCCGGAAATCACGATATAAATAATCCACTGGCTTTCAAATATGTTGGCAGTAAACAGATAAAGACTGAAAGCATTACTCCTGAAGAATTTGCAGAAATGTATGCAGATTTTGGATATAAAGAAGCATATTCGCGAGATAATCACTCACTAAGCTATGCTTTAAATATTGACTCAACTTTCGTACTGATAGGATTAGACGCATGCCGATATAGAGAAAATACAGCTACTAAATCATATTCAGGGGGGATTCTCTCCGATTATTCTTTGGCTTGGTTAGAGAAAGTACTTTATGATGCTAAAGACAAAAATAAACGCCCCTTTATTAGCATGCACCATGGGTTGATAGAGCATTTCCCCGGTCAATCGCTCAATCCGGTAAGTAGTAATTACTTACTGTCTAATTCGCATCGATTAATTAGCCTACTCAGAAAATACGATGTGAAATTAGTATTTACCGGCCATTTCCATGCTAACGATATAGCAACTATTACTGATAATTTATATGATATAGAGACCGGTTCGGCGATTACTTATCCGCATTCGTATAGAATTGTTAAAGTAGAAGACTACACTATTACGGTAAAAACTAAGAATATAGAGCAGGTAAATATAAACACAGGGAAATTGAGCTATAAAGAATATTCTATACAGAAGACTATGAAGGGGTTAGAGAATTATTTTAATAATAATTGGAAGCGAGTGAATGGTAAATATCCTGACTCTACGGTTCGCAGACTGAGGCATGAATTTGCTAAGGCAGTATTAGCTCATTACTACGGAGATGAAGTAATGCCGCAATCAAGTCTGGCACTTGTATCTGAATTAGAAAAATCCAAAGATTCATTCCTAAAGTTAATCGGTATCGCTCTAAAAGGAATATATTCCGACGCTATGCCTGCCGACCGAGATGTAATGATAGAATTGAAGTAATAATAATAAAAATAGCTATTTGTAATAATATGGAAAAATAATGCAAAATATTTGCATTTGAATAATAATTTTATTATATTTGAAGTTCTAAAATTGTATTTATAGTAATAATAGTAAAAATAAGATAAAATTTTAAAATAATAAATTTACGGAATATAAAAATGACTACATTAGTAATGCTACTTATCATTCTTGCATCGGCATTCATCATTTTGTTAGTACTTCTTCAGCCCGGTAAAGCTGATATGGGAGCTACATTCGGCGGCGGACTTGGCGGTCAGATGGGTTCTATGTTCGGAATGGAGAAAACAAAGAATATTTTAGCTACTGTTACTAAGATAACAGCAGCGGTAATTATGTTGTTAGCATTGACTACTAATAAGTTTTTAGTGGGTGGGAATAACAGCGGTGCCGCTGTGCAAAAAATCGTTACTGAGGGTAAAACAGTGAATATGAAGTCTGCTCCGGCTACTCAAACTCCGGCTGCTGCTCCTGTTCAGCAAGGCACTCAGAAATAAATTCAACAACAACACATTATAAAAGAGCCTTCGAAGCTAATCATACGCGGGAGGCTCTTTTACTTATTTTGTAAAATCGAAAATATGTTATACGAAATTCCGCAGAATTATTTATTTTTGTAGTATCAAAAAATTAAATTGTAAATTATACCGAAAGCAGGTACGCAAATATGTTGAAAATTATCAGAGAAAATCCCGAAAAAGTAAGAGAAAATATAATCCGCAAAAATGAAAAGGCGGATATAGAGCCTATCTTACGCCTCGACGAGCAAAGAAGAGCAATTATTCAAGAAGTTGAAAAATTGAAAAATACTCGAAATATAGCTACTCAAGAAATAGCTGCATTAAAGAAAAACAAAGAAAACGCCGACGAAAAAATTGCTTTGATGAAGGATGTATCCGACAAAATCAAAGAATTGGACGAAAAACTACGCTTAATCGAAGAAGAATTAGAGCAAATTGTACTATCTGTGCCGAATATGCTGCACGAATCTGTGCCTACCGGAAAAACACCCGAAGACAATCCCGTAATCCGCTCTTGGGGCGAAATAGTTGATAAAGAAGCTTGCGTAGATCATATCGAAATATGCAAAAATTTAGGCTTAATCGACTTCGAGCGTGGAGCTAAGGTGTCAGGTTCGGGCTTCCATTTCTATACAGGCAAAGGAGCTAAATTAGAAAGAGCTTTGATTAACTTTATGATTGATGTT
>RRZU010809950.1_pt1 | contig 11725 bp, 5 predicted proteins | sample 2165561 | NCBI WGS metagenome assembly RRZU01 (sample SAMN10456909, study PRJNA506462) | wastewater metagenome | isolation source: wastewater sludge | place: USA: Moscow, Idaho | reverse complement strand
CTCACTGACCGTGCCGGGCATCCGCTATGTGATCGACTCGGGGCTGGCGCGGGTCAAGCGCTACAGCTTCCGCAACAAGGTCGAGCAGCTGCAGATCGAAAAGATCGCCCAGTCGGCGGCCCGCCAGCGCGCCGGCCGCTGCGGCCGGGTGGCCGACGGCATCTGCTTCCGCCTCTACGACGAGGACGACTTCAACAAGCGCCCGGCCCACACCGACCCGGAGATCCTGCGCTCGTCGCTGGCCGGCGTCATCCTGCGCATGAAGTCGCTCAAGCTCGGCGAGGTGGCCGACTTCCCCTTCATCGACGCGCCCTTGCCGCGCATGGTGGCCGACGGCTACCAGCTGCTGGCCGAGCTTGGCGCCGTCGAAGAGGCCGAGGGCGGGGCGGTGATGAACCTCACCCCCATCGGCCGCGAGCTGGCCAAACTGCCCCTCGACCCCAAGATCGGCCGCATGATCCTCGCCGCCCGCGACCGGGGCAGCCTGGCCGAGGTGATGGTGATCGCCGCCGCGCTGTCCACGCAGGACCCGCGGGAGCGCCCGCCCGAGCGCCAGGCCGCCGCCGACCAGGCCCACGCGCGCTTTCGCGGCCCCGAGCACGAGCAGAAATCCGAGTTTCTGTGGTTCTGGAACCTCTGGAAAGCCTGGGAGGAAGTCCAGCGCCACGAAACATCCAGCAAGCAGAAGGCCTGGTGCAAGACCAACTTCATGTCGTGGCTGCGCCTGCGCGAGTGGCGCGACGTGTTCACCCAGCTCCACACCCTGTGCGCCGAGCACGGCTGGAAGGAGAACGACAAGCCGGCCAGCTTCGAGGCCATCCACAAGGCGCTGCTGGCCGGCCTGCTCGGCCACGTGGGCTGCAAGATCGAGGACGCCACGGGGCCGGCGGCGGGCAGCTACCTGGGTGCCCGCGGCATCAAGTTCTGGCCTCACCCGGGCTCCGCCCTCGCCAAAAAAGCCGGCAAGTGGATCATGGTGGCCGAGCTGGTGGACACCTCGCGCCTGTTCGGCCGCTGCCTCGCCCGCATCGAGCCCGAGTGGCTGGAGGAGGTGGGCGGCCACCTGCTCAAGCGGCAGGTCTCCGAGCCCCACTGGTCGAAGGCCAGCGGCGCGGTGCGCGCCTGGGAGCGCGGCACGCTGTACGGCCTCACCGTGTATCCCCGCCGCGGGGTGAGCTACCGCGAGGTTGACCCGGTGCTGTGCCGCGAGCTGTTCATCCGCGAGGGCCTGGTGCAGGGCGAGATCGCCGAGGGTCCGGCCCGCGGCATGGCCTTCCTGGCCCACAACCGGCGCCTGGTGGCCGAGATCGAGCGGCTCGAACACAAGTCGCGCCGCCCCGACGTGCTGGTGGACGAAGAGCTGATCCACGCCTTCTACGACGCCAAGCTGCCGCCCGACGTGCTCGACATCGCCAGCTTCGAGGCCTGGCGCAGGGACGCCGAGAAGCAGTCGCCCAAGCTGCTGCAGCTGTCCCGTGATCAGCTGATGCGCCACGACGCCGAGGGCATCACCACCGACCGCTTCCCGGCAAACCTGGAAGTGCTCGGCCAGAAGCTCAAGCTCACCTATCTGCACGCCCCCGGCGAGGCCGACGACGGGGTGACGCTCACCGTGCCGCTGGCGATGCTCAACCAGATCCCCGCCAACCGCTGCGAGTGGCTGGTGCCGGGCCTGCTCGAAGAAAAGGTCCATGCGCTCTTGCGCACCGTGCCGCAGAAGCACCGTCACCGCCTGCAGCCGATGGTCGACAGCGCCGCCGACTTCATGGCTCGTTTTGATGCCGGCGAGTTCGACCAGGACGAGCCGCTGATCAAGATGCTGCAGCGCTTCGTCGAGGAGCGGGTGTCGCTCAAGCTGCCGATGGAGAGCTTCCGCCCCGAGAACCTCAACCCCCACTGCTTCATGAACTTCCGGGTGCAGGACGAGCACGGCCGCATCCTCGGCCAGTCGCGCAACCTGGCCGAGCTGCGCACCAAGTTCCGCGACCAGGTGGCGGCGCGTTTCCAGTCGGCGCGTATCGTGCCGGCCGATGCCCCGGCGCCGAAGAAGGGCACCGCCGAGGCGAAGAAGGCCGAGCCGCCCAAGGCCTCCCAGCCCGCCGAGGCCCGGCTCGCCGGTTTCACCGGCTGGAGCTTCGGCCCGCTGCCCGAGCTGCTCGAGGTGAAGGTGGCCGGCCGCGAGATCGTCGGCTTCCCGGCCCTCCACGACGACGGCGCCAGCGTCTCGCTGCGGCCCTTCGACACCCCGGAGGAGGCCGCAAAGGTGCACCGCGGCGGCCTCGCACGGCTGTTTGCGCTGGAGCTCTCGGCCCAGGTGAAGGCCATCGAGAAGCTGCCCGGCATCCGCGAGCTGGCGCTGCAGTTCATCGGCTACGGCAGCGAGGCCGAGCTGAAGCAGCAACTCGTCACCGCGACGCTGGAGCGTTGCTGCCTGCTCGAACCGCTGCCGGCCGACGCGGACGCCTTCGCGAAGCGCTGCCAGGAGGCCAAGCCCCGCATCACCCTGGCGGCCCAGGAGCTGGTGCGGCTCACCGGCCAGCTCATCGCCGAGCACGCCACCCTCACCAAGCGCGTCGCCGGCCTCAAGACCTTCCACGAGGTGGTCGCCGACATCAACGCCCAGGTGGCGAAGCTGATGCCGAAGAACTTCCTGGTGGCGCTGCCCTACGAGCGCATCGCCCAGATCCCGCGCTACCTCAAGGCCGCCACCGTGCGCATCGACAAGCTGCGCACCAACCCGGCCCGCGACGGCCAGCTGATGGCCGACTGGAAGCGCCTCGCCCAGCCCTTCGAGCGCGAATGGCTGGCCAAGGCCAAGGCCGGCGTCACCGACCCCCAGCTCGAGGAGTTCCGCTGGCTGCTGGAGGAGCTGCGGGTCGGCCTTTTTGCCCAGGAGCTCAAGACCCCCATGCCCGTGTCGATAAAACGTTTACAAAAAATCTGGGACAGCCGTCCGCGCTGACGCCTGACGGGTTCGCCCGGCGGACCGGTGCCCGGACTGTCCTCCAGCGGGAATGCCTGACATGCACCACGTCTCCTCCGATGAGCCCTCCCTCCCCGAGGCCGAAGCCCGGCGCCTGTCCCAGCTCCGCCGCACCAGTCTGCTCGATACCGCCCCGGACCCGGCCTTCGACCGGCTGGTGGCGCTGGTGGCTGACGTCTTCGACGTGCCGGTGGCCGTCGTCTCCCTGGTGGACGCCGATCGCGTGTGGTTCAAGGCCTCGGTGGGGCTCACGGTGCGGGAAGGCCCGCGGGACGGGGCGTTCTGCAACCTGGCCATCGGCGGCGAGGGGCTGTTCGAGGTGCCCGACGCCGCGGACGACCCGCGCTTTGCCGGCAGCGCGATGGTGTGCGCCACGCCGGGCATCCGCTTCTACGCTGGCCTGCCGCTGCGCCCGGTGGATGGGCAGGCCATCGGCACCCTGTGCATCCTCGACACTGCCCCCCGCCGGCTGAGCGCCCGGGAGGCCGCCCGCCTGGACAGCTTCGCCCGCCAGGCCGAGGTGCTGATCCGCCACCATCTGGCCACCCTCAAGGCCGACTCCGAGCACGAGGCGCTGCTCCGCACCATCGCCCGCGAGCAGGCCCTGCTCAACCGGGCGGCGGTGGGCATCATCCGCATCACCTCGAAGGGCATCATCGAGCAGGTCAACCCTTTCGCGCTGCAGATCCTCGGCTACGCAGCCGACGAGCTGATCGGCCGTAACGTGCGGATGATCATGCCCCAGCGCTGGGCCGAGCACCACGACGAATACCTCGACTCCTACCTCAAGGGGCGGCCGCCCAGCGTGATCGGCATCGGTCGCGAGGTGCAGGCCCTGCACCGCTCGGGGCGGACCATCCCGGTGCATCTGGCGGTGAGCGAGGTGGTGACGCCCGGCCAGGAGGGCGTCGAGTTCATCGGCATCCTGTCCGACCTCTCCGAGCTGCACCACGCCCGCGGCCGCGAGCAGGCCCAGCACCGCCTGCTGCAGGTGCTCCACCGGGGCATGACCGACTTCGCCGCGCTGATGTCGAGCGACCAGCTGTGGCTGTTCCTCAAGCAGGCCCTGCGCACCCTCACCGAGAGCGACTACGCGCTGATCGGCGAGGTGGTGCCGGTGGATGGCAAGCCCGGGCTGAAGATCCACGCCATCACCGACCTGTCCTGGAACGACGACTCGCGCCGGCTGATGGAGCGCCTCTCCTCCGGCGACATGATGCTCACCAACCCGGACTCCATGCTCGGCCGGGTGTTTGCCGGGGGCGAGGTGGTGATGACCAACGACCTCGGCCGCGAAACCCGCCGCACCGGCTTCCCCCACGGCCATCCGCCGCTCCTCAACTACCTCGGCGTGCCGATCATCGACCAGGGGCAGGTGATCGGCATGTACGCCATCGCCAACTCCCGCCACGAGGTGGATGCCGAGCTGCTGGCCTGGCTCGAACCTTTCACCGCCACCTGCGCGCTGCTGATCAACCTCTACCGGCGCATCAACGAGCAGGCCCGCTTCACCCGCGAACTGGAGGCCGCCCATGCGCGGCAGGCCCAGGCCAGCCGCGCCAAGACCGAGTTCCTGTCGTCGATGAGCCACGAGCTGCGCACGCCGATGAACTCCATCATCGGTTTCTCGCAGCTGCTCCTCAACAATCGCCGGCAGCCGCTCCCCGAGCGCCAGGCCGGGCAGGTGGCGCAGATCCTGAAGAGCGGCCAGCACCTGCTCACGCTGATCAACGACATCCTCGACCTCTCCCGCATCGAGGCCGGCGGCCTGGCCTTCTCGATCGAGCCGGTGGAGGTTGCCGCGGTGGTCGAGGAATCGGTGGGCACCGTCAGCGCCCTGGCCGGGGAGCGGGGCATCGAGATCCGGCTGCCGCCGCCCTCGGCGAGCCGGCCGCGGGTGATGGCCGACTTCACCCGCAGCAAGCAGGTGCTCATCAACTTCCTGTCGAACGCGATCAAGTACAACCGCGTCGGCGGCCGGGTCGAGGTGGCCTGGGGCAACGGCGAGGAGGGGCGGCTGCGCGTCGAGGTGCACGACACCGGCATCGGTGTGCCGGCCGAGCGCCTCGGCGAGCTGTTCCAGCCCTTCAACCGCATCGGCGCCGAGCACAGCGTGATCGAGGGCGCCGGGGTCGGGCTGGCCCTCACCAAGCAGCTGGTCGAGAAGATGTCCGGCCGCGTCGGCGCCCGCAGTACCGAAGGGCAGGGGAGCTGCTTCTGGTTCGAGCTGCCGCTGGCGGCCGATGAGGTGCCCCACCGGGGCCCCGACGATTCCGTCGCCGGCGCGCTGGCCGGGGGCGGCGGAGAGGCCGGCCGGCGGCGCGTGCTGTACGTGGAGGACAACCCGGCCAACCAGCGCCTGATGAGCGACATCTTCGAGGACCTCGACGACTGCGCCCTCAGCCTCGCCCACGAGGCCGCCCTCGGCATCGAGCTGGCCCGGGCCGAGCGGCCGGCGCTGATCCTGATGGACATCAACCTGCCGGGGATCGACGGCTACGCCGCCCTGGCCATCCTCAAGGCCGACCCGGCCACCCGCGACATCCCGGTGGTGGCCCTGTCCGCCAACGCCATGCCCGCCGACGTGGAGCGCGGGCTGGCCGCCGGCTTTGCCGACTACCTCGTCAAGCCCCTCGATTTCACCCGCCTGCACAAGGTGTTGGCCTACCACCTGGGAGGTGCCACCCATGCTTGAAGCCCACCTCGCCGACGTCCGCATCCTGGTGGTGGACGACACGCCGGCCAACGTCGAGCTCCTGCTCGGCATCCTCGAAGACGCCGGCTACCATAACCTGCTCGGCATCACCGACCCGCGGGACGTGAACGCCGAGATCCAGCGCTGCCTGCCCGACCTGATCCTGCTCGACATCCGGATGCCGCACCTCTCCGGCTTCGACGTGCTGCGCCAGGTGCGCTGGCAGCTCGGCGTGATGGCGCCGCCGGTGGTCGTGCTCACCGCCCAGACCGACCGGGAGACCCGCTCCGAGTCCCTCGAGCTGGGCGCCATCGACTTCCTCAACAAGCCCTTCGACCAGTGCGAGGTGCGCAAGCGCATCCGCAACATCCTGCTGGCCCACCTGCACTCCCAGGACATGCGGGAAAAGTCCGAGCTCCTGCAGACCCTGGTCGACCACCAGACCGCCGAGCTGCGCAGCCTCGCCCTCACCCACAGCGCCACCGGCCTGCCCAACCGCCGCGCGGTGCTGGCCGCGGTGGACGAGCTGCTCGGCGGCGGTGAGGCGGTCGCGGTGTTCTTCATCGTCGCCGACGACGTCGAGGAGATCGCCCGGGTGCAGGGTTACCCCACCGCGGAGCGGCTGCTCAAGGCCCTCGGCGAGCTGGCCGCGGCGAGCCCGGTGGCCCAGGGCGGCACCATCGGGTGCTGGGGCAACAGCGAGCTGGTGCTCGTCCAGCCCTGCGCCGACGTGAGCCTGCTCGACCGGACGGCCGCCCGCCTGCTGCGCCTGCTCGAAGGCGACCACCCGGTGGACGATCTGCTCCTCGCCACCTCGATCCGCGTCGGGGTCGCCCATTCCTCGGACCAGATCAGCGGCTCCGAGGACCTGCTGCGCAAGGCCGCGGCCGCCATCCCGGCGCCCGGCGGTGGTCAGGTGGGGCGTTTCAGCCCTGCCCTCGAAGAGGCCCTGGCGCGCCGCGGCCGGCTGCGGCGGGCGCTCAAGCATGCCGTCCCCGACGGCGAGCTGAAGCTGGTCTTCCAGCCCAAGATCGACCTCGCCAGCCGCCGCCTGATCGGCGCCGAGGCGCTGCTGCGCTGGCACTCGGCCGACATGGGCCTGGTGTCGCCGGACGTCTTCATCCCCCTCGCCGAGGAGTCCGGGGACATCCTCGCCATCGGCAGCTGGGTGCTCGACGCGGGCATCCGCCAGGTGCAGGCCTGGCACGAGGGCGGCCAGATCGACGGGGACTTCGCGCTGGCGCTCAACGTGTCGAGCCGCCAGTTGCTCCACGAGGGCTTCGTCGAGGGCGTGCTGCGCCGTCTCGCCACCGCCGCGCTGCCGCCCGGACGGCTCAAGATCGAGGTCACGGAATCGGGGTTCATCCACGACATCGCCGAAGCCCGGGTCCGCCTCGCCGCGCTGCGTGAGGCCGGCATCGGGGTGTCCATCGACGACTTCGGCACCGGCTACTCATCCCTGTCCTACCTCAAGTCGCTGCCGGTGAGCGAGCTGAAGATCGACCGCAGCTTCATGCGCGAGATCGAGCACAGCGCCGACGATCAGAAGCTGGTCGAGACGATCGTCATCATCGCCCACGTGTTCGGTTGCTCGGTGGTTGCCGAGGGCATCGAGACCGACGCCCAGCTCGACGTCCTGCGCCGCCTCGGCTGCGACCAGGGGCAGGGCTACCTGTTCTCCCGGCCGCTGGAGCGGGCGGACTTCGAGGCCCGGCTCTGCGGGGCGGGCTGACGTTGCGCTGGCGGCCTGCGCCGCGCGGGGTGATACTGGCGTCATCCCACCTACAGCAGGAGCCGGCAGGATGACCTCACCTCAAGTCTTACCCGCGGGGCCGGCGGCGGACCCGTCCCTGGTCCGCTGGACCCATGTGATCTACGGCCTCCATGCCGTCGCGGTGATCGTCGGTGTCGCCTCCGCGGCGGCGACGGTGGCGGGCGGCTTCGTGTTCGGCCTGCCTTCGCTGGCGGCGGTGGTGCTCAACTACGTGAAGCGCGGGGAGGCCGCCGGCAGCTGGCTCGAGAGCCACTTTCGGTGGCAGATCCGCACCTTCTGGTTCACCCTGCTGTGGCTGGTGGTGTCCTTTCTGGTGATGCTCACCGTCATCGGCATTCCCATTGCGGCCTGGGTGATGATCCCGCTGCTCGGCCTGTGGGTCGGCTACCGGGTGCTGCGGGGCTGGCTCGCCCTCGGTAACGGCCGGCCGGTCGGCGGTTGAGCGCCACCGGCGAATGTGCCCCGCGTTTATCCCCGGGCGGCGTGACCAAGCCTGTGGATAAGCTGTGGGGTCCGCCTTCAGGTGTATGTTCCGGCAGGGTTTTTAAAGGTTGCCTCAATTTTGGGCAGCGCCGCCGGCGCTGCCTCGCTCAGCGGCAGAGGGCCTGCAGGGCCTCGAGATCCCAGCGCTCGGCGGTGGCCAGCACCTCGCGGGCGAAGTCCGCGTGCCCCGGGGCCTCGGCGGCCAGGGCTTCGGCCCATTCGACGAGGTCGGTGAGGGCGCCCAGGGCGACCAGGGCCCGCATCCGGGCCAGCGCCTCGGCGCCCGGGCGGCGCACCGGCGCGCGGCGGGCCGGCTTCGGCGACTTCGGCGGTGTGGGCGGCAGCAGGCCGGCCAGGGTCGCCCGCAGCCGGGCGACGTCGATGGGCTTGGGCAGGCGTGCGTCGAAGCCGCGGCTGGCGCCGCTGAGCGACTGGCCGGTCAACAGCACGACGGGCACGCCGGGCCAGCGCTCACGCACGGCGGCCAGCACCGCGTGGCCATCGGCGCCGGGCATGTTCAGGTCGGTCAGCACGAGGCTGGGGCGGGCGGTGTCGCCGGCGCGCAGGCGCTCGAGGAAGATCTGGCCGTCGGCGGCGCTGTCCACCACGAAGCCGGCCTCCTCGAGGGCGGCGATCAGAAAGCTGCGGGTTGCCGCCATGTCTTCGATCACCCACAGGCGCCGTCCGTCGCCGAAGCGGGGCGCGGGGGCGTCCGGGCCGGGTTCTGCCGCGCCGATGTCCCGCTCGCTGCTCACCCGCACCGGTATGCCCACGCGGACCCGCGTGCCGGCGTTGGGGCGGCTGTCGAGCCGCAGCTGACCGCCCATCCGCTTCACCCAAAGGTCCACGATGGGCAGGCCGAGGCCGGTGCCTTCGATGCGGCGGCTGTCGTCGCAGCGGAAGAACGGCTCGAACAGCCGTGGCTGGTCTTCCGCCGAGATGCCGCAGCCGTTGTCGCGCACCTCGATCTCCAGCGTCGTGTGGCCGTCTGGGGCGCTCCCGGGGCGGTGGTTGACGATCAGCGCCAGGCTGCCCCGGTGGGTGAATTTGGCGGCGTTGTCGAGCAGGTTGCCGATGATCTGCCGCAGGCGCCGGGCGTCGATGAACACCACCGGCGGCAGGTCGGCGCCGAGCCGCAGCCGGAAGCGGTTGCCGTTGCGGCGAGCCAGCATCTCGGCCTCCCGGGCGATGCCGTCGATGAAGCCGGCGAGCCGGTGGGGCAGGGGGGCCAACTCGTCCCGCAGGGAGCCGCTGGCGTATTCGACGAGGTCGTTGATGAGGGTCAGCATGTGCTTGCCGCTGCGCTCGATCACCTGGGCATGGCGCGCGGCCGGGGCGTCGCTCTCCTGCAGCAGCTGGGCGTAGCCGATGATCGCGGTGAGCGGGGCGCGCAGGTCGTGGCCGACGCGGGCGAGGAAGTCGGTCTTGGTCCGGTCGGCGGCGTTGGCGCGCAGCACGGCCTCGTGGAGCTGCTGCTGGCTCTCGGTGAGCGCGGCGATGGTGCGGCGGTGCCCGGCGGTTTCGAAGATCAGCGAGAGGTTGCTCTCGACGATCCGGCGGAACAGGGCCAGCTTGCCGTCGATGGCGACCGAGTAGGCGTTTTCTTCCCGGTCGAGCAGGCAGACGGTGCCGAAGGGTTCGCCGTCGGGCCACAGTAGCGGGTAGCCGAGGTAGGAGATCATCCCGAGGGCGACATCCGGGTTGTCGTCCCAGGCCGGGTCGGCAAGGGCGTTGGGCACCAGCAGCCGGGCCCGGGTGGCGATCACGTGTTCGCAATACAGGCCGGAGCTCAGGCGCTCGCGTTCGCCGGCGTGGTAGGGGGAGCCGTCGCCGCCGGAGATCAGCACCTCCAGCTCGGCGGGATGCAGCCGCATGATCAGCGCGGAGGGCACCTGGCAGTCGAGGGCCAGCATGTTCATCAGTTCCTGCCACTGGGCGAGCAGGCGTTCCGGGACGTCGGGATAGGCGGGGGGGCACGGGCATCGGGCGGGGCCGGGCGGGGCGGGGGCCTGAATCTAGCAGATCGCCCGGCGCGCCGGGGACGCCGTGTTGCCCCGTCCGGTCGCTTGCCGGGATAACCCCGGATACGGCAGCCAACCGCTTTCCGTAACCCCAGGAGCCGCATGAGCACACGCTTGCGTACGCTCACCCGGTGGCTGATCTCGCTACGTGCCCGCTGGCACGCCTGGGCGTGCGCCTGGCTGGGTCGTGGCCCCCTCGGAGGGCCTCGCGCCGGACACCCGCCCAGACGCACCCGCGAGCGCGTCCAGCGACCGTTTCCAGGATAATCGGGCCTTTGTTTCCTGCAGCGAGAGATCCATGCCCTACGCCTACGACGTCACCGAAGCCGATTTCGACACCGCCGTGCTGGCCCGCTCCCGCGAGGTGCCGGTGCTGGTGGATTTCTGGGCCCCCTGGTGCGGGCCGTGCCGGGTGCTGAAGCCCCTGCTCGAGAGGCTCGCGGCCGATTACGGCGGGCGTTTCGAGCTGGCCAAGCTCAACTCGGACGAGGCGCCGTCGGTGTCGGCCCGCTACGCGGTGCGCAGCATTCCGGCGGTCAAGCTGTTCGTCGATGGGCAGGTGGTGGATGAGTTTACCGGCGCCTTGCCGGAGGGGCAGGTGCGGGCCTTCCTGGATGCCCATCTGCCCGACGAGGCCGAGCAGCTGCGCCGCCAGGCGGCCACCCTCGCCGACCCGATGGCGCGGGCCGACCTGCTCAACCAGGCCGCCGAGCTGTCGGGCGGGCGGCCGGAGATCGTGCTGGAGCTGGTCGCCGCGCTCCTCGACGCCGGCATCGTCGATTATGCGGCGGCCGGCCTGGAGTCCGTCGAGCCCCGCGAGCGCGGCGAGGGGTGGTCGAAGCTGAAGGCCCGGCTCGACCTCGCCCAGGGGGCGGGTGACGTGGACGAGGGGGCGCTGGAGGCCCGCATCGCCACCGATCCGAAGGATTTCGAGGCGCGCTTCGCCCTCGCCACGCTGCAGGCCCGGCGCGGCGCCTGGCGCGATGCCTTTGCCCAGCTGCTGGAGGTGGTGCTGCGCGACCGCGCCGAGGCCCGCAAGGCGGCGCGGGACAAGCTGGTGGAGTGGTTCCCGCTGTGCCCCGACCCCAAGGCGGTGACGGCGGCGCGGCGGGAGCTGTCGATGTACCTGAATTGAAGCTGAGTGAGGAGCAGGCTCCTCACTCGCTATCACTTACCGCCCTGTCACTGTTCCCCGCCGCGCTTGCCGGCGTGTTCCTTCGCCAGGCGCTGCTGGACGTCGAAGGGCGCCGGTTCGTAGTGGCTGAAGGCGATGCTGCAGCTGCCGTCGCCGCCGCTGATCGACTTGAGGCGCGACTCGAAGCCTTCCATCTCGGCCATCGGGATCTGGCTGGTGATCTCGGTCCAGCCGGGCTGCGGGCTGTCGGTGCCGGTGACGCGGCCGCGGCGGCCGGAGAGCTCGGCGCTGATGCCGCCGAAATGCTCGTCGGCCACCCGCACCGTCAGGGTGACCAGCGGCTCCAGCACCACCGGCTTGGCGGCCTGGGCGGCCTCCTGCACCGCGTGGCGGGCGGCGGTGACGAAGGAGATCTCGTTGGAGTCGACCGCGTGGTGCTTGCCGTCGAAGACCACCACGCGCAGATCCTGCAGCGGGAAGCCGGCGACCACGCCTTCCACGATGGCCTGCATGACACCCGTCTCGACCGCCGGCATGAAGTTGCCCGGGATCGTGCCGCCCTTCACCTCGTCGGCAAACTGTACGCCGGCGCCACGCTCCAGGGCTTCGACCCGCAGCGCCACCTCGCCGAACT
>RRZU011692449.1_pt1 | contig 11729 bp, 8 predicted proteins | sample 2165561 | NCBI WGS metagenome assembly RRZU01 (sample SAMN10456909, study PRJNA506462) | wastewater metagenome | isolation source: wastewater sludge | place: USA: Moscow, Idaho | reverse complement strand
CTGCCAACTACTACCACAACTGGGTCAAGAAGCAGGAGTGGGCACCGGCGCTCGGCCTGTCCCAGGAGCGCTGGGACGTGCACGCCGTATTCCTGCCCGAGATGGCTCTGGACATCGACGGCGAGGCCACCCGCCTGCGCGCCATCATGGATGAGATCGGCAACGTCAACATCTTCCTTTCCGAGGGTGCGGGCGTCGAAGAAATCATCGCGCAGAAGCAGGCCGCCGGCGAGGAAGTCGCGCGTGATCCCTTCGGTCATGTCAAGCTCGACACCATCAACCCCGGCCAGTGGTTCGCCAAGCAGTTCGCGGAGAAGATCGGTGCGGAGAAGGTCATGGTCCAGAAGTCGGGCTACTTCTCTCGTGCGTGGCACGCCAATGCGGACGATCTGCGCCTCATCAAGGGCATGGTGGACCTTGCCGTGGAGTGCGCTCTTGCCGGCAAGCCCGGTGTGATCGGCCACGACGAGGAAAACGGTGATGTTCTCACCAACGTGGCGTTCCCGCGCATCAAGGGAGCCAAGGCCTTCGACATCACTCAGGAGTGGTTCGTGGAGACCATGGGCGAGCTGGGCCAGGAAGTCCGCCCCCACTGACCTCCCGCCCGCCTTCGCGGGGTGTCATGCCGAAACGCATGAGTCCACACGCCCGGCAGGCGTTGGCGCTGCCGGGCCCTGCCAGTCCCCGTTCTCATCCAATGGACGGAACGGGGACCGGCAGGGCCGGTTCCACGGGCTAAACTCATCCTCATGTTTGAGGATGCAGAAGAGGAAACACTCGCCGCTATCAGGGCATGGCAGGACAAGCCGGCCAAACACCAGCCGGCGTGGCCCGATGCGGTCGAACTCGACAAGGCCGTGTCCTATCTGCGTTCCCTGCCTCCGCTGATTTTTGCCGGCGAGGCGGACAAACTCACCGGGCAGATGGCGGCCGCCGCCCGCGGAGAAGCCTTCGTACTCATGGGCGGGGACTGCGCCGAATCCTTCGCCGATTCCGGCGCGCAGCGCATTCGCACCCGCATTCGCACGCTGTTGCAGATGGCGGTGGTGCTCACCTATGGTGCCTCGGTTCCGATCGTCAAGGTCGGTCGCATGGCCGGCCAGTATGCCAAGCCGCACTCCAACCCGATGGAGACATTCGGGGGAGGCACCCTGCCCTCCTACATGGGGGATGCCGTCAACGGTTACGAGTTCACCGAGCAGGCGCGGATTCCCGATCCGCATCGCCTCATCGAGGCGTACGAGCGTTCGGTCTCCACGCTCAACCTGATCCGTGCCTTCACCACCGGCGGCTTCGCGGACCTGTCCAAGGTGCACGAGTGGAACAGGGGATTCATGACGAATCCCGCCTACGCCCGGTACGAGCAGTTTGCCGCGGAGATCGACCGCGCGATGCGCTTCATGCGTGCCGCGGGCGTGGACATGGACAACCTGCGCACTGTGGACATGTTCTCCTCCCACGAGGCCCTGCTGCTGCCCTATGAGGACGCCATGACGCGAATCGACTCGCGCACCGGGCTCCCGTACGATACCTCGGCGCACTTCCTGTGGATCGGCGAGCGGACCCGTGAGTTCGATGGCGCGCACGTGGAGATGCTCTCGCATGTGCGCAACCCGATCGGTGTGAAGCTCGGCCCCTCCACCACGCCGCAGGACGCCCTGAGGCTCGTTGACAAACTCAATCCGAACGCGGAGCCGGGGCGCCTGACCTTCATCACCCGGATGGGTGCGGAGCGGATCCGCGATCTGCTGCCTCCGTTGGTGGAGGCCGTGAAGGCGGACGGCCGCCCGGTCACCTGGGTCACCGACCCGATGCACGGCAACACCATCTCCGCCGCGAGTGGTCTGAAGACTCGCCGCCTCGGCTCCATCATGGAGGAGATCAGGGGCTTCTTCGCCGTGCATCAGGATGCCGGGACTCATCCGGGCGGAATCCATGTCGAGCTCACCGGCGACGACGTCACCGAGGTGTTGGGTGGCTCGGAGGAGATCGTCGAGGACACGCTGGGCGAGCGCTACGAGACGCTCGTGGACCCGCGGCTGAATCATCAGCAGTCCCTCGAGATGGCGTTCCTGGTTGCCGAGCAGCTGAGCGCGGTGACCAAGCGCTGAGGAGCGGGTCGCCGGTGCGAGCCGTGAGTGCGGGCGTTATACGACCGAGATGACGACTTCGCTTCCGACCCGCGCCGTCTGCCCGCCCGCCGGAGTCTGATCGCGCACCAGACCGAAGAATCCGCCCAGCACGTTGTCCGTCTTGACGGTGAACCCGGCGTCCTCCAGTGTGGCGACGGCGTCCTCGCGCGACATCGAGATGACGTTGGGGACCTGCACGAACTCGGGCCCCTTGGAGATCGTCAGGGTCACGGCGTTGCCTCGGCGGAGGGTGCCCTCGGTGGGCTGCTGTGAGATGACGGCACCCTTGGCGACGGTGTCCGAGAACGCGCCGTCGCTGGAAGCGGTCAGTTCCGCTGCCTCGATGGTGGCGACGGCGTCGGCCTCCGTTTGTCCCACCACGTTCGGAACCTCCATGGGTTCGCGCCCCTTGGACACCGTGAGCGTGATGGGAGTCGAGTGATTGACGTGATCGCCGGCGGACAAACTCTGTGCGATGACGTGACCCTCGGGAACATCCTCGGACCACGCCCCCTCCTCGGTGAGATCGAGCCTGCTCTGCTTGATGGTGCTCCGGGCCTTGTCTATGGGCGTGTTGCGTGCGTCCGGGATGTTCACCTGCTCGATTCCCAGCGAGACGATGACGGTCACGGGATCGCTGGGATGAATGCGCCCACCCGGCCCCGGATTCGTTGAGATGACCTCGTCGGAGGGGATTTCGTCGTGGTACTGATTCACCCGGTCGACCGTCAGCCCCTCCCCGGCGAGTACCTCCTCGGCCCGGGCATAGGTGTGGCCGACGACGTTCGGAACCGGAACCCGCTCACCGGGTCCGAAGAAGAAGTACCATCCGGCAGTCGCGAGGGCAATGATCGCCAGCAGGGCGACGACGGCGCCACCCACCCGCCTCCGTTTCGTGGTCACCGCGGCCGGGGCTGCAGCGGTGGAGATGGACTTGCCCGCCAGTGCATCCTCGAGATCCACATCGGTGGTCCGGAGAAGGGGAGTGGTGGGATTGACCGCGCCGGAGGGATCGGGGGAGGTCTGCGCGGTCTCGGGTGATCCCGCGGAACCGGGCGCGTCGGGAGTTGCCGGGGAACCGGGACGCTCCGGGGACGCGGCGGCCCGTGACGCCTCGAGCGAAGGGATGGCGGTGGTGGAGCCGGGAGGCATCGGCTCTCCCACAGGCCCGGACGCGGCGGGCTGCGAGGGCGCGGGAGAGCCTCCGGTGGGCCGGAAGGGGAGGATGGGGAGCCGGCGGATGAGGTTCTCCTCCGCGATCCCCGACAGAATCGTGTGCAGTGCGGACAACGCCGCGGCGCCGTCCTTCGGGCGATCGGCGGGATCCTTGGCGGTCAACAGCCCGATGAAGGAGTCGATGGACGGGGGGAGCCATGGCGCCTGGTCTCCCACCCGCGGCATGGGACTGTTGACGTGCCGGTAGGCGGTGGTGATGGGGGCGTCGGCGGTGACGGGGAGCTCTCCGGTGAGGAACTCGTAGAGCATGATGCCCACCGAGCACACGTCCGCGGATGCCCCGGTGGAACCCGTGGTGATGATCTCGGGCGCCACGTAGTTGATGGTTCCCATGACGGTGGAGGAGGCCGTCGTCGTCGCCGAAACAACTCGGGCCAAGCCGAAGTCGGTCACCTTGGCGTGAATCTCGGGCCGCTGAAGGAGGCTCACCGGAGGAAGCTCGCTGGTGAGGAGGACGTTCTCGGGCTTGACGTCGCGGTGGATCAGACCGGCGCGATGAGCGGCCGCCAGCGCCTGCAAGGTCTGTTCGGTGAGCGTGAGCGCCGTGCCCAGATTGAAGCTGCCGAGGCGAGTGAGCTCCGAGCGCAGATCGGGGCCCGCCACGTACTCCATGATGAGGTAGGCGTGGGAGCCATCGGGCCTGTTCCAGACGCCCCGATCGTGCACGGAGACAACGTAGGGGCTGGACAGGCTGGCGGCGGCGCGTGCCTCCTTGTTGAAACGCTCAGTGAAGTTGGGCTGCTCCGCCAGATGTGGGTGCATCAACTTGACTGCGACATCGCGTTCGAGCCGCTTGTCCCGGGCACGGTACACCGTGGCCATTCCGCCCCGAGCGATGCGCTCGGTGATGACGTATCGCCCGTCGACGACGGAACCTGAGAGGGAGTCTGCATGCACCACAAGCCAAGGTTACCGGCAGCGCGGCCCCACCGACTGCACCGGAGCCGCGCGTTGGGATGGATGGGCAGTGGTTGCTCCGTCAGGCGAGGGGTCTCAGTAGTTCGCCATCGCGGCGTGAACCTTGCTGACGTAGTCCACGGTGTCCGAGTACATGCCATACTTGCGCACGCCACCCAGTCCCTGGTAATAGCCCGCGATGCCCTCGTCCATCGAGCTGGCGTTGTTCTGCAGCCAGCGAATGATGGCGACGCCCGCGACGGCGTTGTCATACGGATCGAGCAGGTCGAGCGGACGGCCCACCATCTGTGAGGCCCATTCACCCGAGGAGGGGATGACCTGCATGGCTCCGATCGCATTGGCCGGGGAGACGGCGGACTGGTCGAAGTGGGATTCCACCTGCGCGTGCGCCAGCGCCAGGCGCGGATCCACGCCCATCTCGATGGCAGTGCTGCGGATGATCGACTGCATCTGCGCCTGCGAGGGGACCGACCCGGCATTGAGGGAGGCCTTGTTGGAGTTGGCTGCCACGTTGGTCTCGTCGGAATAGGTGTAGTGCAGGAATGTGTTGCCCACGGTGTCCGTCGATGGCTGCTCCGCCTGGGCGGGGACCGAGCCGGAGATGTCGAGGACCTGACCAACGTAGATGCGGTTGGGGTCGGACAGGGCATTGAGTGCCGCGAGCTGGCCGGAGCTGGTGCCGTAGCGGGTGGCGATTCCCGAGAGGGTTTCGCCGGGGGAGACCACGTGCTGGGCGGTCACCCCGGTGCTTGCGCTGGAAGCCGTGCTGGTGGACGGGGAGGTGTTCGTGGTGGCCGGGGCCGCGGCGGGCGCTGTGGAGCCGGGGATGATCAACTTCTGGCCGATGCGAAGGTAGGACGGATCGGAGATGCCGTTGGCGGCAGCGATCGCATCGACCGTCGTCGAGTACTGGCGGGAGATTCCCCAGAGGGTTTCGCCGGAGCTGACCACGTGGGTTGTCTGCACGGAGGCAGTCTTGACGGCCGTCGCCGATGTGACAACCGTGGCCGCCCTGGAGGGAACGGATTTCACGACCGTGAGCGTTGCCGAGAGGCTCTTGGTGCCGATGTGCTGATGGGGCCGACTGGGTGTGGGCGTGCCCGCGTTCGCCGCCGGGGCCAGGAACCCCAACGTTGTGGTTGCGGCGAGGGCTGCTCCTGTTGCACGCAGTACTCGGGAGTGCTTGGCCAAGGGGAACCTCCGGTGATTCTGGAGTGGCGTGTCGGTGATTGCTCATCGACGATGTGATGACTATGTGACACGTGATCATTCTGTTACAAATGATGCACTTGTGACAATAGCGGTTATTGACGCATGTTTCCACAGTCAACGCTCAGGAAATCTGATTTCGCTGGAGGTGGGCCTTCCGGTAGCCTGACATCGTGACCAATCATGATGAGGACAAATGGCTGTCAGTGCCCGAAGTTTCGGACCTCCTGGGGGCGCGGCTTCGTGATGTGCGCGCCATGGTTGCGTCCAACGAGTTCCTGGCCGTGCGGCGTGGCGAGTCGCAGGCTCTTGCCATCCACCGTGACCAGCTCGTTGACGACGACGGCCGGTGGGAGGCACTGCCGTCCCTGCGGGGCACGATCACCACGCTGAAGGACGCGGGTCTGACGGACGAGGAGGCGCTGACGTGGCTGCTGGAGGGCAACGACGATCTGGGAGAGGCCCCCTTGCATGCGCTGCGCAACGGGCGGGTGCACGTGGTGCGCCGCCTGTCCCGAACGTTGGCGCTCTGACGATAGCGCTCGGGGCGCGGGGCTTCAGATGCGGATTCGCCGTGCGCTGCGTGACCGCACGTCACCCACTCGCAGGCGGGAGAATCCGCGCCTCAGGCGTGGCGCCCTTCCAGTTCGCGAATGAGGGTGCCAAGCAGTTCGATGCCCTCCCCGCGGGCCTGAAGCTCGGAGAGCTTGTGGCGTGACTCGATCTCGCGCTCGGCGATCATCTGCTCATGCCGGGCCCGAGCGCCGCTGCCCGAGACCACCTGACGCAAACGCGCGACGTCCTTGCCTGCCACCTCGCCGCCCAACATGGAATCGAGCCACTGCCGGTCCGTGTCGGTCGCGAGCTCGCGCGTGAGAGCGAGAAGTACCGTGCGTTTGCCCTCGGCGATGTCGCCGCAGGCGGGCTTTCCGGTGAGCTCCGGATCGCCGAAGATCCCGAGGTCGTCGTCGCGCATCTGGAAGGCCTCGCCCAGCGGTCGGCCAATCCGGCGCAGCTGGGCCGCCAGCTCGGGACTGCCTCCGCCCAGCAGTGCGCCGATTGCCAGTGGGAACTCGACCGAGTAGCTCGCGCTCTTGTGGCGCAGCACGCCCAGGGCGGAGTCGATGGCCTCGTCCGTGACCGCAAGCGGCTGGTGCTCGGCCCGGATGTCGAGATATTGCCCGAACGCGACCTCCACGGTCATCTTGAGGAACTGGCCCAGCGCACGCGATCCGGCACCCTCTTCCACGAGGTGGGAGGCGCCATGGAATTCGACGCTCGCCTGGGAGAGGATGAGGTCTCCCAACACGATCGCCCCCGCGGTACCAAACTCCGCGTCCGAGCCGAGCCAGCCCTGCGAGCGGTGGTGGGCACGGAAGGCCGTGTGGGCAGCGGGCACTCCGCGACGGGTCGGTGAGTCATCGATGACGTCGTCGTGCACGAGTGCCGAGGCCTGGTAGAGCTCGAGGGCGGCGCCAGCTCGCACCGCGGGCTCCGCGCCACCCCCGGTTGCGCATCGATATCCGGCCCACAGCAGGCTGGCCCGAGTCCTCTTGCCCCCGCACAGCAGCGCCCGCGCGGTTTCGAGCAGTTCTGCCGCCACGGCGTCCTCCTGAGCCGACCGAATGAGCCAAGCGATGGAGTCCATGCTTGCCAAGGCCTGTTCGGAGACTGCAGATCGGTACGCGGGCAGGTCGAGAATCATGGGGCTCAGTCTAGCCGGGCCCTCCCACGTATCCCCAAGCTCGCTTCGTGCACGGCCGATCCACAGCACGTGGCGCGCAGCGGCGGGATCTGGGTCCGGCGGATTGGATGAATGCATGAACTCAATCATTCTTCACGGGCCGGAAGAGGCCCTCGTCCTCATTCCGCATCTACTCGGCCATCGGCCAACCCACAATCTCATTTTTCTCGCCCTCGAAAGCAGGGGAGAGGACGCCTCTCGAACCCGCACCTGCCTGGGGCCACTCATCAATCTTGATCTGGAGGAGACACCGCTGGACATGGACATGGCGGGGGCGCTTGCCCGCACACTTCGTGGAAGCGGCATCGCCCACGCGGTGCTTGTTCTGCACTGCGGCGATCTCGATCTGCTCGGGCCGGAGGAACTCGGCACCCTGAGCATGATTGGAGAGGCGGTGGACGAGGCCATGGGCGAGCCGGCGGCCAAGACCTTCGCCACCTATGCGACGGACGCCCGGGAGTGGGGGATCGTCGTCGATGGCGCGATGTCCCGACGCCCGTGGAGTCAACTGGAGTCACGCCCGGTCGCCGCCGAACTGGTCTATGCCGGAAGTGCGCCCATTCAGGAGCATCCGCACACCCGAGTCATCGCCAGGCGCACCCCCGCCGAGCGGATGGAGGCGCAGGACTGCGGGGACGCGTGGCTGTGCACCCATCTGATGGGAGATGTGCCGGACCTGAGGCTCGGATGCATGGAATGGGACCACCTCCTGTCCCAATGGGCGGACCCGGTGGAACGCGAGCGAATACGCGACGTCCCGTTCGTGTTCGGGCGGGCCAACATGGCCCTGCGGAACGTGGGAGTGCGCGATCGGCTGCTGCACTACGGAGTGGACCCCGCTCGCGGCTTCCCGCTGGTCGAGGTGAGTTCCGCGGATCTTGCCCGCGGCCTGGCCCGGTCGATGCGGGCCAGGCCGGACGTGGCGCATCTGGAGAACCTCGTGGATCTGCTGGGCGAGTGCGCGGCGTTTGCGAGCCAGAAGGATGCGGCTGCCCTCAGCGCCGCCGCCCATTTGCTGTGGTGGTACGGCCAGAATTCCCGGGCGAGGCTGTACGTGGACGAAGCCCTGGCCGCCGATGCGACGTACCCTCTGGCGCAGCTGCTCGCGGACGCGTTGTGTGCCAAGGTGCAACCCGAATGGCTGCGAACGGCACCGGGCTCATAGCGTTGCCGCAGCGCGGAGCCGCGCACCGGCTCGACATGCCCGCCGATTGCCCGGGGAAGGGCCAGATTCATCAGCGAGAGGTATGATTCATGGCATATCGGAGGCCTCGCCGGCATCCTCGCACGACGGGAAGGAACGCCGGGACATGGACGAACTGCGCCACACACCTCTCTACTCCTCGCATCGGGCTCTGGGAGCCTCCCTCACGGACTTTGCCGGGTGGGCGATGCCGCTGCGCTACACCTCGGACCGGGCGGAACACGAGGCGGTGCGCGGCCGGGCAGGAATCTTCGATCTCTCCCACATGGCGCAAGTCGAGGTGGAAGGGCCACTGGCCGCAGAGTGCCTCGACATCTGCTTGGTGAACACACCCTCGACGATGCCGGTGGGTCGGGCCCGCTACTCGTTGATCGTGGACAGTGGGGGAGGGATCCTCGATGACCTCATCGTCTACCGCCTGGGTGAGAAGTCATTCCTGGTGGTGGCCAATGCCGCCAATCGCCTCCTCGTCCGCGACGAGTTGACTGCACGCTCGATGGCCCATTGCAAAGCACAGGGCCGCGATCCCGCACTCAGCGTCACGGACACCACGGCGCATCGGACGATGATTGCCGTGCAGGGGCCCCGTTCCGGGGCGATCATCAAGCAGCTGGCGGGCACGCAAGCCGACCGGATCGAACAACTCGGCTATTACCGCGTCACCGAACTGCACATCGATGGCGTTGCCGTGCGGGTGGCGCGCACCGGCTACACGGGCGAGGTCGGCTACGAGCTGATGGCGCCTGCCTCCGCGGCGACGGCGCTGTGGGAACGCCTGCTGGACATCGGGCAGCGGGAAGGGCTGGTGCCATGCGGGCTGGCGGCGCGCGATTCGCTGCGGCTGGAAGCAGCAATGGCGTTGTACGGACACGAGCTCACACGCGACATGGCACCCGTCGACGTCGGCTTGGGACGCGTGGTCAAGGAACATCGTTTCGTCGGTGGTCAAGCACTGGCCGGGCGCCCGCAGCAGTGGGAACTGTACGGGCTCGCGGGCGCGGGCAGGAGGGCCGCTCGAGCGGGCTGTGCCATCCGACTGGACGGGGAGGAGATCGGAGTCGTCACCTCGGGAATCCTCTCGCCGACCTTGGGCCACCCGATTGCGCTGGCGCGGGCAAGGCCCGGTCTGCCCCTCGGTACCGGGGTGGAGGTGGACGTGCGAGGACAGACACTTCCCATGACCACCGTGCCCCTGCCGTTCTACACGCGCGAAAGCCGCGCCAACCAACCTGTGAGTGACCACCATCTCACCACCATGGAGGAAACATGAACTATCCCCAGGACCGTCTCTACTCCGCCGATCACGAATGGATCGGTCTGGACAATCCCGCGCGCGTGGGTATCACGGCCCACGCGGCCCAGGCGCTGGACGAAGCCGTGTACGTGGATGTGCCGGAGGTCGGCGCGCAGGTCGGCGCGGGTGAAGCCTGCGGCGAGATCGAGTCGGTCAAGTCCGTCTCCGATTTGGTCGCCCCCGCCACCGGGGTCATCGTGGCGATCAACGACGCCGTCGTCGACGATCCGAAACTCGCCACGGACGATCCCCATACGAACTGGCTGTACCAGATCGACGTCGCCGCCCGGGGAGAACTCATGGAAGCGGACGCCTACCAGAAGTTCATCGAGGAGTCCTGATGCCGGACTTCGTCACCAGACACGTCGGTACCCGGGGCAACGCTCAGCAGGCGATGCTGGCAGCTGTGGGTGTTGCGAGCGGGGAAGATCTGATGCGCCGCGCCATGCCGGCCTCCATCGCCACGGAGAGGGCCGGTCTCACCCTGCCCGAACCGCGCGGCGAGGCCCGGGTGAGCGCGGAACTTGCGGAGCTGGCGGCGCGCAACACGGTGCGAACGTCGATGATCGGGCAGGGATACTACGACACCGTGACCCCGGCGGTCATCCGCAGGGGCATTCTGGAGAACCCTTCGTGGTACACCGCCTACACCCCCTACCAACCCGAGATCTCCCAGGGCCGGCTCGAAGCGCTGCTCAACTTCCAGACGGTCGTGAGCGAGCTGACCGGGATGGAGATCGCGGGGGCGTCGCTTCTGGACGAAGCGACAGCGGCGGCTGAGGCGGTGGCGCTCGCGGTCAGGGCGAACCGCTCCAGCAATCGCGTCGCGGTGGACAGGGACATCTTCGTGCAGACCCGGGCCGTGCTGGAGGGCCGCTGCGATGGACTGGGCATCGAACTGGTGGCGGTGGATCTCGATGTGGAATTCGATCCGCGAGGGATGGCGGGCCTCATGGTGCAGTATCCGGGTGCTTCGGGCCGATTGTTGGGATCTGCCCGCTATCGGGCGCTCGCCGATGGCATTCATGGGGCCGGCGGCTCGTTCGTCATGATCGCCGATCTGCTCGCCTGCACCATCCTCACGCCCCCGGGCCAGCTCGGGGCGGACATCGTTGCCGGAACCACGCAGCGTTTCGGAGTTCAGATGAGCGGGGGCGGACCGCACGCCGGTTACATCGCGACCACCAAGAAGAATGAGCGGCAGCTTCCGGGGCGGCTCGTGGGGGTCTCGCGCGACGCGTGGGGGTATCCCGCCTTCCGCCTGGCGCTGCAGACCCGCGAACAGCACATCCGGCGTGAGAAGGCGACCAGCAACATCTGCACGGCGCAATCCCTGCTGGCCATCATGGCGTCCATGTACGCCGTCCACCACGGACCGGAGGGGCTGCGGCGGATCGCCGAGCGCATTCACGGGCATGCCCGTGCGCTGGCAGGTCAGCTCACCGAACTCGGAGGGGAGGTCCTCCACGAGTCCTTCTTCGATACGGTGGCGCTGCGCGTGCCCGGTGCGGCGGAAAAGGTTGCGGGAGCATTGCTGGAGCAGAACATCACCGTGTTCGTGGCGGACAGTGACACCGTGCGGATGTCCTGCGACGAACTGACAACGGCGCAGATCCGCGCCCGGATCGTTGCCGCCCTCGGCCCGATTCTGGGAGGAGTGCGGCGCGTGAGCTGTGGCGTGGGTTCTGGCAGCGAGCCTGATGTGGGCGCGGAATCCGGCTCCGGTGTGAGCTTCGGAATCGGCGCGCAGGACAGGCGAGGCGATGAGTTCCTCGCGCAGCGTCCCTTTCACGCCCATCGCAGCGAGACGCAGCTCATGCGGTACATGCGCCGCCTTGCCGCCAAGGACTATGCGCTGGATCGCGGCATGATTCCGCTGGGCTCGTGCACCATGGAGCTCAATGCGGCGGTTGAACTGACGCGCATCACTCTTGAGGGATTCGCACGGATTCATCCGTTCGCGCGGCTCGAGGATCTGGCTGGATACGAACG
>RRZU011134936.1_pt1 | contig 11729 bp, 5 predicted proteins | sample 2165561 | NCBI WGS metagenome assembly RRZU01 (sample SAMN10456909, study PRJNA506462) | wastewater metagenome | isolation source: wastewater sludge | place: USA: Moscow, Idaho | reverse complement strand
CGGTATTTATTGGCAATTTCGCGGCAGCGGAAGATATCTGCGGTGAGTTCGTCGATTTCTGGGATGCTGCGGCCGACCAGGAAAATCTGGTATTTGGCCGTCGGGTGCCGGGACTCGTCGGTCAGGCGGCTACGCACGGCTGCGTAATCCTGGGGCTCGACCAACTCGATAACCGTCTGGATGGTGTTTTTGTCTCCTTCCAGGTTCATCGGCGGCCCCCCGGCCGACTGCGATTTCAGCCCGGATTGAACGGCCAGAGAGTTGTGCAATTGGACTGTGGGCAGCGGCGAGAACACCCCGCCCAGCGCAGTATTGGAAATTCGCTTGATGTCATTGCTGCGTAAAGCAACCTGACTGCGCTCCTGTTCGATGTTGTTGAGCTTTTCGCTGAAGAAGCATAGCTTTCCCTCCTGCTCTCCAAAGGGAACAATCGGGTCAGAAATCAGCTGCTCTATGGCCTGGTTGATCGCGTCATACTGGCTAGGGCCGCCGACGCTGTCGTGCATGAGGCTGGCGACATTGCGCCGGGTGATCGGCAGGTTGCCAAGGATCTGCAGGATGGCAACCGTCTTGGCAACCTGCTGGTGCAAGGACGCGTCGGCAAAGCGGACGCGACAGACGGTCGTCACCGGCTTGTGGAGATTCGGGAAAGCGCGCTCGATATCTTTCTCAAGGGCGTCGTAGAGAGTTACGGTGGTGGCAAGCCATCCCACAGGCTGGTTGGCTACGGGAACTCTGCCACCTTCGGCGTCGATGAGGATGTCTTGGATGACCTTAATTGCTGACCGCAACCCGATGCCGCCGGTCGACCGAGCCAGCGCGCCGAGCAGAAACAACAAGATGTCGAAATGCGCGGGCAGGAAGGGATAGAGATCGACAAAGGTTTTACGGTCGAAGTCGGCACCGAAGGCTCTTGCATCCTCCAGTTTGGTGTGGTGCCGAAGCGCCTGGCCGTGCTGGTCAAATAGTGCGCCGAGCGCAGCGCCGCCATCCGGCGACTTACCGAGGAGTCGGGTGAAGCAAATCTCCTTGATGTCGTTGGCTTCGAGATCGATCTGGATCGGGAAGCGGTCTTTGAGCTTGAAGAGTTGGGGCGAGTTGAGCGAGGCACGTGGATCATCCTCGGTAAGCGTTTGCTGGGCAGTGCCGATGATCCAGACCTTGCCGTTTCCGAGCGCTTTCAGGTTCTTTGCCAGCCCATCGAGGTTAAGGATGAGGTTGGGACGCGAACCGACATACTGGCCGACCTCATCGATTATGAAGACGATGTACTCCTTACCCGAGGCTTCGCGAGCAATATCGAGCATTTCCTGAACGCGATCGTTCTCGAAGCGGATGACATCACTCGCCTCAGTGGTGAAAGCCGTCTCGGTCTTGAAAAGATTCGGATAGAGTTGGTGTGCGATGGCCGGGATGAGGCTGTCGACGGCCAGTGGGTCGTCGCGATACTCCGACCAGGATTCGCCGCCAGTGGTTTCGGCAAAGAGGTTCAGGAACTCCTGATAGCGGCCTTCTTTTTTGAGCTTGCGTTCTAGGGCAGCAACCTTGAGATTGCGCGAGTAGCCTGCCCACAGCAACACCTTGTAGTAGAGGACAGTGGACACCTCCTCCATGGTTGCACCGGCCAGTTGTTCGCTGGCGAGATCAAGCATCAACACCGCTGCGGGGAAGCGCTTCGCAACCGTGCTCAGCAGTTGCTTGGTCGTCGTGCGCTTCAGTCGATCTTGCAGATGCTGGATAAACGGTGTGCCGTCGATCTTTACGCTATCGTCAAAAGCCAGACCAAGATACTTGGTAAGAGAGCTTTTGCCGGAACCGTAAAAGCCGGAAACCCAAACGCCAACTTCGTTTTCGCCCCCCGCATCCATCGCCGCCTGCATCTTGAGCAGCAGTTTGTTGAACTGCTCGTCGATGCTTTCAGTCACAACGTATTCAGTAATCTCCCTCTTGAGTCGCGCTTCCTGCGACACACCGTAGGCGATGACCTTCTCGATGCTGCGGTAGATGTCCTTGCTGGGATCGAAGAGTTGTTTGATTTCCATTGGATTCTCTCAAGCCTTATCCGCCAACGTGCACGGAGCGGTAATTGCCGTCCTCGGGGTAGAAACCGAGGAATTTGAGTCGGGTCTTTCCGGTACGCACACCGGGATAGAAGAAGACCGTGGGAACATGAAACTTGCCCTGCAGCTGACCTTCGATGACGCCGATCCGCATGTACGGGTGCAGCGCTTCGAGGTCAGTGACGAGCAGTATGGATTTGGGTTTGCCTTGGAGTAGCGCCAACTTAGATTCAAGCCGGCTTTGCAGCGCTCCCTTGGAAATGGCGTTGGCCAGTGAGGCGTTGCTCTTTTCCCAGGCGAGCGGCGCACGCTGATCGGCGGCGAGCCAAATCTTGCGCATCGGCGCACTGGCTAGTATCTCCGCAATCGCTTCAGCGATTGAGAAGGTGTGAATATCCCAGCCGTCGTTGGCGAGACGCTTTTCCCACGCGAACTGACGCCGCTTTACATCGAGAATCTGTTCGGGATGGAAGACAAGATAGAAGATAGGCTCGAAACTGGCATGGCCGAACTCACGACCATGCCGGATGCGCTCCACGAGCTCGTTGAAGTCGTTATCGAGTGAATGCATCGGTCAACTCGTCCATGGATTTGTACGTCCAGCCGATGTGGATGACGTCAGCGGCCGATTGGAAGATGAGGTAGCCATCGAGCGACAAGCGCTTTAGTTGATCCCGCACGTCGGATGGCTCCAAACCAAAGAGGCGCCACTCCTCGTGCGTGACCAACTGATTGTCACCGACACCTTGAAAATGAAGGTCGTATGCCAAATAAGCCGCCACCTTGCTATGCAGGCGCAACGCCTGGATCGACCTAGGGCCACGGCCATTGCCACTGAGCAGCTCATAGTCGCCACAACAACCGAGAAGGTAGGACGCTATTCGGCGAATGGTTGTATCCGACCAGGGTTTCTGAGTGCGCCCGCCACGCATGGCTGACGTGACAAACTCGCGTGCATCGTCCAACGTCAGCACGTCTTGCCCTGAGCTGTAACGCAGCCAGTAAACGTCGCGGATAAAGTCTGCCAGGATCAGATTGGCGCGAGCAGTGTGAATAAGAAGCAGTTGATTGAACTCAGCACGGCTCAGCACGGTTGCAAGACGCTTTAGCGTCACTGCCACCGTGGGAGGCCGCAGATAGCGGGGAGCAAAGCACTCGGCCACTACATTTCGGAGCCGGCGAGCGGTGACTAACGGAAACCGACCAGACTCCAAGGCCTTTTCGGTAAGTTCAGAAACTGTCACGCCCGTCTCAAAGAGTTCGAGCAACTGTCTGGTCTCTGTAACCAAGCCCAGACCGGCCTGAAGCTGCGTGGTGTAGAAGCGAAGTTGAACCACTACGCCTCCCGCAAAAAGGGAAAGGTCTTAATCCCTTTGCTGAAAGCATCGTGGTATAGGCCTGCCATCACCTTGATCTTGTGGTCGAAATCCTCAGCTACATCCCCGAGCGCAACAGGACCATCAGAAGCAGTGGCGTTTTCGGCAAGACCTGCTAGATGCTGTAATGCTTGGGCGCGGCTGGCCAGAAAGGGCCGAACTGTGCTCTCAAACTTCGAATCCACCAGGTGTGCAGCGATTGCTTGCTCGACCCCCTCGGGCAGACGAAACAGATGGAACGCGCGGCCAACGCCGATGTGTTCGTCGTGAAGTCTTGCGGCGGCGGCCGTTGCGCCTTGGCACTGCGCTTGAAAAAGCGTACGAGCGAAGACCGGACCTAGAAACGCCGAAGCGTTGGGACTAAAAAACTGACTCGACCACCAGGTCGGGGCCTGTTCCCCTAAGTAGGCGACAAGAACGCGAATTGAAGCAACAACTGCAACATCTTGGAGCATAACGTTTCTATCAGTATTTGTTATTCGTTAATCGTTCGGCAGAGTGCCGCTTATTGTCGCATGGAGGAGGCAAAATATCATGCGATCACAACCTTGCTAATTCCCCCGGTCTGCCGCCGAATCTGGATTCGCGTTCCAATTCGCTCGGTCATTTCATGCACATGTGAAATGACACCTACTTTCCTGCCTAACGCCTGAAGGTTGTCCAGTGCTTCCATCGCTACGTTCAACGAGTCGGCATCGAGACTCCCGAACCCCTCATCGATAAAGAGTGACTCCACTCGAACGCGGTGGGATGACAGGGACGCCAACCCCAGAGCCAGTGCTAAAGAGACTAGAAACGATTCACCGCCAGATAGTGAATGGACAGAACGGACTTCATCCCCCATTTCCTGATCGACGACCATCAATCCCAGGCTGTCACTGATCCGCAACAACCGGTAGCGACGAACCAGACTTTCGAGGTGGTGGTTGGCATAGCCGAGCAGGATGTCTAGTGTAAGTTGCTGGGCGAAGTTGCGGAATTTCTTCCCGTCGGATGAGCCAATCAGGTCGCTCAATTGGGACCAGATCCGACTCGTGGCACTCTGCTTTTCATGGGAGATGCGCAGCTCTTCGGATTGCTTGAGACGAGCATCATCCTGAGCAATCTCTAGTTTCAGTTTATTTAGCGCCTCACTCGCCGAATTCAGGCTAACCAGCAGCTTCCCCTGAAATTCCGCAAGTTCCTCTGCCGTTACCGTGGTCGGTTTCCCGGATTCATGCAGTCCGCGTGCAGTCTGGTGCGTCTTGAAAACCGCTTCTGCACTGACAACTGCTTGTATCAGTGCCTGCAGGGCGGCGCGCTCATCAGCAACCCATTTGGCGTCAAATCCAAGCAGCCTCCTGAGGCTCTCCAGGGAAAGAGCATCCCCTTCGCGATTTTGGTTGAACGCGTTCAGCCAGGCGTTGAGATCTTCATTTGCCTTCTTGAAAGCGTCCTCAAGTTTGGCCAGTTGGGAATTGGCATTGCGTGAAGACTCTTCCAGACGAGCACGCTCGTTCACTGTTTTCTGCTGGGCTTGTTGGGCTTTTTCCAGAATTGCTTTAGCGCCGGATATGGCTTGAGCCAGTTCGACTTCGACCTCGGACACAGGCTTTCCGCCGAACAGAACAGCCCGCTCACTTTGGAGCGTCTTGAGTTTTTCTTCCTGGGCTTGCCGCTGCTCGGCCAACGTCTTTTCCTGCTCTCGGGCCTTGGCGCTTGCATCAGTCAAGCCGGAAACAGTCACGTTGAGGGTTGCAACTTGCTGCCCCAACTCGATGACCTGCTTTTGCCGCTGAATCCAGCCGACCGCCTGGGTCTTGCAGTCGGCCACGAAAGCTTGTGGGTTAGTGCCCCAACTCTCTCGCCAGGTGTGGTCAGAGAACCCCCCGTCGAGCTGCACCAGCACTTCGGCCAATTGTTTCTCAATATCAACCAAGCGTTCGAGCGAGGCTTTCCGAGTTTCGGCGAGCGTTTTCTGTTGGGTATCGAATTCCGAGAGGCGCTTCTCGCAGCCTTCCAACGCTGATCTTGCTGTATTGAACTCCTGCTGGGCTACATCCTTTTGGCGAATTGCTTCCCGACTGTCGCTTTCCTCCTTGGCCAGAGCGGCCAAGGCACCCTTGGTCGACTGCAGGCTCTCAGTCAGCCAGGGCGTGCGTGTCTGCTCGTCTTGGGCGGCAAGATCACTCTGAAGCGGATGAGCAAGCCATTTCTGCTGTTCCTCGGCCAGCGAACGGCCGACGGCCGCCAATTCAGTCGAGATTTGTTGCAACTGCTGCCGGGTTGTTTTTAGCTCCGCCTCGGTGGCGCTCAATTTTTCCGCCAGGCCAGAAAGCGATTTCCGGGTATCCGCGACATTCTTCCGCAGCCCCGCCAGAATGGCGATTACCTGGGGCGCGTCGGAAACATAAGGATGCTCCAGCCCCCCACACACGGGGCAGGGCGTATCCGACTGCAATTGAGCACGCAGATCCTCGGCCGTCTCGCTTGCAGCGAGTTCAGCAATACGCAGGGCCTGTTCTGCTGTTTCTACCGATTTTTCTAGCGCAGGCCGGCTAGCGAGCAGTTCGTCACGCAGCCGTTCGCCTTTTTCAAGAGCGGTTTGCAGACTCTGCTGCTGGCTTTCAAGTTGCTGCTTCCGGGATTGCCAGTCTTGCCACGCTTTCCAGACCTGCTCAGCAGAAAGGAGCTGGTCCCGACGGTCTTCAAGTTGCTGCTTGCGTTGCGCCGTCGTTTCTAGGTTGAACGCCTGGCATGCCTGGGTCCTTGTTGCCAGGGTTGCCTCTGCCGTTTTGAAACTTCCGGCCAGTCGGGCTTGTTCGGCCCGTGCCGTTTCAACGGCACTTCCTATTTTCCGCGCTTCGTGATCTTGCTCTTCCTGCTTGGAACGGACCGTTTGCTGCTCAGTGACGAGACCATTTCCTTGATTGAACAGTGCTTCCCAACCAGCCCAGCTCTCCGCAAGTGGCCGCAGCGTCGCACGCTCTTCCAGCCAGCGCTGTGTAGTAACCAAAGTCGACTGGGTATCGGACTGCGTTTTTACCGCCTCCGCTTCTTTTTTAACTACCGTTTCCAGCTGCTGACGAGACTCTTCGTGGACTTTTACCGCCGCCTGGGATTGCGGAATGATGATTGCCAGTTGCGCGTCAATGGCCTTGGCCGCATCGAGTTGTGGTTGCACCCGCGTCTTTGCATCTTCGGCACGAGTCAGTGACTCGGCCGCTCCCTCCACCGTCTTCTGATGCTCAGTACTCCGTTTCTCCGCCTCCCTGAGACTGGCCTGGGCAGCAGTAGCGACCTTTGCGGTCGCCTCGCGCTCGGAGCTAACCCGGTGGAGCTCAGTACACAAGGGCCGAGCAGCCTGAATCTGGTCAATACGCACCAGTTGCTGGAAGCGCTCCGTCGCGGCATCCTTGGCCTGAATAGCCGCAAGGTGCGCTTTTTGGGCAGCAGCTTCATTGTTCACAAGCTGGGCCAGCTGTTGATACCAGCGCAGATGAGCTTCAGTCAGCGCTTTCTGCTCCTCCAGTGACTTCACTTGCCCAGCTTGCGACTTAAGGGATGTCTCTTTTTCTAGACGAAGTTCTGGGGCCAAGGGCGCCAGGTCTTTCAACTGGGTTTCTAGGCGATCTAATTTCTCCTTCTCAGATTTCATTCGTCCGAAGGACTGCATCGATATCTGGGAGAAAGTTTCGGTCCCTGTCAGTGTTTGCAGCAGTTCAGCCCGCTCGTCGTCACTCGCCTTCAGGAAGGTCGCGAAATCATTTTGGGCAAGCAACACAGCCCGCGTGAATTGCTCAAAGCTCAAACCGATACAAGCTTCTATCTGCTTCAGTGTGTCGCTCTTTCGGTGCCCGCCGAGCACTTGCTCGTCTGTCAGCCGAATCAGGGTGATTTCGGTGTTCTGCAACTTACCCTGAGAATTGTTGTACGCACGCCGCACAGTCCAGCGTGAACGATATGGCACCCCGTCGCTGCCAACGAAATCCACTTCTGCGAAACCTTCGCTCGCTCCACGCCGCAGAAGCGTTCGTGGATCGGACGGCGTAACGTTATTTTCTCCGACGTCGGGAATGGTTTCATTTCGGCTCGCCGCCCGACCCAGGCGAGGCGTCTTTTCGTATAACGCCAGGCACAAAGCGTCAAGCAGTGTGCTTTTTCCCGCGCCGGTTGGCCCGGTAATCGCAAACAGCCCCGCAGATAGCAAAGGCTCAGCTTGAAAATCGATCTCGAAATCACCGGCCAGCGAAGCTAGGTTCTTTCCACGAATCGCCAAGATCCTCATGACGCGGCTCTCACTTCCTCGTTGGTGTTCAACAACTCTGTAAAGGCTGCCAATAACTCCTGAGGTGCAGGCTGCCCGAAACGGTGGTGATAAAGCCGAGTGAAGAAATCAGCTGGAGCGAGCGCATTCAACTCGTCAATGGAAGCGGCTGGGAGCACATCCTCCTCTTCGCCACGAACATAAGATGTCTCGATACGCGCAAGACGCACCGGTTTTCCTTGTAACGCTGCCTCGATCTGTACTCGCAAGCTGGGCTCAGGCTCGGTGAGATGCACTCTGACCTGTAGATACGGCCACTCGGCCTCATGGCGTTCGGGCAAATCAAGATCGGACAGCGCAGCAAGAACGACGTCCAAAGTTGCGGGGCTACTAGGCACGCGCAAGAGCTCGACGGATCGGGGCACCTTGTGCTCACTGATGCGACTCAGCACCTCTCCATCGAAGTCAACAATCACGACCTGATGGGGATAATCGATTTCCGAGAAAGACAAGGGCAAGGGACTTCCTGAATAGCGCCGGGTTGAATCGCCGCCGATCTCCTGCGAAAGGTGTAGATGACCTAGCGCGACATAGGTGACAGAATCATCAAACATCTCTGCGGACAGTGCCTCGGCGCCACCGATGACGATACGCCGCTCGGAATCCTCGGAAGCCTTTCCGCCGGTAAGATGGCAGTGACCGAGGGCGATCAGTGCTTGCCCTGCTTCGCGTTTGGCCTTGGCATGCTCGATGGCCTGGCGATAAAGCGCTTCGATTCCTTCTGCGTACGGTTCGGTGGCATCCTCGATACGCGGCACGTCGCTTGGCCGCAAGAAAGGCATGGCAACGCACCAAGCGCCAATACGCCCGTCCTTCGCCTTAAGTGGAAGCACGAGGCGTTCAAGCGAAAACCCCTCGTCCGACCGGATCACCTGCCCCACCACGTGCGCATCGAACATAGACAGAAATGGCGAAGGCGCTTCAAGACGACCAGGCGAGTCATGATTACCAGCGATCATGACGATGTTGAGATGCGCCACTCGGCTGCGCGCCTCTGTAAGAAAGCGATAGAGGAGCGACTGTGCAATCGCGGATGGATTGCTGTTGTCAAAGACGTCGCCCGCGATTACAAGCACATCGACCGATTCCGAAACCAGCGTATCGAGCAACCATTCCAGAAAGCGCTCATGCTCGTAGGTTCGGTCGTACTGGTGCAAACTCTGGCCCAAATGCCAGTCCGACGTATGCAGGATTCTCATCATAATTGCCTCATTATTTGCTTTAGCTCGCCCGAAAACAGTGCCGGCAAGCTGTCGCCCTTGGTCCCACGGCGGTGTTATCGGCTCAATTCAACCCCACGGATAGAGCGCCTCCGGCGACAGGCAAGAACAACCAATGCTCAAGCACCTGCCTTCCGCTTGCTTTTTCGATCGCGCTCGCATACTCCGACATCTGCCCCCCGTACTCATCAGCCAATTGATCCCAATGATCCGGCGCCAGCTGACTGGACTTGTGGTCGATCAGAATCCACCCCGCATCGGTTTCCAGCAGCAAATCAATCCGGCCATTCAGTACCTGTCCGGACTTCAAGACACTCTGCACCGCAATCTCGGCGTGCGACCTGGCGCCGGGCCAGCGGCTGGCCAACCATTCGTGGAAAAACCCGACCTGCCGCAATACGGCCGTCGGCGAGAGGTACTCCGACACGCAGAAGCCGGAAAGAACATTTGCTATTTCGACCTCCGATAGCGGCACGTTTCTGTCCGTGATCGACAATCCAATACACGCATGAATCGCTGTTCCGAGCACGCTCATATCGGCGCCACTCGCGACCGGAATCCGCTCGCCAATCCGGCATTTTTCCAAGACGACCGCCAGAACCTTCTCTGCCGATGATGGATTGAAGTTGAGCGGCAGCCGGGTCTTGGGTGCGCCGGCGTTCTCAAACCAATACAGGGTTTCCGAGGTACCTTGGCCCAGGTTATCCGTCTCCTGGTCGACAGGATCAAGAACCCAGCGCTCGGCCTTAACGCGCTCGCCGGAGGGCAGAACGATTGCATCGTTCCCCTCATCCGAAAGTAACCACGGTGCCTCAATGCAATCCAGCCACTCACCGGTCGTCCTGCGACTGGATCTCGCCAATACGAGGAGATCGCGCGCCCGAGTCATGCTGACGTACAGGAGGCGTTTGGACTCTTCGATGGCGGCCTTTCGGAATGCCTCGGCCATCGGCGTCAGCGCAATTGCGTCGGCCACAGCAACCTTCTTCTGCTGGCCGAATGGCCAGGGCCAATAGCGGATGAACCGGTCGGCCAGCGGATTCTGTGCATCGAAGTTTGTCCCCGATTGCGCAGAAATCGACCAGAGCCGGTCTTTAATGTCCTTGGCGAGGTCGGTGAGGATGACGACTGGCCATTCGAGCCCTTTTGCGGCGTGGTGCGTCATTATCTTGACCGCATCGATGGCCGGTTCGGCGAGCGTATCTTGTTGCTGTTGAGCGATCTCACCAAGCCAGAGAATGAGACCGGAGATCGAGGCTGCGTGCTGGCCGCTGCGGCAAAGGTCTTCGTATTGATCGGCGAGTCTGATCAGTTCTTCCAGATTGGCCAGCCGTACCCGGACACGATCCGGATCCGGGGTCCAGCGCACGATCTTTTCCGGGAGGGAACAGGCGGCGATCACCGTTGCCAAGGCTTCGCGGGGCGCGAGCACCGGCAAACCAGGCCGCAGACCTGCGATGATCTCCAGCACCGGGTGCGCCGGATGACTACCAATAGTCTGTTCGAGCCAGAGATCGGCATCGCCGTCTTTCGCCAGGTACTTCAGCCGATCGGCTACCCATACTTCGGGCTCCAAGCCGTCGGCCAAGGAGACGATCTCGGCCGTAGCGACGGTATCGCCCGGATCATTGAGGCGGCGAAGACAGGCCAGCGCCAGCGTCGCTTCCGGTGTCGCCAGCAATCCCGGTTGTGCCGTGGCGACAGGAATGCCTTGCGCTGACAAGGCGGCAGCTATCGCTTTCACGCCCTCATGGGAACGTGAAAGGATGGCAACATCGCCAAACAGAACCGGTCGCAGCTTATTGGTGGACTTGTCGTGAATCGTGTAGCCGGAATCGATCAGCTTGCGCACACCGGGCGCCAGCGCCGATGCTTCCTGAGTGACATTTTTGCCGCCGAGGATCCAGTTGGCAATCGCAGCGCCGGCAAGAGCTTCTTTGCGCTCAGGCTGGAGTTCAACTTCTTCCTTGGGCAAAGAATTGGCGAAGGTGTGGGTGAACGCCGCATTGACGATATTGACCAGTTCCGGGCGCGATCGCCACGATGATTGCAGCACCTCTTTGGTTCCACCCAAATCCGGCAGCGCCGTGAGGATGGCTTGCATGAGTTCCGTATCACTACCCCGGAATCCGTAGATCGCCTGCTTGATGTCCCCCACCCAGTAAACCCTCTTGGCAAAGCGTGCCAGTTTCAGGAAGAGTGCCAGTTGGATTGGACTCGTGTCCTGAAACTCATCGACCATCAGCAGGTCGAGTTCGTCGTCGAGTACAGCGGCAACGTCGGGATGATCGAGCAGGCTGAGTAGCTGGTGCTCCTGATCAGCAAAGTCGAGAACACCGAGTTCCTGCTTCAGCGCCTGATAGTTCGCCAGGGCCTTGGCCGCGAGATCGAACATCAGTCCGAGATAACGCTGCAAATCGGCGTGCAAGCCACGATGCTCAGCCACGCGCCCAGCCAAATCGGCAATGGGCTCGATGCTCTGGCGCAGGCTCGCTTCCGGCGCTTCCTTGGCGACCTTGACCCAAGCGCTCCAGGGCGCCGCCTGACGTTCCAGGTCGCGGGAAAATCCCTTGATCAGGGCGAGGTAAGCCTTGGTGTTCTTCTTGTCGCCGGAGATGGCAGCCGCTTCGATCGCGGGCAACGCCGCATGAATAGCCTTCAGTAGATCGGCATCGAGATCCTGAGCCACCGGCTTCGGAAAGTGGCTCAGCAGGTCATCGGCATTGGTCTGTGCAAAGCCGGCAACCTGGTTCAGCGGAATGTCGTT
>RRZU010748372.1_pt1 | contig 11729 bp, 10 predicted proteins | sample 2165561 | NCBI WGS metagenome assembly RRZU01 (sample SAMN10456909, study PRJNA506462) | wastewater metagenome | isolation source: wastewater sludge | place: USA: Moscow, Idaho | reverse complement strand
CGCCGAGTACTACCCGACGCAGAGCGTCACCGAGCTCGAGGGTGGCTTCCGTCGGCTCGTCCTACGCACCGGAGACCCCGGCTGGGTCGCCCGCCTGGTATGGCGCCTCGGCGGTTCGGCCCGGGTGGTCGAGCCCGCCGACCTCGCCCGGAGCGTGCGCGATGGTGCCCGCGAGGCGCTGGCGGCATACGACGCTCTCGGGCAGCAGGCGTAGTCTGCGGCCGTGCGCATCCTGCTCTGGTCAGTGGTGTGGCTCGTGCTGCTCGTCGGCGCGGGCCTGTACCTATGGCGTCGGGTGCGTCCCCTCCCGGGCAAGGTGGCTGCCGCCGGCCGGGAGGTCGAGGCCCTGACCAGGCAGCTCGACGCACTCGAGGCCATGGCCGAGCCGCAGCGCTCCCCGCTCAAGGGTGCCAAGGAGCTGGCGGTCTTCGGGTCCCCTCGGGAGCTGCGAGCGGCTTACGCGCGCGGGGTGGCCCGCAGCCGCGACGCCCGGGCCCTTCGACGCCACGACCGCCTGCCGGGATGGGCCCTTCGGGCCATGCCGCGCGAGTACACTGCAAGCCTGCCCGCTCGACCCGGCTCCGACGAAGGACAGCCCTCATGAGACTCGGCCCCGCTGAGATCGCCATCCTCGCGCTGGTCGCGATCCTGCTCCTCGGGTGGAAGAAGATGCCCGACATGGCGCGCAGCCTCGGCCGCTCGATGCGGGTCTTCAAGTCCGAGGTCAACGAGATGAAGAAGGATGGCCAAGGCGCCCCGACATCGGTCCAGGGCGAGGTCGTCCCGCCGCCGGCCCCGGCCGCACCTCCGTCGGTCACCCCGGGCGCGGCCACGCCGGCGCCGCAGGTGCCCCCGGTCGTGCAGCAGCAGCCGGCCGAGCAGCCCTGGCGTCCCGACAGCACCCTCTGAGCGCCCACCGGCGCCCGCTCACCCCATGACGCTCGACGTCCGGCCGCCTCGCCATGGCCCGGCGCCGAGGTGACCCCGAGGGGCGGATGCCCCTCCTGGACCACCTGGCCGAGCTGCGGCGGCGGCTCTTCATCGCCGCTCTGACCATTGTCATCGCGGCCATCGTCGGCTGGGTCTTCTACGAGCCGATCATCTCGGCGCTACAGCAACCGATGGTCGACTTCCAGGCGAGCCGTCCGGACTCGTTGACCCGGGTCAACTTCTCGGGCCCGACCGACGGCCTGGCCATCCAGATCACCGTGAGCCTGTTCGTCGGCATGCTCATCGCGACGCCGGTATGGCTGTACCAGATCTGGGCCTTCGTCGTCCCGGGCCTGACCAAGCGCGAGAAGCGCGTGACGCTGTGGTTCCTCCTGTCGTCGACGCCGCTCTTCCTCACCGGGTGCTGGCTTGCCTATCTCACCCTGCCGAAGGCGATCGACGTGCTCCGTGGCTTCACCCCGCCGGGGGCGGCCAATATCGTGCCGGCCGCGCAGTACCTCAACTTCGTCCTCAAGTTCATCGTCGCCTTCGGGGTCGCCTTCCTCCTGCCGGTCTTCATCGTCGGGCTCAACCTCGCCGGGCTGGTCTCGGCGGCAATGCTGCGAAAGGCCTGGCGGGGGGCCGTCATGGGGATCATGGTCTTCGCGGCGGTGATCACCCCGACCGTCGACCCGTACTCGATGTTCCTCATCGGTGCGCCGATGGTTGCGCTCTACTTCCTCGCAATGGGAGTGTGCGCGGTCATGGACCGCCGCAGGCGCAAGAAGGACCCGAGCTGGCTCGGCACCCCCGACGACGAGGCCTCGTCGATCGACGACCTCGCCGAACCGTTGGACCCGTGATGGGCCAGCGCATCGGGGTCGTGGTCAACCCGACGTCCGGCCGGGGCCGCGGAGCCGCCATGGGCGCCGCCGCGGTAGCCCGCCTGCGGGCCAGCGGCGGGGAGGTCGTCGACCTGTCCGGCGACTCGCACGCCCACTCGACAGACAACGCCCGCGGTGCGGTCGCCTCCGGGGGGATCGACGTCCTCGCTGTGGTCGGTGGCGATGGTATGGCGCACCTGGGGGTCAACGCCTGCGCGGGCACCCCGGTGGCCCTGGCGATCATCGCCGCGGGCACTGGCAATGACAACGCCCGTTCGCTCGGCCTGCCCATCCGTCAGCCGGAGCAGGCTGCCGACCTCATCTCTTCCGGCGCGGTCCGGACCATCGACGCCGGACGCATGCGGGCCTCCGACGGCGACCGGTGGTGGATCGGGGTCCTCGGGGGCGGTTTCGACTCGGTTGTCACCGAGCGCGCCCACCGGTGGTCCTGGCCCAAGGGCCCGATGCGCTACAACCTCGCCGTGGCCCGTGAGCTGCCGGTCTTCACGGCGATCCCCTACGCCATCGAGGTCGACGGTCACCGCGTCGAGACCACGGCGATGCTCGTCGCGGTGGGCAACGGGCCGGCCTTCGGGGGTGGGATGCTCGTCCTGCCCGAGGCGAAGTTCGACGACGGCCTCCTCGACGTCCTCATCCTCCACGAGGTCTCCGTCCTGGAGTTCCTCAAGGTCTTCCCGCGGGTCTTCAAGGGCACGCATGTCACGCACCCGAAGATCGAGATCCTCCGCGGCGAGAAGGTCCGGCTCGAGACGACCGGGATCATGGCCCAGGCCGACGGCGAGCGCTTCCACCCGATGCCGATCGACGTCGAGGTCGCGCCCGGGGCACTCCGGGTCGTCGCGCCGAGCTCGCGCTATGTCACGTAACGTGTGACCCATGTCGACGCCGGCGCAGCGCTATGCCGCCTCCCGGCGTCGGGCTCGAGAGTCCCGGTCCCGGGGAGGCGCGTCCACCGAGGGACAGCCGTCGCCGGAGGCCCTCGCGGCCGTCGACGCCTTCGCCGCAGAGCTGGCGTTTCCGCTCGACGACTTCCAGCGTGAGGCGTGCGAGGCGGTTGCGGCCGGGCGTGGTGTGCTTGTCGCAGCCCCGACCGGCGCGGGCAAGACCGTCGTCGGCGAGTTCGCCGTCCACCAGGCCCTCGCCACCGGCCGGAAGGCCTTCTACACCACGCCGATCAAGGCGCTGTCGAACCAGAAGTACCTCGACCTGGTGGCCCGGCACGGCGCGGCGCGGGTCGGCCTGCTCACCGGGGACAGCCAGGTCAACGGTGAGGCACCGGTCGTCGTCATGACCACCGAGGTGCTCCGGAACACGATGTATGCCGGGTCCAGTACCCTCGACGGCCTCGGCTATGTCGTCATGGACGAGGTGCACTATCTCGCCGACCGGTTCCGTGGCGCGGTCTGGGAGGAGGTCATCATCCACCTGCCCCAGGACGTCCAGGTGGTCTCTCTGTCGGCCACCGTGTCCAACGCCGAGGAGTTCGGCGAGTGGCTCGGCGAGGTCCGCGGCGGCGGCTCGACCGGGCGGCGAACCGCGGTCGTCGTCAGCGAGCACCGCCCGGTGCCGCTGTGGCAGCACCTGATGGTCGGCTCACGCATCCTCGATCTCTTCGTCGAGGCGGAGGTCTCCGGCCGGGCCGCGGTCAACCCGGAGGTCCTGGACGCCATACGGCATGTGGAACGGGCCGACCAGTGGACCGGGGGCGGCGGCCGACGTGGACGACCCGCACCGGGTGGGCCGGGCGGGGGAGCCGGCGGACGCGGCTTCGCCAGAGCGGGTCGGGGTGGACGCGGGGGTGGTGCCCCGAGCCGGTACGAGGTGGTCGACCAGCTCGACCGGGCCGGCCTGCTCCCGGCCATTACCTTCATCTTCAGCCGGGTCGGCTGTGACGCGGCGGTCGGGCAGCTGCTCGCCGCCGGGGTACGGCTGGTGCCGCCGGACGAGGGCTTACGGATCCGCCGGATCGTCGAGGAGCGGGTCGCCGGCATCGCCGAGGAGGACCTCGGCGTCCTTGGCTACTGGGAGTTCGTCGACGGCCTCGAGCGTGGCTTCGCAGCCCACCACGCGGGGATGCTGCCCACCTTCCGTGAGGTCGTCGAGGAGCTCTTCACCGCCGGGCGGGTCAAGCTTGTCTTCGCCACCGAGACCCTCGCCCTCGGCATCAACATGCCGGCCCGGACCGTGGTTCTGGAGCGCCTGGTGAAGTTCAACGGCGAGGCCCACGCCGATATCACCCCCGCCGAGTACACCCAGCTCACCGGCCGCGCCGGTCGACGCGGCATCGACCTCGAGCGCTATGCCGTCGTCCTGTGGACCCGCGGCCTCGACCCTGAGGCGGTCGCCGGTCTGGCCTCGACCCGGACTTACCCACTGCGGTCGAGCTTCCGGCCGACATACAACATGGCGGTCAACCTCGTCGCGCGGGTGGGGCGCGCGCCCGCCCGGGCCGTCCTGGAGACCTCCTTCGCGCAGTTCCAGGCCGACCGCGCCGTCGTCGGGATGGTCCGCACCGTGCGTCGGCACGAGGAAAGCCTCGCCGAGTATGCCGAGCACATGACCTGCCACCTCGGGGACTTCACCGAGTATGCCGCGCTGCGCGAACAGATACGGGCAACCGAGAAACAGGCGTCGCAGGCCAAGGTCTACTCGCAGCGCGCCGACGCCGCGGCCAGTCTGGACCGGCTCGGCGTCGGCGATATCGTCGTCGTGCCCGAGGGCCGGCGCGGCGGGCTGGCCGTCGTCGTTGAGGCCAGCCGGGAGGGACGCCCACCGGGGCCACTGGTGGTCACCGAGCAGCGCCGGCTGCGGCGGCTCACCACGGTCGACGTGCCCGACCCGGTCGAGCCGATCACCCGGATCAAACTGCCCAAGGGCTTTCTGGCCCGCAACCCGCACTCCCGGCGGGATATCGCCGCGGCTATGCGCTCCGCCGTCCCGCACCTGCCGCCGTCGGACGGGCGAGCGGGCGCCCGGCGGATGCCCGCCCATCTCGAGGAGCAGATCACCGAGCTGCGCCGACGGATGCGGGCGCACCCCTGCCATGGCTGTCCGGACCGCGAGCACCACGCCCGCTGGGCCGAGCGCTGGTGGCGGCTGGAGCGCGAGAACGCCGGCCTGCGCCGCAGCATCGAGGGCCGGACCAACTCGGTGGCGACGACCTTCGACCGGATCTGCGAGCTGCTCGTGGCCCGGGGCTATCTCGCGGCGGGCGGGGAGAGCGTCACCGCCGACGGGGCCCGCCTGCAGCGGCTCTACACCGAGCGCGACCTGCTCACCGCCGAGTGCTTGCGTCAGCGCACCTGGAGGGGTCTGGACCCGGCGAGCCTGGCCGCCGCCGTGTCGATGCTCGTCCACGAGCCGCGCCGCGACGAGGAGGACCAGGCCCCGCGGATGCCGAACGAGTGGGTCGAGCGCGCCCTGACCGAGATGACCCAGCTGTGGACCGCGCTAGCCGCTGCGGAGGAGCAGGCGCTGCTTCCGGTGACCCCGGCCCCGGCTGCGGGGATGGCCTGGATGGTCCACCGCTGGGCCTCCGGTCGCCGGCTGGAGGACGTCCTGCGCGGTTCGGATATCGCCGCGGGTGACTTCGTCCGGCGGTGCAAGCAGGTGGTCGACCTGCTCGGCCAGGTGGCCGATGTCGGCGGCGACGACGCGGTGAGCCGGACCGCCCGGAAGGCGATCGACGCGATCCTGCGGGGCGTGGTCGCGGCCGACCGGATCGACTGATACCGCGCCTGCGGACGTGTCGGGCGGGACGGTGCCTGCCTAGCGCTGCGTCCTGGGGTCGGCTGCCGGCGCTGGCGAACTGATCCGCAACCCGACCCGGAGCGCGCCGACGGCTTCGTGCAGGGCCCGTTGCCCAAGGTCGGTGACGAGGATATTGATGAACGGGTGGACGGCGTCCCGATGCCGTCGCAGCGAAACCGGCACGCCAGCGGCGGCCAGGCGGGCGGCATACGCCTCGCCTTCGTCCCGGAGCACGTCGAAGCCGGCGACGGCGACATACGTCGGCGGCAGCCCACTGAGGTCCTCCGCGAGCAGTGGTGAGACCAGCGGGTCGGACGGGTCGCCGGTGTCGCCGAGATAGTGCCTGATGTACCAGTCGATATTCGTTCGGGTGAGGAAGTAGCCGGTGTGGAACAGGCCGTAGGACGTCGTGTCGAGGTGGGCGACATCGGTCGCCGGGGCGAAGAGCAGCTGGTATGCCGGCGCCGGCCCGCCGTCGCGGGTGGTCACCCAGGACACCACGGCGGCGAGATTGCTGCCCGCACTGTCCCCGGCCACAGCGATCCGGGTCGGGTCCACGCCGAGCTCGGCCGCAGCCGCATGCGACCACCGGAAGGAGTCGATCGCGTCCTCGACGCCGGCGGGGAAGGGGTGCTCGGGGGCGAGGCGGTAGCCGACGTTGAGGACGGCCACCTCGGCCCGAGCGCAGAAGGCCCGAGCGACGTGGTCGTGGCTGTCGATGCTGCCGACCACCCAGCCGCCGCCATGGAACCAGATGAGCAAGGGCAGTGGGCCCGCGGGGACGCCGGAGGGCCGGTAGAGCCGCGCAGGGACCCCACCACCACGGGTCGGCACGGTGAGGTCGCGAACCTCCCCGACCCGGCTCGGTCGCCCCGCGAAGAGCCACGACTCCTGCTCGATGACCGCCCGCGCCGAGGCCACCGTCCGTTCCTCGAGCTCGGGGCCCGCAGTGCGCGAGAGGATCTTCAGGCCGACCTGGATGTCGACATCGAGGGCGCCGTCGTCGATGACCAGCGGCCGACCGGCCACCCGCCGCTTCGTCGCCTCGGGCAGGGCCAGCAGGGCGGCGAAGGCGCGCCGTTGGGCCCGGTCCGCGGCGGTGGGAGAGTATGGCGGCATGGCCTCAGCGTAGCCAGCCCGCTTTCCTAGGGGCGCCTTCCTCGACCCAACGCACGGAGCAGTGGTGATCATCGTTCTGCCCCCCTCTGAGGGCAAGACCGCTCGGCGCCGAGGCAAGCCCATGGACCTCGACGGGCTGAGCTTCCCGTCGTTGTCGGGGGCCCGCGCCGCGGTCGGCGCTGCCCTCGCGGAGGTGTCCGGCTGGCCGAGCGCACCCGAGGTACTCGGGGTGAGCGCAGGGCTGCTCGACGACATCGCCGCCAACCTCGTCCTTGGCTCCGCGCCGGCCGTGCCCGTGGGGGAGCTGTACAGCGGGGTCCTCTACGACGCCCTCGACCTCGCCGGGCTGGACCCGGCGTCGCAGGCTCGAGCCCGGCGCCGGGTCGTCGTCATCTCGGCGCTCTACGGGGCGCTGCGTCTGACCGACAAGGTCGCGCCGTACCGGTTGGCGATGGGGGCCTGCCTGCCTCAGCTGGGGCGCCTCGCGCCCTTCTGGCGGCCGCTTCTGGTGCCTGCCTTGGTGGCGGCCGCGGGCAGCGGGGTCGTCGTCGACATGAGGTCGGCGCCGTATGTCGCAGCGGCTCCGGCGCCTGCTGACCTGGCGCACCGGTGGGTCCACGTTCGGGTGCCCGGCACCAGCCACGGGGCTAAGCACACCAGGGGCGTGGTCACTCGGGCGCTGTGCGGCATACCGTCGGCGCCGCGGACCGTGCCTGCAGTCGCGAAGGCTCTGGAAGCGGACTTCGACGTGAGACTGGCCCCGTCGGAGGGCGGGCGACCGACCTGGGTCATGGACGTGACCCTCCGAGCCGAAGTGCACCCGGGTTCCCGGGGGAGCGGCGACTAGCGGGACGCGAGCGCGGCGGTGACCCGGGAGACCGGGCCGGTGATCCGGTAGGTCCGGGCGAGCCGGTCCAGGGCGCTCGGGTCGACCGGGTGCTGAGGGAGTGGCGGCACGTCGGGCGGGAGCGGGACGTCGGCGGCCACGCGCACGACGGCCGGGGCGACATCGAGATAGCCGCGGCCCTCCTCCAGCCGGGTGCGCTGGGCTCCCTTGATCGCCGGGTCGCCGCTGTCGATCGCTGCGATGAGCCCGCCGAGCGTGCCATAGCGCTCTAGCAGGGCGGCGCCGGTCTTCTCACCGATCCCGCGCACCCCCGGGAGCCCGTCGCTGGAGTCGCCGCGCAGGACCGCGAGGTCGGCATACGCCGCGCCGGTGGGGACGCCGTACTTGGCGGAGAGGAAGGCCTGGTCGACGAGGTCCGGGTCACGGACCCCGCCGCGCGCGGTGTAGAGGACACGGATCCGGGCGGCATCGTCGACGAGCTGGAAGAGGTCTCGGTCGCCGGTGACGACGTCGACCGGCTGGGTGCCGTGCGCCCTCGCCACGAGGGTGCCGATGACGTCGTCGGCCTCGTAGTGCGCGGCGCCCCACCGGGGGATGCCCAGGGCAGCGAGCGCCTCGATGATGATGGGCACCTGGGTGTTGAGGTCTGCGGGCGCATCCTCGACTGCCGTCCCGCCGTCGACCACCGCGACGCGATGGGTCTTGTACGTCGGGATCGCCGCGACCCGCCAGGCCGGCCGCCAGTCGTCGTCCCAGCACGCCACGACATGGCTCGGCCGGTAGCGCTCCACGAGGGTCGCGATCATGTCGAGGAAGCCGCGCACCGCGTTTGTCGGCGGGTCCTGCGGGTCGGCCCGCTCGTCGGGGACGCCGTAGAACGCCCGGAAGTACAGGCTCGCCGAGTCCAGGAGCAGCAGCGTTCCAGGGCCGGTGGACATGCGCTGACTGTACGTTATCGGTTCTTTGCTCCGGCCCGCCCCATCGTGGTTGCGGAGGGTGCGGCTGGAGGGTGGTCTGGGTCTCGGGTTCGGCTCCTCGCTCGTCATCGAGAGATGGGAAATGGCTGGTATGCCGCCCCAGATCCACCGGCATACCAGCCATTTCCCATCTTTCGGCAGTGCGGTGGGGCGCTGCGTCGACGCTTGGAGCGCAGTCTCGGTAGGACCGTCTCGAGGGTTTGTCTCACGCCTGGCGCAACGCGCTGGACACCGGAGCCCGTGCGGGGCCTAGAGTGCCGATGTGGAAGAACTGGACCGGCGCCTCGTGGGCCTCCTGGCGGCCGACGGCCGGATGAGCTTCACCGACCTCGGCCGTGCGACGGGCCTGTCGACCTCGGCCGTCCACCAGCGGGTCAGGAGGCTCGAGGAGCGTGGCGTGATCCGCGGCTACCGCGCCGACGTAGACCCGAACGCCCTGGGACTGTCCCTCACCGCGCTGATCTCCGTCGTCCCGCTCGACCCCTCCGCCCCGGACGACATCCCCGAGCGGCTTCAGCACATCCCGGAGATCGAGGCCTGCCACTCGGTGGCGGGCAAGGAGAACTACGTCCTCAAGGTGAGGGTCTCGACGCCCCTGGACCTCGAGGAGCTGCTCTCCCGGATCAGGCTGGCGGCCCAGATCAACACCCGCACCACCGTGGTGCTGTCGACGCCGTGGGAAGGTCGCCCGATCGTCAAGGACTGACGGGCTGGTCAGGATCTTCGAGTCCACACCGCCGCGGCTGGTCACCCCGACGGCGAACCGGCCGGGCCGGAGAACCGGAAGTGCAGCCCCCACAGTGTCCCCGCCACGACGACCAGGGCTGCTGACCCCAGGGCGAGCCCGACGAAGGACCCGCTGACCAGGGGCGACAGGGCACCTGACACCGCGGCGTTGCTGGCGTTCGCCAGAGCCGACTGCAGCGATGAGACCGTCCCGCGCTGGGTCGGGCGCAGGTCCATCAGCGCCACGGTCGCGACCGGGAAGACGACCGAGACCCCGAACGACGCCAGGGCCATCCCGACGAGGACCCCTGGCAGCGTCGAGACGTGGACGACCGCGGTGAGGACGAGCTGGACCAGGGCTCCCAGGGTGAGGACCACGAGCCCCAAAGCGATGAGCCCGCGGGTCGAGACCCGCCCCGACAGTCGCCCGACGACCCATGACCCGACGACCATCGCGCTGACCATGGGGAGGAACTGCACCCAGTAGTCCTGGGGCCCGAGGTGGAGCAGACCGGCGACGATGGCCGGTGCGGAGGCGACATAGAGGAACATCGCTGCGAAGCCGGCGGCGATCGCCAGGCAGACCCGCAGCACCGCCGGGTCGCGGGAGGCCGACGCCAAGGACGCCACCAAGGCACCGGGCCGGAACGCGGTCCGCGCGGCCACCGGGTGGCTCTCCGGCAGCAGGAACCATGTGACGGCCGTCGCGAGGACGGCATACGCGGCAAGGAACCAGAAGATCCCGCGCCAGGAGGTCCAGGTGAGCAGCCAGCCACCGATGACCGGTGCCAGGGCGGGTGCGACGGCGAAGATCATCGACATCGTCGCCATGGCGCGTTGGGCCTGGTGCGGCGGGAAGAGGTCGCGCGCCACGGCCCGGGTGACGACCAGGCCCGCCCCGGCGACGACGCCCTGCAGCACCCGGCCGGCCAGCAGCACCCCGAGCGATGGCGCCACGGCACAGACGGCTGAGGCAAGCGCGTAGGCCGTCATACCGGCGAGGATGACCGGACGGCGGCCCAGCGCATCGGAGAGCGGTCCGTGCGCGAGGCTGAAGACCGCGAAGGTGAGCATGTAGACCGAGACGGTCTGCTGCACTGCGACCGGGCCGACGCCGAGGTCGGTCGACAGCGCGGGGAACGCGGGGAAGATCGTGTCGATCGTGAACGGCCCGATCATCGTCAGGACGGCCAGAAGCACGACCACCCCACCAGGCGCACGGACGTCCGGCGCCGAACCGACGCCGGACACGCTCACATCATGTCAGGGCCGGCCGGCTGCTGCGTTCCGGCCGACTGCCCTCAGCGCGTTGCTTGCAGCGCGGCGACGGACCGGCTGGCCAGCGCGGCCTCCATCGACGCGGCGTGGGTCGCGTCCTGGTCGACCGCGGACCGCCACCACTGCCGCCCAGCCTCGGGGAGGGTGTAGATCGGGTCGTAGTAGACGTACTCGCGGGAGAGGGCGTCGGCGTCGGCCGCCTCGATCGAGGTGCGGTAGTTCTTCCGCCAGTACGAGATGCCCAGCTCGCGGTCGTAGGCGTCGTTCTGGTTGACCCAGCGCTTCCCGACGAAGGGGACATCGCAGACGATCCGGGGCGTGGCGAAGCCGGGGAGATAGCCCATGATCGAGTGCTGGAGGCGCTGAGCCTCGGCCAGCGAGAGCCGCCAGTGCTCACTGAACGGGATCATGTCGCACATGTAGAAGTAGTACGGCGTGATCGCGGCCTCGTCCTGGAGGGCGAAGCACAGGTCGAGGAGCTGCTCAGGGGTGTCGTTGACCCCGCGCATGAGCACGCCCTGGTTACGGACGTTGAAGATGCCCGCGTCCATCATCGCCCGGGCCGCCTTGGCGACCAGCGGGGTGACCGACTGGGCGTTGTTGACGTGGGTGTGGATCGCGAGATGCACGCCGCGGGCCCGCGCGGTGGCAGCCACCCGGCCGACGCCCTCGACAACCTCGGGGGAGAGCCAGTGCTGCGGCAGGCCCATGAGCGCCTTGGTGGCCAGCCGGATGTCGCGGACGTTGTCGATGGTGAGGAGCTGGTCGATGAAGGCCTCGAGGTTCTTCCACGGCATGTTCGCCACGTCGCCACCGGAGACGACGACGTCGCGCACCGTCGGGGTGGCGCGCAGGTAGTCGATCATCGCGCCGTACCGGTCCGCAGGCTTCCCGGCGAGCTTGAGCTTGGTGACCTGGGGCGTCGAGTTCCCGACGAGGTCCATCCGAGTGCAGTGCCCGCAGTACTGCGGGCAGGTCGGCAGCAGCTCGGCGAGCACCTTGGTCGGGTAGCGGCGGGTCAGCCCCTCGGCCACCCACATGTCCTGCTCGTGGAGCGAGTCGCGCGTGGAGTACGGGTGGCTCGGCCAGTCGGGGAGACGGTCGGAGAAGACCGGCAGCATGTAGCGGCGCACCGGGTCGGCGTACACGGCGTCGGTGAGCGACCCCGGACCCGCAGGATCGACGAACGGTGCGATG
>RRZU012359623.1_pt1 | contig 11732 bp, 12 predicted proteins | sample 2165561 | NCBI WGS metagenome assembly RRZU01 (sample SAMN10456909, study PRJNA506462) | wastewater metagenome | isolation source: wastewater sludge | place: USA: Moscow, Idaho | reverse complement strand
TTCTGGCATCAAAGAATTTCATAAATGCGTTGGAGAAGATACCGAACCTGATGGAGAAATATCAGGCGGATAAGCAGAAGCTGGAAAAAGATATTCCTATCCTCAAAGAAGTAGTTAATTCGGTATTTCGTAAGGAGCCGGAATTGAGGGAACTCAAATCTCAATTGGACTCTTTGAACAGGCAGATTAACTTAACGTTATCCAATAAGGATAAGCAGCAGGAAGAAGTCCTAAATAAAGAGACTGGTTCTGTAGAAGTAAATCCATCTCAGAATAAAAAGCCCCCTTTAGAAACAATATCGAATGAACGCTCCGGGCAACCAATGAGTATAAAAGAGATTATAGATGCGAATAAGGACCGTATTATAATTGCTTCGGTAAGTAAACCAAAGGATAATGAGGATACAAGTGATGTGAAGAAGAAGGTATCCAAGGGGATAAAAATGTAGTAAAAATCTCGCCTTGTTATCACAATAAAACGGGACGCAATGAATATAGTTTGTTCATAGAACAAAAGTTTTTTAGAAGAGACAGGCAAATAGGAGGAAGGAATTTCTCTTATGGATTACTTAGTATCATAGTTAATTTTGGAATATTTGTCTTGCTACTAACTGACCTACAGACATAGAACAACAAATAAAAGCCTGTATAAGGAAATAAAAAACCGGAACCGTTCCTTTGGCGGAATCAGCTCCGGCAACGCTTATTTACAATATTTACAAGCTAAATACTCAGATACAATTTATACTTATTTTTTTAGAGCGTCGTTGCTTTCATATCTTTATTGATGTATGTGCCGGAGTCTTTTCTAAGTAAATCCAGCCATTGCATATACATTTCTTCTGGCATTTGCCGATAACCGGACTTATGCAGCCAAATATATATAGATTCCATTTCTGAATACATTTCTTTTATAGATTGATCGGCAAAAAGGTCTTCCGCTTTTTTGTATTTTTTGGCTTTCATCAGAGAATGGATATAAAATTTCTGAGCTTCGGCTTTAGTAAGCATTGCATTCACATTTGTCGGATGATATTGTAAGGCTGTATTGCAGCATTTTATTACAAATCCGGGGCTGTCTTTTCCGTATTTATGTTGATATCCCTGTGCCAAATCGACAAGGCAATTGGCTACTGCCTGTTTATTGCTAAGGGTATCCATATACAAACCATTACGTATAGCATCTATGGTTACATAACCCGAAGCAATAACCCATGCATCAATGGGAAATGTTGCGCTGGTAAGTTCTGTATTATACCAACCTGTTTTTTCAGAAAACAACTTAATATAAATATGATTGGGTGCAAAAGCCAGATTACAGGGTATATTTAATTCGTCCGCAAGAATCTTATACAAGTAAGGCAGTGAATGGCAGTTTCCTTTTCCTGTTTTCAATAATTTGGACATAAACATTTTTGACCAGTCTTTTTTGCCCAATGGATCGCCAAAATCGTATGTATAAGGTTTATGTATGAAATAGTGCATAGAATCGAGGGGAATCAGGATGGTATCTGTCAATACTTTAAAAATAGCGGCGTGCTTTACAATTACATCCCTGTCTTTTTGGGTATAGGTGATTAACTCGGATTTGGAGAGATTTTTTATCAGGTTTAATAATATCTCGTATTTTTGGTTTAACGTATCAGTTTCCAATGACCCGCCATAATAGGTATCTTCCGTGATGAAAACAGCGTCTTTGAAACTTAGGGGAATACTATCCGTCAGCATACCGTTAATATAATCATATGATTGTTGGAAAATATTATGACCAGAAAAATTATTTTCCTGACTTTTTATTGTAATGCTATTCAACAATAACCCCGCTGCTATAAGAAATATTTTAATATTCATTTAATCGCTCTATATTTTTTATACGAAACTTAATCTTGCAATTCATCTTTGTAATTAGTATGTTTACCTTCTCCGACAATCATGCCCGGGAAGTGAAGATTATCCATTTTAAAATCTGCTCCATAATTTATCCCCCCATACCATTTATAGTTTGTCCCTTCTAATGGAGGAGTAAAATTGACAAAGCCATTTTTTTTATTTTCATCCACCCATTTTTTATATATTTTGAAAACCTTCTTAATCTCTTTTTGATTATTGTTGATCTCTTTATTTGTTTTAATATTGACTAATACAGGATAAGGGCAATAAGCAAGAGAGGTTTCACTCATTGTTAGTAAGGTAATAATAAAAAGGGCTTCTGTTTGCATTGTATATGAAATAGTCTTTGGCCGGGAAATATCAGGCTTAACAAAACCATATCGCATAACTTTCGTACCGCTTAAATCCGTATCTTTTTCATATTCTAATAATTCTTCCAATATTTTTATCTTTTCATCATTTGTGTATTTATCAAAAATCGCATTCCAATAATAGGAACAACCTATATAGGTTATCGATTTTAGATTAAAAACCGCAGATGTATCAACGGGTAATTCAGGAGTCTTTAAACCAATAAAATAACTAATCGTGTCGGCTCCATAATTTTTGGGTCTATCACAACTTTCTATCACTTTTGCTGTAAACTCTCCTTCATAAACTATTTCTGCAATTTTGTCCCGGTAAAAATTTCCACTATTTCTATTATTCTGTCCATATAAGTTCGTTGAATAAAACAGTAATAAAAATATAGGAATCAATATTATTTTTCTTTGTCCCATTTTTTATCTTCTTTTTCGAAAATATGTTGTTGTTTGTGTATTACCATGTCCGTTAAAGTTTTTCAACTGGTGATAAGGTACTCCTGTCCGAATCTTACCAATATCATCTTTATCGCGGAATGTTCCTAATCCGATTCCATCTACCCTAGCAGAGTGATACCATTCCCCATAGTCCCCACGAGCTACATTCCTTCCATCTTGAACTAATCCGACCTGTGCATTAAGGGGGTCACTAACCTGTGTATATCCATCCCCTTTGAGTACTGAATTAACTGCTGTTGGACTCATTATAAATTGACCATCAGCAAATGCTAAACCATGACAATTAGACATTATGTCAACTCCTAATTGACCTTGCAAAGCTGTATTTCCCATTAGTTCTACAGTTTCTCCCTTAGAATTAACAAAACTTGCTCCTGTTACCTGCTGCACTTCTATTGGGGTTCCATCATCAGCATAAATTGTTACATATTGGTAATTCATCGTGATACTTCTTCCTGTACCGTCCTGGAAATCAATAAGCCGCTTATTTTGGTTCTCATCAATTTTATCTAAAGTGTTATAAATAATATTTCCCACGGAATCCCTTGCCAGCCGTCCGTCAGGGTCAACAAATCTCAGCGGATTATTCATTGCATATACGTATGGCGACCAACTATAATTCTCCTCACAAAGTGGATCAACACTTATAAACCGGCTTGTAGCCTCTGCCCTGTATGCGTATTTTGTTGTATCTTCTTCAAGGAACTTAACTACTTTCTCTGTCTCGGTATTAATTAGAACTGTACCTATTTGCATCACTTCTTCATTGTAAAAAGTTTCCTTATACTTGCCTTTACTTAATGTAAGCGGTTCTTTTGTTACTCCGTGCTTCTTGAAAATATCCTCTTGTGCCTGCATCACTAAACAGGAGGCAAACAAAATGATTAAAAACAATACTATTTTTTTCATATATAGTCGGTTTAAGTTATTCAATCAGTCTCAACGCATTCTTATATCTGATGTCGTGTTCCCGCCTTTCTTTTTCGTCATTTACAGAATTTAGCCATCTTTCATATACATCTTTTGGAATTTCAACAAAACCGATTTCATCTAACTTGCGGTAAAAATTATTCCGTTCTTCAAGTAGTTTATAGGCATCAGAGTATTGGCTTTTCAATACATCTAAAGGTGGCCTGCCAATCTGGTCTGCTACATATTGTAATCGGATGCCGTGATAATTGGATTTTATCGCTAAAGCTGTTGTATTTGTCGGGGCGTAAGACAAAACAGAATCTACACATTGAATCACAAACTTATCATATCCATATTTGGTAACGTAGCCCGAAGCGAGGTCTGAAAGGCAATGGGCTATTACTTGTATCTTATTTTGTGGCTGCATATAAACTCCATTCTTTATAGCAGCTGCATTTATAAAACCCGAACCCACAACAAAAGCGTCTGTAGTCATCATGCCCTGTGTCAATTCAAGGTTATGCCAATTATTTTTCTTGTCTTTAAATTTGATATAAGAATGTTGGGGTGAAAAAGCAAGGCTTGCTTCTGCTCCTGTCTCTTCACAAAGAATAAGATAAAGCAACGGTAAGGAATGGCATTGCCCTTTATGGGATGACAATAGTTTAGTCACAAATAGTTTTGAAAAATCCTGCTCTCCTCTAAAGTCGTCAAAGTCATATTGCATAGGAAAAGAAGTGGAAGCCCTTTCTCTCATCGGGAATTTTACACTTAATGTATCAGCCATAACCCGATACAGCATAATATTCTTTGTTATCGGATTATTCCAGTTTAGCCCGTCTTGTCCTGCCTTTAACCGGGCTATATTAGCCATCCGGGAGATGTTCTCCTCGTACTTCTTTTTGTCTAATTGTCCCTCAAAATAGGCATTTTCAACTGAGAATACAGCATCTTTGAGATTAAGGGGTGCTTTGCCATTCAGCATATCAAGCAATTTCTGTGCTGTCCGGTAATAATATTCTGTACCCTGTGCGCCTGACCAAGAAGGTAATTCGAACGCTATAGATGAATAACCGGATAAATCCTCATCGAAGATGTGCTTGATTTGCTGCATGTTCATACGTTGAACAGTTAACCGATCCTGCTCATACATATTAAGTTGCTGCTGATTACGATTATTTGAAGTTGGGAAAGAAGGAATATTGGATACCGGAGTATTTATTTTATTGGGGAAACCAATGTTTGCGCCACGCATTATTGTAGCGGGCTGTGGTGTTTTCACAACAGTGGCTTGCCCGGAAATGTCAATTGTATTAATTGATAAGAGCAGTAATAATGAGAATATGAACTTATATTCCATTATGTATTTCACATTAAGGTTATCTCATCTCCTGTAAAATTAGTTAAAATTTATGAGTGAACAAATGATTTTAATAAAATTACAATCAAAAAAACTACATTAATCGGTGTGTGTTTGCTGTTAATAGGAGTATTAGTGGCGAGAACCAATATATTAACCTTTCTGTCTGAAAATAGGGAAACTCGTGACATGAAAAAGTATCTAAAATATAAAAACGTGGTAAAAAATCCCGCCTTGTTATCACAACAAAACGGGACACAATGAATGATTGAAAAAAGCCTAAAAAGAAAATAAACAAATCAACAAATCAACAAATCAACGAATATTAACTATCAACAGTCTCTTCTTCTAAATTATCTGAATCGTTTCCTTTATCCTTCCCAAAATTCAGGCGTATAAAATTGCTGACATCCGACTCCTTGTAAAAAGTTTTCTGGTATAGAGTATGATAGGGTAGTTCTCCCGAAGAACGATACCGCTGCAATGTCCGTTTTGAAATATTCAACAGCTTACATAAGTCGTAATTGTCATATAAAAGCTCGCCGTCAAGATAGCATCGCTGCTTTGCCATACTAACGAGTGTCTTATCTATTTTATCCAGACGCTTGATTATGTATTGCATCTTTTTTTCAAAAAGTTCTCTTTCTATAAACATAATATCTCGATTACTTTAATTTCATATTTTGATATTGCAAATATGGAATAATCCGCAACCCTGTATTTCATACTCGCTAGCGAGTCGCCTGATTTTTTTTCAAAAAAGGTGGACTTTGTACAACTGGAAACCCATGCCTTCTTCAATATGCGGCAGGCTAATTATTCAAGACAATAACTTCGTCTCAACGCCAATGAGTGCCAAATCAGTTCCTCTCATTGCCACAAGTCAACTGGCCGGTAGAAAGTTTTTGTGATTAGGCTACATTTGTTTTTTTCAAAAAATAAATATAGAAAATCAGGATATGGAAATTATAAGTATACATACAGAAGTCCTTGATTCGTTAATAAAGAGTCTCAAAGATTTGACCGAAGAGGTGGAGCAAATCTGCCGGAATGAAGACTATACATTACAGGTATGGCTGGATAACCAGGATGTTTGTGAAATATTGAATGTTTCTAAACGAACACTACAAAACTATCGCGATACGGGAAGACTTGCCTATTCCCGAATGGATAGAAAGATATATTATAAACCCGAGGATATCGAGATATTTATCGCTGATTTTCTCACTGATAAAAATAATAAAAATGATAAGTAACTATATTCACCCTTCAGATGAACGTATAAGGGAGCTACAGGAATGTATTGACAGGTTACGTGGATGCGTATGGAAACTAAAAGATAATGCACGGAAAAGAGCCCTGAATAATGAAACATATATATCAGACAAGGAGCTTTCTGACAGGTTGAAAGTTAGCCGCAGAACACTACAGGAATGGCGCAATAATGGACGCATAAGCTATATCCTGTTAGGAGGAAAGGTACTTTATAAAGAAAAAGATATTCAACTGATGCTGGAAAAGAATTATCATACGTCAATATAAGGTCTAAGACCTATCTGTAGTTTCTACAGCAATAAAGGAATGATCTGTTTTATCGGAAAAATACAATCTTTGCTTAATCATCTATAGTATTAGAACCAGCCGTAAAACTATGACAGTAGTATTTTACGGCTGATTTGTCTATTAATTCAGTCCTATAGGGCTATTAATGTAAACATGCAGCCCAGGGCTATATGTCGCACCAAGATTAATTATAACCCATATCCTGAATTTCTCAGCATTGGGAGAATGAATACGGAAAGCCAATGCTGTTATCATATCCAATCCATAAGCTTCCGGAACAATCCGATTTCCTGTCATGACCATGTCTTGGGAAATATCCGGGTGAATAAATCCGGTTTTTAGAATTAACCTGATATTCGAATGGATTGTCTGTACATACACACCGAATAAATCTGCTATTTCCGAAGGTTTCATGGATACATGGGATGGTATAATGATCCGACCATTATCCGTTATAATTATTTTTTGCTGTATCATAATATCTATTTTTGTTTGGTTTCATCTTTCCAACCGCTGTACCGTCCACACTTATAAACACGGGAAGGCATATTATCCTGCGGTATGGAATATATATCTTTATTCTTCTCAACGAGTTTTCCAAAATCACGTCCTACTTTCTGATTCGTGATTTCGGCATAAATCTGAGTAGTCCGAATATTGGAGTGCCCCATCATTTTACTGATGGTTTCTATGGGAACCCCGTTTGACAGGCAGGTTTCCGTGGCGAACGTGTGCCTGGCTACGTAGAATGTCAAATGACAATCCAGCTTGCAAAGATCTTCTATCATTTTCAAACTGCGGCAAAGGCTACTGGTTTGGGGGACGTAAAATATTTTATCTTCTTCTCCTTCCCCTTTGTATTTGTCCATGATGCGGATGGGGATATCCAGCAATTTAATGTAACACTCTGCTTTTGTTTTCTGGCGGGCAATATATATCCATTTCGAACCGTCTTTCTTTGTAATGATATTTTCCGAGGTCAAGTTAGCCAGTTCAGCTCTTCCCAAGCCTGTAAATACCGAAAAGACAAAAAGGTCACGCGTATGACAGAGCCGGTAAGTATGTAATTCCACATTCATAACCTTGTCAAGTTGTTCACCCGTCAGGTGACGGTGGATTTTAGGTGCTTTGTCCAACTTGTGTCCGGCAAAGGGATCACGTTTCAATGTCCGTTGTTTGATGGCTAAACGTGTCATTTTACGGAGGACGATCAGGTAATCATTGAGTGAAACCAATTTCAGTTTTAACACAGTGGATAAGTAGAAATTAAAATCATTAATAAACTGCATATCAAGGGAGCGTAAGGGAATATCCTTAATACCATATTTATACTGTAAGAAATTATAAATATGCTTGCGGGAGGTAATGTAGCGTATATAGGTATGACGTACACGGTCAATCCCCACACGCAAAGCATACTCTTGGATGTGTTCATCTAAAAGAGTAATTAATGTTTCTTTGGACTGTGCCCTGTTCAATAATGCATTCTTAATGATTTCCGCCGACACATAGCCAATTGCATCACTACTTTTTTTATATGTTGTTCTTGCTTTAAGTTCTAATTCCTCCAGCCGCGAATTAATGGATTTTAGTCCCTTTTTATCTTTAGGAGTATTGCCCCTGATTATTGCCCTACCCAAATCGGCATCCCATAAAACCGGAGAAATTTCTTCGCCGGTGGAATATTGGCATATTTTACCGTCAAGTGTTATGCGCCCCATGATCGGACAATTACCATTGGCTTTGATCTTCTGCTTATTTATATAAAACAGTAATTTAAATGTACTTCTCATATTTATAATCTTTCTGCATTTTGTAATTTTTTACTTGGACGGTATTTTCTCCTGCTCATATCTTTGAGAATAGTGGAAGGAGGTGCATCAAGACCTTGCAAGACATATTTGCTTCCGATATTGGCATCCAGAGTTGTAACATCACGGTCTATTTTCTCATGGGTGACTTTGGCGTATCGTTGGGTGGTGGAGATGTTCTTATGTCCCATAGCCTTACTTACAGTTTCAATAGGTACACCTTGCGAAAGGCAAATTTGGCTGGCAAATGTGTGTCGGGCCATGTGGTAGGTAAGCCTGCGATTTATCCCGCATTGCTTCGCTATTTTCTTCAAATGGGGATTGATACTTGTATTATGCAACATCGGGAATAGTTTCCCATGTTTTGCAGCACCCTTATATTTTTCTATCAATTTTACAGCTATATCCAAAAGCAGTATATTTTCGGGTGTACCTGTCTTTTGACGGGTCGTTTCGATCCACAACCTACCATCCTTATCCTTTTTTATATTCGCCTCAGTAAGATTACATATATCGCAGTAACAGATTCCGGTAAATACAGAAAAGAGAAACATATCCCGTGTAAAATTTCGGTTGGGTGTATCAAAAGTCGTATTCATCAATTTCGACAGTTCTTCTTCGGTCAGGTAGAGCTGTCTTTTTTCTCCTTTTTCGGGAGTGAAATCACTAAAAGGATGTAGGGTTATAATCCCTTTATGGACAGCAATTCTAACGATTTTCTTTAACCGAATAATATGTCCGCAGATAGTATTGGGCTTAAACTTTTTATCCACCTTCATATGCATATCAAAGGCTTCTATAAAGGACGCATCCAAAGATTTGATGGCGATATCCGTTACTCTATATTTGGTTGCAACAAATTCGGATAAAAGTCTATATGTATTTTTATATTCATAAAATGTGTCTGCCGTGCGGTTAACGCCTACACGCAAGGCATATTCTTTGTTATGTTCTTCAAAAAGCTTAAGCAAAGTCACTTGTGCTGCCGCAATACCCTGAAAGGCATTTTTCACATCACGGGCTGAGATTATTTCATTTATATCTTTCAGTTCATTGAACCGTGTAAGCAATAAGAGTAACAAAGATTCAATTTCCCGATTCGTTGAGATAGCTTCATTGCTTTTGCCTGTACACCTTTGTGAGGTAGAATTCCAAATCAGGGGATTTATATTAATCTTACATGCAAATTGGGCGACAGAATTTTTCTTTCCCTTTACTGTTATCTTTCCCATAAGCGGACAAAAGCCATCTGCATTTTGCTCATTTCGTTTCAGGTAGAGCAGCACCTTCATTTGAGTTTCCATACTGATAATTTTAATTACAATATTAATTTCTTTTTTGTTATTATTCAATATGAAAATCAGTGCATTACAGTGAATGAAAATCACAAAATTCAATACTTGATCCAGTTTTTACAAAAACAACTTATTTTCGTATTCAGGATGGTAGAAAAAGAATGATTTGATGCATTTTTCTACTCATAAAACAGGTAATGATTTAGTAGTGGATGTACTGCCATATTCGGTAGTATTTGTGCTTTCCGGTGTTAGTGAAAAATGATGAAAAACAACTAAATATCAACATCTTATATTTCAAATTCTATATCTCTAAATATTCTGCTTCGATAGCCCGTTATTGTTATACCGGACTTTCATATGCAGACATATACGAATTAACGTATGACGATATAAAGCCTCATTTTGATGATAATCTATGGATTATGAAGAAGCGTGTTAAAACGAATACCGATATAACCGTTCCTTTAATGGATATACCGCTTTCTATAATCGAGAAATACAGAGGAAAACTACGTTATCAACAACTTCCAGAACTTTAGTAAATCCGCGTATAGCTAATGGTTTAACGGATTTATCTTTTCGTTGTAGATAGGCAAGAATTTGAATGTCGCATTTATTTCCTAAACTGTCGATGAATTCTTTCTTAAACTCAATGTGTATACTAGATCCCTTCTTGATGTAATCTACACTTGACCAAGACCTCCATTTATATCTACTTATTCTTCCGTTTTCTGATGGCATTCGTTCTGTTATTGTCGTAAAATTGATAGGATTATAAATATCATCAGACATTCTTTCTTTATCGGACTGCAATATCTTGTATAAGTATTTTTCAGACGTCTGTCCATATATTGAGTTTACGCCGACAAACAGGAATAAGAGTGCTAATATTCTTGCTTTCATTTTCATCTTATTTATTCGTTTATGTTTCTTATATCAGTGGGTATATATATAATATCCTTCTTGTTTACCTATGACTTTTAAATTATAATCTGTAATAATTTTCACAGTTTTAGCAATAAAGAAATTAGTAAATGAGAAGCCACTTTGCGGATCATATTCAGCGACTCGTGATAAAGCTTTATCTTTTTCTGCATCCGTGAAAAAACCTACCAATTTTAGGACGTAAACTTTATTTAATGTTTTTTTGATAAATTCTGGTGTAGAAATAAATTTGTAAAAAGATATAATCTTTTTATTTTCATCAGCTTCATAAGATTCAAAATCACTTATAGGTAATAAAGATTCGCCGAAAATATTGGCTATATTATAAATATATCCATCTATGGCATTCTTGTCTTTTTTTGCTAGCAGCAATGCGTTCGGGATCAAATACCACAACGCGACAGTTTCATATATTTCCTTTGAAAATGATTTAATAGCAGCATTGTCATAATATACAATAAAATCTTTTGACTCTTTTGAAATACTTACTTTGCTATAGTCAATATCTTTAGCTACACCGTTTTTTGAGCGAATCAGATTTTGAATTTTTTGTTTCGCCTGTTTTTCTGCCATCAATTGTTCCTGTTTTATCTTTTGCTCTTCCGCAGCTTTTCGTGCAGCTTCTGCTCTTGCAGCAGCTTTTTGCTGTTCTTCTGCTACTTTTGCTTTTCTAATTTCCTCCGCTTTTGCCAAATTCACAGCCTTTACCCGCTTATCTTCTTTTGTTTTCGCTTCTACTTCTTTCTTCTCCTGTTGGACGCAAAGCGGACAACTATAGCGCTGAGATATGGTACCGGCCAATTTGCATTCACCGCTTTTGTATGTATGCGCAATGTTTTTTTCTTTTGCCGCATTCTCTTCCATTATTTTTCTAGTTTTTGCAATACCTGCTTCTGCTAGTGTAGTGTCAGCAACCTGAATGTAGCTCGCTTGATAATATAAATTTAAGGCTTGGTCATAGTTTTTTGCTGAAAATAGATTATTTGCTTCATGTAACAACTTATCATATTTTTTTTGATTTTCTTTCGCGTCCTCTTTTTCTTTTTCTTCTGTTAAGCGTTTTTCAATGGCTGTTTGTACCGCGGACGCATTGTAGTATAATTCTTCCGGTACAAATCGGACAGATGTATTT
>RRZU010732836.1_pt1 | contig 11734 bp, 13 predicted proteins | sample 2165561 | NCBI WGS metagenome assembly RRZU01 (sample SAMN10456909, study PRJNA506462) | wastewater metagenome | isolation source: wastewater sludge | place: USA: Moscow, Idaho | reverse complement strand
CACGTGCCATCGAGTCCTCGACCGAGCGAACGATCAGCCGCTCGCCGAGTTCGCGCGCACGCCGGTCGCGGAAGTCGGTGACTTCCCGGTAGTTATGGCCGGTGTCAACATGCAGCAGCGGAAACGGAAAGCGGCCCGGGCGGAATGCCTTTTCGGCGACGCGCAGCATGCAGATCGAATCCTTGCCGCCGGAGAAGAGCAGCACCGGGTTGCTGCACTGGCCGGCGACCTCGCGCATGATGTGGATGGCCTCGGATTCCAGCCAGTCGCGGTGAGAAAGCTTGACTGGGGTGACTTTCGAGAGAGTTTCAGTACGCATGGTTGACCTTCGGGGTTTTCAGCACGCTTGCCGGGCAAGCTCGTTCTTTCTGGATTTTTTACATGCGCTTGATGTGCAAGCCGCATTCCCTGGATTCCGGGTTTTCCCACCACCAGCGGCCGGCGCGGACATCTTCTCCCGGCGTGACGGCCCGCGTGCACGGCGCGCAGCCGATGCTTGGGTAGAATCGGTCGTGCAAGGCATTGTAGGGAACCTCGTTGAGCTTGAGGTAGGCCCACACTTCGCGTTCGCTCCAGTCGGCGAGCGGGTTGAACTTTTCCAGGCCACCGTTGGCGGTGTCGACGCTGCGGATCGGCAGGCCGTCGCGGGTCGGGGCCTGCTGCGCGCGCATGCCGGTGATCCAGGCTTTCCGGCCAGCCAGCGCGCGTTGCAGGGGCTCGACTTTGCGCACCAGGCAGCAGCCCTTGCGCAGTTCGACCGACTCGTAGAAGGCGTTGATCCCGTTCGCGTGGGTGTAGGCCTCGACGAGATCGTGGCGCGGATAGTAGAGGCGTAGCGCCAGACCGTAGTGCTTCCTGACCTCGGCGATCAGATCGTAGGTTTCGGCCGGCAGGCGACCGGTGTCGAGCGAGAAGATCTCGATCTTTGGAACTTCGCGGACGATCAGGTCGGTCAGCACCATGTCTTCGGCGCCGAGACTGCTGGCGAAAGCCGCCGGCGAGAAGTTGTCGGCGATCTCGTGCAGCAGCGCGCTGGCCGCATCGACGCGGTCGGCCAGCGCGTCGAGCAGCGCCGGGTCGTCGAGCTTGAGCTGGACGTTCATGCCGATGCCTGCGCTGCGCGTCGTTGGAACAGCGGTTGCGGCCGGTCGACCGCCGCCTGGTAGGCCTCGCTGAAAACCGACAAGCCAGCCAGCGCCTTCTCGATGTCCTTGTCGGCCCGTAGTGCGTAGGCGTCGATACCGCAACGTTGCATGTAGAAGAGCTGGTCCTGGAGGACGTCGCCAAGGGCGCGGATTTCACCGCCGTAGCCATAGCGTTCGCGCAGCAGGCGGGCGCTGGAGTAGCTGCGGCCGTCGGTGAACTTCGGAAAGTTGACGCCAATCACGGCAAAGCGGTCGATGTCGCCGGCCAGCGCTTCCGGCCCTTCGTCGCTGTCGAGCCAGACCCCGAGGGGTTGGTCGCGGGCGATGATTTCGTCGCGGCGCGCCCGCCAGACCGCGAGCGGCAGCGGCACCGGCGCGGCGGGCAGAGTGATCGTTTCCGGCGTTTCACCGTCGGCGAGGGTGAGGACCTGCCAGTGGTCTTCGACGATGCACCTGTTCTTGATGATCCTAGGCATGGACGACCTCCCTTTCCCGGCTATCGACCTTGGCGGATCTGCGCCGATCGCGACCGGCGTAAGCGCGGACCTTGAACGGCTCGATGCCGATCCGCTGCAAGGTGTCGATGAAACGCTCGCTGGCGGTCCGGTTTTCCAGATAAACGGCGATCAGCGCTTCGATCACCGAGGGCACTTCCTGAGCATAGAACGAGGGGCCGATGACCTTGCCGATCGCTGCAGTATTGCCTTGCTGGCCGCCAATCGTGATCTGGTACCATTCCTCGTCGTTCTTGTCGACGCCGAGGATGCCGATATTGGCGACATGGTGGTGGCCGCAGGAATTCATGCAGCCGGAGATGTTCAGCGAGATGTCGCCGATGTCGTGGAGGTAGTCGAGGTCGTCGAATTTCTGGTTGACCGCCTCGGCGATCGGGATCGAGCGCGCGTTGGCGAGCGCGCAGAGGTCGCCGCCGGGGCAGCAGATGATGTCGGTCAAGAGGCCGATGTTGGCGGTCGCCAGGCGATGGCTGCGAGCGATCTGCCAGATTTCGTGGAGATCGCGTTGGCGAACGTCGGCGAGGACCAGATTCTGTTCATGGCTGACGCGCACTTCGCCAAAGCTGAAACGTTCGGCAAGATCGGCAACGGCGATCATCTGCGCGTCGCTGATGTCGCCGGGAGCAACCCCTGGCGCTTTCAGCGAAAGGGTGACGGCGGCGTAGCCCGGCGTCTTGTGGGCATGCACACAGCGCCTGACCCAGTTGGCAAAGGCCAGGTCGGTGCTGATCCGGGCGGCGTGTACCGGGTCTTCTGCCGGCAGCGTGTCCCAGGCGGGTGGGTTGAAATGTCCGGCAAGGCGCGTGAACTCGGCGTCTGGCACGGTTGTCGGGCCGTCCTTGAGCTGCGCCCACTCGGCTTCGACCTGACGGCTGAATTCCTCGATGCCGAGCGCCTGCACGAGAATCTTGATGCGTGCCTTGTACATGTTGTCGCGACGACCGTAGCGGTTATACAGGCGCAGGATGGCGTCCAGGTACGAGAGCAGATGCCGGCGCGGCAGGAAGTCACGAAGCACTTTGCCGAGAATCGGCGTGCGGCCGAGACCACCACCGACAAAGACCCGGAATCCGATTTCGCCGTCGTCATCGAGGACGAGGTCGAGGCCGATGTCGTGCGCACGAATCACGGCCCGATCTTCTGCCGCGGCATTGACGGCGATTTTGAACTTGCGCGGCAGGAAAGCGAATTCCGGGTGGAAGGTCGACCATTGCCGCAGCAGTTCGCAATAGGGGCGTGGGTCGGTCCGTTCGTCGGGAGCGATGCCGGCGAAATGGTCGCTGGTGATGTTGCGCACGCAGTTGCCCGAGGTTTGCACGGCATGCATTTGCACGCTCGCCAGTTCGGCGAGGATCGCCGGGGTTTCCTCGAACTGCGGCCAGTTGAGCTGCATGTTCTGGCGCGTCGTGAAGTGCCCGACGGCGCGGTCGTAGCGGCGCGAAATTTCAGCCAGCTTGCGCAGCTGCGCTGCGGCAAGCATGCCGTAGGGGATGGCGATGCGCAGCATCGGGCCGTGCCGCTGAATGTAGAGACCATTCTGCAGGCGTAAGGGGCGTAACTCGTCGGTCGAGAGTTCGCCAGCCAGATGGCGGGCGATCTGGTCGCGATACTGGGTGACGCGTTCGTCGATGATCTGTTGGTCGGTACTATCGTAGCGATACATCGCTCGCTCCTTGGGTCAATGAGGCGCTGGTCGGCCTACTGGGCAATCAGCTTGCTGCCGATGAGCACCAGCATGCCGGCGAGAATCGGACGTAGAATGCGGTCAGGCACTTTCGCCGAGGCGTGGCTGCCGAGCCAGATGCCGGGCAGCGATCCGAGCAACAGGCTGCCGAGCAGCGACCAATCGACACTGCCGATCAGCCAGTGACCGAGGCCGGCAAGCAGCGTCAGCGGCACCGCGTGGGCGACATCGCTGCCGATGATGCGGATCGCCGGCAGCCTGGGGTAGAGGTAGAACAGCACGGCGGCGCCGAGCGCACCGGCACCGACCGAGGAGATGGTCACCAGCACCCCGAGCAGGGCGCCGAAGGCAACCGTGATCGGCGCCCGCAAGCGGGTGTGTGCGACATCGTCGGCTTGCGCCAGCGCCCGGTGCTGCAGCTTGTGGCGAAAGATGATCGCAGCGGCGGTCAGCAGCAGGGCGACACCGAGCGATACCGAAATGATCTGCGAGACGGACGCGCTCTGCTTGGGCAGAAAAGACAGCGCCCAGATCGTCAGCAGCGCTGCCGGCATGCTGCCGCTCGCCAACAGCCGCGTGATGCGCCAGTCGACGTGCCCTTTGCGGGTGTGCACGACGGTGCCGCCGGCCTTGGTGATCGCCGCATAGAGCAGGTCGGTACCGACCGCCGTCGCCGGGTGGATGCCGAACAGCAACACCAGCAAGGGCGTCATCAGCGAGCCGCCGCCGACGCCGGTGAGACCGACGATGGCGCCGACGACAAAACCCGACAAGGTGTACATCCAGTCCATGGCGCGCCGCAAAATAAGTAACTCGCACATGGTAACAGCGCAACATTTGATCGAAAAAGAATATTCGGTTAGATTCTTATAACCAATTGGTTTGTGCAATGGCCATGAAACTCCAGCAACTCCGTTATCTCGTCGAAGTGGCGCGTCGTGGCCTCAATGTTTCGGAGGCTGCAGAGGCGCTGTATACCTCGCAGCCGGGGGTATCCAAGCAGATCAGGCTGCTCGAAGAGGAACTGGGGGTGACCGTTTTCGAGCGGGGCGGCAAGCGCCTGACGGCGATCACCGAACCCGGCAGGGCAGTGCTCGAGATTGCCGAACGCATGTTGCGCGATGCCGAAAACATCCGCCGAGTTGGCGAGGAATATGCCGACGGCGATTCCGGCAGCCTGGTGATTGCCACCACGCATACCCAGGCGCGCTACGTCCTGCCAGCCGTCGTCAAGAACTTCGTCGACCGGCATCCCAGGGTTCGCCTGTCACTGCACCAGGGACATCCGACCCAGATCGCCGAGTGGACGCTGCAAGGTGCGGCGGAGATCGCCATCGCCACCGAAGCGCTCGACCAGTATCCGCAACTGGTGATGCTGCCCTGTTACCAGTGGGTACACTGTGTCATCGCTCCCGATGGGCATCCGATCCTTGCCGAGAAGCCGGTGTCGCTGGCAGCGCTGGCACGCTGGCCATTGATCACCTACGACTCGGCTTTTGCCGGGCGCTCGCGCATCAACAAGGCCTTCGAACTGGCCGAGCTGACCCCCAATGTGGTACTCACCGCGATCGATGCGGATGTGATCAAGACCTACGTCGGACTCGGCCTCGGACTGGGGATCATCGCTCGCATGGCTTTTGATCCGGCTCGTGATACCGGCCTGCAGGCGATGCCCGCCGAGCATCTCTTCGGTTCGAATACGACGCGCATCGGCTTGCGGCGGGGAACCCACATCCGTCGCTTCGAATACGATTTCATCGAGCTTTTTGCATCGCACCTGACCAGGAAGGCGGTGGACATGGCCATGGCCGGCGCCCGCCCGGCAGACGAGTACCAGCTTTGAGCGCGCCACTTTCGCTGCAGCAGCTGCGCATCGAGCGCGGCAAGCTCACTCAAATTCCTGGACCGCGTGACCCTTTGTGGCCATGCCGGTGGCCATTGACGGCATGTCGTTTTCCCCCAGAGGAATCAATCCGTCCGCCTATCGGCCGGGCGGCGTGAAGGGAGATCATGAGAGACTTTCGCCATCACATCACCAGAACAGCCCTCAGCGTGGCTCTGAGGCGGCTGTGGGTGTTTATTTCTTTGGGAGTTTTCAGCGCGATGGGTCTGGCAGCCTCCATGGACAGGTACTTTCAGACTTCCGATGGTTTGCGGCTCCACTACCTGGAAGCCGGTTCAGGGGAGCGTACCCTGCTGTTTGTTCCCGGTTGGCTCATGCCTGCGGCGGTTTTCGAAGCGCAGATGGCTGGTTTGTCCGGAGAGTTCCGCGTGATTGCCTTTGACCCTCGTTCCCAGGGGCTTTCCCAGGTGTACCAAGGGTCGCATCGCCCCGAGATTCGCCTCCGCGATATGGATGAGTTGCTGGTGGCGGCTGGTGTGGGAGATTTCATCCTGGCTGGCTGGTCTCTGGGTGTGCTGGAAACCCTTGATTTTATCGAGCAATTTCGGCCTGCCCGGTTGCGGGGCCTGATCCTGATAGACAACTCGATAGGCGAGGGCAATCCTCCGCCGTCTCGGCCCTCCAGACGCCAGGACCATCTGACCGATCCCTTGCGACGTGTCCCTTATCTCACCGGCTTCTGCGATTCCATCTTCCACCAGCCACTGCCGCCAGCATTACGCCAGGCGGTACTGGCCTCAGCCCTGGGGGTCCCGCCCAAGGCTGCAATGGAATTGATCGCCCAGCCCTATCCGCGCACCTATTGGCGAGATATCGTCAGCCGGCAGGTGGTCCCGGTCCTCTACGCGGTGACGCCCCGTCTGCGGGAACAGGCAGCCGCTCTGAGCCGGAAGCGCGGGCCTGATCTCGCTGAAATAAAAGTATTTGAGAACGTCGGTCACGCACTTTTCTTCGATGCTGCCGATGATTTTAATACTCTGGTTCGGGACTTCTCTCTCCGGGTCTTCAGTAAGCTTGCGCCGTAGTCGCCGCGACCCGTCGCCGAACCACCTGGAGACATCGCTGGCTGCTAGCCTTCTGGTAACTAAAGGAAAAGGGTAGTTCGCCGCTGATCTTGCTGACACGATAAGCGGCGGCCAGGGATTGCTGGGACTTCGGATTGAACAGGGGATGAGGCCGTTCGAAATGGCCATACAAGGCCACGTCGCCGATCTTGCCCAACTCGCGATAGTCAATGCCTGTCTCATCCTGCACAAGCAGTGGGGCGTTCATCACAATGGCATCACGTATGATCGAGAAGCCGGAATTCTGAGGCAGGTGGGAGGCTGCCTTGAGGAAGACGGGATGGCGTGTCATGCGCGCCATCCAGACTCGCGATGACTCATGGGATTCCAGGTAGGAATTGGAAAGGTCCATGCGGACATAATCTACCCGAACGGTTTTCCCGGCCCGGGAGAGGGTGAGCCGGACGGAATTCCACGCCTCCGTGCGCGCGTTCACGAGAGGCTCGAATTCCCCGGTTTCTGGGTTCAGGGAGATAGGAGATACCTCTATCACTTCATATCCCAAGCGGACAGCAAAGGCCATCAGGGTGGTTGTGAGACCTATTCTGGCCTGCTTGTCGCGGACATCGGCATCCAGATCGTTGGTGCGAAAGAAACCGAGGCGACCGAACTTCTGCCACTCGCTGCTGAACTTCCGGTAGAAATTGCGGCGTGCGGCTTCCGATAACTGCAATGGGTCTAGCGGCGGCTGTGCAGGCTGCATGGCCACTAGAACGTAGCGGTCAGCTTCCGGGAATAACTGGGCAACCGTCACCAGGTCTGGGCCAGCGAATGGGTAGAAAACCGTACCACCCGCCGCCGGGGTGATGTGTTTGGCTGCCCAGGTTGCCGCCGGTTGACCGGTTCTGCTGCGGTAAGCGGTCCACGACTTGTCTACTGCCTGTCGGTAGGCGGCGCCGGCCTCCGGGACGCTGTTCAAGGTGGGCTGCCGAGGGTCCGGCAGGCCAGCGTAGGCACGGGCCAGCGAATCGACAGGACGGGCGCTTGCAAATCCGCCGGCACCCAACAGCGCCAAGAAGAGCGCGATCAATACCAGACAGCGATGGCAGAGTGGTGAGCGAGGCATGGGCAGGAAACTCCAGGAATCAGGGAATCAGGCGAATCGGTACTTCCCGAAGCGCAAGAGAGAAAAAGCGAACACCAGGAGCAGCGCAATGCTCACTTCCGCGGGACGTTGCACTGCACCCAGGATCAGGATCGCGCTCATGACGCCAACAAACAAAGGGCCAAATAGATAGCGGGCGACGGCGGGCGTCTTTTCTCTGATGCGATACATGCCAAGTACACAGAGTACCGGGAAAACGCCGAGAAGGAAGCCCATTATCGTGAGGATCTGCTCGAAGGTGCCGGTGATCACCATCAGGATGGAGAGCCCCGCTTGAAGCCAGCAAAGCTGCGGAGAAACCTGGGCGGGGGGCGAAGAACTCAGATTTCGCTGCGGTGACATCCAGGAGAGCACTGTCGCCAGTACCCGTGGTCCGATGAAGGCGGAGGCGCCGAGGGAGGAGAGCAGCGCGAAGGCGACGATTCCGGAGAACCAGGCTGAGGCCTGAATACCAAAGAGAGACTTGACCAGGATAGCCATGACCGGGATGACACCATCAATCTCGTGCGTCGGCAGGCTATTTAGTAGAGCCAGGTTGAGGGTAACATAAAGGAGAAGAGTGATGATCGATCCAATGATCATGGCGTTGCGCACCGTGCGCCCCGGGTTGGCAGCTTCCTCGGCGACATAAATAGCAGCGTTCCAACCGCTATAGGCGAACATGACCAGCATCATGGCCACTCCCCATTCGGGGCCGAAGCTCGCCATTCGGGAGGCCGATCCGACATCGACCGGAGTGGGGGGCGAGGCCAACATCAATCCATAAAAGCCGAGGCCGGCGAAGAGAGAAAATTTGATGATGGCCAGCAAGGTCTGGATTCGTATGCCTGACGGCCCTACGACACTGTGCAACGCTGTCACCAGGACCAGAGCGCAGCAGGCTACCAGCGCAGGTGGCTGCGCAAATTGGGGTAGTGCGGCGTCCAGATAAGCAGAGAGTGCCAGGGATGTGGCTGCGTTGGAGGCGGCGAAACCGACGACAAAGGATGTCCAGCCGGCTATTTCTCCCAGGACTGGGGAGAAGAATTCCCGCAGGATGATCGCCTCACCACCGTTCCTGGGCAAAACCTTGACGATGACCCCGTAGCAATAGGCGCCGAAGCAGGCCAGGATGCCACCCATCACCCAGACCAGGACTACCGCTTCCGGCGTCTTGAGAAGGGACAGTATGATCCCTGTGGTGGTAAGGATCCCCGTGCCCAACATGCTGGCCACGACGAGAAAAGTAGCGGATAGGGTGCTGAGGTGGTGTTTGATCGGAGCAATGCCATTTGAACATGATCCGGCAATTGTATCTTGGGACGGCATGGGATGGATAGGAGATTTGACGGTGCCGCCAGGGTCAACAATTCTCATTTTGACTCAAGCAATGGAGCGAGTTCGCCGGAAAGTGCCTTTCTGCCGGCCATAAGTGGGGGCCACTCCCTGAATCTGGCTCATTTGCAGGTGCTCGGTAGGAGAACAGAAGGCCACCTTTGCCAAAATGAGAATTGCTGCACTGGAACGTCGCATGGCCAAGCTGGAAGGAATCAGGGACCGCAACGATGTAGGGAGCGAAGTCGACAGGCTGTTGGAAAAGGCCGGGACGCGCCAACGTGCTGGCCGATTTCGGCAGCCTGACCGCATTCCGAAACTGGCTGGCCGCGCGAACTGCGGCCAACCATCAGGCTTTGATGGGGCGATGTACGGGATTCGAACCCGTGACCACTGGAATCACAATCCATCGGTCTAGGCATTTTTCGACGTTGAACGGCACTCATGAAATACAGAAAACAGCTTAAAAACAAGCAAGTTAGGTAAATAGGCGTTGCTTGACGTTGAAGCGGATTGCTGTAAAATGGCTAGATAGTGGCTACATGGAATCACCCATGGAGCCAAATCCGGAGCCGATGACATGAACCGCGAACGCCTGACGCCTGAATGAATCCGCCGTTTGACGCTGCCAGAGGGGCAAGCACAATCCTTCTTTTGGGATACCGACGCGCCGCGGCTGGCCGTTCGTGTGACCGCTGGCGCGAAGTCGTTCATCTTTGAATCCAAGCTGAACCGGCAAACTGTCCGCGTGACCATCGGCGACATTCGCACATGGACACTCTCAGCCGCACGCGACGAAGCGCGCCGGCTGCAAACGATGATTGACCAAGGCATCGACCCGCGCCAAGAGAAGCGCGACCGCATCGTTGAAGCAGAAACGAAGCGTGCCGAAGCAGAGGCGAAGCGTATCGAGTCGGAGCGTATCGCAACGCCAGCACTCGACGCCTGGCAAGCCTACCTTGCAGCGCGCGCCCCGCGCTGGAGTCAGAGCCATATCGGAGACCATGCGACCGTCAGCACGCACCAAAGGGCGGCACCCTGGCGACAGTGACAAGACGCTGCCGGGCATTCTGCGCCCGCTGCTAACGCTTCCTCTGGAGCAGATCGACGCTGACCGGGTACGCGTCTGGCTTCAGGATGAAGCCGCCAAGCGCCCGACCCATACCCGCCTTGCCTTTTCTCTGCTGCGCGCTTTCCTGAACTGGTGCAGCGATCGCCCCGAGTACCGGGACCAAGTACGGCCCGACGCCTGCATCACCCGCATGGCCCGCGACGAACTGCCGAAGAAATCCGCCAAGGACGATTGCTTGCAGCGTGAGCAGTTGCCGGCATGGTTCGCCGCCGTGCGCCAGATTCAGAATCCCGTCATCGCCGCCTATCTCCAGACTGCGCTGCTGACTGGCGCGCGCCGTGAAGAGGTGGCCGGCTTGCAATGGGAAGATGTGGACTTCCAGTGGAAGGCGATGACGATCAAGGACAAGGTGGAGGGCGAGCGCACTATCCCGCTTATGCCCTACGTTGCCACGCTACTGGCCGCCCTGCCCCGTCGCAATGAATGGGTATTCAGCAGCCCCACGGCGGCATCTGGAAGGCTTCAGGAACCGCGCATCATGCACAGGCCCTGACCGCTGCCGGTCTGCCAGGACTCAGCATTCACGGCCTGCGCCGTTCCTTTGGCACCCTCGCCGAATGGGTGGAATGCCCGGCTGGAGTCTCGGCGCAGATCATGGGCCACAAGCCAAGCGCGACCGCCGAGAAGCATTACCGTGTGCGCCCGCTCGACCTGCTGCGCATGTGGCACACCAAGATTGAGGCATGGATTCTCAACGAGGCAGGTATCGAGCAGCCCGCCGAAGCCGAGGCGCGCTTACGTGTCGTGGTTTGAGCTTTACTCCACTGCGGAACTTTTGTAACATATGCGTTACGAACCTGTGTTCGATCTTCTCGACTATCAGACGGCAGACGGACGTGACCCGTTCCAGGAATGGCTGGCAAAGCTGGCGGACAGGAATGCCCGCGCACGGGTGGCCGTCCGGGTGCAACGAATGGCTGCCGGCAATTTTGGTGACCACAAGCCCCTGAACGATGGCGTATGGGAATTGAGGATAGACCACGGCCCCGGCTACCGCGTGTATTACGCCCAAGCCGGCCGGCGAGTGCTGTTGCTCCTGATCGGTGGCGACAAGCGCCGCCAGCAAGCCGACAATGAAACCGCCGTCCGCTACTGGCAGGACTGGCAAAGGAGGAATGCACCATGAAAGCCGCCCGCCCCCACGATGATGCAATGGTGGAACTGCTGCGCCAAGACCCGGCGTTTGCTGATGAATACCTCGCCGCAGCACTGGAGGAAGCAGAGGAACCCGGCGGCAAGCAAGCCCTGTTGCGCGCCTTGCGCCACGTCGCCCATGCCCAAGGAATGCAAGAGGTAGCTGCACGCGCTGGCCTGCGCCGCGAAAGCCTTTCCCGAGCACTTTCCCCCAAAGGCAACCCGACACTCGAAACCTTGCTGGCCGTTCTGTCTGCCGCCGGCCTGCGCTTGGCTGTGGCTCGAAGAGAAGAACATCCGGCCTGACCGAGTTTTGCCGCGCCTATCTCGACGGGGAGAAAACCGGGAACCCTTCACCCGGCTGGTGCGGCACCCCAAACGAAGGAGCGCAGTGAAGGAATGCCGCAGTGAAACCAAGAAGAACTGCAATCGTCTGGTTGCCGGGTGACGAAGGAATGATTGACGCCGCGCTGCTGCCTGGGACCATAGCGGCTGCCGTGTACCCGCATCCCCCAAGGGATGCAGATTGGCCGGCGTCTGATGGGTTCATGCTCAAGCGCTTGAAATGTGAGCGCAGTATCACGGCCGCGTTGAGGCGCAAGCTCGGAAGACTTCAAGCTGACCCAAGGCGAGGCGCGAACTTTTCTCTCGGAGCTTGGCTGTGCACTTGGGAACGCCTACGAAATAACTTCCCGTTTTGACTGTGCGCTCGGGCATGCCACTTGCTTGCTTGGTTGT
>RRZU012698670.1_pt1 | contig 11735 bp, 10 predicted proteins | sample 2165561 | NCBI WGS metagenome assembly RRZU01 (sample SAMN10456909, study PRJNA506462) | wastewater metagenome | isolation source: wastewater sludge | place: USA: Moscow, Idaho | reverse complement strand
TTGCCGCGCGCGCTCGGTAAGGTCGATGCAGTACTTCTTGAGCGACTCGCGCTGGCCTTCTGCCTCTTGCGAATCGACGCTCTGGCCACCGCGCACGGCGGCAATCGCCGCCTCCAGCGCCTTGCGATTCACGCCATGCTGCTTCGCGAGTCGCCCGGTTTCGCCCTTGTCGTCGCACACGGCGAGCAGGAACATCTCGCTGGCGATGAACTGGTCGCCGCGCTTCTGCGCTTCCTTGTCGGTCAGGTTGAGCAGGTTGGTCAGATCGCGACCGATCTGCACCTCGCCGCCATGCCCTTCGACTTTCGGCAAGCGGTCTATGGCTTGGTCCAGCGCGCCCTTGAGCGCCTGCACGTTGGTGCCGGCCTGCGCCAGCAGCGAAGCGGTTCCGCCGTCGTCCTGTTGCAGCAAGGCCAGCAACAGGTGTTGCGGCTCGATCATTTGATTGTCGTGACCGATCGCCAGGCTCTGGGCGTCGGCCAGGGCCTGTTGAAATTTGGTAGTCAATTTGTCGAGTCGCATGGTCGCTCCTTGAACGGACGATATTTGGATATCACAGAGATTGGGGAGGCACCGCCGTTTTCAAGTGCGGATTCATGCCCTCGCCCCTTACCCAGAGACAGCCGTATGAAAGCCAGATGAAAGCAGGCGGAAAGGCAAGCGCAAGAAAGAATGGCAAGAACGCCGGGCAAACCCTTGGCAGCGCGGTAAAATCGCGATCGTTGTCGGTGATTGTCCAAACTCCCTTGATATGGAGACCTCCATGCGCAACCCCTTCCGTTCGACGGCCATCGCCCTCGGTCTTGGCCTTTTTTCTCTCTCCAATCTGGCATTCAGTGCTGACCAGGTCAACGTGATTTGTTCGGTCCAGGCCGAATGGTGCAACATGATCAGCACCGTTTATGCCCGCACCACCGGTACCAAAATCAACGTCGCGATCAAGGGTTCGGGCGAGGCGCTCGCCCAGATCGTCGCCGAGAAAGACAATCCCAAGACGGATGTCTGGTTTGGCGGAACCGGCGACCCGCACCTGCAGGCTGCCGAACAAGGGCTGTCTCTCGAATATCGCTCGCCGACGCTCCCGCAACTGCATACTTGGGCACAACAGCAGGCGCAGCAATCCGGTTATCGCACCGTCGGCATTTACTCCGGCCCGCTCGGTTTCGGTTACAACACGGAGCTGCTGGCCAAGAAGAAATTGCCGATTCCCAAAACATGGGCCGATCTGCTTAAGCCCGAGTACAAGGGGGACATTCAGGTCGCCAATCCGGCCTCAAGCGGGACGGCCTACACGATGATCGCCACGCTCGTGCAACTGATGGGCGAAGACAAAGCCTTCGAATATCTCAAGGCGCTGCACAAGAACGTCGGTCAATACACCCGCTCTGGCACCGGCCCGATCAAGGCTGTTGCCCGTGGGGAAACCGCTGTTTCGATCAGTTTCGTGCACGACGGTCCGGGCGAGAAGCTCGCCGGTTTCCCGGTCGAAACGATCACCCCCAGCGAAGGCACAGGCGCCGAAATCGGTTCAATGAGCATCATCAAGGGGGCGCGCAACCTCGCTGCAGCGAAGAAATTCTACGAATGGGCGCTCACCCCGGCAGCACAGGAAATGGGGGCCGCGGCCAAGCAGTATCAGTTGCCTTCTAACCTCGGTTCGAAGGTCGATCCGCTCGTTCCGGACTTCAAGGCGATCAAGTTCATTAAATACGACTACGCCAAGTATGGCGCCAGCGCCGAACGCAAGCGTCTCATCGCCCGCTGGGAAAAAGACGTCAACTCTCTGCCGCGCTGACTTCTGCATGCACAGACATCCGAACTGGGCCATTGTCGCCTGGCTGCTCGTCGGGACCCTCGGTTACCTGGCCTTTCCCTGGTACACAATTCAGGACACGGCCTGGTACGAGGTTCTCACCCAGATCTTTTCCGGCCCGGAAACCGCCAACGGGCTGGTTCAGGTGTTCAGCCACGACCGTCCCTGGCTCCTGTTCGGTGTCGCCGGCCTGATCGTTGCCGCAGCCGGACTCGCCGTCCCCCCGGGCAAGCGGCAGGCATTCTGGCTGCTCGGTGGCGCAACGCTGGGATTGCTTGGCCTCCTCGGCTGTGGCTTTGCTATCGGCGCCCGCGGCTGGTCGTTCGATTCCCTCAACCCGCTGCTCGGAGAGTTGTCCACCAACCAGTTCGGCATGGGACTGGGGGCTTTCCTCGTCATCCTCAGTCTGACCATGCTGCTGGCCTTCGGTCTGGCGCGATTCGGCTATTTCCGGGGCGATCTGTTCGTCTCCGGCGCCGTTGTCGGCTGCTCGGCGCTGCTGCTCCTTTTCATTGCCTTTCCCGTCGCCAAAGCGCTGTCAGCCGCGTTCATCGACGAAGACGGACGTTGGGCGCTTTCAGCCGTGTTCGTCCGCATCTGTGACGCACGCATCTGGGGCCTGGGCTGCTTTGCCGGCGCAGTTCAATGCGGTGTTGCCTGGAACACCCTGCTCCTCGCGCTGGCCTGCGCGCTTGGCACAACAGTCCTCGGCACGATGATGGCTCTGTTGGCCGAACGTAACGCAGGACCGCGCATCCAGACACCGCTTCGCGTCATTGCCCTGTTGCCGATCATCACGCCACCATTCGTCGTGGGCCTCGGCCTGATCCTGCTCTTCGGGCGCGCCGGGGTCGTCAACCAGTTTCTCGAATACGCTTTTGATATCACGCCGACACGCTGGTTCTACGGCTTCCTCGGCACCTGGATCGCGCAACTGTTCGCCTTCACGCCGATCGCCTTCATGATCATGCGCGGTGTCGTACAAGGACTGGCACCAAGCCTTGAAGAAGCCGCGCAAATCCTGCACGCCGACCGCAAGCAGACTTTCTTCACTGTCACCCTGCCACTGCTCAAGCCGGGACTGGCCAACGCCTTTCTCGTCGGTTTCATCGAAAGCATTGCCGACTTCGGCAACCCGATTGTGGTCGGCGGGCAATTCTCGGTGCTATCGACCGACATTTTCTTCGCCATCGTCGGCGCGCAGTTCGACCAGGGCCGCGCGGCAGCGCTGGCCTGGATCCTGACACTCTTTGCGCTCGGCGTGTTCGGGATGCAGCGCGGCCTGCTCGGCAAACAGCCTTCCACACCCGCCAGCGGCAAGGGCGCCTCCGGCATTCCGATGCCGTTACCCGGTGGCCTGAAGCGTACGCTCAACGGCGTAGTTTACCCATGGCTTGCGTTCACGATGGTGGTCTATGTCTTCGCCTTCGTCGGCGGTTTCGTCCAGACCTGGGGACGAGATTACACCTTCACGCTGGCCCACTTCAAGACGGCATTTGGTCTCGAATGGGGGCAGTTCGGCTTGGTCTGGTCGGGCACGGCCTGGAATTCGCTGTTCACGACACTCAAGCTTTCCGGACTATCGGCCCCGCTGACCGCTGGCATCGGCTTGCTGATCGCCTACCTCATCTCCCGCACTCAGTTCCGCGGCCGCGACGGCTTCGAGTTTGTCGCCCTGCTCGCCTTCGCCATTCCCGGCACGGTACTCGGCGTCAGCTACATTCTCGCCTTCAATGTGCCGCCGGTCGAATTGACGGGGACAGGGCTGATCATCGTCATCTGCTTCTTGTTCCGTAACCTGCCGGTCGGCGTGCAGGCCGGTACCGCCGCCTTCAAGCAACTCGACAAATCGCTTGACGAGGCCTCGCTGATGCTGCGCGCAACGACGGCCCAGACGCTGTTTCGCATCGTTCTGCCGCTGCTCAAGCCGGCGCTGGTCGCCGCACTGGTCTACAGCTTCGCCCGGGCCATGACCACCGTCAGCGCGGTCATTTTCCTCGTCACTGCCGAAAACGAACTGGCGACAACCTACATCATCGGCCGTGTGGGTAACGGCGACTACGGCATCACCCTCGCCTACTGCACCACCCTCATCGTCCTGATGTCGCTGATCATCGGCTTCATCCAGTGGGCGGTCGGTGAGCGCAAGCTCGGCCGCCGCAAGACACCGCCGGCGGCGACACTCGTCGTCGGCGCCTGAACGAAACACGCATTGCAAGGAAAGCACGAATGGATTACGGGGTCGAATTCAGGAATATCACCAAACGTTATGGCGTGGACCCAAAGGCGCCGTTCGCCGTCAAGGGCGTCAGTTTCGGTATCGAACGGGGATCACTGGTTACCATCCTCGGCCCCTCCGGCTGCGGCAAGACAACCGTTCTACGCATGATCGCCGGCCTCGAATCACCGACGGCCGGGCAGATCCTGATGGACGGACGGGATGTGACGACGCTGGGACCGGCCGAGCGCAACGTCTCGATGATGTTCCAGAGCTACGCGCTGTTCCCGCACATGAACGTTGTCGAGAACGTCATGTACGGACTGCGTGTTTCCGGGATAGCGAAAGAGGCCGCACAGGCCCGTGCCATCGAAACGTTGAAGAACGTCGGCCTTGTCGGTTACGACGACCGCATGCCGAGCGAACTGTCTGGCGGTCAGCAACAACGGGTGGCGCTTGCGCGCGCGCTGATTCTCGAACCACAGATTCTGCTCTTCGACGAACCGCTCTCCAATCTCGATGCCCGGCTGCGCCGCGACATGCGCGAGGAAATTCGCGCCATCCAGCAACGCCTGAAACTGACAGTCGCCTACGTCACCCACGATCAAAGCGAAGCACTGGCCGTCAGCGACAAGATCATCGTCATGAACGACGGTCTGATCGCGCAGAGCGGTTCGCCGCAGGAAATGTACGAACGGCCGGGCAGCGAATTCGTCGCCGGCTTTATGGGAGAAGCCATGCTGTTTCCCGGCGAGGCGACTGCCGACGGCCGGGTCAGCCTCGGTCCGCTCAGCCTGCAACCGCGACAAGCGGTCGCTGCCGGCGCAGTCAAAGTGGCGGTCCGTCCGGAAGCCTGGCAGATCAATCACGACGGCACCGGTGTTGCGGGACGCCTGCTCAAGCGTTCCTACCTCGGCAGTTTCTTCGAGTACACCTTCGACACCGCGCTCGGTAACATTTTTGTCGTCTCCCCCGACCTGAGTCAGGTACTCGAGCTTGGCACCGAAATCGGGCTATCGCTCGCCAACCATGGTGTCTCCGTCGTCAAAGCCGATTGACCCGCCGCGTCTTCCGTTTTCCGGCACGCTTTTTCCCCAAGGCGTCGTAGCCCATCATGCGTAACCTGATCGATCTCCATTCCCATACCACCCGCTGCTGCCACGCCATCGGCACGCAGGAAGCCTACATCGAACGCGCCATTGCTCTGGGGCTGCGTGATTTTGGCATTTCCGACCATAGCCACTGGATGCTGCACGCCAAAGGGCAACGCTATGCGATGCGTCCCGACGAACAGGATGATTATGTCGCCGATGTCCGCCGCCTGCAGGAGCGCTACAACCGCGATGGGGAGCAGCCGTTTCGTGTCCGGCTCGGCATGGAAATGGACTTCATTCCCAGCCGTCTCGACGTGGCCCGCGACACCGCAAGACGTTACGAATGGGACTACCTGATCGGCTCGGTACACAACATCGGTTTCGAAAAACTGCAGGAACCCGACATGTACGACCTCTGGCACATCGAGGACGTCTGCGAGATCTATTTCCACTTTCTCGGGATGATGATCCGGGAACGCTTTTGCGATATTGTCGGACATCTCGATCTCCCCAAGAAAATGGGGAAAATGCCTGCTGGCGGCATGCTGCGCTATGTGGAACCCTTGATTCCGCTCCTGCGAACGAACGACATCGCCGTTGAAATCAACACATCCGGCCTGGACTCGGCAGCACAGGCGTTGATGCCTGGACGCGACATCATCGAAGCGCTCGCTGCCGGTGGCGTGCCGCTGACGCTGGGTTCCGACGCCCATGCGCCCGGGCAGGTCGCTCGGCATTTCCCCGAAGTGCTTGCCGAGTTGCAAGCACTGGGTGTCAGGGAACTGGTGAGATTCGAACGGCGGCAGATGGTTGCCGTGCCGATCACCGACTGATCCGGCGGCAACGATCCGAACAACTTGTCACGCCAGCGGAAAACGATGCATTGGGCGTTCCGCCGGCCTTGGCTAACGCTCGGTCTATTCGGATTCGTGTGTCGCGCGAATGGCGCCTTCGGCAGCGCGTGTTCAATGCGCGCTTCGGACGTCGGCACACGAACATTTGTTCCCGTAAACTTACAAAAGTTACACCCTGCTACAAAAGCCGCCACGAATCGAAACATACAGAGGGCGCGATTCCCGATACGATGATTTCCGTCATATGGTGACTTGTTTCACGATATGGCAACAATTCAACCCGTATGAAAGGAATCATCATGAATGCAAGCCCTCTGACCAAATCGCTCGAACGCCTGACCGAAAATGGCCTGGCCGCTTCGCTCGCCGCCTTGGTCGCCCTGATCGCTGGTGTCGTCACCGTGTCGCTCCCGTTGTTGCTCCTGAGCGGCGTTCTTGCGTACGGCTGGCCGTTCTTTCATGTTTATCTGGCAAGTGTGAATGCGAGCGCGACGGAATCCGCAAAACCGGCTCGCAAGACCCTGACGCCGATCGGCGCCGCAGCTCTGTCTGCCCGCTAAGAGTCCGGGCAAATGCTTGGCAGAACCCCGACCGGAACGCTGCATGGACAACCTGTGCCCATGCGATCCGGTCGGCACACCTCGCGGCACGGCTTAACGACAACCTGCGCCCCGACGGCCCCGCGCCGCTAAGACTTACACCGCCAGCACGGCCGCAAAACCGCCGCCATGCGTGCGGAAATTGGTCATCTGCCCCTGATAGAGCCGGGCAGAAACCAGCTGAACGCTTCCCCGATAAACGAAGTTGCGCACGTCGAGCTTGAGACTGCGCGTCACGCCATCGACGCGAACACAGCGCTCGGAAGGGGGTACCAAGGCTTGGGCGATATATCCCCCGGCTGAAATTTCAGCGAATACCCGACGTGTCAGTTTGTCGCCGCGATACGCCGCCTTGCCACCATAACCGGCATCCGGCTTGAAAAACCACCGCCGCCGATCCGCCCAGAACGCATCGGCATTTTCCCCGGTTACCCGTTCGGCACGCGGCACGCCGGCCCGCAAGACGGCCAGATCGTCGGCGACCACACCAATGGTTTCCAACCACGCCACATCGCTGAGCGCCACCAGATTGCGTTTATCCGCATAGATTGCATGTGCGTGCGGATGCGGCGTCAGCACCACCGCATCGCTCAACCAGGCTTCACGCAGGACGGCGTTGTGAGCCTCTTCCAGCGAGAAATCGGTCAGCCGGTTGTAGACCAGATCGATTTCGCTCCCGTGGCAGCACAGACGTCCGCTTTCCAGGGAAAGCTCGCGTGGATCGGCAATCACCGCGGCAATACCGGCCGCTTCGAACAATTGCCGAAACAACAGGAATTCGGGCAACAGGAATTGATTTGCCGGCGCCTCGTCGACAATGGCAACCCGCCGCAGCGGCTGATTGCCACGTGACAGCCGCCACTCCTCGCGAAACATGGCAACGAACTCTTTCTCAACGGTCGTTGGCGGAAACTGCGTCGGCGAATGCGCTGCACACACCTGCTGAGCATGCTGCAAACGCGCATTGAGCAACCCGCCCCCGGCATTGGTGTTGATCTCGATCAGTTGCGGCCCGGCATCGCCCAGATGGAAGTCAAAGCCCAAAAAGGCACCGGCGGCCGCCGGCGCATGCCGGGCGATCGCCGGGGCATGCGCCAACACCCGCGCCTTCCATCCTGGCAAGGTCGTGACGCGCTCCACCACTTCGATCAGGCGTGCCATGGCCTGCAAATGCGCTCTAGCCACATACACCAGCGTGTCGGAAAACAGATGTGGCCGCGCTGCCAGCAGCTCGCCGATCTGTTCGCCCCCCGTCGCCAGCAAGCGTTTCAGCTGACGATGGTCGACGGTCGGACACAGGCAATCGAGGTTCAGCGACGCGACGGCGTCAATCGGGTCAGGCAACACGTTGCGGCAACGTCCGAAAAAAGACCGTGATGTCATCGGGATGAATGAGCATGCGAACGACTATAACACAGCGCCATGTGAGTCACGTTCCCCTGAGAGGGACCGCCGAAAAACCGCTTCAAGGCCATTGTCGAAAAGCGCATCCAGATTGGCTTCCCGTCATGTACCGGCCGGAAAGTGAATATTCATGCGCCTTTCCGCAATCGTGTGCGTCAGGGGTTCAGTTGCCAAAGAAGGCGATCACCTCGTCCAGCGCCCGTGTCCGCTTCATCGGCGGCAAACTGCGCCAGATACGCTTGCCGTAGTGTTTGTTGATCAGGCGGGGGTCGCAGATCATCAACACGCCACGATCGGTTTCGTCGCGAATCAACCGGCCGGCGCCCTGTTTGACGTTGATCACGGCGCGCGGCAACTGGTAGTCCATGAAAGCGTTCTTGCCCTCCTCCTTCATGCGTTCGATACGCGCCGACAACACCGGATCGTCGGGCGGCGCAAACGGCAGTTTGTCGATGACGACCAGCGAGAGCGCTTCGCCACGCACGTCAACCCCTTCCCAAAAGCTCTGGCTGCCCACAAGGATGGCGTTGCCGAGACGGCGGAAACGTTCAAGCAACTCATTCTTGCTGCCTTCGCCCTGCATCAGCAAAGGGAAATCGAACCCGGCACGCTGCAGTGACTCTTCCAGCAATTCTCGCGTGCGGTACATTGCCCGTAATGAAGTACACAGGAAGAACGCTCTCCCCCGGCTCGCTTCGAGGACCGGAAAGGCGGCCTTGACCACGGCTTCGGTATAGGCGTAGGTATTTGGTTCGGGCAGACCCGTTGGTGCGTAGAGCACCGCCTGTTGTCCATAGTCGAACGGACTCTCCCAGGAAGCCGAATCGGCCTCGTGCAGCCCCATTTCAGCACAATAGTGGCTGAAGTCTTTCTGCACGGCCAGCGTCGCCGAGGTAAATATCCACGCACGCGGATGCCCACCCATCTGCTTCTGCATGATGTTGGCCACCACCAGCGGCGTGGCGTTCAATTGCAACGCATGGGTATAGGTTTCGCCCCAGCGAACGTAATCGGTATCGGCATTGCTCTGCCAGCGGCGAAGTGACGCCACCAGCTCACCCGCCCGCCGCCAGCAGTTCTCCAACCCTTCCGACCGCTGCGCCTGCGTTTCGAGCAAAGCGCCGAGTGTTTCGAGTTCACGGATCAGGCCGACGAGATTATTGTCGAATCCGGCCCGCTCTTGCAGTTGCGCCAGTGCAAAGCGCGCCGGCTCGACCGGCAGCGTCAGGCGCAAATCCTTGGCGGCCTTCTCGACAACGTTGCAGCACGACGGCAGATCAAGGCAGTCGCGCGCCGACGCCAACCCCTCGACACGCGCGTCGCGAGCCAGATCGAGCACTTGCGAGGTGGACACGTTGTTGCCAAAGAACAGACTGGCCGTTTCCGGCAGCTGATGCGCTTCGTCAAAAATGACCGTGTTGCAGGCAGGTAACAGCTCCGCGGTACCCTCATCACGCAGCATCACGTCAGCGAAAAACAGATGATGATTGACGACGACAAGATCGGCAGCCAGCGCTTCGCGCCGTGCGGCGAGGACGAAGCATTCCTTGTGATAGGGGCAGTCCTGCCCGAGGCAGTTCTCGCGTGTTGACGTCACCAACGCCCAGACACCTGAATTTTCGGGCACATCCACGCATTCACTCTTGTCGCCGGTCTTCGTTTTTTTGGCAAACCGCGCGACCCGATGCACGTCGGCCGCGTCCTCCTTGCTGAAAAAACGCCCTTCGGACAACGCGCGTTCAAGGTGATAGGGGCAGACATAATTGGCGCGCCCCTTGAGCAAAGCGACCTGGACGGGCGCACCGAGCGCCTGGCATACCGTCGGAATATCCTTCGAGAACAGTTGATCCTGCAGGTTCTTGGTACCGGTGGAAACGATCACTTTGCCACCCGAAAGCAACGCCGGAACGAGATAGGCGAAGGTCTTGCCGGTCCCCGTACCGGCCTCGGCGACGAGCACCGTGTTGGCCGCGATCGCCGCTTCAATCCGCTCGGCCATTTCGAGTTGCTGCGGGCGCAGCCGGTAACCGGGAATCCGGCTCGCCAGCAGGCCACCGGGAGAAAAAACGTCGGACAGAGACGGCACTACAACATGTTCTCCAAAAATGCCTGGGTGCGCGGATGCGCTGGCGCAGCGAACAGTTCGCGTGCCGGCCGCGCCTCGACGATCAGGCCGCCGTCCATGAAGATCACGCGACTGGCCACTTCGCGTGCGAAGGCCATTTCGTGCGTGACCACCACCATCGTCATGTGCTCCTCGGCCAGTTCGCGCATCGTGCGCAGCACTTCGCCGGTCAGTTCCGGGTCGAGCGCCGAGGTCGGTTCATCGAACAGCATGATGTCCGGCTCCATGGCCAGCGCGCGGGCGATCGCCACGCGCTGCTTCTGCCCGCCGGACAGGCGCGAGGGATAGGCATCACGCTTCTCGAACAACCCGACCTTGCGCAGCAACACCTCGGCCTTCGGCACGATCTCGTCGCGGCGCAAGCCCTTGACCGTCATCGGCGCCTCGATAACGTTCTGCAGCACGGTCATGTGCGGGAACAGGTTGAAGTGCTGTAATACCATGCCCATCTTGCCGCAGATACGGCGGATCTCCGGTTCCGGCACATAGTGGCAATGCCCGGCGGCATCGGTCGTCACCAGCGCTTCGCCCTCGATCTCGATCGTGCCGCGATGCACGGTCTCGAGATGGATCAGGCAGCGCAGAAAGGTACTCTTGCCGGAACCCGACGGCCCAATCACGGCGATCACCTCGCCCTTGCCAACGTCGAGCGACACGCCCTTGAGGACTTCGAGTTGGCCGAAATGCTTGTGCACGTCGATGGCCCGGACCATCGGCGAATTCATGGTTTCACTCGTCATAGACGGCGTATTTCTTTTCGAGGCGCTGGAAGCCGTAGGTCAGTACCAGCGTCATGAGGAGATAGAAAGCCCCCGCGACGATGAACGGCGTCGTCGAGAAGTCGCGCTGGACGATGCCGCGCGCGGCGCGCAACAGGTCGTTCATCGCCAACACATAGATCAGCGAGGTGTCTTTGACCAAGGTGATCGTCTCGTTGCTGACCGGCGGCAGGATGCGCTTGATCACCTGCGGCAACACGATGCGGCGCATGGTCTGCGCATAGGTCATGCCGAGGACGCGCGCCCCCTCGTATTGCCCGCGCTCAATCGACTGGATGCCGGCACGGGAGATTTCTGCGAAATAGGCGGCGTCGTTGAGCACGAAGGCGACGATAGCCGCGGGAAAATCAGGCAGCCGAAGTCCGACGACCGGGACGAACGGCAGCGCGAAGTAGATGAACAACATCAGCAACATCAGCGGCGTGCCGCGCATCAGCCAGATGTAGCCATTGACCGCGACGCTGACAGACTAGAAGCGGGAAATTCGCGCCAACGCCAGCCCCAGCCCGAGCGGCACCGAGAGCAGCAGCGTAATGAGGAAGACCTGCAACGTCACGCCTGTCCCCTCGATCAGGGGCGGCATGATTTTCAACACATAATCCATGACTTGCCTTGCGTGGATTGACCACCGATGAAACGAATCCGGCCCGAAGGCGTTTCGCGCCTTGCAGGCCGGATCAATCGAACAGCGCGTCGCTTACTTCTTGACGATGTCCTTGCCGAACCACTTGGTCGAAATGGTTGCCGCCGTACCGTCGGCCTTCATGTCGTCCATGGCTTTCTGGATCTTGTTCATGAGATCGGTATCGTCCTTGCGCGTGCCAATGCCGTAATCCTCGGTGCCAAAAT
>RRZU011199539.1_pt1 | contig 11735 bp, 9 predicted proteins | sample 2165561 | NCBI WGS metagenome assembly RRZU01 (sample SAMN10456909, study PRJNA506462) | wastewater metagenome | isolation source: wastewater sludge | place: USA: Moscow, Idaho | reverse complement strand
GTTTCCTGGATGCCGTATTCGGCATATTTCTCGCGGATCAGGGTCAGCACCGCGTCGACGTTGGCGGCAAGGCAGTCCTCGCCCTGGCGGTCGTGGAAATTGACCTGGTCGCAGACCGAGAAATACGGGTTGATGCGCCAAGCGTCAATGCCGACGAGGCGGGCGAAGTCTTCGGCGACCTCGTCGTAGGCGGCGAAATGGTTGGACTTGCGCCGCGTCGCCCAGCCGGCGTGCAGCGGCGGCAGGACGAACTGTTCGTTGAGGCCGCGCAGGATCTCCGGCACCCCGGCCGACAGGTCGTTGTTGAGCAGCACGGCGCAGGGGTCGAAACCGTCGAGGCCGAGGCGGTGCGCGCTGCGGCGCAGCGGTTCGAGGAGCAGGGAGGCGCCGTTGGCCAGATCGACGCGGGTCGGCGCGGTGACTTCGGGCAGCAGGCTGCCCAGGCGCACGTCGAGGCCGGTCAGGCGCAGGATGTCGACCAGGCGGGCGACGTTCTGCAGGTAAAACTGGTTGCGCGTGTGGTTCTCGGGAATCAGCAGCAGGCTGCGGGCGTTCGGACAAATCTTCTCGATCGCCGTCATCGTCGCCTGCACGCAGAGCGGCAGACAGGATTCGTGCAGGTTGTTGAAGCCGCCGGGGAAAAGGTTCATGTCCACCGGCGCGAGCTTGAAGCCGGCGTTGCGCAGGTCGACCGAACCGTAGAACGGCGGCGTGTGCTCCTGCCACTGGCCGCGGAACCAGCGCTCGATCTCCGGCGCGGCGTTGATGATCTTGGCCTCGAGTTCGAGCACCGGGCCATTGAGGGCAGTCATCAGATGAGGAACCATGTCGTCTCCGCTGACGCGTCCAGGCGTCAGAATATTGTCTTGAGTTTGGCCCACCATGTTACACCGGTGGACGGGGCGAAGGACTGGAAGCCCGCCGGCAGCGGGCATTGTTCGAGGCTGCGCTGGGTAAACAGGAAGCGGCCGTCGCAGACGAAACCAAGGTCGTCCCAGTCGACGGCGTTGAGCGCTGCGGCCAGCGCATGCACGTCGACCTTCGGATCGTGCGCGAAGATCGCCATCACGGCGCCGTCGTAGTGTGGACAGTCGTGGACGAAAAAAGGTTTTGCCCGGCGCGTTTTGTTGTTGACGTAGACCCGCGGCTGCTCGCTTTGATAGTAGCCGCGTCCCCATTGCCACCAGTTGTATTCGTCGAAGCTGCGGATGCGCCGCGCGATGAGGCGGGCATGATGCGGCAGCAGCGCTTCGGGCGGCGGTTCCCCGGGTTCGCACCAGATCATGCGCCGCGTCTTGCCGTTGCGGGCGGTCGACGAACAGACGAAGTCGCGGTTGCCGTGGATTTCGTCGGCATACAGCTCGTCGGCGCCGGAGACCGCGCCGACCTTGACGAAGGCGATGTCGGCCAGGCGCATCGGATAGTCGTGGCGGGCGAAGAGCAGGTGTCCGCCGCTCTCGACGAAGCGCCGTTCTTCCCAGACCAGCGTCTGCAAGCCGGTGATGCCGTCGCTGGCGCCGAGCGCCGCGTAGCGCGTGCGCCGGGTCTCGTCACCGCGCACGAAGCGCCAGATGGCGCAGTTCGGGGTCGCGTCGTCAAAGAGGTGCAGGTCGCCCAGGTCGATGAAGTCGGTGATCGTCCCGACTTCGAAGAGCCGCGCGTTGAGCGGCACGGCCGACGTCGCCTTGAGGAAGTCGCGTGGGGTGATGAAGATCAGCTCGCCGCCCGGTTCGAGCAGGCGCAGGCATTTTTCGATGAAGAACAGGTAGAGGTTGGCACGCTTGTCGAGCACGCTCTCGCCGATCAGGCCGAGGGTGCCCGGGGCAATGTCCTGGTAGCGGACGTAGGGCGGGTTGCCGATGATGGTGTCGAAGCGCTCGTCCTCGCCGAGTTCGAAGAAGTTCATCACTTCCGCCCCCGGCGGCGCGTGGCGCGGGTCGACCTCGATTCCGAGCGCGTCCGGGAGGTGCTGCAGGAAAGCGCCGTCGCCGCAGGCCGGCTCAAGCACTCGACCACGGTTGTGGACGAGACGCAACATGCAGTCGACGATGGCCGGCGGGGTGAACACCTGGCCGAGCGCGATCCGGTCGTAGTCGGAAATCAGGCGGGAAGCATCGGCAGGCGGCATGGAGAGCAAGGGAAACAAAGGAAAGCGCGAGTATACGCCGGAAAGCCCGCCCGTCCGGCGCGGCGCCTCTGGCCGATGGTAACGATTGCGAACGGTGATGAATGGCCGTTGAAACCCGGGACTACGATGCTTGCGGGTTGCCTGCCGCATCTCTCGGGGCGCGGCGGTGTCGCCCGCTGCTAGAACCATAACGATGAGCATTACTTCAGTTCATGACCATTACGCTCAGGGAAAAGGAGTAAGACGATGAAATTTGCATTTGCAGCAGCAACACTCGCGGTGTGCGCCGCACTCTCCGTTCCGGCTCAGGCTTTCGACGGTTACCGGCTCGAGTCGGCCACCACCCTCAAGAACAAGGGCGGCGGCTGGGACGGGGTGAGTCTCGATCAGGAGCGGGGCAAGCTGTACCTCGGTTTGCGCAAGGAGGGGCTGCAGGTCTTCGACCTGAAGACGAAGAAGGTGGTCCGGACGATCGCGGGCACCGAGGGCTCGAGCGGCGGCACCCTGATTCCGGATTTCGACCTGGGCATTTCGAATAACGCAGCGGGTTCGATCACCCCCTTCAAACTGTCGACCGGCAAGGCGGCGGCGCCGATCGCCATGGGCGGCGAACTCGAAGACAGCGTTTACGATCCGGCCACCAAACGCCTGGTCGTCAAAATGGGCGCCAAGGGCGATGCGACCGAATTCGTGGTGCTCGCCGTTCCGTCGCTGGAGAAGGTGGGCACGATCAGGCTGCCGTCCAAGCGGCTCGACGGCACAGCGGTCGATGGCAAGGGCCTGCTGTTCGTCGATGCGCGCGACAAGAACGTCGTCTTCCGGGTGGACATGAAGACCTTGCAGGTCAATGCCGAATGGAAGATCGACCACTGCGAAGTGCCGAGCGGCATGGACATCGACCCCGATAACCAGCGCCTGTTCGTCGGTTGCCGCGGCAAGGGCGAGGTCAAGCCGGTGCTCGCGGTGCTCGATACGCAGTCGGGCAAGACCGTGTTCACGCACGAGATCGGCCGCCAGAACGGAGGGGTGATCTACGATGCGGGCAGCAAGCGCATCTTCACCGCCAACGGCTATGACGCGTTCCTGGTCGTCTTCCAGCAGTACGGGCCGGACACCTACAAACCGGTCGAAGCGCTGGGCACGCGCCCGGGCGCGCGGACGATCGCCTTCGACGAGAAGACGCGCAAGCTTTACACGCTGGTGGCCGAGGGCTCGGCTGACTTCGACAAAAAGATCAACACCGGGGTCGGGCCGTTCTACCCCAACACGTATTTCCCCGACACCTTGCAGGTGCTGACCTACGGCCGGAAATAATCGTCTTTGGCCTTCCCGCCACGGCGCCGGCGTGTTCCGGCGCCGTTTTCGTCTGCATGGCCGTACGCCCCTCGGCGAATGGGCTACACTGGCCCGGAATTTCCAACAACAGTCCAACAACCAAGGGAGAACGTCATGCGGATTCTGATGCTTGGGGCCGGCGGTATCGGCGGTTATTTCGGCGGGCGGATGCAGGCGGCGGGCGGCGATGTGAGCTTCCTCGTGCGTCCGGGGCGGGCGGCGCAGCTGGCGCGCGACGGGCTGCGCGTGCAGAGCCCGTTCGGCGACCTCACGCTGCCGGCACAGACGGTCACGCAGGAATCATTGAATTCGACCTATGACGTCGTCTTTGTTTCGTGCAAGGCCTACGACCTGGCTTCGGCGATCGAGGCCATTGCTCCGGCGGTCGGTCCGGAGACGGCGGTCATCCCCTTGCTCAACGGCATCCGCCACGTCGACCTGCTGGTCGAGCGCTTCGGCGCGGCGCGCGTGCAGGGCGGCGTGGCGCTGATCTCGGTGGCGCTCGCTGCCGACGGCACGGTGCAGCATCTCAACAAGGTGCACAAACTCATCGTCGGCAGCCGCACGGCACCGGAAAACCGTTGGCTGGCGCCGCTCGTCGAACTGCTGGGCAAGTGCGGCGTCGATTTCACCCCTTCGCCCAACGTCGTGCAGGCGATGTGGGACAAGGTCGTCTTCCTCGCCACCTTGGCCGGCTCGACCTGCCTGATGCGCGCCAGCGTCGGCGACATCATGCACACCCTGGCCGGCGAGGCCTTCGTGCGTGCCCTGTTTGCCGAAGGCGTGGCGATCGCCGCCGCCAGCGGTCAGGCGCTGGGCGAAGCGCAGCAGGCGGCCTACCTCGGGCAGCTGACCGACCCGGCCTCCGGTCTGATGGCCTCGATGCTGCGCGACGTCGAGCGCGGCGGGCCGACCGAGGCCGAGCACATCCTCGGCGACCTGGTCGCTCGGGCGCAGGCGAAGGGCGTCGCGGCGCCCAATCTGGCACTGGCCTACTCGCACCTGCAGGCCTACGACCGGCGCCGTCTGGCGGCATCGGCCTAGAGCCCAACAAAGACGCGGCCCCGGGCGCCGTTGCAAGGCGCGCCGGGGCTTGTTTTCAGGCCGTGCCGGCGTAGCGTCAGGCGGGAACGGGCTGGCGCAGCAGGTGTTCGAAGGCGGCGAGCGAAGCCTTGGCGCCTTCGCCCATGGCAATCACGATCTGCTTGAACGGCACGGTGGTGCAATCGCCGGCGGCGAAAACGCCGGGCAGCGAGGTGCGGCCGTGCGCGTCGACCTCGATTTCGCCTCGGGTGTTGCGTGCGAGCACGTCGTCGAGCCATTCCGTGTTCGGCAGCAGGCCGATCTGGATGAAGACGCCTTCGAGCTCGATGCGCCGCGTTTCGTTGCTGTTGCGGTCGGTGTAGGCGAGCGCGCCCACCTTGCCGCCCTGACCTTCAATCGCTGCCGGGACGGCGTGCTCGATGATCGTGACGTTGGCCAGGCTGCGCAGCCGCTTTTGCAGCACCGCATCGGCGCGCAGGGCGTTGCGGGTGAGCAGGGTGACGTGGCCGACGACGCCGGCCAGATCGATCGCTGCTTCGACGCCGGAGTTGCCGCCGCCGACGACGGCGACGCGTTTGCCCTTGAACAGTGGCCCGTCGCAGTGCGGGCAGTAGGCGACGCCGCGGCCGCGGTATTCACGCTCGCCGGGCACGCCGAGTTCGCGCCAGCGGGCGCCGGTGCTCAGGATCACCGTCTTGCTGCGCAGCACGGCGCCGTTCTCGAGGCGGATTTCGGTCAGCCCGTCCGCGCCCGGCACGAGGCCCGCGGCGCGCTGGCGGTTCATCAAGTCGACGTCGTAGTCGAGGACGTGCTGCTCAAGCGCGCCGGCCAGTTTGGGGCCTTCGGTCGCCGGCACCGAAATGAAGTTCTCGATCGCCAGCGTGTCGAGCATCTGGCCGCCGAAACGTTCGGCGACGATGCCGGTGCGCACGCCTTTGCGCGCGGCGTAGATCGCCGCCGCGGCACCGGCCGGGCCGCCGCCGACGACAAGCACGTCGTAGGGTGCCTTGTCGGCGAGCGTGGCGGCTTCGCGCGCGGCGCTGCCGGTGTCGAGTTTGGCGAGGATGTCCTCGAGCGCCATCCGGCCCTGGCCGAAGACTTCGCCGTTCAGGTAAATCGTCGGCACGGCCATGATCTTGCGGGCGGCGACTTCATCCTGCGCCAGGGCACCGTCGATCATCGTGTGCTCGATGCCGGGGTTGAGCACGGCCAGCAGGTTGAGCGCCTGCACGATGTCCGGACAGTTGTGGCAGGAGAGGGAAATGTAGGTTTCGAAACGCAGCCCCTGCTGGCCGACGGGCAGCGCACGGATCTGTTCGATCACCGCGGGTTCGACGCGCCGCGGGTGGCCGCCGGTCTGTAGGAGGGCGAGGACCAGCGAGGTGAATTCGTGGCCGAGCGGCAGCCCGGCAAAACGGATGCGGGCGGCCGTACCTGGCAGTCCGACGGAAAACGAGGGACGGCGCGCGTCCTGGCCGTCTTCGCGCACTGCAACCTTGGGCGAGAGCGCGGCGAGGTCGGCGAGCAGGCGGCGCATGTCTTGCGCGGCGGCGCTGGCGTCGAGCGTGGCGACGAGTTCGATCGGCTGCTGCAGTTTTTCGAGGTAGGCGGACAGTTGGGTTTTGAGCGCGGCGTCGAGCATTTTTTATTCTCCCTTGGGTTGTGCAGTGAGGCGTGCGGCAAAAAAACGCCCCCGCCGTGGCGGGGGCGGGGCGTCGGGCCTTAGATCTTGCCGACGAGGTCGAGCGAGGGGGCCAGCGTGGCGTCGCCCGGGGTCCACTTGGCGGGGCAGACTTCGCCCGGGTGCGCGGCGACGTACTGCGCGGCCTGGATCTTGCGCTTCAATTCCTTGGCGTCGCGGCCGATGCCGAGGTCATGGATTTCGCAAACCTTGATCACGCCCTCGGGGTTGATCACAAAGGTGCCGCGCAGGGCGAGGCCTTCCTCCTCGATCATCACCCCGAAGTTGCGGGTGATCGTGCCGGTCGGATCGCCGAGCATCGGGTAGTTGATCTTCTTGATCGTCTCCGAGGCGTCGTGCCAGGCCTTGTGCGTGAAATGGGTGTCGGTCGACACCGAGTACACCTCGACGCCCATCTTCTGCAGGTCGGCGTATTCGTCGGCGAGGTCGCCGAGTTCGGTCGGGCAGACGAAGGTGAAGTCGGCCGGGTAGAAGAAGACCACCGACCACTTGCCGCGCAGGTCGGCGTCGGTGACGGGAATGAACTTGCCCTGATGGTAGGCGGTCGATTTGAAGGGCAGGATTTCGGTGTTGATCAGCGATTTCATGGTGTAACTCCTTGTGTGTCGGTGGTTGATGTGAGGCGATGGGTGAATGTTAAGGATCGTCGTGAAATAGTTCCAATCGATTGTTTAAACATGTTTGATATAGAAAAACTATTGCCTATCCGCGGCGACCTCGTATCCGTGCGGTGGCACGGGATGCAAACGGCCCGGGGCCGAACTACAGTGGCCTTATGTCCGTGACTGCCCGCCTCCTTCGGAATGGCCTGCCGCGCGCCCGTTGTCGCCGTGGGGTTGCGGCGTGAGCGGGTTGCGTCCGACCTCCATGCTGGCCTGGCGGCGTCTGGCGTCGGGCTGGTTCGACCGGGTCGTGGTGCCCCTGCACAACGCCACGCTGTCGCGCTCTTTTGCCTACTGGACGACCCTGGGGGTGGTGCTGGCGGTACTCATGGTGGGTGAAGTTCTGCTGGCGTATCGGGCGGCGGAAGGCGCTGCGGCCCGGAACGCCAGAACTTTGGCGTATGCCTCCGAGCTGCGCGCCCGCGCCGATCGCGAACTCAACGCGGTGCTCAATCTGGCGAACGGGATGGCCGCGTATTTCGTGGTGCGGCACACCACGATCGATCCGGTCGAGATCGAAGCCTTGCTCAAGGAGGTCTACGGCCAGGGACGGCACCTGCGCAACATCGTGGTCGCGATCGGTTACCAGCCGAGTTTCGTCTACCCGCGTGCCGGGAACGAGTCGATCCTCGGCCAGGATTATCGTCAGCTCCCGGGGCAATGGCCGATCGTCAAGAGTGCCATCGAACGTCACAGCAGCACGCTGACCGGGCCGGTGGTGCTGGTTCAGGGCGGCACGGGGCTGATCTACCGGATGCCGATCTTCGTCGATCACAAGTACTGGGGCATGCTCTCCGCGGTGATCGACATGGCGGATTTTCATGCCGCAGTCCTGCGCAGCAGCGGCACGCCGAATTTCGAGTTCGCGGTGCGCAGTGTCGAGCCGGAAGCGATGGCCGGAGGGCTGCTGTGGGGGCGTGCGGCGCTCTTCGACGATCCCGCCAGTGTCCGTCTCGAGTCCGACGTTCCGGGCGGGCACTGGATTTATGCGGTGCGCAACCTGGAGGTCGAGGACGGGCGGGCGGCTTGGTTGTTCCGCTTGCTCGCGATCCTGCTCGCGGCGTTGGCCGGGGCGGTGGTGCATACCGTGCTCGGGCAGCGACGCGCGCTGTCGCATCAGGCCGGAATCGACGCCCTGACCGAGTTGCCGAACCGGCGACTGTTCGACGACCGCCTGGAGCAAAGCCTGCGTCGCCAGGCGCGCGACAACCAGCGCGCGGTGGCGGTGGTGTTCGTCGACCTCAACGGTTTCAAAGCCTACAACGACAACCACGGGCACCGCTTTGGCGATACCGTGCTGCGTGTGGTCGGCCGCCGTCTGCGCGATGAAGTGCGGCTGTCCGACACCGTATCGCGCTGGGCGGGCGACGAGTACGCGTTGATCGTCGAGGACGCGCAACCCGAAGAAGTGGCGCACCTCGTCAATCGTTTGCGCTCCATCGTCGCGGCGCCCTTCCGCGTCGACGGTACGCCGGTGACGGTGACCGCAGCCTTCGGCATGGCTTTCTTTCCGCAAGAAGCCGTTTCCGCGGCAGGCCTGCTGGAGTTGGCCGATCAGCGCATGTACGCCGACAAGCAGGCGCTGGCGGCGGCCTCCGGCAAGCCGGGTTGACCGTTATTGTGTCGCAACGGAGGACGCGGACGGGTGGCTCGGGTACAATAGCGCCCTTTTGAATCAAAGGCTTTGCGGGGTTAACGCGTGCTCGTCGCCAACAACATCACCATGCAGTTCGGGGCCAAGCCCCTTTTTGAGAACGTCTCCGTCAAGTTCGGCGAGGGCTATCGCTACGGCCTGATCGGCGCCAACGGTGCCGGCAAGTCGACCTTCATGAAGATCCTCGCCGGCGAACTCGAGTCATCGGCCGGCAACGTCAGCAAGGACGCGCACGAGCGCATGGCCTTCCTGCGCCAGGACCAGTTCGCCTACGAAGAGCAGCGCGTCATCGACGTGGTGCTGATGGGGCACGAGGAGATGTGGGCCTGCATGCAGGAGAAGGACGCGATCTACGCCAATCCGGAGGCCAGCGAAGAAGACTACCTGCACGCTGCCGAGCTGGAGACGCGTTTCGCCGAATACGGTGGCTACACCGCCGAATCGCGTGCCGGCGAACTGCTGCTTGGCGTCGGCATTCCGTCGGCACAGCATTTCGGTCCGATGAGCGAAGTCGCCCCGGGCTGGAAGCTGCGCGTGCTGCTGGCGCAGGCGTTGTTCTCCAACCCCGAGATCCTGCTCCTCGACGAACCGACCAACAACCTCGACATCGCCACCATCCGCTGGCTCGAAGAAGTGCTCAACGAGCGCGGCAGCACGATGATCATCATCTCGCACGACCGCCACTTCCTGAACCAGGTGTGTACGCACATGGCGGACCTCGATTACGGCAAGATCACGGTCTACCCGGGCAACTACGACGACTTCATGGAAGCTTCGTCGCAGGCGCGGCAGCAGCAGGCCAATGCCAACGCGCGGGCCAAGGAACGCATTTCCGAACTGCAGGAATTCGTGCGCCGCTTCTCGGCCAACAAGTCCAAGGCCAAGCAGGCGACCAGCCGGATGAAGCTGATCGACAAGCTCAAGCCCGAGGACATCAAGCCTTCGTCGCGCCAGTACCCGTGGATCCGCTTCGAGTACGACGAGAAGGAGAAGCTGCACCGTCAGGCGCTGGAGATCGAGAACCTGTCCTTCGCCTATCCGGGCAGCGAGCGCAAAGTCATCAACGACCTGACCCTGTCCCTTAACGCGGGCGACCGGCTGGCCGTGATCGGCGAGAACGGCGTCGGCAAGACCACGCTGCTCAAGTTGCTGACCGGTGAGCTCGCGCCCCAGGGCGGCGAGATCCGCTGGGCCGAAAAAGCGCGCTACGGCTACTACGCGCAGGACCACGCCGCTGATTTCGACAGCGACGCCAACCTGACCGACTGGGTCTCCGAGTACGCGCGCGCCAATGCCGATGCCGGCGAGGACCTTGAAACGCTGATCCGCGGCACGCTCGGCCGCCTGCTCTTCTCCGGCGACGACGTGCGCAAGGCGGTGCGGGTGATCTCCGGCGGCGAGCAGGGGCGCATGCTGTTCGGCAAGCTGATGCTGCAAAAGCCGAACGTGCTGGTCATGGACGAACCGACCAACCACCTCGACATGGAGTCGATCGAGTCGCTCAACACCGCGCTCGAGCTGTTCAAGGGCACGCTGGTCTTCGTCTCGCACGACCGCGAGTTCGTCTCGTCGCTGGCCACGCGCATCCTTGAGATCCGTCAGGACGGCACGCTGGTGAACTACCCCGGCACCTACGAGGAGTATCTGGCCAGCCAGGGCATCGAATAATCCGGAACGCCGTTGGCAGGCAACTCCGGCAAAGGCTCATCGAGCCGCACAAAAAAAGGGAACGGGGAGGAGCAATGTTGAGTCGGCTGGCCGCGCTGTTGTTGCGGCTCTTCGGGTGGCGGACGGTCTATCGGCCGGGGCCGGTGCCCAAGGGCGTGATCATCGTCTATCCGCACACCAGCAACTGGGATTTTGCCGTTGGCATGCTGTTCCGGTTTTTTTACGGAGTGCCGATTCGTTGGGCGGCGAAGGACTCGCTCTTTCGCTGGCCGATCCGTGGCCTGCTGTTGCGACTCGGCGGGGTGCCGATCAACCGGCGCAACCCGGTCGGTCTGATCGACCAGCTGGCCGACGAGTTCGCGCGCAACGACAGCCTGTTCTTGTGCATCACTCCGGAAGGGACGCGGGCACGAACCGATCACTGGAAGTCGGGCTTCTATCGTCTGGCAACCAAGGCCGGTGTTCCGGTCGGTCTGGGCTTCATCGATTTCGGCCATAAGGAGGCCGGGGTCGAGCGTTGGATCACGCTCTCCGGCGAGGTCGAGGCCGACCTTGAGGTGATCCGCGCCTACTACGCCGACAAGCAGGGCTACGCGCCGGAAAAAGCCGGCGACATCCGCTTTCGCTCGCCGGCCGGCTGAGCCGGCGCCTGCTTCTTGCTCAGGGCGGCGGCGCCTTGGCCGCCGCGGCTTCCTTGGCTTCCCGCTGCGCCTTGCGTTCGGCGCGCTGGGCATCGCGCCGGGCGCGTTCCTCGTTCTTCTTCTGCCGCTGGGCTTCTTCTTCGGCGCGTTTGGCGCGCCCCGCAGCCGCTTTCTCGGCCTTGGCCGCCTTCTTGCGCTCGCGCTCGGCGGCGCGTTCGGCTTCCTTGTTGCGGTAGTCGGTGGCCTGCTGTTGCTGGTCGATGGCGCGCTGGGCGTTGTCGCTGGCGCGCTGCTTTTCCTTGGCCTCGACTTCGGCGCGTTTGTGCTCGCGCTGGAAGTCGCGCGCCGGCTGATCGAGCTGACGGGCCTCGATCACGGTATTGGTGTATTTCTTCTTGGCATCCTCGAGGCAGCTGTTGACCAGAAATTTCTGGTAGCACGCGGCTTGTTCGGCAGCCAGGGTCTTTTCGGCCTGGTTGCGCATTTCGCTGGCGCGTGCGCGTTGCGCATCGGCTTCTTCCAGCGTGCGGGGCGCGGGGGGGGCAGCATGCGCGAGGGGCGCCAGGGCGAAGGCGGCCAGGGCCAGATGCGCGAGGCGGCGATGCAGGGGGCGGGATGGGCTGTACAACATGAGATCCTCCGAGGGCCGAACTCTACCATTCTTCGCCGCCGCCTGCCGGAGCGGGAAGGAAGGCCCTTAATTTTGCTAGAATTGCCTGTTTGTCCTGACCGAACCGTAGGAGTATTCCGTGAAGATCGTTTGCCTCGACCTTGAGGGCGTCCTTGTCCCCGAAATCTGGATCACCTTCGCCGAGCGCACCGGGATTCCGGAGCTGCGTCGCACCACCCGCGACGAGCCGAACTACGACACGCTGATGAAGTACCGCCTGGGCATCCTGGC
>RRZU011621298.1_pt1 | contig 11736 bp, 9 predicted proteins | sample 2165561 | NCBI WGS metagenome assembly RRZU01 (sample SAMN10456909, study PRJNA506462) | wastewater metagenome | isolation source: wastewater sludge | place: USA: Moscow, Idaho | reverse complement strand
GATTACACTGCAACACTGAAAAAGACTGATATTGAACCCCTTGTTATTGAAGCAATTCGTGAACTGATTCAAAATCAGGATTTTGCAGGAGAAATCAAATCAAGGATTGGTAAGGAAATCGATACATCCACCTTGAACAGAGAGCTGAAGAATTACGAATCCAAGCTGAGAGAGATCGAACTGAACAAAACGCGACTTGAAAATGAAATCGACAGTTTGCCTGAGGATACTCGTTTCAGGGAACGCAAAATCCATGACATGACCCTCAGACTTGATGGACTATATGACATAATTGTAGAGCTTGAAGAAAAAATTGAGGATGTTCTACTGCGCCGAAAAGCCGTGGAGCAAGATGCAATCACCTTGGAAAACATCTACACCCTGCTTGCTAACTTCGACATCGTATTCGACAAAATCACCGATGACGAGAAAAAATCCCTGATTTCTTCGTTAATCAAAGAAATAGAGATTTTTCCACGTGACGAGGCAGAATTGCCCCTAAAGTCGATTTTATTTAATTTTCCTGTCTATAAAGACGGTGAGGATGCCTGTGATTTTTTGTGGGATAAAAGTACTACCGTCTCTACGTGGCTCGAGAGGATAGGAAGTACGTCAGATACTCTTGGTCGTTCACGGAAACATATCAATAGCATTTTAGGGCATTTGACTGTTTGTGGAAACATATCAATGCCCTAAAACTTATTTATCCGTTAGTGTCTTAGACTAGAAACCAACAATTTTACAGATATTTTTTCTTCCACTCTCGCTCGTATGATATAGTATTTTCATCAATGTTAGCATAATCAAAATCCGTTCTCATGTGTCCTTGTGCATCTATAACCATAGTAAATACAGTCCATTTATTTTCATCCGTTAGCTTTTTTCTTTCAGCAGAAAGCTCTTTGTCAATGCTCATAAATAATTTAATTAATTGTGCCTTATTGATTCCTTCCTGACTAAAGCAGTCAATATACTTTCCATCTCCGCAATCCGCATAAAACTTCATGCTATAACTTCCTGTTGTATATCCTGCATAAAAAACAACTGTCTCCCAGGATTTCGGAAGAAAATCCTGCAGTTTATCGAATGTATTCTGAAATATTGCCTCATTCATATTTTACGCCTCCTGTCCATTTGGGAAAACTCTGACACTTTCTTCTCCATCAATGCTATATGTCACCACAATAGCAGACGGACGTCTGGAATCACCATCATATACTGGTTCAATTTTCACTTTTACTTCTTTTCCATCCTTTACTTCTTTGGCAAGTTCATTCTCAAAATTCTTAAAATCATTGCGATTAATATTGGCATCCTGTGGAACCATATTTTCTAGTCCATTAGATCCATCAAACTGATCTCCAATTAAATGTCCTCTGTCATCTCCTTCCTGCTGATCTCCCCTTCCGATATTTTCAATAGAATCTTTGATAGGAAGTCTACCTTCACGGTCTTTTAAGTGTAATATTCCCTCAGCAGAAATTATTCTTCCTTGGTCATCTGTTTTATACTTATAACCATTCATTTCATAAGTGGTGTTAGCGTGTAATTCATTCCCAACTCTATATAATTTACCATTATCATCATAATAGTATGTAATGCCATCTACCACTTCCTCCTTAGGATAATCATCCTTATTTTTAGATATATCTTGCGTTTCTCCTTGCTCGGCAGTGTTAGAAACTTCTTTTGAAAACATAGTATCCCAAAAGTTTCTGGCTTTTTCCACAGTCATTCCTTCTTCTGGTTTTATCTGCTTAAATTCGTTTACTTCTTGCGGCTTAGGATGAGTTTCAGGTGTTCTCCACTTCTCTCCTGTCATTAAAAAACACCCCCCTTTTTCTGATATATTTCGGTAAATCTGCAGAATAAATCGCTATAATTGACATCATGAAGCATCTTTTCATACAAGATCATAGCAACGACCAAATCAATCTGCTTAGCAGAATATTTATTTACAGATGGCGATAACTCGCTTACAACTTTATGAACCCACTCCACGGTATCCTTCGTTCCTCTAGATAAATCTATTGCCTTCTCAGCATGAAAAAACTCATACACCAATGATTTAAGATCTTCTACTGCCTGCTGCTCTCCAGCATCTATATAATCCAAAAACTCACATTTCACGCTTGTGTCCAATTTTGATTTTATTACTACCTTTCGGAGTTTTTGTATATCAACTCTATCACCTATTCTATATAGTTCCTTATTCATAATGCAATCAAGCAACGAGTCTTCTACCGAGTTTATCTGAATTTCATCAGTCAGTTTTTGTTTGATATCATCAAAATCCTCGAATGGTTCGCCATCTACTTCATATTTATCAATCATGCAAAGTACCGGTTCCAACCAGTCGCTTTGTGTAATAGCAGCAACACCTCTCTCGATTCGGGAGATTTCAACAATCTGATTCTCATTCAGTCCTGCTGATTTGCCAACCAGTTCCCTGTCGGAGTAATCAGGAAGTCTCATAATAATTTTAGTATTTGTATTTCTAATTACTGACATATCCAGTAAGCCTGGAGACTGATCCGCAATAATAAATCCTTCACCATAAGTTCTCATTTCAGCAATAGAATTTGCAAGCATTTCTACTGACTTACCTAATAAGTTCGCGCTCTCACTAGATTGTTCAATTGATGTTCTGCGAAGTAAATTATGTGCCTCTTCAAGGACGGTTATATGTTTCAGTTCAGAGTTCAGCTCTGAATTAATTGCTCTTTGATCTGCTCGGTGTTCCTGCAGTTTTAACACCAATAGTCCCATAATCAGAGATTTCGTTTCTGATGATCCGACTCTGCTTAAGTCTACGATGACATTCTTGTCAAAAATATCTTCATCGGACAAATCATCACTTGAAAAGATTAAGCCATTAATACCATTTGTAAGTGATCTTAATCTTGTAACAAGTGATCCAGTATAGTCCCCCTTGTTATCAGCAGAATAATCACTCTCTATTAGCACTTGCTTTATCTGTTTTACTACGTCAGAGAATGTTGGATAAAGATTAACACCATACTTATTCTTTGATATTTCCAAATTCCATCCTGCTGAAATATATGCCCTCTCTATGGAATCTTTCAAGATAGCTGGCATAGCTGCATACATTGGCCAGCATACATTAAAGATTTCAACAAGCCTATCCATATGTTCTAATATGTGAATGCTATTTGGGAACATAAAAGGATTCAACTTAAGTAGCTTTATTCCTTCAATATTTGGATTTGTTCCGTAAGTTGTAACACCTTTCCTTTTTCCCAAAACATCTTTATATTCACCTTTTGCTGGTTCCACCACCAAGAATCTAACATTTTGCCTTCCAGCTGCATCAAGCAATTTATAAATCATATTAGACTTACCTGCACCAGTAGATCCTGTAATAAATGTGTGCTTTGTTAATTCCTCTTTTGATAGTTTTATTCTAGTCGAAGGAACTACCTGATGCATATGATATCCGCAACCAATTTCCAAGTCCTCATCAATTGCTACTAAGGCATGAGGCTCTCTGCCAAATTGAACTCCTTCAAGTACAGGGAGTCCCTGTATTGATTTTTTAGGGAAGGAAATAACATATCCAAGTTCATCTGTTGAAATATAAGATGTAGGAGTCACCATCATTCCATTCTCTTCATTCTTTGAAAGCGTAACAAAAAGTGGATGGCAAAAATGTGATAAATACTTTCGGATTTCTTTAAATTCAGATGTAACGGCACCTGCTTTATCAGACCACTCTTGAACAACAGACGGCTCTACATATGATTCTTTTCCTTGAGTTAATGCTCTGAGATAATTTGCCACATTCAAGCTAATAGCTGAGTTCTGCGCCATAACATAGGAAGAAAATTTCCAGAGACCTGTCGATTGACTTTGACTAATGCGTTTCATAATTTCTTCAAGCTTTTGAATAAGATTCTGAACCATATATGATTTATATGTATAGCTTGTATTCTCAGATTTTCCTACAGATATACTACTACTAGTTCCATCTGTTTCCGTTGTCCCATTTGAAACTGTCTTAGATTTCCCCCAACTATATCCGTATCCAAGGCTACCCCCAAGGCTGCTTCCCTTTGATTCACTCTTATTAAACGAAGGTGCTAATGAACCAAGCCCAGATCCAACTGCAGCTCCTACTGGTCCTCCCGCAAACCCTCCAACAAGCCCTCCAAGAATTTTGGCTGAGCCTGCTGTGTTAATTGCCATTCCCTTAGATCTACTTTGGTTTACCCCACCATTCAAGCCTACATTTACAGAATGTGTTTTATAAACTGACTCGCTTATACTCTTAGTATTGGAAATAGAATGCATCTCCCCTTGAGTTTCTGTTTCATTTTTGCCTGCTTGAAATTGATATCCTGCAAATGGAAATATCGCTGATGCGATATCTTCATATCCAGACAAGATGTCTCTAGCATAACTCTGAGATATTGATTCTGCTAAAAATATGATTGAATATTCTTCTTCTTTTGAGTTCGGTACTATACCTTCTAGTAGTTTATCCAATCCCTGAGTAATGTGATTTTCAGAGTATTCGGAAGGAGTATTTGCTAAAACAGCAACAGACTCAGCCCTATTGAAACTGAAAAGTTCCTTTAATTTATCAATTTCTGAAACACTTTCAATTTCACTTCCTGGGAAATTTCCTTTTAATACATTTTTAAGCAAATCCACATTATCAGCACTTTGTTCGTTCCTACCAGCACCATCATTCTTCACAACAAAAAACATTTCCGTACACTCTATATGGCGGCTTACTACCATTGCAACAGTATGATCTCCGTCTGCAAACGAACTTAAAACATTTTTAAAGCATTCCCCTGGATTTTCTTCGTTATTAAAAACCCATCGTCTTACTTTCACCGCTCTTATATTGCTTTCATATGATATAGTGCCTTCTACATTGTATTTTTCATCAAAATACCAAACACCATAATCTGATGTAAGACGTGAAATATATGCTTTATCCAAGGTATATGCAATTTTACCTAAATTGTCTAATAAATCACTTTCATTTGGTATCACTACAAATCACCATCCTTATTGTCCTGAATTATAAACCTTCCATACTATAACGCCTATAACAATTGCTACAACAGCTACACCTATGGCGACTTGCCACCAAGTAATGCTACCTTTTTTTTCTTTCTCTCTTACATACTTGGATACCTCATCTAAATACAGCAGGTAATCCCGATTGAAGCTTTCAGCAACTGCAGCACAGGTCAGTTCATCTACATAATCCTTGTTCCACTTGTCTTTTGAGAGTTTATTCTTATATCCCTCACCCAAAAATGCATCCTTCAACCTTTTATCCTTACACATTACAATAATTTCTTCCGTTGAAAAAGCTCCCTGTGCAACTGCCACTGCTATCCCAGAACGTTCTACACCGCTATTTGTAATATACTTTTCTATTGTTGCCATTACTTCACTTCCTAGTATTATATTGATATAGCCACAAAGGGCTATACCTTAAATTATCTTTTCTATGATTAGAGTAACAAAAGGTGGATTTCTTCCACGGTCAGATGTTACTCATACGTTTAATTTTATATGTCTAAAGGTTCCTAATAGACTCCAGCTTTTTCATAAAGTATAATCCTAATGGATAGGATAAAGAATGTTCACTTCCTTAGGAAGTCAGTTACTACTGACCTATACCTGTTAAAAAGTCAATTAGTCCATTCAATGAGGTTTTATGATTAGCTGGTTGGGAGCCTTAGGCAATACCCGTATCACATGCTAGGATGTGTACTCATTGCTTGGAAATGGATTCCTATCAGAAAGGAGCTATCGCTCATGTCAAACATTATTAAACATAATTTATTTATCTCTGTTGGGATTGATGTAGGTGCTGACTTCAGTTGGATGTCTATTGCTCTTCCCAACCAAACATTTGTAGGAAAACCTTTTAAAATCCTACATTCTGATTTAAGTTCCCTTGCTTTCGCTGTTTCTAAAATAAAAGAAGCAGAAGAGCTGTATTCTTTGGAAAGTCGCATTTTCCTAGAATCCACGGGAATTTATCATTACCCACTCTTCTGCTATCTTCGTGATAAGGGATTTATTGCCTCCGTAATTAATCCTATCATTACAAAGAATAGCACAAACATTAACATTAGAAAAGTGCATAATGACCGTTTCGATTCAAAAAAACTTGCTTTAGTAGGTTTAAAACCTGATTTAAAAGTTTCTCTTATGCCATCAGATCTTGCACTGGATTTAAGAAATCTTTCAAGAGAATATTATGATTTGATGGACAATCGCTCTGCTTATGTTAATAAGCTACAAAGTGAACTGCGAATGGTCTTTCCACAGTATTTGAAAATTTTTTCTAAAATAACTACAAATACTGCTATGACCTTGCTTGAAAAATATACTTCTCCAAATGCATTTTTAAGTGCTTCAAAAGATGAAATCATAGACTCCATAAGAGCTACTGCTCGTTTTGGACTTACATATGCAACTAATAAGTATAATGAAATAATTCAAGCTGCTAATGCTGCAACGACCTTCGGTCATTCTGTAAGCAGTAATTTTAAGCGTATTCGCTTATACATCAGCTTCATTCGAAAGTATGATGAAGAGATTTCTTCAATACTCTTTGATATGCATGCACTTGTTGATGAAAATGAATCTACCGATTTTGTAAAGCAAATTCATTTGATTGAAACATTCAAAGGTGCAGGCTTTCTTTCGGCTGTAAGCCTCATAAGCGAAATCGGAGATTTCTCTGCTTTTAATTCACCAAAACAGCTTTTTGCTTATTTTGGTTTGGACCCAGCAGTAAAGCAATCTGGTAATTTTAATGGTACTAAAATCAGTATTTCAAAACGAGGGTCACGCATCGCCAGAAGAGTAATTCACACAATGGCTTTAATTAGTATTAGTAAGAATAAAGATGGTTCAGCTAAAAACCCTGTTATTCGTGATTACTATCTTAAAAAATGTGAAGGCAAGCCTAAAATGGTAGCCCTCGGAGCTGTTATGCATAAAGTTTGTAACATAGTATTTGCCATTCTTCGTGATGAAAAAGAGTATAAAATAATTACACCTGAAGAACATCAAAAGAATTACTTAAAAGCGAAATGCGACATCGCTGCATAAGCTGATTCCATACACTATTTTTCTGTTTTTTTAAGCTATTAAAAAAGGCTTATTAAGATTACCCTTTTTTAATACAACGAAAATATTAAATATTTTTTATTTTACTGTTGACATTTCTTAGCTGGACTTCCAAATGATTGTGTTGAGTTCTTCCTCACACTTTCTAAGTGCCTTTGCCGCATCTGAAACTCGATTTCCTAATTCCATCATAGCATCCTTATTATCCATCAAAGCTTTCATGTTTAACGAATAACTCTCAAGGTTTGTTGCAAAATTGGTCTTTATCTGTAAAAGAATCATTTCAAGAGACTCTCTATAATCCTTACGATAGTTCTTGCCCATCTTTTCAACGATTCCAAGAAGTATTTCTTTTACATCGCCCATAAAACCATCTTTATCCAGATAATCTGTTTCAAAAATCCATACCCCCTCTGTATACTTACGATCATTATATATCTCTCCCAAATCGCTAACCTTTTCCGAATCTAGAATTTTGGGAGCTGGTACATCAAGGAAAAACTTCTTTGCAGCATCGCTAATTTCACCGTTCTCCATGATTTTATTCTTTACCTTTGCAATAAAATCATCTCTCTCTGCCTCAAGAATTGTTTTCCTATTCTTTAAGAAGTCATCGGTATATTTTCTAATAACTTGGTTACATTTTTCTCGGATCTTTTCGTTATTACTCTTGTTAAACTTTACCTTTCCTAAGCCAAAGAACCATCCCTTTAATTCTTCATCCATATAAGATTGAACATTTCCAACAATTGTCTTCTGCAAGGTGACACTATCAAGTTTAAGCTTCTTCAGTGTTTCTTCCGGCAAAACTGCATTTTCATGAATAGCCTTATTATTGTATTCCTCTTCAATAGCCCCATTTATAGTAGCTCTCAGTTCATTAATGTTATGTTGAATTCTTTGAATATCCTCCTGATTACTCTCCCTTAACGAATTAGCTCTATTGCTTAACTTTGTTAGGGCTTTATTAACGCTGTCAATAATTGCGAATGCTTTTACCGCTGATGCGTATTTTTCTCCATATTGTATAATTTCTCTTTCAAGTGCATATATTCCACTACAAATCTCTAATATAGCAACATCATCGCTATCTTTTCTGGCAGAATCAAGTGCTACTTCACATTGAGAATGCATTCTTTCCGTTGCAAACTCAGAGGTTGCACACCTATTTTCTCTATAACAATATCCAGCATACTCGTCCTGCATTGAACCCAGTCCACGAGTAAACACTGATTCATCTTTAGGTGAAGCAATACCATTTTTCTTAGCCTTAGCTGCATATGCCATTTTCGCTGATGTAAAAAACAACTTTTTATTTGATAACTTTATAGAAAAGTCCACCTTTCCATCTTCTTCGTTCCTATACTTAATTTCCTCGCATTGTAAATCTTTTCTCTCATCTAAATCTATACTATCTGCCCAGTTAATAACAAACAAAGATCTTCCAAGATCAATGCTTGTCTTACTATCTTTAGTCTCGGCCTCTTTCAAATACTTCAAAAGAGCATTATTTCCTGTTCCTTCTGTTTTATTAGGTGCAGCCACAAAGATAAGAATAGACTGTTTCTGCTCTGACAATGCATCCATCAGCACTTCCTGATGTTCAGAATAATTAGAGTCCGTTCCTGGAGTATCATATATTGTAAATTGCACAGCATCGTTATCTAATGGGATAGGAAATTCTATGCGAATATCATGTAAAACAGAATCCATTCCATTCAATTCTGTAAGTAACATCGAAATCTGATCATGAATTACCTTACCGTCATCTTTCAGTTGATTCATCTTCATCTGAATTTGAGCACGCTCATCATTCTCTGATGGTCCCTGTGTAAACTCAAAACAATTCTTCTGTGTTTCCCACTGCAATATAGCCTTTACATTATCAATATCAAAAATAATCTTTATTGACTCCCCAGCCTTAGGACTGCTTATTTGAAACATCTTTGCTGTTTTTGAAGTTATTTTCTCTGGCAAAATCTTATACCCCAAAAGAGCATTAATGAGAGCTGATTTTCCTGCACTATACACTCCTGTAAAACATAGGTTAACCCTGTTATCCCCCATACTATCAATCTTTTCCCTGATATTTTTAGTTTCCTCGTCTATCTGTGCCGCAAAATTCTCTGCACTTTTCTTAACAGACTCCTTGGTAATTTTCTTTATATCAAATAGTTTACTTCTATGAGATTGTAAAACAGCAATAGCCTGCTCGCCATATTTTGCAATCTCATTATATGTTGTTTTCATGTCCGGAAGCTCAGCAATCAATGTTGGCGTGATTTTACACTCAACTTCAGGAGAAGCATTATAATATTCCATCATCTGTACCAGATCCTCATAATCTATTTTTGTTGTAATAACCTGCATATCCAAAGCTTTTATTCCATCAAATGCCCTGGCAATATCAGCAAAAAACTCATTGCCATGATCCTGAAGCACGAATTGCCCCTTCTTATTCATATATCTTTGCAATTTTCCACCTGAAATCATTATCTCTTTGCCATTTTCAAATCTGCGGAATTCAACTTCCTTTTTTGCAGGATGATATTTCATCTGTAAATATAATTTGCTCATATGATTTTCCTCCACATCATGTTAGTTCTGTTATGTATCCTTGGCTTTTCAGCCACATATCAATTCCTTTACCAAATACCTCAGCACTAACTGTATAAATTCCATCTTCCTCGGCCAATATCTGTGCTGTAGGCAATCTATCAAGTACAGCATCAATATCCAATCCAAAGTACTTAAACTTCATTTTATGGAGTTTACCTCCATACATAAATTGGATTCTTTTTCGGAATTCTCCTTCCTCAAACCTACTACTATACGGTATATGGAACTTTTCATCCAGTACCTTCAATTTCTTTATACGGTCAATACGATAAATGGTAGGAAACGAGTCATTGATTACATCAAAATCCTTTCTTACCTCTTCATCATCAATAAATGCCGTAAGATAGAAATAATACTCTGAAAACATAATAGCCACTGGCTTTACTTTCCTATTTACAACAGCTTTGTCCTTCATTCGGAAATAATCAATCTCAATATACTGGCAATTTCGAATTGCCTGACCAATATCCCACATAGCATCAATGAACTGTGTTTTATGCCTAGGTTCCACATAGTGAAATTCCTCATTGCTGATGAGGTCAGTCACTAATTTCTGATTATCTTTTGGTACACAGCAGGATATCAGTTTATCCAACATATCTGTCATTTCTTTTTTGGTAAATGCTCGGCTGTCCAACAAAATCTTACACAAAGCCAAAACCTCACTGTTGGTAAGTTTCATCTTGTAAATTTGCTCCAAGTGATAGCCTCTATCGATTCTGTCATATATCACAGAGTTTATGAAACCTGTATTTTCAGAATCAAGTTCCAGATAATTTCGTATATCATCAATATCTCTTTGAATACTTCGCTCATTCACACCATAGTTCTGTGCTTCTTCTACTTTATTTACAAGACAGCCATTCATGAGTTTTGTATATATGCCAAGCACTCGCTCAATCTTGTCATTCTTTAATTCATCCATTTTGACCTCCTCTTTTATAAATTTAGTATACACTTCGAGAAGGACAGCATCTGTCACTCTAGTTATTTATTTCTCCAATTTTTATATTCCCCTGTTGTAACCCTACCGTCTTCTGGCTTTTCAGCATCCTTCGGAATAGCCCAGTCTCTGCCAAACTTTACTGCTCCATGAATTTTTCCTTTATTACAAAGCACCTGAACACGCCTTGGTGTTATACCCCATTGCTCTGCAATTTCTTTAATTGTGGCATAACCTTCTATCATTTTTTCACCTCAACAATTAGAAAAACACTGTCTTTATCACTACTACAAACTCAAACAAGCTACCAATTTGAAGTCTCTGTAGCTTTTCGTCACGTTCTTATGGTTACTTTGCCATAATATGTATTAATTATATTCTTTTAAGCGAACTTTGTCAATATATCTGCCTCAATTCCTGTTCTGTATATAAACAGAAAAAGCACTCTACTAAAACGCAGAGTGCATAATCACTATTCTTATTTATCTTTCCACATCAACACTTGTGCCTGACTTGAATTCCACCATGAACTTTTCTTCATAAACCGTTATCTTTTCAACCATCCGCCTCACAAGGGATTCATCGTATTCTTCTATCTGCTCCGTCTGTTCTGCAAGAAACTCATGCATCTCGGCAATTCGCTGTTTCAAGCCTTCTCTTTCCGCATTCTCTGCCATAGCATTCTGCTTTAGTTCTCGCAAACGGTCTATCTCATCAGCAAGATCATTATAATCCTCTTTAGCATTGGCTCGTTTCAATAGTTCCTTTTGCAATTCTTCCAGTTTGGCATTGATGCTTTCCATAGAACCTTCATCTTCCAAAGCAAGTACCGATGCAATGTTCTGCTCTAAAGCTACAAGCATATCATCCTTGCCACCAAGTGCCATATTGATAGCTTTTATTACAGCCTCCTTGTATAATTAGGTTAGAAATATTTCATAAGTTATTTACGAATATTCTTAACCTCATTTCTTAATATTGTTTGTTATCAAAAATAATTCGAGCCCCTTAACCAACTCTAATTTTTATATTATAGTTATCTCATG
>RRZU012142196.1_pt1 | contig 11738 bp, 7 predicted proteins | sample 2165561 | NCBI WGS metagenome assembly RRZU01 (sample SAMN10456909, study PRJNA506462) | wastewater metagenome | isolation source: wastewater sludge | place: USA: Moscow, Idaho | reverse complement strand
GCCCGCTCGAAGTACACCAAGCTCTACCGGCGCCGCGCCGCCCAGCAGGTGGGTGCCGACGCCTCCCGTGCTCGGGCCAGTGCGGTCAACCAGAAGGCCGCCGCCAAGGCGGAGATCTTCGAGGAGATCCTGTCGGTCGTGAGCCGACGCCTGGCCACGGTGGCCAAGCAGGCCGCAGCTGAGCTGAAGGCCGAGCGCCTGGCCGCGGCCCGTGCCGTCAAGGAGACCGGGGTCGGTGGCTCGGCCACCCCCGGGAAGGGCAAGGGGACGCCGACGCCGGTGAAGGGCGCCCGAGGCGATGCCGCCAAGCGCTCTCCCGCCAAGCAGAAGGCCACCGCGTCCACCCGCGCCGCCGGGAAGCGCCGCCAGGCCAAGCGCGACAGCCGTTAGCTCGACGCCGCCGGTGTGGCGGCCGCTGAGGACGGCGAGGTCGTCGGCACCCTGGGTGCGGTGCTGTACACGGCCATGGCGCAGTCGACGATGGTGCGGCGCACCTCGGGATCATCGAGGTCGATCAGGCCCGGGGGCGTGTAGGCGGGGCGCAGCATGGCACCCATGGCTGCGAAGGCCCGGACCGCGGCCTGGGGGTCGTCCTGGTTGATGGTGGCCAGGCCCGCGTACCGCCTCCCGCGCTCGTCGATCTGGTGGCCGGCATCCAGCCGGTGCCGGATGCTGGCGTCGAAGGCGGCGATGGCCGTGGCGTCGGGGTGGTCACAGATGATGTCGACCATCTCGACGAGGAACGGGCGACGGGTGCGGGGGGTCAGCTTGCCGGCGGCCTCCCTTCGGTCGAGCATCGCGTCGATGGCCACCACGAGGGGGGTGAGCACCTCGGCGAGGAGGGCCTCCTTCGACTCGAAGTGGTGCAGGACCGCCGATCGGGTGATGCCGAGCTCCTCGGCGATCTCGCCGAGGGTGGCGGTCTCGTAGCCCTTGGTGCGGAACACGCGGGCTGCGGTCGAGATGATCGCGCCGCGCGTCTCCGCCCCGGATCGGTCAGGGGATGCGGGCAAGGGGGGCCTCCCAGGTTTGGTGCATCGTCGGTCTCCTGCCCGCCGGGGCCTCAGTGTGACAGGTGTGCATCGACCTCGCAGCGAACGACCTGATCCTCAAATCGGGGGTGGTCGGGGCATCGACGGCCGCCGGGAGGTCCAGCGGGGCCGTGCCTGCTGACGAGCCAGTCAGTGTCACCAATGGGTCTCCTGACTCATTGGTCAGTCAATGGCTCAAACGCGTCCTCTTTGGGACCGATTGGTCACATGCCGGCAAGAAGCCGGTGTCTGTCTCTCTCCCGAAGGAAGGTCCAGCACGATGCGAGTTCGCACCCGCAACAAGATGGCCGCCGCGGCCATCGCCATCACGGTGATGCTGACGGCGGGCGTGGCGGTCGCCTTGTGGACGGCGAACGGCACGGGTAGCGGCAACGCCCGAGCCCTCACCGCCCAGACCATCACCGTGAACGCCACCACCGGCGCCGCCGATCTGTACCCCGGCTTCACCGGTGGCGACGTCCACTTCACCCTCACCAACCCCAACCCGTACGCGGTGACGTTCGACTCGATGACGCCCGGCGCCATCACTTCGTCGAACCCTGGTGCGTGCTCGGCCTCGAACGTGACCGCCTCGTCGGCCACGGGCCTGTCGCTGCCGGTGGGCGCCAACGCCACCAGCGGCGCCCAGTCGATCGCCAACGTGGTGTCGATGGGCTCGAGCGCCCCGGACGGTTGCCAGGGCGTCACCTTCACCATCGCTCTGACCCTCACGGGCTCGCAGGACTGACCTGAGCACGGCTGGGGCGGCGAGCGCCGCTCCAGCCCACTCGGAGAGGCCTTCCATGGGCACGAACGAACGCCGCCACCGACCACCGCTCCTCGGAGCCGTGTCGATGGCGGCGTTCGTCGCGCCCGGGATCGGTGAGGGTTCCCGCTGGGGCCGCCCCGCTGCTGCGGATGGCCACGACCAGATCTCGGGCTGAGGCGCCGAGGTGTTCGTCGACCCGCTGCGCCTCCTGTCGCCGTCGCCCGACGGCGCGCCGTTGCGTGTGCGACACCGCCTCGCCCGCGAGACCCGTCGCCGTCAGCGCCATCAACGTCGCGTCGGGCGTGCCGTCGCCGTCTTCGTCGGTGTGTGGCTCGTGGCGCTGGCGGTGGTCCCCCAGCAGTCCTGGGCCCAATGGGTGGCTCACGCCAGCGGCGCCGGCACCGTCGACGCCGACACCCTGCCCGAGGGGGACATCCCCTTCGCTGTGGTGGCGGGACGCAACGTCACCGTGACCTGGGACCAGGCGACCCTCACGAGTGGGGACCCCGTGCAGGGCTACCACCTCCAGCGCTACCCCTTGACCGGGACGACCCCGGCCACCATGACCACCACCTGCACGGGCATGATCACCGCGCTCAGCTGCGTCGAGACCAACGTGCCCCCGGGCATCTGGCGTTACACCATCACCCCGCTCCAGGCCGGGTGGACCGGCCTCGAGAGCCCGTTCGGCTCCGCCGTGACCGTCGGCAACCCGGCCCTCTCGTTCACTTCGTCGACCACCATCCCCGCCGCCAGCCTCCCGGTGGCGCTGAGCGGCACACTGGACAACTTTCTCTCGAACGAGCCCATCACCTTCCGCCTCGACAGCCCGAGCGGCACGGTGCTGTCCGGCTCGCCGGCGACCGCGGGTTCCGGTGGGAACGGCTCGATCTCGGTGACGATTCCCGCCGGAACGGACGACTCGCCCCACAGCGTGTTCGTGGTGGGGTCCGGCGGCAGCGTGGCCAGTGCCGCAATCTCGGTGGTCGACGCGCCCGCGCTCTCGACCCTCCAGATGTTCGACGTCGACAAGAACGGCAAGGTCGACCAGGTCGTGGCCACCTTCTCGGAGACCCTGGCGACGCCTTACACCGCCGGGACCTCCGGATGGACCCTCGCGAACGCCCCGTCGGGCGCCACCCTCTCGTCCGTGTCGGTGGCCGGCAACGCCGCCACCCTCACCCTGGCCGAAGGGTCCGGGTCGGCCAACACCGCGGTCGGGACCTTCACCGTGGCCCTCGCCGCGAGCAGCGGCGGCATCCGTGACGCCAACGGCCACCGGTCCTCGTTCAGCGCGACGGCCCCCGCCGACAAGGCGGCGCCGGCGCCGGTCGACAGCCCGACCATGCAGGACTCGACCGGCAACGGCAAGGTCGACCGCGTCGCCATCACCTGGTCCGAGCCCATCGCCGCCTACTCCGCGGGCAACACGCCGTGGGCCCTCGCCAACGTGCCGTCGGCGGGCACGCTGTCCTCGGTCACCGCCACCACCGGCTCGACCGCCACCACCCTCAACCTCACCGAGGGCGCCGGCGCGGTGAACACCGCGGTGGGCTCGTTCACGGTGGCGCTGGCCTCCTCGGCCACGGGCATCCGCGACACCGCCGGCAACCTGACCTCGTTCGCGGGCCGCTCCCCGCTGGACGGCGCCCGACCCGTCCGGGTGAGCCAGCGCGGCTTCGACGCCAACGCCAACGGGAAGTTCGACCGGGTGGACGTCGTGTTCTCCGAGGCGCTGTCCACCAGCTACTCGCCGAGCACGGTGCCGTGGACCTTCGCCGGAGCCCCGACCGGCACGGGCCTCGCCTCCGTGGGCATCGCCGGCTCCACCGCCTCGCTGAACCTGAACGAGGGCACCACCTTCACCACCGCGGTCGGCTCGTGGACCATCGCCCTGGCCGCCAGCGCCACCGGCGTGATCGACCCATCTGGCAACCAGGCGAGCTACGCCGCGATCGCCGTGACCGACGCCGCCGCCCCCGCGCTGGTGAGCATGACCATGCTCGACGCCGCCGGTAACGACGGCATCGTGGACCGGGTGAACGCGGTCTTCTCCGAGACCCTGAACACCTACAGCGCCGGCACCACGCCGTGGACGCTGGCCAACGTGCCGTCGGGAAGCTCGCTCACCGCGGCCGCCCGCAGTGGGGCGACGATGGTGCTCACGCTCGGATCACCGACGGGTCCGGCCGACACCGCGGTCGGGTCCTTCACCGTCGCCCTCGCCACGAACGCCACCGGCGTGCGCGACGCAGCGGGCAACCTGAGCTCGTTCGCGGCACGCGCCCCGACCGACGGGGCCCGCCCGGTGCCGGTCTCGCTCTCTGGCACCGGCGGCACGACGTTGGGCCGCATCCAGCCCGGCGACACCTTGTCGGTGCTGCTGAGCGAGGCCCTCGGTGCCTCGGTCACGCTGCCGGCCTCGACCACGGTCACCATGACCGATCCCAACGGCGGCGGTTCCGACACCCTCACCATCGGTGGTCTGTTCAACGGCGCCCGATCCACGGGCTCGAACAACTACATCTCCACCAACAACGTCTCGGCCGACTTCGCGTCGTCGCCGCTCTCGCTGAGCGGTGACCGCAAGACCATCACCGTGACGGTCGGGGCGACCTGCTCGAACGCCGGCTGCGCCGGCATCGCCACGAACGGGACGGCGGCGGCCGTCTCCGTGCTGCTCAACACCACTCTGCTCGACGCCGCCGGCAACGCCCCCACCACGACCGCCCGCAACATCACCTACCGCCTCTTCTAGCGGGTCGGCGGCGGCGCCGGGGTGGCGTTGTTCGGAACGGTCCGAGCATCCGCCCGTGGACGGACGCGTCCTCGATGAGCATCTGCGGGTTGACCCGAGCGGGGAACGGCCACGGCGCCTCGACGGTGTCGGGCACCGACGACCGTCTGCTCCTGCACGTCGCCGTCGTTCCAGCGGATCATCTGGCGTGCTGCCCGTCGGCGCGTGGCGTTCGTCGGTGACCTACGGGATCGGCGGACCAGCGGCCGACCAGGTGCTGACCGGCGGGCCGACGAGGGCCCGTTTTCGTCCTCGGCCGCCGCGCCGAGCGGTTCGGTCGCCGACGAGACCGGACCGACGTGCGCCGGCGGCGGGTGCCACGCGAGGCTCTGCGGCCATGGCCGACACCAACGACCGGCAGGCGCCGCGCTTCGACGCCGTCCTGTTCGACTTCACCGGGGTGCTGACCGGGTCGCCGTGGGCGGCCATCGGCGGGATCGGCGACAAGGACGGCCTCGCACCCGACGCCGTGCTCGAGTTCATGCTCGGCCCCTACGACCAGGACACCGATCACCCGATGCACCGCCTCGAGCGGGGCGAGATCGAGCTGATGGCCTACGTCACCGACGTGCAGGCCCGAGCGGCGGAAGCGGGTTTGGACCTCGACTTCGACCGCCTCCGCACGCTGATGTCCGACCTGCCCGTCTACGAGCAGATCGTGGCTCGCATCCGGGACCTTCGCTCCGCCGGCTACCGGACCGCCCTCATCACCAACAACATCCGCGAAGCGGGCGACCAGTGGCGGGCCAAGGTGCCCCTCGACGAGCTGTTCGACGTGGTCATCGACTCGTCGGCGGTCGGCCTGCGCAAGCCCAACCCCGCCATCTTCCACTTGGCCCTCGAGCAGCTCGGGGGGGTCGAGCCCGGCCGGGCGCTGTTCCTCGACGACCACCCGGGCAACGTCGCCGGCGCCGAGGCCGCTGGCCTCCGTGCGCTCCTGGTCGACGATCCCGACGTGGCCCTCGCCGACCTCGACGCCCTGCTCGACGCGTAGACGCGTCCACGGGTCGGCGTGGTGCCGGGCCCCACAGGCCTGGGCCCTGACCGTGCGGCGAGCCACGGCCGGCAATGGCCGCCCTCGGCTCCGGGACACCACGGCGCCCCCGCAAGCACGGAACTTGACCGCTCGGTCAACAAGCGCGGGCGACGACCCCTAAGCTGCGAGCAGATCGTTTCGCACACGTCAGGGGGACGAGTGGCAGATCCGAAGCGGCCCCGGGCCGCATTCACACCGTGGGATCGCCGGGAGCTGCCGGGCGCCTTCACCGTCGAGGAGAGCGCCAAGCGCGTCGGCCACTACAAGTGGATCGAGATGCGCACCTTCGAGGTGCTCGGCGGCTGGGTCGCCACGGTGCCCGAACTGGACGTGAAGCTGCGCCTCGGCACCCACACCTACCACCACGCGTGGCACGCCGAGCTGTGGCACAAGCGCCTGCCCGAGCTGCGCGAGATGAACCAGGAGCGGCTGAACGTGCCGCCCAACGACGAGCTGGTGGCCTTCATCGACGCCATGACCGAGCCCGAGGCGCCCGAGCTCACCATCGAGAAGCTCGTCGGCGTCTACCGCGTCCTCCTGCCGCACAAGATCGCGGCCTACACCTACCACCTCAACAACACCAGCACGATCACCGATGCCCCGACCGTGCGATCGCTGAAGTTCGCCCTCGCCGACGAGTTCGAGGACTGGAGAGACGGCGAGATGCTGCTCCAGTCGCTCATCGAGACGCCCGAAGAGGTCCAGCGGGCGGCCGATCGCCAGGCCGAGCTCGAGAAGCTCCTCCTCGCGGCCGGCGGCATCGTCGGCCCTGGTTCGATCGGGACCCCCGTCCTTGCCCCCACGGAGAACGAAAGCGAGCAGGTGCCGTCATGAGGAAGACACTCCCTGTCGAGGACCTGGCCCGTGACGAGCGCTTCGTCCGCGTGCCGCTCACCGACCGCATCAACGATCCCCGTTCGATCAAGAACACCGCGATGCGCTCGCAGGCCAAGCTCACCCCGAAACGCCCCGACGCCTCCGACGCCGCCCGTGCGCTGATGCACGGCATCTTCGTCGGCGAGATCCAGGCGCTCGAGGGTGCCGGCCGCACGTGCTGGGACTTCGAGACCGGCGACGGTCGCGACGAGGCCCCCTTCGCGCTGAAGTTGGACATGGCCCGCCAGTGCTGGGACGAGGCTCGCCACTGCGAGATCTCGGTGAAGCTCAGCGACTGGATGGGCACGGAGATCGGTGAGTTCTCCGAGGGCACCTTCCTCTACGAGGCGGCCTGCAACCCCGACCCCGTCCTGCGGCTGACCGGCGTCAATCGGGCGCTCGAGGGCCTGGCCATCGACGTGTTCAACACCATGCGCGACTTCGGCGACGCCGCCGGCGACCCCGTGCTCGAGTTCTGCGAGGACTGGATGCTTGCCGACGAGGTCACCCACGTGAAGATGGGCTCGGACTGGCTGCGTCGCCTCACCGCGGACGACCCCGAGCGCCGCAAGAACGCACTCGAGTTCCAGCGGGTGGTCGACAAGCTGTTCTCCCTCGGCGGCTTCCGGGGCGAGGACGACGAGAGCCCGGTGAAGCTGGCCCGCCGCTTCCGTGAGCTGGCGGGCTTCGAGGACGCCGAGATCGACGAGATCGCCGAGGTCGCCCACGAGGCGTTGCGCGAGGCGCAGGACCGGACCGAGGCTCTGGCCGCCGAGGCTCACGCCGAGGCCTGACCGGCCCGCACTCGACCCCGACCGTCGATCTGAGCCCATGCCCGTCACCGTCACCCCCGAGACCTTCACCATGGTGGCCTTCGACGCCACCCAGATCGCCGCGCTCACCGAGGAGTTGCTGCCCAGGGTGGGACTCGACCCTGACAGCGACGTCCGGGTGGAGATCAACGAGACGTCGCCGCTGGGGTGGGCGGTGCTCTCGTCCATCGACCCGGTCACCCTGAGCATCGAGAGCGGTGCGCTGGAAGACCCCAGGCGGCCACGTGAGCTCAGCGTTCCGGGTAGCCAGAACCTGATCGGTCGCCTGTTGCTCGAGGCGTCCGACCGGCTCGATCCCGCCTTCGGCGCACCGCCGCTGGACGAGCCCATCGACCCGGGACCGGCCAACGCGTGGGAGACCTACTGCACGGGCCGCCTGGAGAGCCTGGGTTACCGGTACTTCGATCAGCGCCAACGCCGGCTCTACCACTTCCGCAATCGGCACGGGTTCACCGATGCGGCCGATGCGGTCTTCGAACGGCTGTGGACCGGTGACGGGTTCACCTGGGATGAGTTGACCGCGCTCTCCGACGAGGCGAAGGCAGCCCCCCACCCCCACTGACACCCCCGAGCGCTCGTGGCGAAGCCACCGCCGGGCCCCGTGGCGAGCGGTCGCAGGGGGCGGCGGGAGGTGCCCGCGCCGGACCGGGCAGGCGAGGGTGGCCGAGGTCAACGGTGCGCAGTCCCAAGCCTCCATCAGTCGTCGATGGTTCGCGCAGACCCTCGACCATCACTCGAGGGATGGCCGGCTGGGCCCGACCCGGCGGTCGGGTTGACCGAAGACGCTCGGGCCCGGCCCGCTGGCACCCGGTGAGATCGCCGTGCCGGACAGCGAGACCACCTCGCCGGTGAGGTGACACCAGGGCCTGAGCACCGCCGGCCGGCGTCCACGCCGGCGCCCCGACCGGGGGGTGCACGTCCCTTGGGAGCAGTCGCCGACCGCCCCGGACCTTCGGCGGAGCCCCTCCGCGCAGCGAACCGTCGCCTCAACTGCCGGCTCGAGCGGCCGAAGGAGTCCGGAACCCCGCACTGAGGAGCAGGTGGCGATGCGTGTCATTGTGAAGCAGTTCGACAAGATCAAGGGATGGGTGGCCGGCGGTCGCCACCGGCCCGTCACGTGGGGCCAACTGCTGGCTCCAGTGGCCGTCGTGGCCGTCCTCGGTGCTGCGCTCGCGACCTCACCGACGCGGTCGCCGTGGTCGGCGGCGCCGCAGCTGACCGCCGCCGGCGAACAGGTGCACTACCTGCCCTTCGACGCCCAGCAATTCCTCGACACGCTCATCGGCCAGCACGGCGGAGCGGTCGGGGTGAACCCGGGCGGCACGACGATCCAGTCGCCGATCCGCCTCGTCACCTCCCTCGTGTCATCCCGAAGCGGCAACACCGTCGTGGTCGACCACTGGGAGGACGGCTACGACGCCGATCCCCTCAACGCCCCGGGGTCGACCACGGAGACCCTCACCATGTCCGAAGGCCAGGTGCAGGTCTTCGACAACTGGGTGGCCGTCAACAAGATCGGGCAGATCGACCCGAACGGCGACGGGCAGCCGTACTACGACGGTGGCGACAAGATCGTCTCGACCTCGCCGGTCGTGGTCAGCGCTGGCGGCTGGGCCACCGGCTCGCTCACCCTCCACGCGGGCGCCTCCGCGGTGCCCGAGGTCAGCCGGTACGGCTACGACTTCGTGAGTCCCGTCGGCGAGGACGCGGCGTTCGATCCCGTCGCCGACGGGGACGACGACTCGCCATGGGAGTACACGGGGCTCGTCGTCGCCGCGTCCCAGGACGGGACGACCGTCACCGTGGGTGGTGGCGCGCCGTTCAACCTCGACGAGGGCGAGACCCACCTGGTCGATGGCGGGGTTGCCCTCGGCGACGCCGTCCACGCGGACAAGCCCGTCGCGGTCTACCTCAGCACCGGCGACCAGGACGTGGACTGGGAGGGCCGCCTCTTCGAGCTGACCCCGACCGAGCGCTGGACCGACACCTACTTCTCACCGGTCACGTCCCGGACGACCTCGAGCCAGGCGACACGCGCCTTCCTCTACAACCCGGGGGCCTCGGCGATCACCGTCGACTACACCCAGTCGGACGGCGCCACCGGCACCATCCCCATCCCCGCCGGGGGGCAGGCCAACTACAAGTTCCCCGTTGACATCGGTGCGAAGTTCACCAGCCCCGGCAACCCCTTCTATGCCCTCCAGGCGATCACGACCCCGGAGTCCGGCAACAACAACGACAACAGCTCCGCCTACAACTGGGGCCTGTCCCTCATCCCCCAGGCCTACCTGACGCCCATGGTGGTCATCGGCTACGGCCCGGGCGCAGACAGCCCGATCACCGAGAGCGACAGTGCCGTGTGGGTCGCGCCCGAGTCGACCACCACGATCTACATCGACCTCGACGGCAACACCGCGACGGGTGCGAACACGGACCCGAACGGCAACAACTACGACTTCTCCTGCCTGGTGCCAGCCCTCACCCCCCGGGCCGTCAAGGACGACGGAAGCACGACGTGCTATTCGATCAGCAGCTACACGAAGGCGAAGGGCACGGGCGACGGCGACATGACCGGCGCGCGCCTGTACACCCTGGACGGCACGAAGCTGGCCGCAGCCTGGGGCCAGGTCCCGGGTGGCTCGGCGGGCACCCCCGCCATCGACATGGGCACGACCATCCTGCCCTTCCCGACCGTCGACCTCACCAAGGACTCGGCCATCGTGGACGACGACGGCGATGGGCTCGCGGATCCGGGCGAGACCATCCGCTACACCATCACTGCCACCAACGCCGGCATCACCCCGGTGGACAACCTCGTCGTCACCGATGAGATCCCGGACCACACCTCCTACGTGCTCGGGACCACCATCCACAACGGCAGCCCCATCGCCGACGACGGCTCCGGCACGCCCTTCCCGCTCGACGGCACCGGCACGACGCTGCCGCCGGCGCTCAACGTCGGCCAGACCCGCACCGTCACCTTCGACGTCCTGGTGGACGACCCCCTCGACCCGAACGTGACCCAGATCGTGAACGAGGCCACCCTGGCCACGAGCTACGGCACGTACACCGCGGTCGACGTCCAGCCCGTGGCGCCGCCCGAGCCTGGCATCTCGATCGTCAAGACCGTCTACCCCGGCCACGACGGCGGTGCCTCGTGCCAGGGTGCCGACCAGGTGTCGGGCCGCAGCGGCGACCCGGTCACGTTCTGCTTCGCCATCACCAACGACGGCAGCACGGCACTGTCGCCGATCACCTTCTCCGACCCGACCTTCGGCATCACCGAAGCGGACCTCTCGGGGCCGGTTGGCGACCTCGCGACCCTCGACATCGGCGAGACCGTGGTCCTGTCCTACGAGACCACCGTCGACGGCGACGTCACCAACACCGCGTCGGTCACTGGCACCGGCGTCGACCTCAACGGCGATCCCATCCCCGGCATCGACCCCGTGACCGCCGACGACACCGCATCGGTCGACGAGGTGGCACCCGCCCTCACGGTGGCGAAGACCGTCTACCGCGGCCACGACGGCGGTGCCCTGTGCGCCGGTGCCGAGACCGCCGTCGGCGTCAACGGCGACCCCGTGACCTACTGCTTCTCGGTGACCAACACGGGTGACACCACCCTTGCCCCGGTGACCGTGAGCGACCCCGACCTGGGCATCGACGAGACCGACATGGGCGTCGTCTCCGGCGACCTCGCCCAGATCGACCCGGGCGAGACCGTGGTCCTCTTCTACGAGGCCGCCCTCGACGGCGACCTGACCAACACCGCCACGGCCACCGGCACGCCTTCGGACCCGAACGGGGATCCGCTGCCAGGCGTGGACCCGGTCGACGACGACGACACGGCTGACGCCGACGAGGTGCATCCTGCCCTCTCGGTGGCCAAGACCGTCTACCAGGGCCACGATGCCGGGGCGTCCTGCCAGGGGAGCAACCTGGTGAACGCCCTGAACGGCGAGGACGTCACGTGGTGCTTCGTGGTCACCAACGACGGGGACACCCCCCTCGCGCCGGTGACCCTCGACGACGGCGACCTCGGGATCGACGAGACCGACCTGACCCTGCTCTCGGGCAGCCTCGCGGCGCTCGACCCCGGCGACTCCGTGGCCCTCTACTTCGAGGGCACGGCCAACGGCGACCTCACCAACACCGTGACCGCCACCGGCGTCCCCGCCGACGCGTCCTCCGACCCGCTGCCCGGCCTGTCGCCGGTCACGGCCGAGGACGACGCGGCCATCGACACGGTGGGCCCGGCCATCACGGTCCAGAAGACCGTGTACCGCGGCCACGATGCGGGCGCCGGCTGTGACGGCGTCGAGAACCTCCCCGCCCGCAACGGCGAGGACGTGACCTGGTGCTTCGCCGTGACCAACAGCGGCGACACCGACCT
>RRZU011862458.1_pt1 | contig 11738 bp, 15 predicted proteins | sample 2165561 | NCBI WGS metagenome assembly RRZU01 (sample SAMN10456909, study PRJNA506462) | wastewater metagenome | isolation source: wastewater sludge | place: USA: Moscow, Idaho | reverse complement strand
TGGAATGTATGTATGTCCAGAAGGCCATATGGCCTATAAGAAAGCCAGATCGCTACAAAAAAATTCTATTAAAAATGAAAAATTGATTTTTTTCTTTGATGTGGAGAAATGTAAATGCTGCCCTCTTGAAGGTATTTGTCACAAAATAGGTACGAAATCAAAAACATATACACTTACTATCAAGTCGAACTTGCATCAAGAACAACTTGACTTTGAAAACAGTGATGCATTTCGTGAGAAATCAAGAATGAGATACCGAATTGAACAAAAGAATAGCGAGTTAAAAAACCGCTATGGTTTAAAAAAATCCATGAGTAACGGTTTATTTGGCATGACTATACAAAGTGCATCGACCGTGTTTATCGCAAATATGAGAAAAATAATCAGAGAAATAGAAAAAAAAGGGGCCTAAGGGCTCCCTTTGTAGCTGAAAAATAGCAAGTGAGAAATAGTGAGATACACTTTTCTTGCTTTTTTGATTTTTGGTGATGCTTTTTACATTATTTAAGCGACTTTTTCAGTGGCCTCAAACCATTTTGGCGGGGAATCTCGCCACGAACTCGAAGCTCAGGACATACACCCGACTGAAATTTATTTTTGGCTTGCTGTGGAGTCGACTTCAAGGTGTAAACTATAATCGTATTGAAAAGGAGGAAGAGGTTATGACTGAAAAAAAAGTAGCCGTTATTACAGGAGCTTCGAGCGGGATTGGTGAAGCAACAGCAAAATTATTAGCGGAAAATGGTCTCATCGTTGTTTTGGCGGCCAGACGAGAAGAACGTCTGAAAGAGTTGGCGGAAGAAATCAAATCAAATGGTGGCGAAGCCTCGTATCGAGTGACAGATGTCAGCAACCATTCAGATGTAGAAGAATTAATCAAAGTAGCCATCGAGAATTTTGGGAAAGTTGATATTTTGATCAACAGTGCAGGGATTATGGCCCATTCACCATTAAAAAATAAACGTATTTCGGATTGGGACAACATGATAGATATTAACCTCAAAGGAACGCTTTATGGGATTGGAGCAGTCCTCCCGTACATGAATGCCAAAAAATCCGGTCATATCATCAACATTTCATCCGTTGCTGGACATTATGCGCATGCAGGAGGAGCAGTATATTCAGCAACCAAATGGGCAGTTCGCGCAATCAGTGAATCTTTGAGGGAAGAGGTCGCTAAAGACGGATCAAATATCCGTGTCTCGGTTATTTCTCCCGGTGCAATAAATACGGAGTTATTGTCTTCAATGACAGATGCCAACTTGAGAAAAAATTATGAAGAATTTTACGAAAATTTCGGGATTCCGGTTGAGCGTGTGGCTTCAGTGATTCAACAAGTGATTGATGTACCAGCTGATTCCGCTTGGAATGAAGTGATTATCCGTCCTACGAAACAAGTTCAATAAGGAAGAATGAATGGCATTGAAAAGAATACTTCACGTTGCTTTGGCTAGTGGATTTTTACTGGCGGGATGTACTGGAAATGGGGAGGAAAACAGCGTGAATCAAGCGAACAATTCTGAAGAAATTCAAAGCGCAACAGAACCGTCTGCTTCATCCTCAGCGGTTGAAATAATCGGCACCGGACAATACGGGAGAGGCGCGCAGTCAGACGGTCAGGATACAAACAGCACGGAAGAACCCATGCGCATACTGACGGAAGATGCTGATGCGATCATCATTTATTTCTCAAGAAGCGGAAACACGGAGAATCTGGTCAAAATGATCTATAACGAGACGAATGCCGATGTTTTGGAACTGACGCTCTCCGAACCGTATCCGGAAGATTATGAAGAAACTGTCGAACGGGCAAATGCAGAAAGGGATAGCGGCAACTTCCCCGAAATCAATACGGAAATACCTGATTTGAGTCAATATGATTGGATTTTTCTTGGGCATCAAACATGGGCAATGACGCTATCGAACCCGATCATCAGTTTTTTGGGAACCAATGGGGAGTTGATCGACGGGAAAACCATTTACCCATTTTCATCTAATGCGGGATACGGAGAAGGAAATTCGCTTCAGCGGATGCAAGAAATATTGCCAAACAGCATGATTGAAGAGAGCTTTACCGTGGAAGATGAAGCTGTTGTTTCCTCCCAGAATGAATTAGCTGAGTGGGTAGCGGGTCAGTAGAAAAAATCACCGGGGGTCAGGTCATGCGAAGAAATAACCTTTTGATGCTTCTTTCACTTATGATCATTTTCTTTTCGGGCTGTTCTGCAAACAGGGATCCTCAGGAGGATAACCCCTCGCAGGGGAGTGGGCGATTTGGCACCACGACGCGTTCCGCTGAGGCAGAAGACGAACTACCGACTGTAGCTGCACAGTCCCGTGTCGTCGATATCATCAACTTACCCGATTTTGACGAGTTTGGCCGCTTTCTTTTTCCGACAGAGCGCGGAATGCCGGACAGCAGCATGCAGCTAAGCGCCATCGGCTCCTTGTTGCCTTATCATAACCATATCGACACGGATACGACCCTGGATGTCATCAACGAGATGCTGAGGATGGTAAGGGACGGAGATACCATCTTCTATGAGATTTACAGTGATGAAGAAAAGGAGGCTGACCCGACAAAAGAAAATACGGGGTTGTTTTTCTTCCGGGGAGAAACGGATGCGCCTTTTGCGGTCATCAGCGCAGGGGGAGGCTTTTCCTATGTCGGCTCCATCCATGAGAGTTTTCCACACGCATTGGAACTGAGCCGCAGAGGCTATAATGCATTTGCCATGCAGTACCGCACCGGTGGAGCAGATGTTGCCTGCGAGGATTTGGCGAGGGCGATTTCCTTCATCTTCACCCACGCAACTGAATTGCGAGTGAACACTGACGGCTACTCCCTTTGGGGCGGATCGGCAGGGGCGCGGATGGCAGCCTATCTGGGATCGTATGGTCCTGCAGCCTTCGGAGATGACGATCTGCCCCGACCCGGAACCGTTGTGATGCAGTATACAGGCCACACGGATTATACGCAGAACGACCCACCCACCTATGCCTGCGTGGGGGAAAGCGACGGTATAGCCAGCTGGCGCACTATGGAGCAGCGCATCGACAACTTAAGCGCACTCGGCATCGATACAGCATTCCAAAAGTATCCTGATCTCGGGCATGGTTTCGGACTGGGAATCGGGACTTCGGCAGAAGGATGGATCGACGATGCTGTAACTTTTTGGGAAAAACACATGGAGGAGTGACATCAATGAAAAAACTATTTGCAATCACAGCGGCCCTTTTGTTGGCCGTCCATCTCAGCGCTTGCGGTAGAGAAGACACAGATACAACAGCCAACACTTCCGCGGCCAATTCTTCCGGCGAAAGCCTTTCATCCATCGACAGCTCAGCTGACATACTGATCGCTTATTTCTCCGTACCTGAAGATGTAGATACGCAAGGTGTGGATGCGGTGGCGGGAGCCAGCGTTGTGCTGAATGACGGCGAGAAGATGGGGAATACGGAATATGTTGCCGATTTGATCCAGCAGACCATCGGCGGAGAGCTCTTCCGCATCGAAACCACCGCCAGCTATCCGCTCGATCATGATCCGCTGGTGGATCAGGCCGCAGACGAACAGGATAATAATGCCCGTCCGGAACTTGCCTCCCATCTGGAAAACTTCGATCAGTATGAAGTGATTCTGTTGGGGTTCCCGAATTGGTGGGGAGACATGCCGATGCCTGTATACAGCTTTTTGGAGGAGTATGACTTCGGTTCAAAGGCGATCGTTCCGTTCATCACCCATGGCGGCAGCGGTTCATCCGATACAATCGAAACGATTTCCGAAATACAGCCCGGCGCTCTGATATGGGATGATGCCCTGGTACTTTCCCGAAATGATGTGGTAGACAGCGAGGAGGAAGTGATTTCCTGGGCTGAAGGCTTAGCATATTAGCCCATCCGCAAACCGCGGAGACTGATTTTTGGCTATAGCCAACATTTATCATTTTCCGCAGATCGCCAAAGAATAAGTGTAATGAAGGAGGCGGTCCAATGAAGCCGATTAATATCAAAAAAATGACAATCGATAGCGCTATGCCGATCGGCTTGCTGCTCTTGATGGGCTATGGGCTAGTGGGGCAAGTTATTCATGAATGGATCGGGGTAGGGATGTTCATTTTGTTCATTTGGCACCATATCCTCAATAGCAATTGGAGTAAAAGTTTGTTCCGGGGAAGATACAATGCATACAGGCTCGCACAGACAGCGCTTGTTTCCGCAATGCTTCTGTGTACGGTCGGGCTCATGGTCAGTGGCATTGTGCTTTCCCGACATGTTTTTTCCTTTCTGCCCATCAACGGCGGAAGACAGCTGGCGAGAACCATCCATCTGCTGTGCGCTTATTGGGGGTTTGTTCTTATGAGTGTGCATCTCGGCTTTCACTGGAACAGAATGATGGGGATGATGCGCAGACGCAAGAAGAAAGAATCTTCGGTTTCTGCAAAGCTTCTTCGCAGTCTGACGGCAGTATTCGTTGCATATGGTGTCTACGCCTTTATTTTCCGGGAAATCGGGACCTATATGCTATTACAGAGCCAATTCGTATACTTTGACTTTGAAGAGCCGCTGATGCTGTTTTTTCTGGACTATGTTGCGATCATGGGATTGTTCATCTGCATCGGGCATTATGCGGAGGTGTTGTTGAGAGGCAGAAAAAGGAAGGCAAGCAGCTGAGAAGCGCTCCTTTCTTTTTTGTATTTCGATAAGCAAAATTGGTATAATCATGGCTATATAGCCTGACCATAATAGGGACAGATTTGAATGCAGTGAGGCAAGGACTAGTATGTATAATCCACAACTTGATACTTTTCTTGTCGTTGCGGAAACAGGCAGCTTTTCAAAAGCATCCGAAAAATTGTTCATTTCCCCAACGGCAGTAAGCAAACAGATCAATCATCTGGAAAGCAAAATCGGACTAACCTTGTTCAACCGAACGCCCAGAGGCATGACCTTGACTGCTGCCGGGTAATCGATGTACAGAGACTCCCTTTATCTTATTCAATACGCCAAAGATTCCATATCCAGGGCCGAAAATGCTGAGGACGGAATGACTGCACCATACGGATAGGAACGTCGGTTATGACCTCCTCCCAGTCCATTGCGGAGATATGGTCAATGCTCAGGCTTTCTGAGCCGAACTTCAAATTTCAGTTGGTATCTTTTGAAAACACGCCGGAGAATGCTCGTGAAATTTTACGAAATTTGGGAGAAAACATTGATATTGTTGCTGGTGTGTTTGATGAAAATTTTTTGCAAAGTCGAAAATGCTCAACAATGCAACTCTCAAGAGAACCCATTTGTGTCGCATTATCGATCTATCATCCTTTAGCCAAGAAGGACAGCCTTGAAATCAGCGATCTATATGGAGAAAACCTGATGATTATCCGAAAAGGATGGAATACTTATGTCGACAAACTTAGGGATGATCTGTGGAACCATCATCCGCGCATCACGATAAAAGACTTCTCCTTTTATGACATAGAAATATTCAATCGATGCGCATCTTCAGATGAGTTGCTGATGGCAATCGGAAAATGGAACAATGTTCACCCGTTAGTAAAAGTCATACCCGTTTCGTGGAACCACACAATTCCTTTTGGACTGCTGCACTCCCCAAAGCCAACAGTAAAAGTGCAAAAATTGTTGTCCGCCATCAACAGATCACCTCTGTCGGAAATCTCGACGAGATGATAAGGAACATAAAGAAGCCCGAAAGGGAAGCTGCAGCCACAGCTTCCCTTTCGGGCTTCTTTCGTTAATTGTCCTTATATTTTTGCGCTCAGGCTCCCGCCTTGTCGGGCAGATGCACTGTGAACGAGTTGCCGAGGGATGAGGCAAAAAAAAGAGGCGAGATCTCTCGCCCCTTTTCCCTAAGTTGATGACTTTATTCCAAATTAATATGATTTTCCGATATAACCAGCTAAGTTTTCAATTGTTTGTGCATCGTGGTGGTCAGCATAAACAGTTGTATCTGTGTTGATTGCAGCAATTTTTGCCATATCATCAGCGGTCAGTTCGAAATCAAAGATGTCGAAGTTTTGGCGCACACGTTCTGGATTTGCTGATTTGGAAAGTGAAACGACGCCACGCTGTAATTGCCATCTAAGCATGACTTGCGCAGTTGATTTGCCGTATTTGTCAGCGAGTTCTTTCAAAACTGGGTTGTTGAAGACGTCGAATTTGCCTTCAGCAAAAGCACCCCAACTCTCGATTTGGATACCTTTAGACGCCATGTAGTCTTGGTCAGCCTGCTTTTGGTGGAAAACATGCAACTCAACTTGGTTCACAGCTGGCGTTACTTTGTTGAAAAGGGACAAGTTAGCCAATTGGTCGTTCTTGAAATTGGACACACCGATAGCTTTGATTTTGCCTTCCGCATAAAGTTCTTCCAGTGCACGCCATGCGCCAAAAGTATCCCCGACAGGTTGGTGAAGGAGGTAAAGGTCAACATAGTCCAAATCAAGTTTTGCAAGGGATTCAGCAAACGCTTTTTTGGCGCCTTCGTAACTCATGTCTGAGATCCAAAGTTTTGTTGTGATGAAGAGTTCCTCGCGGGGAACGCCAGCCGCCTTGATGGCTTTGCCTACTGCTTCTTCGTTGCCGTAGGCTTGCGCTGTATCGATAAGGCGATACCCTGTCTTGATGGCTGCTTCGACGACTTCCTGACAAACTGCTGGGTCTGGAATTTGGAAAACGCCAAAACCAACCATAGGCATTTTGATTCCATTATTAAGTGTTGTATATTTCATGTGTATCCCTCTTTCTTTGTTTTATACTTTTATTATAAAGTGTGGAGTTGAATCCATAGCAAGAGAAAAGATTTATTTTTCGGAAACTTCTTAGGCTTGCTTATCGTAATTCACGCGTGCCAACAAAAACAGACGGTGCATCCATTTTGGCAAATTGAAGAAGCGTTTGCCTTTATCGAGTTGGGAGATTTGCGCCAATTCGGTAAAAATCGGTTGGACTGATCCGATAAGTCCCTATCCCAAGGCTAGGGATAATCTCATTATTATTTAAAGTTGTATATCGCATGGTTTCCTCCTTATCCAGTAAATACGCTGCTATTTTCCAAAGAAAAGTGGGAGCATATTGTAAAGGTATTCCTGAACGGACACGAGGTCATGGACGCCGCCGTCATTGATGGCCATGGTCAAGTTATCAGGAGTAAAACTTGGCCGTGTGCGCATTTCCTCAACCTGCGTCGTGATCAGATCGTTCGCGAAGTCTTCGGTACCGGTGGCTGCATAAATGTAATAATCATCGGATTCGAGATTGCTTTCCCGAACGGCGTTTTCCAGTACATCCACCGTCCTGACTGAATTATCGCGGCCGCCGTATACTTCGATTTCCCAGCTGTCGCCACTCATCGGACCAAAGTATCTGATGTAATCAAGGTTATGGATGAACTGGGACCACGTCGTCACCGAGCCGCCGGAAAAGCCCGCAAAAGCACGGTGCGCACGTGAATTCCGGAAAGCCTCTTCGGATATTCCCTCTGCATAGGTAGGATAGTTGCTCTCGATATAGGGAACGAGATTGTTCCTGAAATCCTGGTGGAAATGACGGATTTCATCTTCCGAACGACTGAAATCCTGTGACCGGTTTTCAGCATCAAAGGTTGGCGTAACCACAATCGTTGGCTCGATATCGCCATTTGCATGCATGTTATCCAAGATGGTGACCAAATCGGAATAGTTGAAGAAATCACCCGCAGTCATGCGCCAACCATGCATGAGGTAGAGGATATTGTACCGCTTTTCAGCATCGGCCTCATCATAGCCAGCCGGCAGATAAACATAAGCAGTCTTGGTGATTTCGGGAGGGTTATCCTGTGTGTAATCCAGGCTGGCATACTGAACCTCAACGACTCGACCGGTTTCACTCGGCCTTTCGAAGTAAGCGCTCGGAACGTCCGTGGACTGGATCCTGCTCGCTTGACCCTCACTGTTTGCGGGGTTCTCTTGGCCCGGGTCGCTCAGCCAGAAATAAAGCATGCCCAACAATAGAACCACAGCCAGAAAACCGACACTCATTTTCGTCACGCTCTTCATCATCATCGCCTCCATTAGTCATAATACCGCTTGTCGATCCGAGCTCGTCACATTTTGTAAGCTTCGAAATCACTTGCTATTCGGGTATAGGTTTCGGCAGCCAATTTCCAGCCCGCTTCAGTCTTTGTGAAGACTTCCGAGAGGACAAACGGATTCTGGACTTCATTTCCCCCGATCACAGCTGTCAGGATCATTTTTTTGAAAATGATGGCGGTGCTGCCGTAGTCTTCAACGTATTCTTCTGCAACATCCACCGCTTTGAAGAGGAAGATTTTCTCGTTAAACACTTCCAGTTCCCCAGTCTTGTCGAAAGTGATGCCCATATGAACAAAGCGTGCGTTATCAGCGATGAACCCTGCAACTGCGGTCATATCATTTGCTTGCTTGGCTGCCCAAATTTGTTCGGAAATGCCTTGAATAGCGTGTGTTGTCATAATCATTCTCCCCTATCATTAATAAGTGTAATCAGGAATCAAGATTTGCATGCATTCTTGATTGTATTGATAAACCTATTGTAAACCGTGGAGTTAAGACCATAGCAAGTTTTTTCCTTATTTTATATATATTTCTTGCTATGGAGTGCACACAATACTGTACAGTGAAAGGAATCCTGGATGTAAGGATAGGACTGAAATAAGGAAGAGGTGGGACGATGAAAAAATCCGCAAGATTATTAATCGGCATAGCATCAATCTTTGCTTTAGCAGCCTGCAGCAGTGACAATGGATCGAATCAAGCAACAAATGAAGCGGACGCCACAAGCGAAAGCGTATCCCGATGATGTAGGGCAAATCATCGATGAGGTCAGCTCTGATGATGCACCTAATCGCGAATTGGCCCGTTTAGTAGAAAACTTCGACAATTATGACACGATCTATTTGGGTTATCCGATCTGGATGGGAACACTTCCGCCAATGGTCCAGCAATTTCTGGAAAGCCATGATTTTACCGGCAAAACCGTTATCCCTTATACCGTTCATGGCGGAAGCGGCCTAGCTAACACGGTAAGAACCATCCAAGACGAGATTCCTGAGGCGACTGTGGTGACGGATGCTTTATCGGTTTCCCGAAACAACATCGAAAGCAGCCAGCAAGAAATTTTGGATTGGCTGGCAGAAATAAATGAATGACTGATCAGCCTTGGTCGTTCCGATCCTGAAAGGATCACCGAAGATGAAGCAATAATGGGCTGGCTGTTTGACCAGAATCTGTAAATGAATGAGAGAAAGCAAGTCAATAGTGTTCATTTGCATATTTGAGAACGACAGTAAGACGAGGTGAGGTTTAAATGAACAGCAAGCAAGTAGCAGAAATCTTTAACCTATCGATCGATACCCTCAGATATTATGAACGAGTGGGGGCAATTCCACCGGTAGAGAGGTATAAAAACGGCTATCGGAACTATCAGACTGGAGATATGAACTGGATTTTTCTTGCCAAAAATTTACGAGCGGCCGGGCTCTCAATGGAATCCCTTATCGAATTTTCCCAATTAGCCCAAATGGGTGCAGAACGAGATGTTTCATCCGAACAAAAAGCAATTCTCAGCGACCAATTTGAGAAAATTAATGAAAAAGTTGAGGAATTAATTAGAGTAAGCCGAATGCTGAAATACAAAATCGATACGTATGATGACCATCTTGCAAAGGCACTAAGCGGAGCATTAACTGGAGAAAATGCAGAAAAAATGTGGGAGATTGATTACTCTGATCTTAAAAACGAACAGCAACCCGTAATTATATAAGGAGGAACAAAATAATGCGTATCATGATTTTAGGTGCTGCCGGCGAAATCGGCAGAATGGTGACGGCAAATTTATTGGAGCAAACTGATTTTGATTTAACTTTGTATGGGCGCAATGTGACATCCCGGCTAGCTTCCAGTGCCAATTCACGTGTGAAATTAGTCGATGGAACTTTTGAGGATACGGCGACGATCCAAGCTAACTTAAGCGATGTTGATGCCGTTTATCTCAACTTTGTTGCTGAGGATCCTCTTATTAAGCCGCTACTTAAAATAATGGAGGAAGCCGGAGTCAAGCGGTTCATCCTCGCCAGTGTTCCTGATTTGTACGAAGAAGTGACTGGTAATTTTCAGAAATGGTATCGTGCCGGTATGGGCAAAATTTGGCAGTCCAAATTACGCGCAGCCGCTGACCTCGTTGAAGCCAGCGACCTGGACTATGTGATTTTGCGTATCACCTGGCTGTACAACCAAGCGGGGAATACTGCTGTTCATGTTACACGCAAAGGGGAACCATTCACTGAAGCACAAGTAACGCGACAAGCGGTATCCCAATTTGTGACGGATTTACTGACGGGCAAAGCAGATTATCATCGCGAGAGTTTGGGCGTGGGCGAACCGGGTACGGACTACGCGAAACCAAGCTTTTATTGATTTAAAGAGACCTAAGCGGAGCAGGCGAAAGAACGAAAGCAAAAAGGTAGGAACTCACCCGGGTGCGGGAAGTTCCTGCCTTTTTCTTGTTCGTATAATTTTTTCAAAACAAACTAAGGGGATGAAGATGCCGCTCAATATTTCGAGAACGGCGCTGAAATAGCTTTTGCGGTCTCGTCCGGTTCGTATCTGATCGAACCGAATAGGGGTGGATAGAGGCTATTTGGCATAATCGTATGTCTGAAAAAGGGGGAATGAGAGGTAGGCATGCAGAATGAAAGACACTACTGTCGACACTCTTTAACAGAAACGGTATATGTTGGATATGTTCGCTTTGGGTGAGGTATACTGTATAGAGGCTTTAAATAATTTCTCGAGGATGCAGAAAGTGGGTAATGCTATTGAAAAAACAAACGAAAAAAATGATTGCCCCAATAGTGATTACAGTTTTGGTCATTTCCTATTTTATGTTCTACATGTGGCTGGGATTTGCTGAGTCTGGGGACATCCCTTTGCTGATGAAAATACTGCTGATCGTTGTCCCCAGCGGATTGATTGTGCTGATGGTGTACTTGTTAATAGAAAGAGTCAATGAAATCAAGGAGGATGATGACGATGATCTTAGTCAATACTGATTACATAAGCGGAAAAGAATTGGAAATGTTGGGGCTGGTTAAGGGAAGTACGATTCAGTCCAAAAACTTAGGGCGCGATATTTCACAAGGGCTCAAAACGCTGATCGGCGGAGAGCTCAAAGCCTACAACGAAATGATGAATGAAGCCAGGGCCATAGCAACAAAGCGGATGGTTGACGAAGCGACCACACTAGGAGCGGATGCAGTGGTAAACATTCGATATGCTTCCTCTGCAATCATGCAAGGCGCAGCCGAAGTGATTGCATATGGGACCGCTGTTAAATTTAAATAAAATGATACAGGAACGCAAATGACAGCTTTCATTTGCTTTCTTTTTGTGTTCATCTACCGGTTTCCGCAGTACTTCCTGCACAAAACATACTTCGAATGAAATCCGAACGAAAAGATACACGAGCTTGTTTTTTGGTCGACTTTTAAACTGATTTATAACTGAATCTGAACTTTATTCAGAATTTTTGTATTAAAATCCGGAAAAAACCTCGACAACAATAATATCCAATGGTATCATTTTTGAAAACACTGGATATTTCAGAGAAGGCGGGAAAACATGAAAGAATTGTACGACGGCAAAACAAAAACAGTCTTATTGGATGAAGCGAATAAGGAAGTCTACTTATTGTTTAAAGATAGC
>RRZU011261849.1_pt1 | contig 11738 bp, 12 predicted proteins | sample 2165561 | NCBI WGS metagenome assembly RRZU01 (sample SAMN10456909, study PRJNA506462) | wastewater metagenome | isolation source: wastewater sludge | place: USA: Moscow, Idaho | reverse complement strand
CCGTTCACGCAGACGCCGCCGTACTTGCGCAGCTTCGTCAAGCCCGCGCGCAGGCTTGACACACGCCCGAGGCTATCCAGCTCGTCCATGATGTACCAGACACGGCGGCTAGGTTCTTCCGACAGGCTGAGGCCTTCGACAATGGCCAGTTCAAGCCAGGTGGCAACCAGGTTGCGCAGCATGGCCATTTGATTGTCCTGATAGGTCAGGTACAGCCACTTGTCATGCTGTTGCGCGCCCACTTCGCGCACCCAACGACGCACGCTGAATTTGCCTTCATCGGGCAGGTACGACCAGACGTTGAGGTAGGTTGCGGCAATGGCCCGCGTGTTACTCAACATCTTTTCATTGCCCTTGGCCGTGAGAATTGCGGCGGGCGTATCAGCGAGAACGCCTTGCAGCTCCTTCACGTCAGCAGCCATGACCAGGCGCAGCAGTTCTTTCACCGAATGCTTGCCAGCCTTCCACTGTGAACGCAGTACTTCGCCAAACAACGATTGCGCGTAGAAGTGCCATTCCTTACTGTCGCCGGAGCCGTCAGGAATCGCAGCCTTTGCCATGCGTGGGCAGTCGTAATCGGCCTCAAGCTCAGTGAAGGGCGACCATCCAGCATCACGCGAGTCAAACGGGTTGAGGATGTATTCACCCTCGCGCCCGAATCGCTGTAAGTAGCCGCCCGCCGGGTCGGCAATGATGGCCGGTTGCTGGCGAGCGCGAACTGTGCGAAGCATGGAGTTGATGGCTTGCGTCTTGCCCGCGCCGGTCTTGCCGGAAATCAGGAAGTGCTCTGCCTCGTTCTTGGCATCAAGGGGCACGCCACCCCATTCGATGTTCAAGGACAGGTCAACACCTTTGCTTGCTGCCCGCATCTGTTGCGCGGCGCTTTGGCCGTCGAGCACCTGCGCACCGCGCACAACAGCCTTGCCATTGTCGGAGCCATTGACACCTGACCAGGTTTGCAGCGGGGCCGACGCCCACGGCATCGCTGGTATCCAGCCAATGAAGGACAGTGGAGAGCCTGCGGGAATCTTCTTGATCCACTCGCTTACCGCAATGAGGGCCGCGAGGCCCAGACCGCAGAAAACCAGCGTCCAGAAGGACTCAACGGCGAAGCCGTAGTGTTGGAACTTGCGAACTACCAGGCCGAGCCAGTACAGGCCGAGGGCCATGTAGAGGTAATCGAGCCAGAGGTAGCGCGCACCATTGGCGAAGAACTCGTACACCGAGCGCGCGATCTTGTACGGAGACAAGGCCGCGTGAACGATGCCGGTCACGATGACGCCGACGATTTGCCCTATGTAGTTATTCACCATACCCCCTTTGCGGTGTAGTATTGAAATCGACCATTTTTGAAGCTCCTTTGCGGTTGTGGAAATTTGGTCACTAGGGGCTAGTTACCGCTAGCCCCTCTTCATTTCTGTTGCGAAAGCTCTGTGATTCGCTTGCGTGTCGCGGCATCCAGCTTCGGCCAGGCCGCACTGATGGCCTTTCCGCTCTCGATGAACGCGGCATCCTCAGTAGAGACACCCCCTTTCCAGTAGCTGGCTGTGAGCTGCAAAGCTGCACCGCCGAATGCGCCCGCCAGGGCTGAGCAGGCCAGCACGAGCAAGAGTTTTTGCGCCAGGCTGGCCCTGTACTGGCCAGCAGCAGCGCGCACGCTGGCCGCAGCCTGTTCGAGCTGGGCCGAGGCCTTCTCGATGACAGCGCCAACCTGTTCTGTTGCCGCCTTTGTTGCGGCCTTGCCAATCTCAGCGGCGTACCAATTGGCCAGCTCATGCGCTTTGCCTTCGAGTGCCTTTGCCGCATCGGCTTTGGCTGCGTTGACGTGTGCCGCCGTTTCGGCGCGCAGACTGTTGGTGGCTTCGACCACGGAGCCGACGACCGTCGATAGCTTGGCTTCGGCTTCGTTGGTGAACGCAGGCAGCGCCTCTTTGAGCGATTGCAGCTCGTCATGCAGCTTGCCCACGTCGCCGAGCATTTCGGCGATCAGGGCATCAAGTGTTGAGCTTCCAGCCATGACAGCCCCTTACTTGAGCAATGCTTTGAAAACGGCATCGAGTTCTTCAGATACACCGGCAGCCAGGCGCTTAATCGAGAGCATTTGTGCAAAATGTAATTTCTCGTCAGCATCCTTAGCCGTTTTAATGCGCTCCTTGTAGTCGGTTTCATCGGCGAGAATTTCTCGAATACCGGTTTTGCTACCCTTGAGCTTGCCGTAAATATCATTGACGTGAATAACGGCTTCGGGCTTGAGAGTGAAACTCTTGCTTTCGCGTTGATATTCAAATAGGCCGGAGAAAATACGTTCCGGGCTTTCCTCCAGGTCAACCATATTGAACAAGAGCCGGATTTTCTTGGCTGGCACGCCCAAGTTTGCGAGTGCTTCAACTGTTGAAATCGTGTCTCGCTGTTGTTTTGTAGCGGGGACGGTAGGCACGACAAAGAAATCAAAATCTTCGTGCGAGCCTTTGTATTGCTTCATGAGCTTTACGAAATCCTCGACGTTGGAAGCGCCAATGTCGATAACTGCGTCATCAAGCGTTTGCAAATACTCTTGCAGTTCGCCGAATTGCTTGCCGCGAATGGCTGTTTCGTCGGTTCCATCCGAGTTGATCGACTCAACTGGAATAACCTCAGCGTTATTCAGGCGTGGGGCGAGAAGATGGCGGGCGACAGTGGACTTACCGACATTGCCCGAGAAGTTGATAACGGCGACTTTCATTTACTGATTCTCCTTTTTGCGACGAAATAGAGTGTTGGTTTCTGGTTTGATAAAGCGGTTGGCGACTGCCTCCCGTCTTTGCTTTGCATCCAGTCCAGCCAACGCCGAATCGTCTGGCGCGTCTGGTTTGGATTCACTTTCACCCGCCAGAGGCGGGCGCGGTTGCTGGGCTTCGTTGGTCGTGGTCAAGGGCGGCAGGTTGGCCGGGCGATGGGGCGCGGCCCCTGTTTTGGCCTGTTGCTTCCTGATCCGGTACAGGGCGCTCTCGAAGCTCTTGAGGGTCATCGTGAACCCTTGACCGTGAAGGGCGTCGAGGATTGCGGCCCGACTCACTCCGGCATTCAGAGCGGTTTCGACTTCTGGAAACACGTCCCGCAGGCGGGCTGTTTCTGAGCGGCTTTTGTCTCCGGTGGCCAACGAGCGCAGCACATCGGCCACGCTGTCTTTTTGCATGTTCTCTCCTTCTGCCCCAAAGAGCGCTGTTGAAAGCGTCATTGTGCAGTGATTTGGCAGTGTAAGCAAGGCTGTTTGCATGATTGGCGCAATGTTAGTGCAGTGCATGTGCAGTGTCAAGCAGTGCATATGAAGTTTTATTGCAGTTTTTAAGCAGCTTGACTATGCCGCAGTCAAATGCTAGCCTAGCACATAGGCACGATGGATATGTTTACAAAAACGCTCCGCGTTTCCGTAAAATATCCCGTGCCAAAGGGTTCCACCCTTTGAAACCCAACCCCGCCAGCCGCCCAGCCGGGCGACTGGCCAACCCCAGGCGCGGGCGCTTCGGCCCCCGCCTTTACCGCCCCAGTCGGGGCGCGCGGACAGGAGGCCGCGACCGATGGCGCGACCGAAAAAAGAGGCCGACAAGCTCACCCGCCCGGTGAGCTTCCGGCTTACGGAGGCCGACTACGCGGCCTATCTGGCGAAGGTGGGGGCATCAGGCATGAAGCCGTCCGAGTTCTTCCGCGATGCCGTATTGACGAACCGCACGCGGGTTGTTGCCCGCGAGAAAGCCAGCCAGGACAAAGCCCGGCTGCTGTACCTCTACAACAAGACCAGCAACAACGTTAACCAGCTCGCGCACCGGGCCAATTCTGATTATTTGACCGGGACAATCAGCGAGGCGACATATGCCCGGATATTGGGAGAATTGCACACGCTTACCCATCTTCTGAAAGCGACCATCAACCATGTTGATTAGGGTGAATGGCGCTTCGTCAGGCATTAAAGAGTATTTAGAGAATGGCCGGAAGGACGGGCGCGATTTTTCGCGCGATGAGCTGGACGAGCGCATGATTCTGAGCGGCGATCTTGAATTGACCGACGCCATTATTAACAGCATGGACAATGAGGGCGACCGCTATTTGCATGTCACATTGTCTTTCAAAGAGGATGAAATCAGCCCGGAGACTCTGAGGGCGATTGTCGGTGAATTTAAAGAATTCGCAATGACGGCATACGACCAAGACGAATATAACTTCTATGCCGAGGCGCATCTACCAAAAATTAAAAGCTACGTTCATCAGCAAAGTGGTGAGCTGATCGAGCGCAAGCCGCATATTCATGTCGTAATCCCTGAGAAAAATTTACTCAGTGGACAGCATATGAATCCATTCGGGAAATCTGAGCATCAAACTAAATTCATTGATGCATTTCAAGAGCACATAAACGCTAAGTACGGGCTTGCCAGTCCGAAAGATCATAGGCGCATTGAATACACGAGTGAATCAGCAATTATCAGCCGATACAAGGGTGATTTATTCGAGGGGACGCACCGAGAACTTAAAGACCAAATCTTGGGGCAAATGCTTGAACGTGGCATAGACCGATTCGAGGACTTCCAGAAGCTGGCCACCGAGCACGGCCAGGCGCGCACCAGGAACCAGGGCACCGAGCGCGAGTACGTCAACGTCAAGCAGCCGGGCGCATCGCGCGGGGTGAACCTCAAGGAGTACGTTTTTTCCCGGCAGTTCGTCGAGTTGCCGACCGCCGAGAAGCGCGCGGCTCTTGCTGCCGAGATCAAGCGCCAGTACGACGCACCCGGAGAGCCAAGAACAACCGACCGCCAGAGCGCCGCGCGCCTGGCCGAGTGGCGAGAGCTTCGCGCCAAGGAACTGAAGTACGTCAACAGCGGCAATCGAGGCTTCTATCAGCAGTACCGAGCCGCCGACCGCGATACACGCCGCGCCATTCTGGCCGACCGTGAAACCCGCTTCTACGCCAAACACAGAAAGGAAGCCGATGAGCGAACCAACAACCCCACCCGACTTGCTGCCGATCTTGCTGCAAATCTCCGAGCAGCAGGCCGCAATATCGAGTCAGCTAGCCGAGTTGATCGAGACCCTGAACAAGCCCGCCGAAAACTCGCTGATCGACGAGCTGCGCGAGCTGTTGGAACCCTTGTTCAGCGACATATCGGAGATCAAAGGACGCCTGCCGCCGAAGGCGGACGACAAGGCACCGAGCGCCACGCAGCAGGGCGACGCACCGACAGCGTAGTAGGCCAGCTCGCCGCCGAACTGAGCGAGCGCCGTAGCCAGGGCAGAGCAGGGCAGAGCGGCGAGTTTTCCGAGATCAAGCAGCAGCTAGACGCGCGTCGGTTGCTGGCACACGTCAGCAAGACGCATGGCGTCATGCCCGAAAAGTACGACGTGACAAAGGGCAAAGACGGGGCCGACCGCATCCGATGCGGCACGCGCAATCTGAACGTTAGCGACTTCCTCACCAAGGAGATGAACCTACCTTGGAAAGAGGCCGCACCCATCATGCGCGAGGTGTACGCAGCGCAGCGAGGACAGGAGCCGACCCGCGCACGAACCCAGCCAAGAGCCGAGCTGTGGAGCGAGTACCGCGCCACTTGGCCAGCGAAAGAGGCCGCGCGCCGTGAACAGGCATGGAAGAACCAGCGCACAAACGAGGCCGAACGCCGGGCCGCGATCAAGGCCGAGTACGACAAGAAGCGCCGAGAGATCGAGGGCGACCGCACGAAGAAGGGCAAGGACAAGAAGGCCGAAAAGTCCGTAGCTCGCATGGCCAAAGTACAGGCCGAGCAGGTTTTGCGTGCAGAGATCAAACGTGAACGCGACGAACTGCGAACAGGGTTGAAGCGGCCATACGCCGAGCAGTACCGCGACTTCCTCACAGAGAAGGCGCAGGAGGGTAACGAGGCCGCACTAGCCGAGTTGCGACGACAGCGGCGCGAGCCTGAGCGACAGGACGAAAGCAAGCCGCGCATTCGCAGCAAGGAGGCGCAGCCCATCGAGGCCGCGCCTATCGTGCGTGAGGCCTTGCGCTACACAGTGGCCCGCAATGGCGATGTGACCTATCACGACCGCCAGGGCCGCGCGCTCATTCAAGACACGAGCCAGGAAGTGCGCATGTTGCAGACGGACGCCAAGACCATCGAGACAGGCTTGCGACTGGCAGTGCAGAAATACGGCCAATCGCTTGACCTCAAGGGCGATGAGGCATTCAAGCGGCGCGCCGTAGAAGTGGCTGTAGCGGCTGGGATGCGCGTTGAATTCACAGACCAGGCCTTAAACCAATACAAGGCCGAGCTGATGGAGCGGCAACGCTTGGGCCGGGAGTTCATGGAGAAGCAGCGCGAAGCAGAGAAGGCCCCGACGAAGGGCCAGCCAGCACAGGCCAAAACCGCAGAGCAAGAGAGGGCCGCAGAGCAGGCCCAACCCAAACACAACGCCACGCAGGCCAAAGACAGCGGGCGTTACTCTGGTGTCGTAATCGACCAGGACGAGAAGCACGTTTATCAACGTGTCGGGCACAAGGTCATCCAACACCAGAAAGACCGGCTTGATGAGGTGCCGGACGTTGGCGAGGACAAGCGCATTACCTACGCCAGGGGCCGGGGCATCGTTGAGAACAGGGGCCGCGAGATCGACCGATAGCGCGGCACCACTCCACAACCGCAAAGAAGGAGCTTTATCAATGGACATGACACAGATCGAAAGTACCCGCAGCAACGTCGAGAAGCTGCAATACGAGCTTGGGCAGACGCAAGACCCCGGCCAGCGTTCAGAGCTGGAAGGCCGATTGATGGACGCTCAAAGCCAGCTTGTGGCTTTGAGCGAGCAGCAGTACGCCAGCACGGCCAGCGAGCACAGCAGCAGCGAAACGGCCAAAGAAGGTGAATGGGTCAAGACGAGGAGCGAGGCCACGGTGAGCCGGGACAGCAGCCCCGGACGCATCCCCAGCGTGTTCGATGCAATGGGTCTCAATGACAAGGTTTCGGTGCGCGAAACCTATGTGCAGATGGATGCCACGCAGCGCGATCTTTACCAGCGCGGCATCGCCTACCAGGAGTTCGGCCCCAACGGTGGACGCCAAGAAGCCAGGCAGACCGAACAGCCACGCGAGCGCGGCGAAGCCTCCACCCCTGCAATGGATAGCAGTTTGCAAATCAGTGCAGGCCAGGCACCGGAGCGCATGAGCGCCACCGAGGCCGCAGCACCGGGCGCGAAGACCATGCCGCTTGAAGTTGCCGCAGACCCTGAAAAGCTAGCGGCGCACCAGGCCGAACAGCAGGCGACGAAGGATGCCGGGAAGTCCGAGTCGGAGCAGGCCAGGCAAGCCCAGGACTCAGGCATGGAAGCCCGCCACATGGAGCAAGGGGAAGAACTCAGCGGCGAGATCGTCGAGGCCGTCGAGGTGGACGGCAAGGATTACTACGCCGTCGTTGTTGAGAACGAAAAGACGGGCGAGCCTGAGCGCGTTTTGGTGCCAGCGGGTGACACCGAGCACGAGCCGGGCGACGAGATCACCGCGCGGCACACCCCGCAGGGCGTCGAGATCGAGGAGGCATACGGTTATGGCCGATGAACTGGTGAAGCGCCCGCCGTCCAGCGATGCGGATTCAGGAGGGGAGATTCCAGGGCGATGCGGTACGCCGCTTATCCAATCTGGAGAGATTCAGCTATGGGGTGGCCATCCCAGCGAGGCCGCCATGCGGGCGGCAGAGCTGGCAGAACGCCAGGCACAGGCCAGAGCAACGCCACAGGCCGAAGGCCAGGCCAAGCCGCCGCCATGCCCCAGCTTGCTAGGTGCTGCCTTCCTTGGTGGCGTGGTGGCCCTTGCGCTGGATGACAAGCCGCCCATGCCAAAGGACTTTGCAGAGGTGCGCATCGGGTATCCCGATGACGACCCCGACGACGACCCGAACACAGGGAATTGTGACCATGACGACCACGAGGACGGCTACGGTCTATGAGCCGCTTTCGCGGGCCAGGAAACTTGAACAACTGAAAGGAAAAGATCATGGATGCAAGAGAGACGATGTACCAGGTACTCACAGGCGCAAATGCAGTGCTCAACTGGATTGGCGACAACTTCACTGACGCCGAGTTGCTGCGGTTCGTGCTGGCCCTTGTGGGCCTGCGCGTGCTTTCACTGCTGGCCGGTGGCTGAGTCGTCTATCGCACCACCAGGCCAAACGGAACCGATACAACAACACCAGGACGCAACCGGCTATCGCGGATGGATGGCCGAGCGTGCGGGGCGTTGCTTGGTCAACTGGTGACAGTGACGCGCTGGCCAGGTGCGCGCCCTGTCACCAAAAGGAACCGATACAACAAGGCGGCAGCGCACCGGCTATCGCGGATGCTGGCCACACCCGACGCCGGCGGGCAGTGGTGGTGTGATAGACGACTTACCGGCTATCGCGGATGCACCAGGCCGGGCGGCTGGGCTGGGTATGGCGCATAACTTGGAACTCATGCAACAACCCATCAGCACCGGCTATCGCGGATGCTGGCCAAGAGGAAAGGAACTCATACAACAACAGGCCGGGAGGCCAGAAGACCAAGTGACCGGCCAGCGCCGAAAGGTGGCGCGATAGACGACCCCGGCGAGCATCCGCGATCGCCGGTTTTCGCGCCCGCGAAAACGCCTCTCCGATACGCACAACGGGCGTTATGTTCAGTAGTTGAGCACCTTTAATGACTGTCGTTTGCCAATTTATAAGTAATCGGCTACAATCACAGTCATTATTCCTGCGACAAAAGGTGCAGTCATGGCAATCACAGCAGACACTATCGACCATACGACCCTTGCCCGCCTCGTGGAGGCTGGAGCCGTGCGCGGCGCCGATGTCATCGGCCACGGCAGCGGCTGGGGTGTCGTCGTCAAGTACGGCATGACCGAACGCGCACTCGCCGCCAGGCGGGGGGCCGTGCGGACGTTCCGCAAGTTTGAAACCCTTGTCTCCTACCTCAAGGAGATTGGGATTTCCCAATACAACGTCAACGCCGCAGATTTCGACCCCCAGGCGATCAAGACAAGCCGCGTGAGGCCCGATGCCTCTGAACGGATGCGCAGCGCCTTCGAGGCGAAGGCGCACACCGATTGGGTGCGCGAGAAGGTGGCCGAATCGCTGGCCGACCCACGGCCCAACATCCCGCACCGTCAAGTTATGGACGAGGTGCAAGCCCTGATCGACTCGAAGCGGAAACAGCATGCAAGCAAAGCCGCGTCTTGAGTGGCGTCCGCAGGCCAGCGCCGATCTGCTGGAAATCGTGGCCTACATCGCGGACGACAACCCCGACGCTGCCCAGGAGCTGAAAGACGAGATCGAGGCCAAGGCCGACAAGCTGCCCGATCACCCCAGGCTCTACAAACCATCAGTTCGCGTCAAGGGCTTGCGCGAGCTGATTGTGCGAACCAATTACATCGTGTTCTACCGTGAGTCGCCGGAGCTGGTGGAGGTTGTGAACGTGATCCACGCCCGCAGGCAGTGGCCACCGAAAAGGAGCAAGGCATGAGCATTGACGTTGACCGCTTCACCGAGCTGGCCAAGCAGGCGGTTCAAGAGGCCATTGCGGGCCATCACGCCGCAGGGCGGGCAACGTGTCACGGCGACGGCCAAGGGCTTTATTTGCTCTTTCCTGACCAGAGCACCAGGTACTTCCCCGCCGACAAGTTCCCGAGTGGTGAGCCTCAGCGCATCCCCTACTTCCTCAAGTGGTGCGACTTCATGCGGGGCCTTTTTGGCATCCTGAGCGGTGACGAATGGGCGCGCGTGGCGCTGCGCTTTGGCTACCGCGACAACTACGGCCCCTTCTATGTCGAGATCGAGCGAGAAGGCATCAGCGCCGAGAGCTGGCTAGCTGCATGTGAGCTGGCCAAGCGCATCGAGGGCGAGCACTCCACCGAACAGGAGTACCTTGCATGACGCGCATGAAGTCTCTTACCGACCACCTGGCCGCGATACACGCGCGCATCAAGGAGAACGCGGAAAAGAAGCTGGCCGCACAGCCCGAGCTTGATCTAGGCATGGACGACCAGGCCGCGCCGGAACAGGCACAGCCTATCCCGGCCAGCGACGTAGACGCACCCACGGCCAAGCCGCCGAAGGTGCGGCGCGAACGCTCCAAGCTGCTGCCGTCCCATCACACAGACCGCGATTTTTTCTTGTGCGACCTGTTCGACTACGCCATGAAGGATGACGGCGTGAGCATGGAAGCGCCGATTTTCACGCTGGCCACCAAGCCCGATTTGTCGGTGTGGCACTGGGAGAGCAAGGACGGTTCGCGCTCCGTGACCGTTACCCCAAGCGTGAAAGGCAGAGCAACGCAGTTTGATAAGGACGTGCTTATCTACGTGGTTTCGCAGATGACCGAGGCTTTGAACCGAGGCCGCGCGGACGCTCAAAACCGCACCGTGCGCTTTACCGTCTATGACTACCTGGTGACCACAAACAAGGCCATCAACGGGCGCAGCTACGAGCGTCTAAGCGATACCTTCGAGCGTCTACGCGGCACGACCTTGAAAACCAACATCAAGACCGGAGGCCAGAAGACGCGGGAGATTTTCGGCATCATCGAGCGGGCCAAAATCGTGGAGAAGTCGCCCGACGATGAACGCATGGTTGCCGTTGAAGTCACTTTGTCGGAGTGGCTTTTTAATGCCATCCAAGCCCATGAGGTTCTGACGATTCACAGCGACTATTTCAGGCTTCGTAAGCCCTTGGAGCGCCGCTTGTACGAGCTGGCTCGCAAGCATTGCGGCCATCAAACCATGTGGAGCATTGGCCTTGAGCTTTTGCAGGAAAAGGCCGGGAGCAAGTGCAGCTTGCGCGAGTTCCGGCGCATGGTGCGCGAGGTGGTCGAGGCCGACACGTTGCCCGATTACCGGATGATTTTGGACGACGCCGACAAGGTGGTTTTCTACGTCAAGAATCCCCGGCGCTTGTCCGCTGGCATCGCCAAGGCAGTGACCGCCTAAGACCTGGGGCATTTTTCGCGGACGCGAAAAACCGGGATGCCCATTCCAGGCGCGGCTATTCGCCTTGGTCGCTGCGCGACTGGCCTAGCGGCCACCTTCCAGGCCACCACTTGCCGCGCTCATGGGGGATGCTTGACAGCAACCCCCGCCGCTAAGGCTTCCCCCGAAGACTGGCCCGGCTTGCGCCCGGCCATCCCCTCCCGCACCGTGACCCCTTGGCCTATTGTGCTTTCACCCACGCAGCCCCCCGCGCGGCTTGTTGTGCTATCGCCCACGCCTGTGGATGGGCTTGTGCTATCACCCACGTTTTGCTGTGGATGGGCTTGTGCTATCACCCACAGGCCTATTGTGCTTTCACCCACACGACGCAAAAAAATAAGATTAAAAATCAATTGCTTAGGCCACTTTTCCCGGCGCGTAACGCGCGCGCGCGATTTTTTAACTTTTAAATTCTTTAACGTCTTTGCGGCCTAAAGGCCGGGGCACCCCTGCGGGGTTCCCCCACCCTTCGGGCGGCTCCCCCTCCCCCTATCGAGGCCCCCGCAAGCGGGGGCGGAATAGTGCCCCCGGTCGCGGCACCACCGCCCATGCTCCGAACACCGGCAGCGGTACACCACCAAAGCAGAAAACCGGCTTTCAAGAAAGGCCCAGTGGGAGCGAAGCTGAGATTTCACGACATATAAGCATTCGTTGATGTGCTGGAAGCAGCTTGCCATATTTTCATGCTCATTTTCACACCATTGATGCCTGATAGAGAAGCAAACAAGCAAAGTTCAGAGGTGGT
>RRZU012648891.1_pt1 | contig 11741 bp, 12 predicted proteins | sample 2165561 | NCBI WGS metagenome assembly RRZU01 (sample SAMN10456909, study PRJNA506462) | wastewater metagenome | isolation source: wastewater sludge | place: USA: Moscow, Idaho | reverse complement strand
GGGACTTATGCCAGTGCCGCGAGGTCGCCTCGGCAGCCTCGGCGGCATGTTCGCTGGCCTTGTCGATGGGCACTTCGGCAAAGCCGATCTGCCCCTTGCCCGAGCCGATCAGCTCCTTGATCGGCACCGTTTTGTGATCCAGATACAGGTCGGCAAGCTCATCCATGCCATGGTTATGCGCGCCCGCATTCAGCGCATAGGACAGCAGCATGGTGTCATCGACCGGCGCCATGCGGATGCCGTGGCGGGCAAGGATCTTCCAGTCATACTTGATGTTCTGGCCGATCTTCAGCACCGCCGGATCCTCAAGCACCGGCTTCAGCAGCACCAGCGCCCGGTCCAGCGAAAGCTGCCCCGCCGACAGCGCGCCCGAGCCGAACAGATCCGCCGCCCCGTCGACATGCCCCAGCGGCAGATAGGCTGCCCGCCCCGGCCCCGTGCAGATCGAGACGCCGACCAGCCCGGCCTGCATCTCGTCAAGGCTGGTGGTCTCGGTATCGATGGCGACGATGCCCTTGCCGGCAATCTCGGCCAGCCATTCGGCCAGCACCGCCTCGTCACGGATGGTGACATAGCGGCTGCGGTCGATGGCGGGCAGCGCGGCCTGCGCGGCAGCCGCCACCGGCGCCGCGGCCGAAACCTCGGGGCTGGGCGGCGCCTCGGCGCCAAAGCGCTCGGCCACGCGGTTCGTCAGGGTGCGGAACTCCATCCGGCTCAGGAACTCCAGCAGCACCGCCGGATCGGGGTCCTGCAAGGCAAGCGCGGGTTCGGTGACATCCAGGGGCGTATTGCAGTCAAGCTGCACCAGCCGCCGGGAAATGCGGATCTGCTCGGCATTGTCGATCAGGGTCTGTCGGCGCTTGGGCTGCTTTATCTCACCGGCGCGCTCAAGCAGTGCCTCAAGATCTCCATATTCCTCAATCAGTTGTGCGGCAGTCTTGATGCCGATTCCAGGGGCGCCCGGCACGTTGTCGGTCGCATCCCCGGCCAGCGCCTGCACATCGACCACCCGCTCGGGCCCGACACCGAACTTCTCGCGCACCTCGTCGGGGCCGATGGCCTTGCCCTTGATCGGGTCCATCATCCCGACGCCGCCGCCGACCAGTTGCATCAGGTCCTTGTCCGAGCTGACGATCGTCACCCGCCCGCCGGCATCGCGAACCTGACAGGACAGGGTGGCGATGATGTCATCGGCCTCATAGCCCTCGGTCTCGATGCAGGCGATGTTGAAGGCCCGCGTCGCCTCGCGCGTCAGCGGAAATTGCGGCCGCAGATCCTCGGGCAGTTCCGGCCGGTTGGCCTTGTAAAGCGGATAGATCTCGTTGCGGAACGTCTTCGAGGAATGGTCGAAGATCACCGCCACATGCGTCGGCGCGTCGGCCCCCCTGGCCTCCTGCACATATTTCCACAGCATGTTGCAGAAGCCCGCAACCGCCCCGATCGGCAACCCGTCCGAGCGTCGCGTCAGCGGCGGCAGCGCGTGATAGGCGCGAAAGATGAAGGCCGAGCCGTCGATCAGATGCAGGTGGTGCCCTTTGCCGAACCCGTCAGTCATGCCCGCCCATCCTTGTCCCGATCATCGCGAAGCCCCCTTCTGCCACATACGGCCACAGGGGCCAAGCCCGCGCCCCAAGGCACTGCCCCTGCATATCTTCCATGTCGAAATATCCCCGCCGGAGGCACGGGGCCGTCCAGCCGGGCAAGACGGGGGCCGCCTGCCGGAAACGGCGACGGATCAGTGGTCGTCGTGGGCGTGGGCGCGGTCGATCTCGAAACGCTTGTCGCAATAGCCGCATTCGACCCAGCCGGTGTCGTGCCCGATGGTCAGCCAGACGCGCGGATGACCCAGCGCCAGCGCCTCATCGCCATCGCAGGAAATTTTCCACGACGTGACGATCTCAATCTCGGGGGCCGGACGGGACATGGCGGTTCCTTGAGTTCAGGTGACAAAGGCGGTTAAACCTCGGGCATCATAATAACAGCAGCCCGCCGATGCCAGCCCCCCAAGCCATCCCGAACCCCGATCCGACGACCGCGCCGAATACGGCCCCGAACGCCATCGAGATCAGGGGCCTGACCAAGACCTATGCCGCCTCGGGCACCAACCCGCCGCGGCAGGCGCTGAAGGGGCTGGACCTGTCGATTCCGGCCGGCTCGATCTTTGGCCTGCTGGGCCCGAACGGGGCGGGCAAGTCCACCACCATCAACATCCTGGCGGGCCTCGTGCGCAAGACGGCCGGGCAGGTCACGATCTGGGGCTTCGATCAGGACGTGAATCCGCGCCAGTCGCGGGCCGCCATCGGCGTCATGCCGCAGGAACTGAACATCGACCCCTTCCTGACCCCGCGCGCCAGTCTGGAGGTGCAGGCCGGGCTTTACGGCGTGCCGAAATCCGAACGCTGGACGGATGAGCTGCTGGAACTGGTCGGCCTGACCGAGCAGGCCGAAAGCTATTCGCGCCATCTCTCGGGCGGGATGAAGCGCCGGCTGCTGCTGGCCAAGGCGCTGGTCCACCGCCCGCAGATCCTCGTCCTCGACGAGCCGACAGCAGGCGTCGACATCCACTTGCGCGACATGCTGTGGCGCAATGTCCGGCGGCTGAACGAACAGGGCATGACCATCATCCTGACCACGCATTACCTCGAAGAGGCCGAGGAAATGTGCGACCGTATCGCCATCATCGACCGGGGCGAGCTGATCCTGTGCGAGGACACGCGCACCCTGCTGGGCCGCGCCGATTCGAAAACGCTGGTCATCGACACCGCCGGGGCGGGCGGCCTGCCCAAGCTTCCCGGCGGCATCCGGGCCGAGCGGCGCCCCGACGGGCAGCTTGCGATCAGCTATGCACCCTCGCATATGCCGGCGGATGCGCTGATCGATGCCTTGCGCGCCGCCGGCATGCCGATCCGGGATATCGCGGTCGAGGCCCCGGACCTTGAAGACGTCTTCCTGCGCCTGACGGCACGCTAGGCCTTGCGGCGCACCAGACCGATGAAGGGGCCGTCAGGCCGGCTGGACCATGCGGCCCATCGGCCGGCCGCCAAGGATGTGCAGATGGAAATGCGGCACCTCCTGCACGCCGTCCGGCCCGGCATTGGTGATGGCGCGGAAGCCCTGCCCCTCGTCCAGCGCAAGGTCCAGATCACGGGTCAGGCGGGCGATGGCGCGGTTGAAATCGACGATCTCGGCATCCGAGGCATTGGTCGCGAAGTCGTCATAGCTGACATAGGCGCCCTTCGGGATCACCAGCACATGCACCGGGGCCTGCGGACGGATATCGCGAAAGGCCAGCGTATGCAGGGTTTCCAGCACGGTATCGTTCGGGATTTCGCCCCGCAGGATGCGGGCAAAGATGTTCTGGGGATCGTAGACGGGCATCAGGGGCCTCCTCAGTCGCTGAACAGATAGTCGGTCCGGGCCACGGCCAGCGCCTGCTCGGGCGGGACGTCAAGGAAACGCACAAGCTGGGCGGCGTTCTCCTCGGGGCTGCGCCAGGGCGCGATGGTGTGGAAACCGTCGGGATAAAGGTCGCGCAGGCGCTCGGTCTCGTGCTCCAGATCGGCGCGCACGGTCTGGACAAGGCGATCGACCACGTCGGTTGCGGTCTGCGCACCGGCCAGCCCGACCCGGCCAAGATGGCCGCGCACATAGTCGTCGTCGAACTCCGCTTCGATCAGCAACAGCCGGGTGTCGGCCTTGTCGCCCATCAGATCCTCGATCAGATACAGCGCCGCCGGATCAAGGCAGATCACCAGCCGGTTCGATTCGAACTGCTCGACCAGCAGCCGCAGCAGCGCCCGCCGATGCCGGTCGCGCTTCTTCAGCGTCGTTTCCACGCCGCCCAGATCGGGCAGATGCGCGTCAAGCTCATTGAACAGGTAATCCGCCGCCGGAACCTGCGTCAGGCGCCGGATCGCCGCCGTCAGCCGCTTGGCGACATGCCATTTCTTGGCCACCACCAGCAGCAGCTTGGTGTCCCGCCCCAGGCTACCCTCGGTTTCCCAGAATCGCTGGGCGAAGCGGCGCCCGATGCGGCCTCGCCCGGTCAGGAAACGGAAAAGCCCCGTCGCCTCGTTCGAGATCGGGAAATGCACGCCGGTCGCCGCCCAAAGCGCGCCCAGCCGCTCGCGCAGGCGCAGGGCCTCGGGGCTGATCTTGCGGGCGAACAGGTGGTCCTGACCCAGCAAGAGATCGTAATGGTCGTTATAGAAGACCGCGGGCATGCCGTAATCGGTGAAGACCAGATAGGTCAGCGTGCGGCTGCGGATTTCCCTGTTCGGCACGACATGCGGCACGATGGTCTGGAAGAAGGTCTCGTCCGGGATCCAGGTCGAGGCAAAGAACCTCATCACGTCGCGGCGCTTGTCGCAAAAGGCCAGCACCTTCTCGACCGTCTGGCGGCGCAGGCACCACCATTGCGACCCGATCCGCACCTGGATGTCGCGGGGCACGCCGCGCGTCAGGCCCAGGCGCTTCTGAAGGTTGTAGGACGCATAGAACAGCCGCTTCTGCGTGCGTTCGTTGAACCAGTGGCGATAGATCAGCCGCTCTTCCTTGAAGCCGGTCTTGATCCAGTCCGAATCGAAGAAATCGAAGTTCTCGATATAGTCGCTGTCCTGCGCATCCAGGAACGCGTGGGCGTATTCCGCCGACTTGATCGGCATGCAGTCGCCCGACAGCATGTAGAAATGCGAGGCACGCGGGAATGAGGCCACCGCCACGCGCACGGCGTCCAGCGTCGCTGCGACCAGCGACCATTCGCCCCAGCCGCATTTCAGCCGCCGCCCGGCAAAGGCGACCGAGGTGTTGGCCACCAGCGCCTGGCGAATCTGGTCATAGTCGCTTTGGCTCGCGCGTCCGTCGAAGTGAATCGTCACATAATCGCCGGCCGCGGTCAGGCGCTCGGCCTGCGCGATGATCCCGGCGGGATCCTTGTGACACAGAAGAATAAAGGCGATACGGGCCATATGACTGCTTTCCTGCCTGACGGACGCGGGAATCCTATTCGGGCAGGTTGAATATCCGCTGATGATTTGCTTTTTGTCCTTAACGATTTTCGCTGGCCGGGCAAGCTGCCCGTATCGGCGTGGCAGAGGAATTAAGGACGATGGGCTTTCCCGGAACCTGGATGACCGAAAGCGGAAGCATGGTCTATCGCGTCGTGCCCAAATGCGCATGTTCGTCGATCGGACAGATCATGTTCTATTCGGACCATGGCCGCTACTTCGACGGCGACATTCACGATTCGACGGGTGGCCTGCACAAGTGGAACCAGCCCGAAAGCCAGCAGCCGATCGAGGACAGCGTCAAGGGCCGCAAGTCCCTGACATTCACCTGCGTGCGCAACCCCTATACGCGGATTCTGTCGTCCTTCTTCGACAAGATCGCCGGCATCCAGCGCAACGGCAAACGCTATCGCGGCAATATGGTGCCGCAGCTCATCCAGCGCTACGGTGTCGATGTCGGCAGCCCCGATAACGACTTCGACTTCGACCAGATCGCCAGCTTTCGCCGGTTCCTTCTGTTCGCGCGCGACACCATCCGCTGGCGCCGCCCGATGGAGCCGGACATCCACTGGTCGGCCATGTCGGGCCATATCGCCACCTTCATCGTCAATGGCGGCCATTACGACCAGATCTTCTTCACCGAGAAGTTCAACGAGGGCATGCAGAAGGTGCTGGACGCCGCCCCCACCCCGGTCAAGCTGGACGTGAACGACGCCCCCCGCTTCAACGAATCCGAAGGTCACGGTCCCAAGCGCGCGCATCCGGTCAGCGCCTATTTCGACGACCTGTCGCAGCATCTGGTCTGGGAAATCTACAAAAAGGACTTCCAGCTTTTCAAATACGACTTCGACGACCCCGACAACAAATACCCCAAATCCGAGGTCGACATCGACGAGGTTCACGCCAAGCTGGGCCGCTGACCGGCGCCGGACGCGCCGGATGCGATTCCCCCCTTGCCGACCCGATGCCGGCCGCGACGCCCTGCCCGCCGCTGCCGGCTTTTCCCCGCCCCCCAAGTTTCCCCTTGCAAATCGGCAATTCCCGGCTATTTTCGCGCGTTCAATTGACTGGCGGGGGAATCCCGGACCGCGGCCCCCGCTCAGCGATGACATTCGCGACTTGCGGCCAACGCTCTAGTGGCCTATGCCCGCCGCAGACAAGAAACACCCAATCCGGGGCCGCCCCTTCGGCTTGCCCCCCGAACCACTTGAGGTTGAGACATGGCCGTCCCTCAGAACCGAGTTACCCGGTCCCGCCGCAACATGCGCCGCGCGCATGATGCCCTGGTTGCCGGCAACCCGAATGAGTGCTCCAACTGCGGCGAGCTGAAGCGCCCGCACCACGTCTGCCCGTCCTGCGGCCACTATCACGACCGTGAAGTCGTGGCCCAGGCCAACGAGGTCGATCTGGACGACGACGCAGCGTAAGCCGCCCGTACATATCTGCGAATATGGCATCTTCCGTCACGACCTCTGCCGCGGGGCGCCCCGACAGCGCCCGCATCATGGCAATTTCCGTTGACGCAATGGGCGGCGATCGCGGCCCGGCTGCGGTTGTGGCCGGTATCGACGAAAGCGCCCAGAAGAACCCCGATATCCGCTTCATCGTGCACGGCCCCCGGGCCGAGCTTGAGGCGCTGATCGCGCGGCGTCCCGGTCTGGCCGGGCGTTGCGATATTCGTGATGCGGCCGGTGTCGTCACCATGGACGACAAGCCCAGTCAGGTGCTGCGCAAGGGCGAAGGGACCTCGATGTGGTCCACGCTCGAATCGGTGCGCAGCGGCGAGGCGGTGGCGGCCGTATCCTGTGGCAATACCGGCGCGCTGATGGCGCTGTCGATGCTGCGGCTGCGCAAGCTGCCCGGCGTGAACCGGCCGGCAATCGCCTGCCTCTGGCCCTCGCGCAATCCGCAGGGCTTCAATGTCATGCTCGATTGCGGCGCCGATATCCGCGCCGACGCGCAGGACCTGATCACCTATGCGCTGATGGGCGCCTCATATGCCCGCAACGGGCTGGGGCTGGCGCGTCCGCGCGTCGGGCTGCTGAATGTCGGGACCGAGGACCACAAGGGCCGGCCCGAGATGAAGCAGGCCCATGAGCTGATGCCCGATGTCGCCGAGACCGCCAATTTCGACTATGTCGGCTTTGTCGAGGGCGGCGACCTGCCCAGTTCGCGCGTCGATGTCATCGTCACCGACGGTTTTACCGGCAATGTCGCGCTGAAGACCGGCGAAGGCACCGCCAAGCTGGTCAGCGAGTTCATGCGCGAGGCCTTCTCGAACTCGATCCTGTCGAAATTCGCGGCGCTGCTGGCGATGACCTCGCTGAAGCGGCTGCAAAAGCGCATGGATCCGCGGCGCCAGAACGGCGGCATCTTCCTGGGACTGAACGGCACGGTGGTGAAATCGCACGGCTCGGCCGATGCGACCGGCATCTCGGCCGCGATCAAGCTGGCCGCCCAGCTTGGCAAATCGGGCTTTCAGGACCGGCTGGCGGCACGGGTCGCGCAGTCTGCGGCGCTTAGCGCGGCCAGCACGACCAACAACTTAGCCAGCGATAGCGAGGGGACGTCCTGATGCGGCGTGCGATCGTCCGGGGAACCGGCCATTATCTGCCCGAGCGAGTGATCGAGAACAGCTGGTTCGAGGACAAGCTGGACACCAGCGACGAATGGATCCGGGCCCGCACCGGCATCGAGCGCCGCCACTTCGCCGCCGAGGACCAGCGCACCAGCGACCTTGGCATCCTTGCCGGCCGCGCCGCGCTGGAAAATGCCGGCATGACCGCCGATCAGATCGATGCGGTGATCGTGGCGACCTCGACGCCCGACCTGACCTTCCCTTCGGTCGCGACGATGGTGCAGGCGGGGCTGGGGATGCAGGGCGGCTTTGCCTATGACATCCAGGCGGTCTGCGCCGGCTTCGTCTATGCGCTGGCCAATGCCGATGCGATGATTCGCGCCGGTCTTGCCAACCGCATCCTTGTCGTCGGGGCCGAGACCTTCAGCCGGATCATGGACTGGACCGACCGCGGCACCTGCGTGCTGTTCGGCGACGGCGCCGGCGCCGTGGTGCTGGAGGCGATCGAGGCCGCGGGCACCTCGGCCGACCGCGGCATCCTTGCTACCGACCTGAACAGCGACGGGCAATATCGCGACCTGCTTTACGTCGATGGCGGCGTCGGCTCGACCGGGACCGCCGGGCATCTGCGGATGCAGGGCAATCTGGTGTTCCGCCACGCGGTCGAAAAGCTGGCCGACACCGCGCATCGCGCGCTGGAGAAGGCGGGCCTGAGCCCCACCGATGTCGACTGGCTGGTGCCGCATCAGGCCAATCTGCGCATCATCGAGGCCACCGCCAAGCGCATGCACCTGCCGATGGAGAAGGTCGTGCTGACCGTCGCCGATCACGGCAATACCTCGGCCGCCTCGATTCCGCTGGCGCTGTCGGTGGCCAATTCGCAGGGACGCATCAAGCCCGGCCAGGTCTTGGTGGCCGAGGCCATCGGCGGCGGTCTTGCCTGGGGATCGGCGGTCCTGCGCTGGTAATCAGCGCAGCTGCGAATCCTTCGATCCGCGCCGGTTGATACCCGCCGCCGGTCGCCAGACCTTGTCGCGCCCGGACTGGCAGGCCACGCAAAGCCGCACCCCCGGAATGGCCTTGCGCCGCGCCTCGGGGATCGGTTCATCGCATTCGTCGCAGAATTCGGCGCTCTCGCGCAACCCGCACCCGGCATTGCGCAGCCGCATCCGCTCGATCGCCTCCTGAGTCGAGACGTCGATCTGGTCGTTCACCGCATCGTCGCGGGCCCATCCTCCGGCCATGGTAACCTCGTTCGCAGACATGCCTTTTGTTCAAGATAGGCACGAAATCCGGGCAGTCAAACCGTCCCCCTTGCGGCTTTATGCCAAACCGGCCAGTAAGGCGCGAATAATACGGGACAAAATGCCTGATCCATGGAACAGAATCGGGGGGCGGTTGTTGACTCGCGCTGACAAAAAAACCATCCTTTCGTGGTTTAATGAGGTTCCGACATGAGCGATACCACCCTGACCCGCATGGATCTGGCCGAGGCCGTGTTCCGTGAAGTGGGTTTGTCCCGACACGAATCGGCGCAGCTGGTCGAAAGCGTTCTGGGTCATATCTCAGACGCGCTGGTGCGCGGCGAGCAGGTGAAGATTTCCTCCTTCGGCACGTTTTCCGTGCGCGAAAAGAATGAGCGGATCGGCCGCAACCCCAAGACCGGGGAAGAGGTGCCGATCACGCCACGCCGGGTGCTGTCGTTCCGCCCGTCGCATCTGATGAAGGATCGCGTTGCGGCAGGGAACAGGCCCTGACCTGATGAGCAAGTCGCCCGACGCCTTCCGTTCGATCGGCGAGGTTTCGCGCCTCGTGGGCGTCGCGCCGCATGTGCTGCGTTACTGGGAATCGCAGTTTTCGCAGCTTTCTCCGGTCAAGCGGGCGGATGGGCGACGTTATTACCGCCCCGACGACGTCCGGCTGGCCGCCGGCCTGTGTCAGGTCCTGCGCGAGGAAGGTCTTAGCATCCGGGGCGCCAAGCGCCTGATCTCGGCCGACCGTGGCGCGGCCCTGCGCGGCATCGGTGCGGCGCGGCTGGGCGAGGCCATGGGCGAAGGCGCTGCCGCCCCCGCCCCGGCCGTGCAACTGGCCATCCCGATGCCGGAAGATCCGGGGCCAGCGCCCCAGACAGCCGCACCGCCTGCCGCCCCCCCGGTCAGGCAGGCCCCCGCCGCCGCACCGCGGCGCCGCAAGCCGGTGGCCGAACCGCTGCCGCTTTTCGCTGAGCTGGAAAGCGCATCTCCGCCTTCATGGCTGGCCCGGCTGGTTACCAGCGCGGCGACGCTTCGCGCCCGACGGCTTTCGGGCAAGTCCCTGCCGGATCAGGCAAAAGCGCTGCGCGACGGGCTGCGCGACGCCCGCTAGGCGCCATGTTTCCGCACTTGCGCACGCCACGACCGACCTTACCCACAGCAAACGGCGAAAAGGCGGTTTTTTCCGTCCTTGGCCCCTTGTGCCCGTCACCCGCTTCGCTCTATATGACCCCCGTCGGGCCGTGGCGCAGCCTGGTTAGCGCGTCCGTCTGGGGGGCGGAAGGCCGCGAGTTCGAATCTCGCCGGCCCGACCATTCCGAAAACGCCCATCCCTTTTCAGGGGTGGGCGTTTCCCTTTTCGCCGGGAGGCAAGCTTGAACGGTGTCCTTCCTGATACGGCCCTGCGGCAACTGATCGACAAGGGCGCCATCCGCGCCGAGCAGCCGATCCTGCCCGAACAGATTCAGCCCGCCAGTCTGGACCTGCGGCTGGGCAGCAGCGCGTGGCGGCTGCGCGCCTCGTTCCTGTGCGGGCGCGGGCGCAAGGTCAGCGACCGCCTGGCCGATTTCGAGATGCATCGCATGGACCTGACCGGCGGCGCCGTGCTGGAAAAGGGCTGCGTCTATCTGGTCCCGCTGATGGAGCGGCTGACCCTGCCCGCCGGGCTTGATGCGGTGGCCAACGCGAAATCCTCGACCGGGCGGCTGGACCTGCTGACGCGGCTTGTCACCGATGAGGGCACCGAATTCGACCGCCTGCCCGAGGGCTATGACGGCCCGATCTATGCCGAGATCTGCCCGCGCAGTTTCTCGGTGCTGGTGCGGCCGGGGATGCGGCTGAACCAGCTTCGGCTTCGTCAGGGACAGGCGGTGCTGTCGGATGACGACCTGCGCGCACTGCATGCGCGTGAACCGCTGGTGACCGATCAGGCGCTGATCGATGACGGGCTTGGCTTTTCGGTCGATCTGCGGCCGGCAGAAGGCGATCTGGTCGGCTATCGCGCCCGTCCGCATAGCGGCGTCATCGACCTTGACCGCATCGGCGCCTATCGCGCCTCTGATTTCTGGGACGAGCTGCGCACGACCGAGGGGCAGCTGATTCTGGACCCCGGCGCCTTCTACATCCTCGTCAGCCGCGAATCGGTGTCGATTCCGCCCGATTACGCCGCCGAGATGGCCCCCTATCTGGCCATGGTCGGCGAATTCCGCGTCCATTACGCGGGCTTTTTCGACCCGGGCTTCGGCCATGGCGCGGCAGGCCATGGCGCGCGCGGCGTCCTTGAGGTGCGCTGCCACGAGGCCCCCTTTGCGCTGGAACATGGGCAGGTCGTCGGCCGGCTGGTCTATGAGCGCATGGCCGCGCGGCCCGAGCGGCTTTACGGCACCGGCATCGCCTCGAACTATCAGGGTCAGGGGCTGAAGCTGGCCAAGCAGTTCCGCGGCGCGTAGACGCAGCGATCGCGTTTCATATCAATGAACTGACGCGAAAACCTTATTCGTCGTCGAAAAGGTCGTCGGCGGGGATACCGGCGTCCTCGCCCTCGTCGTCGTCGTCGATGGCGGTCGGGAACATGTCGGCCGTGGCGCTGTCGAGGGGGCGCGATTCCAGCAGGCCCGCGGCGCGCAACTCGGCCAGCCCCGGCAGGTCGCGGGCGCTTTCCAGCCCGAAATGGTCAAGGAAGGTCTCGGTCACCACGAAGGTCACCGGCCGGCCCGGGGTCTGGCGGCGGCGACCGATGCGCACCCATTCCATTTCGATCAGCTGGTCCAGCGTGCCCCGGCTGACGGCGACGCCCCTGATCTCTTCGATCTCGGCGCGGGTGACGGGCTGGTGATAGGCGATGATGGCCAGCGTCTCGGTCGCGGCGCGCGACAGGCGGCGGCTTTCCACGACGCTTTCCTGCAT
>RRZU012736774.1_pt1 | contig 11742 bp, 5 predicted proteins | sample 2165561 | NCBI WGS metagenome assembly RRZU01 (sample SAMN10456909, study PRJNA506462) | wastewater metagenome | isolation source: wastewater sludge | place: USA: Moscow, Idaho | reverse complement strand
TGTACTATACGTTCGTGGGAAACGTGAACCTGCGACCTGAATACGTCCGCCAGTTCAATGTTGGGTTCAGCCTGGAAGGGAAACCGGGATCCGTGCTGAAAGAATATGCGATCTCTGTGGATGCATATTTCAACCGGGTGCGGGATAAGATCATGGCTGTACCCAGGCAAAATCTCTTTCAATGGTCGATGATGAATATTGGAAAAGCCGATATACGGGGAGCCGATCTTTCACTGATGATGAGGTGGAAGTTGATACAAAAACTGACCATGGCCACCAGGCTGGCATACAGTTATCAATCGGCAAAAGATGTAACCGACCCGCAAAACCCTTCTTATAAGAACCAGTTGCCATACTCACCGGAACACACCGGCAGTTTATCGGCGATATTCCAGTACGGGCCCATGTCGCTGAGCGCACAATCCGTTTTTTCTTCTCTACGGTACCGCCCCGGCGACCCGATCCCGGAAAACCGCCTCCAGGCCTGGTCTACACTGGATATCAGGTTGGGATGGACAAAGGTTACCGCAGCGGAAAGGAAACACGAAATATTCATAGAACTGAACAATGCCCTCAACAGGCAATACGAGATCATTCGCTTTTATCCCATGCCCCGCGTACAATACCGGGTTGGCTATTCATTCAACATTCATTCGTAAACAACATTTATAAACAAGAACCGAAACAACAACATGAAAAGATCCGCATTCGCAGCCGCACTTCTTACACTAATAATGTTCAATTCCTGTAAAAAGGATGAGCAGGTAAACAATGGACCGGTAGTCAATCCCGCCACCGGTATTTATGTGTTGAGCGAGGGCAGCTTTGGCGGCAATAACACAACGTTGGGATACTACAGCATACCCAATTCGTCTTTTACCGGAAATTTTTTCGGGCAGCAGAACCCCGGCCAGGCCGGACTGGGAGATACAGGCAATGATATGATCATTTACGGCAGCAAGCTTTATGTGGTTATGAACGGCACGAGCCAGGTAACGGTCATCAATGCGTCAACCGGTTCATTGATCCGCCGGATTGATTTTGTAGACGGAGCCAATCCTAAATCGCCACGCTATGCTACGGCAGCCCGCGGTCGTGTATTTGTAACATCTTACGATAATACGGTGAGCGTCATTGATACCAGCTCGCTGTCTATAGTTGGCTCTGTAACGGTTGGGGCCAACCCAGATGGCATCGCCGCCACCAATAATTATTTATACGTGGCCAATTCGGGTAGCTATAATTTCCCGGATGTGGACAGCACCGTTTCTGTCATTGACATCAATACTTTGACCGAGACCAGGAAAATTACGGTTGGCAAGAATCCCAACAAAATTGAAGTGGCACCTAACGGTGATGTATATGTTAGTTGTTATGGGAATTTTTCATCCATCCCGGCATCAATATCTATCATAGACGGAACAACCAATACCCTCCGCACTACGTTGGGCAGCGGTTTTGCTTATTCTCATGTACGGATCAGCGGCGAGCTGGCCTACTTCTACAATAACTATGGTGGATCGGGAACGGCCAAAGTGTATAATACGGCAACGAATACGGTTGTACGTAATGAGTTCATCACCGACGGTACCGCCATTACCACTCCTTACGGAATCAATATCGATGAACAAAACGGCGATGTATATATCACCGATGCCAAAGATTATGTGTCGGCAGGTACAGTAACCTGTTTTAGTAAAGAAGGGGTCAGGAAGTTCAGTTTTTCAGCAACGCCGGGCGTAAACCCCAACAAGGTATTGTTTAACAGGTAACAGGCATCGTGGAGTGATGGGTAATTGAAGAGTATATTACAATCGGGTTTTATTATTTCAGCTTATTCGTACTTCTTGACCATTCAACAATTCAACCGAACAACTACCTTTGTTCAATGTTCAGTTGGACCGACATAAACCTTAAGGAGCTTATTACGGTAAGTTTCACTTTATTCGCGGTGATCGATATCATAGGTTCCATACCAGTGTTAGCGTCATTGCGCATCAAGATGGGAGGGGAGATCAGGTCTGCTCAGGCAACCATGGTATCCGGCGGGCTCATGATCCTCTTTCTCTTCCTTGGTCAGGAATTCCTGAATGTACTGGGGCTGGATGTGCAGTCATTTGCGGTAGCGGGGAGTATCGTTATATTCATCATCGGGCTGGAGATGATCCTGGGAGTTGAGTTTTTTAAGCAGGAGGGCAATGCAAAAAGCGGCACCGTTGTACCGATAGCTTTTCCGCTCATCGCGGGATCGGGTACGCTGACCACTATTATGAGTTTAAAGGCCAATTATCATGATGAAAACATATTTCTCGCCATATTGATCAATTGCGTGGTTATTTTCATTGTATTACGATCCCTGGTTTGGATTGAAAAAATGCTGGGCCCCAATGGAATGATAGTGATCAGAAAGTTTTTTGGCGTAATTTTGCTGGCCATTGCCGTAAAGATCTTCAGTTCTAACCTGGCACAGATCACAGCGGTGCATTGATTTTGGCCTTGTAGTACAATGGATAGTATAAGAGTTTCCGAAGCTCCAGATCCAGGTTCGATTCCTGGCGAGGCCACACTGAAAGGTAAAAGTCACAATAATAAAATAAAAGGTTTCCGGGCAGGGAACCTTTTTATTATTCTGCATGTCAGATCCAGGTGCCGACGCTACGGTCGGCATGCAGACAAGCAAAGCTTCGTCTGCATTCGATTCCTGGCGAGGCCACATAAAAAGGAAAAAGTCAAAATGTTTAAGTAAAAAAGGTTTACAGATTGGGAGCCTTTTTTATTATTCTGCATGTCATATCCAGGTGCCGACGCTACGGTCGGCATGCAGACAAGCTAAGCTTCGTCTGCATTCGATTCCAGTCGAGGCCACATAAAAGATAAAAGTCAAAATGTTTAAGTAAAAGAGGTTTCCAGATTGGGAGCCTTTTTTATTTATGCTGCATATTGATTGATAAGTTGATGAATTTCATCTCTCATACAATCTTGTAAGACCCGAAACCAGGGCAAAACAACGAGGGATTGCCCGGCTTCAGCGTGTTTTTGGATATGCCGTAATTGTAAAATTAAAATTTTATCTTGGCTGACTATTTCAAATTGGCGTACATCATGCATCTCTAAAGACTATACGATGAAAAACATCCTATTTATTCTTCTTCTTTTTCCACTGGCCGTTCAATCGCAGTGCAGGTATTTTGACAGGATATTTTCCGGTTTTGACAAATCAGCCAACATCACTTATGGCAATGCGCCGTCTATCACCACCATTTATATATCGGAATCATTTACCACGGCACAGGATCTTAAGATGGATATTTTTCAACCATCCGGTGATGCAGAAACGAACAGGGGACTCATTATTTTTGCCCATTCAGGAGGATTCCTCACAGGCACCAAGGATAACCAGGACATGCAGGCGCTTTGTGACACATTTGCCCATTATGGTTATGTAACGGCATCGATAGAATACAGGAAAAACTTCAACCTGCTCAGCAGCGGCAGCGCCGAAAGGGCCGTATGGCGAGGGATACAGGACGCCAGTGCGGCGGTCAGGTTTTTTAAAAATAATCGTACGGTTTACGGCATTGATACGTCTAAAATATTTTTTTGGGGAAGTAGTGCCGGAGCTTTTATGGCACTCGGGCTGGCTTATATAGACGATGCAGAAAGGCTTTCCAGTATTTTTTCTTCTCCAGCCCTTGGGTGCAAAGACTGCACAGGAAATAATTACGCCTTTTCTTCCGGGGTGGCAGGGATCATTTCATGCTGGGGAGCAACCAAAGACAGTGCATGGATACAAAACAACAACAATGTTCCCGCCCAGCTTTTCCATGGAACCAATGACGGTACCGTACCTTTTACCGAAGGCTATCCGTTTGGTTTGCCCACCACATCTTATGTCCGCGGATCACAGCAACTGAATGAACAATTAGACCGCACAAACATTTATCATGAATTTTATCCTGAACCCGGGCAGGACCACGAATATTGGGGCACCAGCAACGGAACGTTTGTTCCAACAGGACCCACAGCATACTGGGGTGACATCATCAATAAGGCCAAAGTGTTTATGGCAGCAAGAATGGGAGTGAGTCCACAATGCGGACCATTGCCACTTAGCCTAACGAGTTTCACCGGCAGGTTCAGCAATGAAATGGTGGATCTTTTCTGGAATACAGCATCAGAAATTAATATCAAAAAGATCATCGTAGAAAGAAGCGGGGACGGAATGAATTTTGAGCGGCTGGGGGAACAATTGCCCAAAGGAAATATGAACAGCGGAGCCGCATATACAGCCACCGATCTGTATCCTTATTCCGGGTATAGCTATTACAGGTTGAAGATGCAGGATGCAGATGGCAGTTTTTCATCCTCAGAGACCATCCGGATTAAAACAGACCAAAAAGATGCCAGTATCACCCAACTATATCCCAATCCTGTTTCAGAAATCCTTCAACTGCAAATACAATCAGGAAAACCGCAGGTGTTGCAACAGGTCGTCTTTGATATGACAGGTAAAAAAATATCCTCGGAAAATATCCATCTGACCGCAGGAATCAATAATACCCGAATCTCATTCGCCAACCATAGCAGTGGGATGTACATCATTCAATATCTTGATGCTGCCGGACATATCAAGATGTCTGCCAGGATATTTAAGCATTAGCAGATACCATATACACATGCCTCAGATTTCAGAAGCAGTGACGTTTGATTGAAATCAACCGGCCCTTTTGGTCATACAAGTGATTGGTAGCTAGGAATTTCCGTTGAAGCAAGAAGTTTTGAATCCATACTGTATGGTCCGATACACCCGGGTCACCTTACTATGGAGTAAACCACCCCATCGAGTTCCAGGCTGCCAGGAGTCATTTCCGTCATGGTAAAAGAAAACCAGGCCTATAGCAGGCATTGTTATTGAAGACGTGGTGGTAATTCATGAGAAATGATATAGCTTTATGCGTTAGTAGATATTTTATACAACCTAATTCAACTGCTCATTTCATGAGAAAATCGCTCTTATTTACCCTTACCGGAATCTTGTTTTTCCTTTTTTTTACAGCATGCCAGAAAGAAGTTTTTGATCAATCATACTTTGATAATAATAATAACGGAACGGACACTACAACCAATTATGTGGTTGACGATGCCACACAGGTGACAGCTTCTTCCCTCAATGGTGTTGTCTTAGATGAAAACAACAGGCCATTCCAGGGCGTAACCGTTCGTAGCGGAAATCAAAGCACAGTGACTGATGCAATGGGAGTCTTCTTTTTTAAAAATATTCCTGTTTCTAAGAACAACGCTTCTGTAACGGTTACGAAAGACGGTTATTTTAAAGGTACCAGGAACTTTCTGGCTGCACCAGGACAAAAGCATTATTTGCGCATACAATTAATGAGAAAATCGCTGACGTCAACCATTCCTTCTGCCAATGGTGGTACGGTTGACCTGGGCACGGGCGCTGCCATCGTTTTTCCGGCCAACGCCTTCTCTTACCCTAATGGTAACGCGTATAACGGTGATGTGCAGGTGTATGCCAAATATATTAATCCTGAGGACCCGGCTCTTCATATGATTGTGCCCGGTGATCTGCGGGGTATCAGGAAGAATGGATTAGAGACGGTTCTGTCTACCTATGGCATCGTGGGCGCTGAATTGTTTGATGCCAATGGCCAGCAACTGGTCATCGCTTCCGGAAAAAAAGCCAGCATTGAATTTCCCATCCCGGCCGGTATACAACCCGCTGCAGGAGACAGTTTGACACTGTTCCATTTTGACGAATCCCGTGTCAGGTGGTTAGAGGAAGGCACGGCCGTGAAAAGCGCCGGCAAGATCAGGGCGGAGGTTACAAAATTCTCCTTTTGGAATATAGACGTATCGGCTGGCTTTGTCAGGCTGAGCGGCGTGATCATGAATTCCATTGATTCTACCCCGGTAGCCAACCAACTGGTGCGGTTAACGGTTCCCGGAACATCTATGTCATGTTATGGTTATACGGCCTGCACCGGCTTTTTCATCAGCGGCGTTCCGGTTGGCCAGTCTGTTGTCATGGATATTGAAGTATCCAATGCCTGTGCTACAACACTTCATACCAGGAATATTGGTCCTTTCAATACGGCCACCAGCCTCGATACCATTTGGATCGTGGCGCCAACAACTACTTATACTTTGTTCACAGGTTATATTAAAAATTGCCAGGGAGCGGCGGCATCCAACGGTTATATCTCCCTGTATACGCCATCCTCCGGTTCATATATTTTTGAGGCTGACAGCGCAACCGGTTACTTTACGCTTCCGGTCTATACCTGCCAAAATACCACACTTAATTACGAATACCAGGTTACTGAGTTCGGTACAGGGCAGCAAAGCGCTGTGATCACAGGTTCCACAACGGCACATACGGTCAACCTCGGAAATGTATTTGCCTGTACAACCCAGCCGCCATCTACGGATGTGTATGTATTTGGCAGCGAAACGGCACCCGGCCCGAACAGTGTTGTCAAATACTGGAAAAACGGGGTAGTAACCAATGTAACCAACGGATCGCTGAGTTCTTATACTTCCCGTGCATTCATGACGCCAGCCAACGATATCTATATTGCCGGGGTGGAATGGGATGCAGCAGGTTTCACCAGCAACGCCAAGTTATGGGTGAATGGTGCGCAGACGGACATTACCGGTCTTTCCTTTTTAAACTCCAACGCATCTGATGTTTTTGTCAATGGCTCGGATGTGTATGTCTCTTACGACCTGGATGATATTTCGACCGGGCTTTCATCTGCCAGGCTTTGGAAAAACGGTACAAGCACCACGCTGTCTGATAATACAGGCAATTTCCATACTTCCTGTGTGTATGTTTCCGGGAATGATGTGTATGTGGGAGGATATAGAACCCCAACTGCGTCTATTGTTTCCCGTGCGGTGATATGGAAGAATGGCGTGGCGCAATATCTGAACAGCGGCCAGTTTAATTCGATCGTCAGGAAGATACTGGTTGTCGGGTCTGACGTATATGCGGTCGGGCAGGATAATGTGGGAGGTAATGGAACCGGCCGGGCCGTGATATGGAAGAACGGTGTGGCAACATACCTGACCGATGGGATCGGCAGCGATGCCATGGCCAATGATATTTTTATTGATGGCACTGATGTGTATGTATGCGGAAGAAAATCATCAGGCGGATCAGGTGAATTTGCCCAACTGTGGAAGAATGGCGTAGCCACCGTATTATCAGCCAGCGGCAGCAACGGCATTGCGCAAAGCGTATTTGTAAAGAACGGCGATGTATATGTTACTGAGGCCGGATTGATGGGCGGCCCCGTGCGGATATGGAAAAATAATATACCCACCCCGCTGACTACCGGCGCTAATTTCAATAGTGTCAGTACCGTTATTGTAAGGTAAGTCATCGAGCTCCCAGATACGAACACGATTCACAGGCTTGTTACCACATGGCGCTCAGGTCTGTCCAGCGCTATTAGCCTGGGTTCCGGTATAGATCTTCAACCGGGCCGGCACCGCACAACCGGATTAATTGTGCATGATCAGGATTTTTCTGTCAATTTCCCTGCCGGGATTTGTTTTCTCTCATTTACTGCGCATTCGGACATTCTTTGCAATTATCTTTATTGCCGATGCGTCACTTTTTTGCATACCTGAGAGCCCTGGCGTTGGTTGCCCTGACCTGGCAGGGATACACTGCATCCGCACAAAGGGCACAGGGTTATGAATCCATTTCCACGGCGGAAGGTTTATCCCAGGGGATGGTGTTTGACATGTTGCAGGATAAGGAAGGATTCATTTGGGTGGCCACCAAAAACGGCCTGAACCGCTATGACGGTTACAATTTCAAGGTATTTAAAAACGATCCGTATAACGGCCACAGCCTGAGCAGCAATACGGTGGTAAAACTCTATGAAGATTCAAAGGGCAGGATTTGGGTGGGAACGGAGAACGCCGGACTGAATATTTATGATAAGTCCAATGGAAAATTTTACCGTATCGCGCAGGTCGTGTCGGATCCCTTCAGCCTCTCAGGCAATGAAATAAAAGGATTGGTGGAATTGCCCGGCGGAAAGATGCTGGTATCAACCGAAATGCCGGGTTTGAATATCGTGGATGCGGGAAATGAATTTTATTCCAGAGGCGCCGCCCCGGTCATTACAAAGTTGTCGCTTCCCAATGAAGTACAGGTATATGGGATGGGAAAGGATAAAGGCAATAATATATGGGTGGGCGGAATGGATGGTGCGGTGTACAGGTTTGACCCTGCTGCCAACAGGTTCATTCCATTGCCCGGTGCAAAGCTCCTCAATAATGGTTATTTCACTCCCGATGGAAGTATATTGATCAACAACAACCTGTTTTTATATGACGGACAAAACGCCACCCCTTTGTTCGATACGGAAACGACGCCTCTGGGCAATATCATATTCAAACCGAATCATTCATTGTGGGATAAGCATCACCGTGAGTTGTATTTCTACGATGTAAGTAAGCTGGAGCCCGGGAAACCACTGCAATGGAACGAACAATTACCGGCCACTACCCGTTTGGTATATCCTTTCATTATTGATCGTTCGGGTATTATATGGTCTGGCTCCGTGGGATACGGATTACGCAAATACAATGCCGCCGCCGGTAAATTCAGGACACAGCTTCCAGGTTACAGCGTACGGTTTATTGTACCAGCCAATGCAGACACGATCTTTTTTGGCGATTTCGCGTATGGATGGAGGCAGATGCAGAATGATTCAGTGAACCCCGATCCGTTTCACAAAATCCCGTCTATTACGCAATGGGATAATTTTATCATCACCCGCGCTGGAGATTACTGGATCAAAAGCGATAACATGGGATATTTTGCATATAACCCCGTGTCCGGAAAATTAAAGGCCTACCCGCAGATCAATTATTATGACGGTCAGGGTGATAAGCAGCCGATGCTGGAAGACAGCAAAGGAAATATCTGGGTACCCGGGTTGGGGGGCAGGTTCTTTATACGGAATACTATTACAGATCAGGTTGACAGTTTTACCATCAATACCAATGTTGCCAGGCCAATGCCTCCGCAAGCCATCATCACGGCCATTTATGAAGACGGGCAGGGCGTATTCTGGATCGGCACCCAGGAGGGTTTTGTAAAATGTCTTTTTGATTTTAAAAGCCGAAGCCCGCAGCGGGTGGATTGGTTTTACAATGATATCCGCACCCGTCATTCACTGAATTACAATAATGTTTCCTGCTTCCTGGATGACCCGGCCACGCCCGGTAAATATATCTGGATCGGCACCAAAGGCGGGGGATTGAACAGGATGGATAAATCCAATGGTTTGTTTTCGCACCTGACCACCAATGATGGTTTGCCCGATGATGTGGTATATACGATGCTGGCAGACGGGGCGGGCAATATCTGGGGCAGTACCAATAAGGGGCTCTTTTGTATGCAGCCGCCACAAAAGGGCAGGACAGGCTGGTCGTTTCGCACATTCACCAAGGCCGATGGTTTGCAGGATGATGAATTCAATACGGGCGCATCCGCCAGTTTGCCCAATGGAAAGCTGGCGTTTGGCGGCGTTAACGGGATCAACATCTTTAAGCCGGCGGATGTACTGACCACCGGTTTTGAGCCCAAAGTTTTTATCACGGACATATTGGTCAATAACCAGGCTTTGTCTCCCGGTGACGGAACGGGCGTGTTGCAGAAAACGATCGAACTTTCATCGGATATCAGGCTGACTCACCTGCAGGATATCCTGACGCTTGAGTTTTCGTCACTGGACCTGACCGCACCCGCGCAGAATAAATACCGCTACCAGATGACTGGCGTGGATAAAGACTGGGTGGAAAGCGGCACGCGGCGTTCGGCCACTTACCTGCACCTGCCCGCCGGGCATTATGTATTTAAGGTACAGGGCAGTAACAGCCAGGGGATCTGGAGTTCGAAGATAGCTGCATTGAATATCACGGTGCTTCCTCCCTGGTGGCGCAGTTGGGGGGCATATATCGCCTATGCATTACTGGTAGTGCTCGGCGCCTGGACGTTTTTCAGGTTCATCATCAACCGGGAAAAACTGAAGGCGCAACTGAATGTTGAACAACTGGAAGCCAAAAGGATAAAAGAACTGGATACCGTGAAAACGGAACTCTATACCAATATCACCCATGAATTTCGTACACCCCTTACTGTCATACTGGGTATGGCCCAACAGGTTAAAGATAACCCGGGGGCCCATTTGAATACCGGGATGGATATGATCATGCGCAACGGGCAAAGCCTGCTTAACCTGGTGAACGAAATGCTCGACCTGTCGAAACTGGAAACAGGAAAAATGGACCTCCAGCTGATCCATGGGGATATCATCAACTTCCTGCGGTATATCGTTGAATCGTTTCACTCACTGGCAGAGAGCCAGCATAAGCAAATGCACTTTCTTTCGGATGTTGATTCGTTGCATACAAAATACGATCCGGAAAAATTGCGGCAGATCATTGCCAATCTCTTGTCCAATGCCGTGAAGTTTACCCCGGAGAAAGGGAATATCTATATGTCGGTCATGCAGCAGGAAATACCGGGCCGCGCCGACCGCGTTTCACTGGTCATTAAAGTGAAGGATACCGGAATCGGGATACCGGAAAGCCATCTGGAGAAAATTTTCGACAGGTTCTACCAGCTCGACAACGGCCATACCCGTAAAACGGAAGGTACCGGAATCGGACTCGCCCTCACGAGGGAATTGGTGAAACTGATGGATGGCGATATCACGGTCAAAAGTCCGCCTGCGGGTTCTAATAAAGGAACAGAATTTTCTGTCACCCTGCCTTTGATCAAAATGGTTCCCGCGGATGAGCAATCTCATTTTCCGGCAACCAGGGTACCCGCTCAAAACACAGCGATCACCCTGGCAAACGAACCCGGAACCGATATTGAAATAATTAAGCGGCCCCTGGTGTTGTTGGTGGAAGATAATGCCGATGTGGTAGCCTATACCGCTTCATGCCTCCCCGATTACCGCTTGGCGGTTGGAAAAGACGGAAGGGAAGGATTTGACATTGCCACCGAGCTGGTGCCCGACCTGATCATTACCGATGTGATGATGCCATTTGTAGATGGGTTCGAACTATGCCGAAAGTTGCGGCACGACGAACGTACCAGCCATATTCCCATCATCATGCTCACGGCCAAGGCAGGCATTGAGAGTAAAATGGAGGGTTTCCTCCAAGGGGCCGATGCATATCTTGAAAAACCTTTTAACAGGGAGGAGTTATTGATCAGGGTATCGAAAATGCTGGAGATGCGGCGATCCCTGCAGCAGTATTATCTTAATAAAGCAGGATTGACTCCATCCGTGGTGCAGGCGGAAACCAAAGGCGAACCGCCTGCCGACATGAAACCGGACGAATCTTTTGTGAACCGCGTAAGGGCCGCCATAGAAGAACACATGGCCGATAATGACTTCACGGTGGAACAATTATGCAGGAAAGTATATATGAGCCACTCCCAATTGCACCGGAAACTGGACGCACTTACCGGGATATCACCCAATAAGTTCATCCGGATGATCCGGTTACAAAAAGCCAGGCAAATGATGAAAGATCCGGCCAAAAGCATTGCATCGGTGGCTTATGAATGCGGGTATAATGATCCGGGTTATTTTGCCCGCGTATTTAAACAGGAGTATGGAGAAACGCCCCAGGAATGGCGCTCCAAACAATGACCTTAATAAAAGGGCGACTATTGAAAGA
>RRZU010471344.1_pt1 | contig 11744 bp, 9 predicted proteins | sample 2165561 | NCBI WGS metagenome assembly RRZU01 (sample SAMN10456909, study PRJNA506462) | wastewater metagenome | isolation source: wastewater sludge | place: USA: Moscow, Idaho | reverse complement strand
GGGCACCGAAGTGCGTGAAGAGTACAAGCGTGGTTTCGGGGTTCCGACCCTGATCGCCGTTCACCCGGAAAATGATCCGCGCGGTGAAGGCATGGCCATCGCCAAGGCCTGGGCTGCCGCGACTGGCGGTCACCGTGCCGGTGTTCTGGAATCCTCCTTCGTGGCCGAAGTGAAGTCTGACCTGATGGGCGAGCAGACCATCCTGTGTGGCATGCTGCAAGCGGGCTCCATCCTCTGCTATGACAAGATGGTCGCTGAAGGCGTTGACGCCGGTTATGCCAGCAAGCTGATCCAATTCGGTTGGGAAACCATCACCGAAGCCCTGAAGCAGGGTGGTATCACCACCATGATGCATCGCCTGACCAACCCGGCCAAGCTGAAGGCTTATGCCCTGTCTGAAGAGATGAAGACCCTGCTGCGTCCGCTGTTCCAGAAGCACATGGATGACATCATCGGTGGTGCCTTCTCTACCGGCATGATGGCTGACTGGGCCAATGACGATGCCAACCTGTTCAAGTGGCGTGAAGAGACCGGTAAGAGTGCCTTCGAAAACTCTCCGACCTATGCTGGCAGCATCACTGAACAAGAGTACTTCGACAACGGCATCCTGATGGTGGCCATGGTCAAGTCTGGCGTGGAACTGGCGTTCGAGACCATGGTCTCCTCCGGTATCATCGCCGAGTCTGCCTACTACGAATCTCTGCACGAGCTGCCGCTGATCGCCAACACCATTGCTCGTAAGCGTCTGTACGAGATGAACGTGGTTATCTCCGACACCGCTGAATACGGCAACTACCTGTTTGCCAACGCCGCTGTGCCGCTGCTGCGCGACCACATCATGCCGAAGGTGACGCTGGAAGTGATCGGTAAGGGTCTGTCTGACAAGTCTAACGGTGTCGACAACGTGGCTCTGGTACAAGTGAACGATGCCATCCGCAACCACCCCATCGAAGCGGTGGGCAAGGTTCTGCGTGGCTACATGAAGGACATGAAGCGTATCGCTGTTGGCGGTTAAGCTCTCCTTCTGCTGTCATGACCAGGGGCGCTACGGCGCCCCTTGTTTTTTCTGCCCCCCAATGGTTAATCAGAATAAAATATCCAATAAAATCAATAAGATATATTATATTGATTTTATTGGATATTTTATATCTATTTGATTTTATTGAATTTTTCTTGATGCTCTTACTCCGAAATAACCACTCCTCTTGTGAGCCGCTGCAATGAGACCGATGCGATAAAAGGGCCGCCTGTGCATGCTCTGGTAACTCGCGGTCGGGTTCCTGTGGCTAATTGTCTATCGCCACAACGAATTACTGATAAGCAAATGAGTCACAATATGAGAGTTATTATCATCTGCATTGATAATAACTCTCATTATGCTTTATACTCGCGCCATTCCTGATCTGGATCACATAAATACATAAAGGAAGTGGCGCATGTTACCCTCAACTCAACAACGGGCAGTAGAGGCTCGTTTAACTCCGATCTTTTGTTCTGTCCGTGCCCTGTTGATGGCACCTACGCTGGCTGTGTTGCCCATGACGGCCATGGCCGCCGAGAGTCAGGCTCTGGCACCTGCCGCCTCATCGGCAACCTCACTGCAAGAGGTGGTGGTGAGCGATGTCCGCTCAGGTGACACCACTGAAGGTTCCGGCTCCTATACGGTGGAGCAGGCCCGTACTGCTACCAAACTGCCACTGACCCTGCGCGAGACGCCCCAGTCTGTCACAGTGGTGACGCGTGAGAAGATGGACGACTTCCACCAGAACAACCTGAACCAGGTGTTGGAAAACACGGCAGGGGTGACGGTTGAACGCATTGAATCGGATCGCACTTACTACACCTCCCGTGGTTCTGATATCACCAACTTCCAGGTGGATGGTACTGGCATGCCGCTCACCAACGGCAATGTGAACGGGGATGTGGATACGGCCATTTACGATCGGATCGAGGTGGTGCGCGGTGCCACTGGCCTAATGACGGGGGCGGGTAACCCTTCCGCCACTGTGAATATGGTGCGCAAGCGTCCGACCCGGGAGTTTCAGGCGTCGGTAAAGGGGGAGGGCGGTTCCTGGGATCATCGCCGTGCCGAAGCGGATATCTCCGGCTCACTGGTGGAGTCGGAAAAGTTGCGTGGCCGGATGGTGCTGGTCAAGGAGAATGGAAACTCTTATCTGGACCGCTACTCGGTGGACAAGGGGACTGTCTATGGCGTCATGGAGGCTGATCTCACCGACGCCACCCTGCTCACAGCCGGTTATTCCCTGCAGAAAAACAACGCTGACAGCCCGCTCTGGGGGGCTCTGCCGCTCTATTATACCGATGGTTCTGCCACCAATTATGATGTATCCACCAGCACCTCGGCGGATTGGGCCTACTGGAATGTGGACAATGAGCGCTCCTTTATCGAGCTGACTCAGCAACTGGCCAATGGCTGGCAGGGTAAGGTGACTTACTCCCATATCAAGACCACCCAGGATTCCCGACTCTTCTATGTCTACGGGACCCCTGATCCGGTAACCGGACTCGGTCTCTTTAGCTATCCGGGTCTCTACCAGATGAAGCACAGGCAGGATGTGGGCGATATCAACGCCACCGGCAGTTTCTCCTTGCTGGGGCGGACTCATGAGATGGTGGTGGGCGCCATGGCTGCCAAGGGCAAGATCCATGAGCTTTCCCTCTATAGCAACGACATAGGGACGCCGCTTCCCGATCTGTCCGGTTGGAATGGTGATTATCCTGAACCTGAATTCAACCTTTATCCCAATGGCAGTGACTGGACCGAGCAGCAGGCCGGGGCTTATCTGGCGGCCCGTTTTAGCCTGAGCGATGACCTCTCCTGGATCGCCGGTTCCCGCCTTTCTCACTGGAAGAGCGAAGGCGAAAACTATGGCCAGAGCAAGGAGAGCTCTGCCAACGGTGTTGTGACCCCCTACACAGGGCTGGTTTACGACCTGACCCGCCAGTTGTCAGCCTATGCCAGCTATACCTCCATCTTTGCGCCCCAGACCAAGATGGATATCAATCGTACACCTCTGGATCCGATCGATGGTGTGAGCTACGAGACCGGTATCAAGGGCGAGCATATGGACGGGCGCCTCAATACCGCTCTGGCCCTGTTCCGTACCGAGCAGAACAATGTGGCCGAAGCGGGGGGCATGATACCGGGGAGTATTGATACCTACTATGTGGCCCGGGATGGCATTCGCTCCCAGGGCTTTGAGCTGGAAGCGACCGGTGAAGTATTGCCAGATTGGCAACTGGCGGGGAGTTATACCAACCTCTCGATTCAGGATGCCGATGGTAATCAGGCCAACACCTATACCCCGCGTCAGCTCTTCAAACTCTCCTCCTCTCACCGGATTGGAGCCTGGAAGCTGGGGGGGGCCCTCAGGTGGCAGGATGATATCTACCGTATCAATAATCTCGGCGGCGAGACCCGTCAGGGTAGCTATGCCCTGCTGGATTTGATGGCGCGCTACGAGTTCAGCAAGCAGCTCTACACTGCCCTGAATATCAACAACGTCACCGACAAGAAGTACATCAATAGTCTGTATTGGGAACAGGGATACTACGGTGCTCCGCGCTCCTTCAATTTGACGGCTGGCTGGAAGTACTAGTCGGGAGTGATGGATGAGTGAGATGAGCCGGGAGAAAGGGGCAGGGGTTCCCCTGCTATGGAGCGACTGGAGCGAAGCGGGCCTCTCCCGCCTGCTCTGGCGCTATGCCCGGCTCAATCATCGGGAGCTGGCAGAGGTGGACATGCTGGAGGCGTGGCCGACAGCACAGCAGGAAGCCATAGCGTCGGAATGGTCTCGCCGGCTCTTCTATCGATTGTTGGTTCCCGTGCTCAGTGGCGTGATAGTCCGTGGACGCATGGTGCCCCTGCCTCTGGCGAAGTTGCAACTCAATTTGGCGCCGGATCTGACCACCCAGGGGGTGGTGCTGCCGGAAGGGGGGCTGTCGCTGGCTGACGGGTGGCCGGGGGTGGGGAACAAACAGGCGGCTGCCTTTGCGTTGCAGCGGTTTATGCAACAGACATTGCAGCCGCTGATCGCCCTGATGGCTCGAATTGCCTGTTGCCGGGAACGTCTGCTCTGGTGCAGTTTGGCCTGTTGCTGGCAGTGGTGGCTGCAAACGCCAGAACTGGAGGAGGCCATTGCCTCCCTGGCGCTGGATGAAAGGGCCTTGGCCCTTGATCGTCTGCACGTTGCCATGTTGTTTACCGAGCAGGCCTCCTTGCCCTGTGCCGGGTGTGAACCGGAGGAACCATCGCCTCGAAATCCGCTGTTCCAGCCTATGCGCTGGCGCCTGAAGGAGGGGAAACAGGTTCCGGTGCGCAAGGTGTGTTGTCAACGCTACCAGATCCCGGGTTTACCGCTGTGCAGCTATTGCCCCCATGTTTTTTCTCCGCCGCGTGGCCAGCGCGAGGAGCAGCCAGAGCAGGAGAAACCAGATCATGATCAAGCTTGAACAGCTCTCTTTTCGCGTTGGCGAGCAAACGCTGCTTCATCCGTTAGCTTTGCAATTCCCTGCCGGGCAGGTTTGTGGATTGATTGGCCACAACGGTTCAGGCAAGTCGACCCTGCTCAAATTGCTGGCGCGGCAGCAGGCTCCTACCTCTGGGCGGATCCTGCTGGACGGCCGCGATGTGGCTAGCCTGAGCACTCGGGAGTTCGCCCGCGAAATGGCCTATCTGCCCCAGCAGCCACCGGCGACGGAGCAGCTGAGTGTTGCGGAGCTGGTGCGCTTTGGGCGTCAGCCATGGCACGGTCTGTTTGGCCGTTTTACCGAAGCTGACCGTCAGGCGGTGAGTCGAGCCATGGCGTTGACCCAGGTTAGCCACCAGGCGGGTCGGCAGGTGGCATCACTCTCCGGTGGTGAGCGGCAGCGGGTCTGGCTGGCAGCCATGCTGGCCCAGCAGAGCCGCTATCTGTTGCTGGACGAACCGACCTCGGCACTGGATGTGGCTCATCAGGTAGAGGTGCTCTCCCTGATCCGGAGCTTGAGCCGTGAGCTATCGCTGGGGGTCATCATAGTGCTGCATGACATTAATATGGCGGCGAGGTTTTGCGACCAACTGGTGGCCCTGCGCCATGGGCGTCTGCTGCTTAGTGGCTCGCCGGTCGAGATCATGACCACAGAACGACTCGATGCCATCTATCAGTTGCCGATGCAGGTGATCCCCCATCCCATCCATGGTCATCCGGTGAGTCTGGTCTCATGAAGAGCATCTTGTTGTGGCTAGGCTTGGTGCTGCTGTCGTCGGCACAGGCGGCACCGCTGCGCTTGCTGGCCCTGGATTGGGCGGCGGCAGAGACGGCCCAGGCGCTTGGTGTGACGCCGGTAGGGATGGCCCAACTGACTGACTACCGGATCTGGAGCGGTGGTATGCCCATGCCGGACAGTGTAGTCAATGTGGGTTTGCGCATGGAGCCTAATCTGGAGCTGATTGCCCGGCTCAAACCGGACTTGATCCTGATTGCTCCCATTCAGCAGGGGTTGCAGCCTCTGCTACAACGTATCGCTCCGGTACGGGTCATCGAGTTCAACAGCTATCAGCAGCCGGATAGCTATCGACAGGCGCAGGCGGCTACCCGGCAACTGGCGATCTGGCTGGATCGACAGGCTGAGGCCGAGATGCTGATCTCCCGTACCGGGGCAACCCTCGACGCACTGGCAAACCAGTTGGGCGAGGATGCCCCACCGCTTTACCTCTTTCGCTTTGCCGATCGGCGTCATCTCTGGTTGCTGGGGGAGCATAGTCTCTTTGGCGGGGCGCTGGCCTCGGTGGGCATTCCCGTTATCCCGCAGCCCCGGAGCAATCTCTGGGGGTTTACCTCTGTCCCCCTGACTGCCCTTACCGGGAGAGCACAGGCGCAACTCGTGTATATCGAGCCGCTGCCATTTAAGGACATGAACGAGATGCAGGACAACCAGCTCTGGCGGCAGTTACCGGCAGTTCGGGCTGGGCGGGTCATTGCCCTGCCTGCCGTCTGGCTGGGTAATGGTCTGCCCAGTGTGGAGCGCTTCGCCTCCCTGCTTTCCCATCATTGGCGTTCGGTGGAGGCTGGTCATGGGCGTGAATAGTGTAGTGAGTCGCTTGCCCCGAAAGGGGGGGCAGACCCTCATGCCCTCCATATGGCTGGGTATCCTGATGCTTCCTTTTCTGCTGGCGCTGGGATGGGCAGCTCACACTCTGGCTCCCGAGCAGTGGCTTGCCACATGGCAGACCCCGGTGTCGCAACTGGATTTGGCACAGTTGCAGTGGCGCTTTGCCCTGTTGCCTCGTCTGGTGATGGCTCTGCTGGTGGGTGCCTCCCTGGGGTTGGCGGGGGCCTTGTTACAGCAGGCATTGCGCAATCCGCTGGCGGCACCGGAAATCCTGGGGATCCAGAGTGGTGCCCTGCTGGCACTGGCACTCTCTTTATTGTTTGCTCCAGCCCTGCTCTTGCTGGGACGGGAGTGGGTGGCGTTTGCCGGAGGAGGGCTGGCCATGGGGCTGGTGTTGCTCTTTGCTGCCAAAGAGCGTTACACCACCGCCTCCTTGTTGCTCTCCGGCATGGTGGTCAGCCTGCTCTGCAGTGCCCTGCTGGTATTACTTCTCCTGCGGCACGATCTCGCTTTGATGAGCCTTGCCAGCCTGCGGGCCGGTGCGCTGGATCAGGATGGTTGGCAACCTGCATTGACCCTGTCAGCTCGCCTGGTCGGTGTGGGGCTGCTGCTGTGGCTGTTGCGCCGTCCCCTCTGGTTGCTGGTGCTGGATGATGAGGGGGCGCGCAGTTTCGGTGCTTCACCCCGCCTGTTGCGTCTTGTGGCGCTGGGGTTGGCCGTCTATCTCTCTGCCTCGGTGGTGAGTCTGGTGGGGGCTGTGGGTTTTGTTTCGCTGGCGGCGCCGTTGCTGGTGCGGCTGTGCGGCATTGGTGCTACCGGTTTCCGGCAACTGGCCAGTGCACTGGCTGGTGCGGCCTTGCTGCTGCTTGCCGATCTGCTGGTGCAGTACTGGCAAATCCGGGGTGGCGGTGATTATGCCACCGGTAGTGTGGTGGCATTGCTGGGGGCTCCGCTGTTGCTGGTTCTGCTGTTACGGCTGCCCCTGCTGCCTGCTCAGGGTGAGCCTGAGCCACTGGCGCGGACACAGCGGAGATCTTTTCTGCCCGCAGGGGGCATAGTCGTGCTCCTGTTGCTGGGGTTAGTGCTGGGCCTGCTCTTTTCCCGCCAGGAGAGTGGATGGCAGTGGTTGGCGCTGGACGGTGAAGAAGCTTCGCTACTCTGGCGTCTACCGCGGGTGCTGGCGGCGCTGGCAGCGGGTTTGCTGCTCTCGGTAGCCGGTGTGCTGGTGCAACGTCTTACCGGCAATCCATTGGCCAGCCCCGAGGTGTTGGGGATCAGCAGTGGTTGCGGCATAGGTTTGATCCTGTTGGGACTGTGCTATCCCCAGGCTGGTGTGACCCTGCAATGGCTGACGGCGGCCGGATCGGCCCTGCTGGTGATGCTGCTATTGCTCTGGTGGAGTCGCAGGGAGAGTGTTTCGCCATTGCGATTGCTGCTCTGTGGCATGGCGATCACGGCCATTTGTGCTGCGGCTCAGGATCTGGTGCTGGCCAGTGGTGATGCCAGGGGCGTGCAACTGCTGAGCTGGATGGCCGGCTCGACCTACTATGTCTCGTTGGGCTCAGCCCTCACGCTCCTGCTGCTTGCTGTGTTGCTGTTGCCAGTGGCGCTGTTGCTGGCTCGCTGGCTGGATCTGTTGCCGCTGGGAGAGAGCACAGCGGTCAGCTTCGGCGTGGATCGCGGTGGTAGCCGTATCCTGATCCTGGGATTGGCTTCGCTGCTGACGGCTGCTGCCACCCTGCTGGTGGGGCCGGTTACCTTTGTGGGTCTGCTGGCTCCCCATCTGGCGCGACGTCTGGGCGGTTATCGCGCCCGTGACCAGCTCTGGATGGCGGCAGGTATCGGCATGGTGGTGATGCTGTTTGCCGATTGGGCTGGCAGGCAGTGGCTCTTTCCTGATCAGATACCGGCTGGACTCATGGCTTCACTGCTGGGTGGCAGCTATTTCATGCTGACTCTGTGGCGGTACCGCCGATGATAGGAGAATCGTCAGTGAAGATGAGGTTGTCGGCCGCATGGCCCCATGGTGCTGGTTTTTCTTCGATGGACCAAGCCGCAGCGGCCTGGCGCAGTCGGCTGGTCTGTGCGGCCCTGGTGCTGTTGTTACATTCGGGTCTGATTTATCTGCTGCTCCATGAGCCGCCCCGGACCGAGGCCTCGTTCAAGCCGGAGGTGATTGCCGTGCGCTGGCAGGCGGCGCCCGTGCCGCAAGCCAAGCCGACAGCCGCGCCTCCCCCCGCGCCGCAGAAGCCTGCCGAGCCGGTCGCCAAGCCAGTAGCCAAGCCGAAGCCTGTGCCTGAGCGGCAACATAAGCCCTCACCCAAACCGGTACCGGTAAAACGTCCCGTACCACGGCCGTTACCCAATCAGGAGAGGGTTGACCAGAAGAGGAGTGCCATCGCCGCCGAGCCTGCTGCCGCCACACCTCAGCCAGCACAGACGGCTAAGTCTTCGGCAGCGGCCCTGCCTGTGGTGGCGCCCCGCTATCAGGCACCCGGTTTGAACAACCCCGCCTTGCGCTACCCGCCAATGTCGCGTCGCCTGGGTGAAGAGGGGAAGGTGCGGTTGCGGGTGCTGGTCTCGCCCGAGGGGCGGGCATTACAAATCCAGGTGCTGGCGGGGAGTGGTTTTTCGCGGCTGGATGCTGCCGCCAGGGAGTTGGTGGGGCGCTGGCGCTTTCTGCCAGCGACCAAAGGTGGTGCGATGGTTCAGGGTTGGGTCGAAATACCGATTGTTTTTCAACTGAGGAGTCAATGATGAGTGAAGGCATGGATCCCGGTGTCATGGGCATTGGCCATCTGCTGAGCCAAAGCAGTGGTATGGGGCTGGTGCCCCTGGTGCTGTTGGTACTGATGTCACTGGGTAGTGGTTACTACCTGTTGTTCAAGAGCTGGAGTGGCTGGCAGGAGAAACGGCTGGGCCGTCGCTTCCTGTCGCGATTCTGGCAGTGTCAACAACTGCAGGAGGTGGAGTCGCTGCTGTTGCAGGGGGAGCGGAAGGAGGCTTATGGTCGGCTGGCCAGCGCCGCTTTCGGGGCGCGAGCCCAGCTGGAGCAACGCTCGTCCGGTCATGGCCCCCTGTTGTTGGGCTCGGCTGACGAGTTTGTGCTGCGCGCTCTGCGCCATGCCATCAGTCGGGAGCGGTTGCGTATGGAGAGCGGACTGACCTTTCTGGCCTCTGTGGGGTCGGCGGCACCCTTTGTGGGGCTGTTCGGTACCGTCTGGGGCATCTACCATGCCCTGCTGGCTATTGGTGCCGCCGGACAGAGCAGTCTCGACAAGGTGGCTGGCCCAGTGGGCGAGGCGCTTATCATGACTGGTTTCGGCCTGGCGGTGGCCCTGCCGGCCGTGCTCATCTATAACCTCTTTGTGCGCCTTAACCGCCTGAAGCTGGCGGCATTGGAGGCGTTTGCCCACGACCTGTTTGCCCTGCTGGCGACGGGTGGCTGTCCCGTGACGGCAAGTTGCTCGCGGCAGAGTGTGCTGCCCCTCAATGCGGAGGTGGCGTGATGGCATTCGGTCGTCTTCCGGGAGGGGATGAGGAGCAGCCGGTCTCCGAGATCAACATGATCCCCATGATAGATGTGATGCTGGTGCTGCTGATTGTCTTCATGATCACGGCGCCACTACTCACCGATGCGGTGAAGCTGGATCTGCCCCAGGCCAGTAGCCAGGTGAACCAGCCCGATCCGGCCGATATCACCCTGGCGATCACCGCAGACGGGGTGTTGCACTGGAATGGCAAACCCTGCAGCGAGGAGGTGCTGGATGATCTGATGGCGCAAGCCGCAGACGCACAACCCCTGCCAGAGGTGCAGATGAAGGTGGATGCGCGGGTAGAGTATGGCCAGGTGGCCCGCGTCATGGCCATGGCCTCGCGCCATGGTCTTAGTAAACTGGCGTTTGTCTCCGTGCCTGAGCCCTGATACCCGGAGTCAGGGGGAATTCCACCCCCAGACTCCAACCCCGGTGTGATTGATGTCGCACTTCTGATGGTGTCTAATGACAGCGGTTTCAATCATCCGGCCTTCCGGAGGCTCTTGTAATGGCGACAACCCCCACGGCAACCAGCACAGTGCCCAAGTCACTCTTTGCCCTGACCTGGCCGCTCTTTATCGATCTGGCCTTTCACTTCCTCACCGGCGCCCTCAACACCTTCATGGTGGGGCATGTCTCCTATAAATCGGTGGCAGCACTGGCCGTCGGTAATCAGGTGTTGGATCTGTGTATCACCCTCTTCAACTTCATCGGCATTGGCTCGAGCGTGGTGATTGCCCAGTATCTGGGGGCCGGTGACAGGCGCATGGCGCGACGGGTGGTCCAGACCGCCATCGGCTTCAACCTGCTGGTGGGGGCTGTCACCATGCTGGTGGTGACCATAGGGGCTGACAGCCTGTTGCGACTGATGAATATGCCTGCGGACCTGATGGCCGATGGCCACATCTATCTGACCCTGATCGGTATCTGTCTCATTCCCGAGGCGGCGGCATTGTGTATGGCGGCGGCGCTGCGCGCCCATGGTCATACCCGGGATGCCATGTATGTGACCCTGGTGGCCAACATCATCACCTTTGTCGGCAATGCCCTGCTGCTCTTTGGCTGGTTCGGCCTGCCGAAACTGGGTGTCGCCGGGGTGGCGGTGAGTACCATAGTGGGTCGTATTGTGGCGCTTGGCGTGCTGATCTGGCTACTGCAAAAGCGTACCGGCATCCGTCTGGTGTTGCGCCAGCTCTTTGTCTGGCCCCGCGAGGTGCTGGGCAAGATCATGCATATCGGCTTGCCGGCGGCCGGGGAGAACCTCTCCTGGATGCTGCAGTTTATGGTGGTGACCTCCTTTGTGGCCCTGATGGGCGACAAGGCGCTGGCGACCCAATCTTTCTTCTTCCAGATCTGCCTCTTTATCCTGCTGTTTGGCCTCTCCATCGGTCTGGGGACCGAGATACTGGTGGGGCATCTGGTGGGGGCGGGCAAGTTCGAGCTGGCCTATCGCCAGTTGCTGCGCAGCCTGCGGCTGGGTCTGCTGGTGACGGCGGCTGTGGTGATCCCGGCGGCGTTGGGGGGCGGGCACTATCTGATGGGGCTCTTCACCGATGATGCCGAGATCCTGGCGCTGGCCAGTCAGCTCTTTCTGGTGAGTCTGATCCTGGAGCCGGGGCGCACCTTCAATATAGTGGTGATCAACTCGCTACGGGCTACCGGCGATGCCCGCTTCCCGCTGCTGATGGGGCTCATCTCCATGTGGGGCATCGCCATTCCGCTGGCCTGGTATCTGGGGCTGCATCTGGGTTGGGGTCTGGTGGGTATCTGGCTGGCCTTTGCGGCGGATGAGTGGACCCGTGGCCTCGCCATGTACTGGCGCTGGAAGAGTCGGCGTTGGGAGAAGAAGGTGCTGGTGCATCCGCTGGCCGAGTCGACATCGGCGCCGGGTCTGGCCGGGGTCTGAAATACGAATAAAAATAACAATAAAATCAATGCGTTATATGTCATTGATTTATATGGATATTTTGTATCTATTTGATTTTATTGCATTTTTATTGTGGTGAACAAGCTGAACCATTCGTTAACCAGTGGTGAAAAAAGCAGCGAAAACCATGTTCAACGAGGGCACTGGGGTCTATACTTTTGGTGTCT
>RRZU013300055.1_pt1 | contig 11745 bp, 8 predicted proteins | sample 2165561 | NCBI WGS metagenome assembly RRZU01 (sample SAMN10456909, study PRJNA506462) | wastewater metagenome | isolation source: wastewater sludge | place: USA: Moscow, Idaho | reverse complement strand
GAACGCAAAGTCAAAAGCACGCCTCCTACGAGCAGTGCGTTAATTTTCTCGCGGAAGAAATGCGTGCCGACCGAGAAAAACGTATGTGACGGCGGAGACGAACCCGTGCCGACCGAGAAAAACGTATGTGACGGTGGAGACCAGGCCGCACCCCGTGCTCACACCGCCATAACTCGCCCCGCACTCTCACTGCCGAGACCCACACCCCGTGCTCACACCGCGGTGACCCGCAGCAGAATTGTTTGCTCGGGCTTGAGGTCGGGGAACCGGAATCCGGCTTCGGTAAGAACAGACGCGGGCAAGATCAATCCGTCCTTCCACCAGGGGACCTGCTGTTCATCCCGCGTTCCGGATGTTGCTGAAGCCACGCCCTCCGGTAGCAGCTCGCGCACCCAGTACCTTGTGCCATCTGTTCCAGCGCCGCCAGAAGTTCCAAACACTCCAGCGCCCGCAAGATCGCCAGAACCCCCAGCCAGCCCGGCACCCCCAGCCAACCCGGCCAACCCCGGCAACCGCAGCGGCACGCTGGGCCGTACGGCCGAGGATTGCATCCGCGTCAAGGCAAACACCGCATCCCGGCGATCCTGCGCCACAACTCCATGCACCCACCATCCGTCATCGGGGTGATCCGCGTGAACGACGCGCCCGGCATGCAACAAACCTCGCAGCTCCTTGTGGAGCGCCACCCATGCGGCGAGTTCTTCCCGATCTTGAGTGCTCGCCTGAGTGAGGTCCCATTCGATTCCCATGTGGGAGAACAGCGCGGTGGAGGCACGTAACGAGAGCCCTAAGGTACGCCCGGTCGTGTGGGAGGTTGTAGAGGCCACGTGTGAACCTACGAGCTCGGGTGGAAGAAGCAGCGAGGTGCCCGCTTCGATGAGCTTGCGCTCGAGCGGGTCGATACAGTCGGACGCCCATACGCGTACGGTTCGGGTCATCATTTCCAGGTCGATTCGCCCTCCGCCGCCCGCGCAGGATTCAATTTCCAGCGAGGGATGCGCGGCGCGAATCGCGTCCATCAGCGCATAGGTGGCCTTGGTCTGCAGATGATAGGCGGGCAGTCCTGTGACCTGGGACTCCGCCTCGTAGAGGTCGCGGTTGAAGTCCCACTTGAGATAGTCGATCTGGTGCTCATCCAGCACCGTCAGCAACTGCCCCAGCACGTGGTCGAAGGCTTCCGGATTGGTCAAATCAATAACCTGCTGCTGCCGCGCCTCGCGCGGCAGGTGGGATACCGGGCTAAGGACCCATTCGGGATGCGCACGGGCGGTCTCGGAGTCCATGTTGATCATTTCGGGTTCGACCCACAGCCCAAATTGCATGCCCCGAGCATGAACTGCATCAGCCAACGGATGAAGACCATTCGGCCATACGTCCGCCGAAACCACCCAATCACCCAATCCGGAGGTATCATCGCGGCGCGATCCGAACCAGCCGTCGTCGAGAACGAACCTCTCAACGCCAACTTCCGCCGCCGCATCGACGAGCGGCAGCAACCTCTCCAACGAATGATCGAAGTACACGGCCTCCCACGCGTTGAGCGTTACCGGACGCACGGTTCGCGGATGCGACGGCAAACCGCGCAGGTATTCGTGAATGCGCCCGGCTGCCGCGTCGAGGCCGTTGCCCCAGGCCCCAACCACCCATGGGCTGGTGTAGCTTTCGCCATGAGCCAGCGTGATTTCCCCGGGATACAGCATTTCGCCGCCCAGAAGGCCCTGGAATCCGAGGATGTCGCGCTCGGCAATAGTCTTGGTATTTCCGGACCACGCAACGTGAATGTAATGGACCAGCCCGTCCTGCCAGCCCATGCCCGGCTCGCAGGTTCCGTGGATGGTTGATTCGGCGTGTCCGCGCGCGATCCGCGTGGTCCGCGTGTGCTCCCCGATGGTGAACTCGTGTGTCTGGATGTCACGTTCGCGCAGGTGCCGCCCGGTTTGGTCGAGGACTTGGGTTTCGACGGCGGGCGTGGGCAACGCAAGAAGCAGTGACTCCAGCGCGTACCCGTCCTGCGCATCGTTCATTACGCTGGCACGCGCTCGCAACACACCGGACGCCGTCAGTTCGAGACGGATCGAGAGAATCAGTCCGGCTTCGTCGTCGTAACAGTAAATATCGGCTCGTATACCATTTTTTCCGACGACGGCGCCGCCCGAACTACCAACACTGTCACTTCCAGCACCGCTCGCGTCCGTGCTGTTCATAGCGCCGCCGTCAGTGTCAGCAATCGCCGTGACGTCCACCCTTTGCGGGCGGAAAGCGGAGAACTGCGAGCGGCCACCGCGCGACCCGACGAGCCCGGGAGTTCCTAACCATCCCTCGCTCTGGCTGGGAACTAGGGAGAGGATGGGTGGGATGTCTGCGGTGCCTGAGACGAGGCCCGCTACCTGGGCGGCAGTAAATTCTTTGAGGTCCTGTTCGCTGAGAATGCCCAGGTCAGAGCCCCAGTAGAGGATCTGTGGTGTGGAATCTTCGGCGATGTGGAGGATGACAGATGTTCCACCTGAGCGCAGGTGAAGGTCAGCAGGAATATGAGGCATGGTCCTTGCTCCTGTTGGGGGACGGCGGGTTGAAATTTACAGTGCGAGCTGGGCCAGAGAGTGTTCGATGGCCACGGCGGCGGCGCCTCGTGCCCATGCTTCGAATCCGGACTTGTCCACGATGATGTTGAGGGGCGATGCGTCTGGATCTCGTTGTGCGGTGGCGGTGGCGCGAATGGTTTCCTCGGCAACATCCCAGAGCCCGATGCCGTCGCCGCTGAGTACCACGGTGGGGTGCATGATGAGGCTTGTGCTGAGGAAGATGAGCTGCCCGAGTGCAGAGGCGGCGGCTCTCACGATGGCTGTCGCGACGGCGTCGCCCTCAGTGGCTAACGCAAGCAACTCCTCGTACGAGACGTCCCTTCCTAGTGCGATTCGTGCTTGTCCGCGCAGGCTGTCGATGGAAAGCATGGCACGGGCGCATCCTCGGTGGCCGTAGGGGCAGAATGGTCCCGAAGGATCCACGGTGACGTGGCCGCCTAGGCCCAGGCCGGTGTCCGCAGATTTGACGGCTTGGCCATGAATAACGAGGCCGTAGCCGATGCCCACTCCGATAGTGATGAGTGAGAAGTTGGGTATTCCGCGGGCCGCCCCCACGAGGTATTCAGCTTTGGCAAGGGCGACGACGTCGTTCTCCAGCGTGACCGGTAAACCGACGGCTCGTTCCAGCATCTCTCCGAGGGGTACGTTGCGCCACCCGAGAAAGGGGGCACGCAAGACGCGGCCGTCGTTGGAGACACTTCCGCCGAGGCATACTCCGACATGTAGAACGGGGTGCTCAGAGTGCGATTGAAGTTGCTGGACGAGGCGAGCGATTTGTTGCGCCACGTTCTCGGGGTTAGATGACTCGATTGGAGCATCAGCCGTAGCTACTTCGTGCGCCCTCATATCGGTGAGGACGAGATGGACGTGGTCTCCGGTGATCTTTACTCCGATGACCCGGCCGATATCTGCGGAGACAACGAGGGGACGTGTAGGGCGTCCCATGGAGCCATCACGGCTTTCTTCCAACTCGACAAGAAGGCCACTGTCGATGTAGGGGCGTGCTATGCGGGTAAGGCTGGGAGCGGAGAGGCCAAGGACGGACGAAAGTTCACTCCGTGCAATCGGTCCTCGTACAAGGACCTCGCGAATTACTTCAACCCCACTGTTCACCTGTGACACTCTACACCCCCTTTGATTCATTTTGACATAAATGGAGGTTTAAATCAGTTTGTGAAAGGCGGTTGACCCGCCCATTAGTTTCGTATTAGAAATATCTATGTAGATTGACGTGAGAACGCAAACATTCATGAGTTGTTCTCACGGCTCTCTTTGCTGGGACAACGTCACCCCATTCCGAGGATTGGATGGTTCCTTTACTCGAGTATCGCCACTGCGTATTGCTGCCACATGCGCGATGGCATCGACCAATCGCAAGGAGGCGTATTGGAATGAGAAGATCATCGGCCGGTCTGCGCAGAAAATTCAGACACCGGCCAGCAACAGCTGTCATGACAGCCCTAGCTCTTGCTGCAACATTGAGTGCATGTGGTGGGACAGGCACTGCGGACGAGGTAACTACTCTCAACTTCTTCCAGTTCAAGGGAGAAGCTCTCAAGGATTTCGAGCAAATCATTCATGATTTTGAAGCGGACAATCCAGACATCAAGGTTATTCAGAACCAGCAGCCGGACGCCGATACCGCCATCCGCACCCTCCTGGTGAAGAACAGGACCCCCGATGTTGTCACGCTGAACGCCGGCGGTAAGATCGGGCAGCTGCTTGACGCCGGAGTTTTCTACGACTTCTCCCAGGACCCAGTTGTGGATACGCTCAACCCCGCGGTCCAGGAGATTATCGCCGCGCTTGGAAGCCACGACGGCGAAGTCAACGCCCTCGGCTACGTCAACAACGTCAATGGAATTATCTACAACAAGACGATTTTTGAGGACCAGGGATTAGAGATCCCCGAGACTTGGGACGAGCTCATTGATACGTGTGAGAAGCTCAAAGCTGCGGGCATCACCCCCTTCTACGGCACTCTTGCTGACTCCTGGACCACGCTTCCCTCTTTCAACGGGATGGGGGCCTTCGCCGCGCGAGATGGCTTCTTTGACAAGATGAGAGAAGCGGGCGAGAACGTCGATCCAGCTAAATCACCGTCCTTCTCAGTAGACTTCGCTGAGGTTGCGGAGAAGCAGAATACGCTGTTCTCCTACGCCCAGGAAGGATACCGCGGACGCACCTACGACGACGGCAACGCCGCCTTCGCCCGCGGAGAAGTGGCAATGTACATGCAGGGTATCTGGGCTCTCAATCCCATCAAGCAGGCGAACCCGGACATTGAAGCGGGAATCTTCCCTTACCCGGTTTCTGATAATCCGGACGATCGGGTACTGGTGAGCGGCGTCGACGTCGCCGTCATGATCGGCCGAGACACTCCCCATATGGAGGAGGCGAAGCGATTCGTTGAGTATCTGTACCGCCCCGATGTTATTGAAGAGTTCGCCAAGTCGCAGAACATGATTCCGGCCGTTATGGACGCCAAGTGGAGCGATGATCCGGCATTGCAGGATGTCAAGCCCCTCTTCGACGATGGCAAGATTGCCGGATTTATCGATCATCAAGTGCCAGCTGGTATTCCGCTCGACTCTATCGTCACGCGGGGTCTCATGGACAACAACCCGATGAGCGCCCTCGCCACACTCGATAATGAGTGGGCGAAAGTCGCTGCGAGAACCATCGACTAGTAAGGAAGAGTCGAGATGTCTGCAACTACAAGAACGCAAGGAGTTCCGGCAGCAACGGATGCTCCCCGACGCGGCATGAAAAAGGATCGAACCTACCACTGGATCGTGGTACCGATGGTGGTGGCCTTCGCTGCCTTCCATACTTTTCCGGTTCTCACAGGTGTGTTCTACAGCTTCACCAACTACGCGGGTTTCGGCCCCTGGAAGTTTGTAGGATTCGCCAACTTCATCAGCCTCTTTAAGGATGACCGGGTGCTCGCCGCCTACGGTTTCTCCTTCATGTTCGCAATTTTTGCCACACTCCTGACCAACGCTATCTCGTTGGCCATTGCCCTGGCACTCAATGCGAAAATCAGATTCCGTAATTTTTTCCGCGGAGTTTTCTTCATTCCCTACGTGCTGGCGATGCTTATCATCGGTTACGTCTTTAAGTTCATCTTCAGCACCTCGCTGCCCAGAATGCTTTTCGGAATACCACTCTTCGCGGACAACATTCTCACCAACTCCACCTGGGCATGGACAACCATCGTGCTTCTGGCGGTGTGGCAGTCGTGTGCTTTTGCGATCATTCTCTATCTAGCCGGACTCCAGACGATTCCAGAGGAACTCTACGAGGCGGCGTCCCTAGACGGCGCCTCCCCGGCACAGCAGTTCCGTTCGATCACCTTCCCCATGATCTGGTCCTACTTCACCATCAATGTGGTGTTGAGCGTCAAGGGCTTCCTCCAGGTGTTTGATCCGATCGTAGCTTTGACGAATGGTGGACCGGGAACGTCAACAGAATCGGTGACGATGCTGATTCAGCGTGGTGGTCTCACCGGCGGCGAGTTCGCTTATCAGACTGCCAACGCCGTGGTGTTCTTCATCGTCATCACCATTGTGTCCTTGATCCAATTCAAGGGTATGGGTTCTAGGGATACGGACTTCTAATGAGCACAACCACACAGAATCAGACCGCCCCGTCCGCGCGCCCGGAATCTAAGCGCAAGCCTGCCAAGATTGGCAAGCGTATCAACTGGTGGCTCACGGCGTTTATTGCCGTGGCATCATTAACCGTTATTGTTCCGCTTTACCTGGCGATTGTGGTGGCTCTCAAAACACCGGATCAGCTGCTCAACTCCAGCGGATTTGAGCTGCCCACCAGCGTCCGGTGGCAGAATTTCTCCGATGCCTGGACGGCTGCGGACTACCCCACCACACTGGCGAACACCGGGATCATCACGGTGCTCACGGTCATCTTCACGATCCTTACAAGCTCGATAATCTCCTGGGCTATCGCGCGGAACATGCACAAGAAGTTCTTCAAGTATTCGTACTTCTACTTCTTGTCTGCCATGTTCATTCCGTTCCCCATCATCATGCTGCCGCTGGTCAAGCAGACGGCCATGCTGGGGCTCGACAACAAGTGGGGGATGATCATTCTCTACACCATCTTCGGTATCTCGATGAACTCGTTTATCTACACAGCCTTTATCAAGTCCATCCCATTGGAACTTGAGGAAGCGGCTCGCGTAGATGGCGCGTCCACCTGGCGCGTGTTCTGGCAGGTCATCTTCCCGCTGTTGGCGCCGATGAACGCCACCGTGGGAATCCTCACCTGCGTGTGGGCATGGAACGACTACATCATGCCGTTGGTGGTGCTGACCGACCCATCGGATCGAACGCTGGTGTTAGCGCAGTCGATCTTCCAGGGGCAGTTCAACATTGATCACACGGTCTCCTTCGCCTCCTATCTCATGGCGATGGCGCCGCTGTTGCTGGTGTACATCTTCGCCCAGCGCTGGGTAATCTCCGGCGTCACCCGAGGGTCGATCAAGTAACGGTAGTTGATCGCAGAAAGTGACCCTTGGCCATAGCAAACGAACTTACTGAGTTCGTTTGCTATGGCCAAGGGTCACACTTGTTGATGCAGGGGGCGACGGCGTCACCGTGAGTTGTTGTCACCTCGTCGTCGTCCCAAGGGACAGATCAGGAGAAATAGGTACTCATCCCGGAAATCTGCTCCGTGTCCGGGCCGAGAACCTGCTCGGCGGCTCGCCCAATGAAGGAACGTTCGTCGGGCTGGTGACGCAGCCAGGTATCCACGAAGTCCTTGATAGCAGCCTTGCGGGAAACGTCCCGGTTGGCATTCTCGGACATGTACCAGCGGTGTTCGAGGATCTGGTGGAAGATTTCAGCCTCGTCAAACTTGTTGCGTAGTTCAGGTGGGATGGCGGCGATGGTGGGCTCGAAGATGTGGGTCATCCAATCGTGGGCCACAACGCTAATCGGGGTGTTGGCATACTTCTTCTTGCCACGGAATTGCTGGATGTCATTGAGCATCCGGCGGGCCTGATTTTCCTGGACATCCATGCCCGTGAGGCGCATGATCTGACGCGAGTAGTGGCCGGCGTCGACAACCTTGGGCTGGATCGATACGCGGGTGCCGTCGTCATCGGTGGTCATGGACAGCTCGCCCACCTCGAAACCGAGGTCGTTGAGGCGCTTGATGCGCTCGGCGATCTTCCACTTCTCGTTGGAGGCGTACGTGGTTGTCTCGGTGAGTTCGCTCCAGAGGGAGGTGTAGCGCTCCACGAGGGTGTCGCCCACCTCAATGGGATCGAAATCCTCGCGCAATACCCCGCTGGCCTGCAGGTCCATGAGCTCGCCGATGATGTTGGTGCGGGCCACATCGATATCGTATTCGCGCTTGCCGTTGGTGATGGCGTCATAAAGTTCGCCGGTTTCGGCGTCCACCAGGTAGGCGGCAAATTCTCCGGCGTCGCGGCGGAAGAGGGTATTGGACAGCGAGATGTCGCCCCAGAAGAAGCCCAACAAATGCAAGCGCACGATCAACACGGAGAGGGCGTCGATGAGGCGGCGGGCGTTTTCGGGGCTTTGATGCTGCCCGAAAAGTGCACGATAGGGCAACGAGTATTCGAGGTGTGAGGTGATGAGTGCCGCGTTGAGATCTTTCCCGTCATCGGTGGCACGCCCGGTAACGACGGCGACCGGCTCCACGGCGGGTGCTCCCAACCGGCCCAGTGTGCGCAGCATCTGGTATTCGCGGTAGGCGGTGTGCTCGCTGATCTCTTTGATCGCGATGATCTTGTCATCGAGGTAAACGAAACGCACCACATGGCGCGAGATTCCACGTGGTAGAGCAGCAATAATGTTACGTGGCCAATCGTCGAGAGGGGTATTCCACGGAAGGTCAAAAAGGCTGGGATGGACCTGGACGGCCATGATTTGGAGGGCGGGTTTCATGAGTGGCCTTTCGTCGCGAATCGACCTCACAATACATGCGCTGTTATCGGTGAGGCCAGCTCCTGTCACATGCGGTGACGAGTAAAGGGCGCGGGCGTTCGCGCATTCGCTGACTGATCACACGCCCACTAGTGAGCTGCAGGCGTGTGATCAGGAAGATCGTATGGAAGAAGAACAGCTCCCTGGGCTGCCCACTTAGTGGGCAGCCCAGGGAGCTTCTAGTGTGTCACGGAGTACTCAGTGCGAGGAGCACAGGATACCGATTGGGGAGATCAGGCATCCAGGCGCTTACCGGTGGCTGCGGAGAAGAGATGCAGCGCGTCCAGCGTGGGCTCCAGGTGCATGACATCGCCAGCCTTGGGGGTGGGGAAGGGATCGATGCGGACGGTGCACTGGGTGGAGTTATCGCCAGAGCCGAACTTCTCGCTCTCCTTCTCGGAGCCCGCAACGGTGCCGTAGACGAAGGCGTCCGATCCCAGGTGCTCCACGAAGGTGACATTGAGTGGGATCGTGGTGCCGTCCGGGTTCTGGGTCCAGGCGAGGGACTCGGGACGGAAGCCAACGATGATCTGGTTGTTGTCCGCAGCGGTGATCTGGCTGAGGATGGAGGGGGTGAGCTCTACCTTGGCTTCACCGAACACGGCGGTGTTGCCCACGATGCGCCACTTGCCCAGGTTCATGGCGGGGGAGCCAATGAAGCCAGCGACGAAGGCGTTGGCGGGAGCGCGGTACATCTCGGCGGGAGAAGCGACCTGCTGGAGCAGGCCGTCCTTGATCACGGCGATACGATCGGCCATGGTCAGAGCCTCGGTCTGATCGTGGGTCACGTACAGGGTGGTGATGCCCAGGCGGCGCTGCAGGGCCGCGATCTGGGTACGGGTCTGTACACGAAGCTTGGCGTCAAGGTTGGAGAGCGGCTCGTCCATGAGGAACACCTGCGGCTCGCGGACGATGGCGCGGCCCATGGCCACGCGCTGACGCTGACCACCGGAGAGTGCCTTCGGCTTACGATCGAGGTAGGGCTCCAAGTCAAGAACCTTGGCTGCTTCCTCGACGCGGGCGCGGATCTTTTCCTTGGGCTCGCCAGCGATCTTGAGTGCGAAGCCCATGTTGTCCGCCACGGTCATGTGGGGGTAGAGAGCGTAGTTCTGGAACACCATCGCGATGTCGCGGTTCTTCGGCGAGACGTCGGTGACATCACGATCGCCGATGAAGATCTGGCCGCCATTGATCTCTTCGAGGCCTGCGAGCATACGCAGCGAGGTGGACTTTCCACAGCCGGACGGGCCGACGAGGACGAGGAATTCGCCATCCTCAATCGTCAGATTGAGCTTGTCCACGGCGGGGGTGGTTGCCCCCGGGTAAACACGGGTAGCGTTCTTAAAGGTTACGGATGCCATGAGATATGGTCCCTTCACCGGCAGGTACGTGCCGGACGATCCGAGTGAAAGGTGCCGAGTTCGTGTCGACTCTGACACGGTATCCCGAATGGGAAACCTCGTTTATTGTGACACGCGACGCGGGCGCCGTCTAGCGATTTTGAAAAGATTCCAAAACTACCGTGCCGGGTACGGCCCTTCATAAGGGCTTCTCATCCCTCGCCGACAGGGCTTCTCACCCCTTGCTGAGGGCCAGATCTGGCTGTTCGCTTCGCAGTGTAAGGATGCCGGCTTGTGCTGCTGAGCGCGCTGAGGCGACGGCTCCGAGGGAGACGATGTCGTTGCCGAGCGTTGAGGGGATGAGTCGTGGCGGGGGGAGATAAGCTCTGGAATCGAGTAGCTTCTGGGCGTGCCTGATAGCGTCGCCGAGTGCTGGTGCAATTTGTCCGCACACCACCACATATTCGGGGTCATAGAGGCAGCTAAACACTTCGCAACTTCGAGAGAGAAACTCTCCTACGCGTTCTATGACAGGTTGCATTGCTGGGTCACTGGAGTGCATGTACGGAATTTCAAGTTCGGCAGTCAACTCTGGAAGTGGTATCTGGGCGAGTGGGTGGGTTGCGGGGATGATCCCTGATGCAAGATCTTCTTTGATCCATCGATCGATGAGGTCAACGAGTCCGGATTGGTGTTCCAGTCCTTTGACATAGTTGAAGACCTCGAGTTCTCCGACGCCGCCATGTGCACCGTGTACGACCTTGCCATCCAACATAATCCCGGCGCCTAGGCGCCTGCCGGCAAGGAGTGAGACGAAGTTTTGGCAGGTGGTCATGGAGCCTGAGAGGGCTTCTGCGTGCGCGGCGAGCGTAGCGTCATTTTCCACGCGAACAATGGGGAATGTGTCCTTGAGATAATCCTGAAAATTAGGATTCATGTCCTGCCAGAAACCTTCTGGGTGGGACGGTGAGCGCCCAAGGGAATCGACCGGGGCGGGTACTCCGACAGTGATGGCGACGACGTCGTGAATGGAAAGCGAGGCCATATCGAGGACTTGAGTGATGGAATTGAACAAGGCGAGGCGTCGGTGTTGTGGAATGACGTCGGAAGGCTCCAAGTGGCGTTGGGCACGAGCCAGGGGTTGCCCGCAAAGATCGGCAACGGTGAGTGTGATGGATGAACGGCCTGCATCGATACCGAGCAGGGTGCCGGCGTTGGCACGGAACTGGAATCGGCGAGAGGGGCGGCCGAAACGGTAAGAGTTGTCGGTGCGAGTGTTGGAGAGCTCGTGGATCAGGCCGAGGCTGATGAGTTCATCGAGAGCATTGATGGTTGTGGAACGGGTAAGGCCCGTTGCCTCCATAGCATCGTCTGTCCGGAAGGCGTCCGCGCCCCATGCGTAACCGAGGACGGCAGCTGTGCTGGCCCGACCCGGCTGGAGTGAGGATTTGGAGTTCTTTGCCACGAATTTTCAATTCCTTTGATAATGCTGGAAGTGTACATGCTACTAGAGGGGTCTCTGACCTGCTGAAACGCGACGTTTCATCTCATTTTGATTTCAATTACTTCCCAAGATGACGAAAGTTATGCGGAGAGTCTGAGAAGTTGGTACCTTTCCAATTAATTGGAACATGATGTAGCTCACGTTGGTCGCGGAATGAGAAAGGTGGTCGCGTTCACTTTTTCAGCTTGACAGCGAAAGTGACGGGGCACTAGGTTCGCAACTGTGACTAAATTTGGGCAGCAAATTAAGTCGCAAGTGAATTATCTACGTCCAATGGAGGACGGAATGGACGGTGACGTGTCTATCAAACAGCGCAAGAGAAAGCGCCTTATAGCCGCCGCACT
>RRZU013285343.1_pt1 | contig 11745 bp, 12 predicted proteins | sample 2165561 | NCBI WGS metagenome assembly RRZU01 (sample SAMN10456909, study PRJNA506462) | wastewater metagenome | isolation source: wastewater sludge | place: USA: Moscow, Idaho | reverse complement strand
CCAGCAGCAAACAATGCTCCGAATGCAAACTTGTGTTCAAGGAACTGAAACAAGGCCAGCAGACATGGACGTGCATGGGTTGCAAAACCGTGCACGACCGCGATACCAATGCGAGCCATAATTTATGGATGCTCGGCTAACTCCGACTCCCTCCCGGTAGTTTGTCGGGCGATGCGGATGGATTTTTTGTAAGTGGTGGGGCAACCCACTCATTACGCAAAGAAGATGAAGTCTGAATTGGAAAATGATCAGCTTTGATCAGGATTCAAAGAACGGTTGGTTCGTCCGCAGGGATCCCAAGACGGGGCGCTTGAAATTCGTGCAGCAACTGCTCCACGGGTTTTTCTGGACCCCAAGCGGGCATGCTCGCCGGCCGGGCGACCACCTGCCCCACGCTGCGGTCACCTTCCGCTGTTTCAATCCAAAGGGCTTTGTCTTCCTTGGTCCATTTTTCACGTTTCATGATGACCGTAGCAACGTCTTCCATGGCGTTGCACAAGCTCATGCGCCCAGCATCCTCGTTCGCCATCAACACCACAGGCCGTCCATCCTCAGCCCCTTCCACGGGTCTAGCGATGATGTAGCTGTACGACCCTCGACCGGTCATGAGGGGCGTTGTCTCGCCCATGTTGTATTGTCCGAAACGCTCGCCCATATGTGCTCCTAATTGCATTCGAACATTGTACCATGCCCTACCGTTATTAGTGATCCCCCAAAGTCAAAACGGGCTGCGCACCATTGTCCGAAAGCAATACCGTCATCATATTGATCATCAGCTTGGATTTTTCCTCGGGTTTCAACTCTAACTGCAATGTTCCGAATTTTTTAATGGTCTCCTCCACCATGCCCACGGCGCCTTCCACCAAGAGCTGGCGTGCCTGCACCACCGCTTGGGCTTGTTGGCGTTTGAGCATCATTTGCGCAATTTCCGGGGCGTAGGCCAAATGCGAAATACGGGCATCAATAATGCGGATGCCGGCAACGTTCGATTGCTTTTGAAGCTCCGCCTCAATCTTTTGGGAAATGGCTTCCTGGTTACCGCGCAACGATAGCTTGCCTTCTTCTGGCTCGTAGGGATGCTCGGAAACGATTTGGCGCAATGCCGCTTCGATTTGGGTCTGCAAGTAGTCGGTGTAGTGCTCAACGTTGAACAGTGCCCGACGAACATCCGAAACGCACCAAGAAACAACGCACTCCACTTCGATGGGGCTGCCCGTTGCTTCGTTGACCTTGATGCGTTGGGAGGCTGTGTTGACAACCTTCAACGACACATTTTCCGCGCTGTAAAAAGGATTGGTGTACCAAAAGCCCTCCGTGCGAAACGAACCCGCGTAGGAACCGAAAAAGGTGAAGCCTTTGCCTAGATTGGGTTTGAGAATGAAAAACCCCGACATCAGAAATAGCCATAAGGCAACATGTGCAAACCAGGCAAAGAAAACAAAAGGTGGTCGCAGTACGCTGTTGAGAAACATGGCCCCGACCACTAGGTAGATCAGCAAAATGGGAAGCATGATGAATCCGTGAATCGCCAATGCTTGTGAATCTTTTTCGTTCGTGGCCGCATCCGACGCCGTGTTTGGGGAACGCACTTTTGACATAAAACCTCCTTGAGATGTAAGGCCATCATACAAAAAAAGCCCATGCAGTAGCAATGGGCTTTGGCGAGATTCGATAAAATCGTGCTATACGGACTGGTTGTCGTCTTCACTAGGAAATGGAATGCCCAACGCTTCGTAGTCGCTGCGGCGGCGACCAATCATGGAAGCAGCATTGGGATCCCCCCGGCGCCACGCTTCACGCGCCGATGCCATGCGCTCTTCGTTGCGACGCACCACCATTCGGCGTCGTTCTTCATCGGTCCATGCGCGGCTGGGCAAATCGTCTGTGGTCAATTCGCGCCAAGGCATAACGGCGTCCACCAGTCCACGGTAAAGAAGCGGCATCAACATCAAACCGGCCAATCCGACAGGAATGATGAGCATCATGTTGTAGGGGCTAAAAAGTTCACTGGCCAGCATGGTTTATCCTCTTGTTATTAGACTACCACAGTTTTCGGCGGACCCGAACATTTCCGGCCGCTTGGGGGAAACGAGACTGGACGCAAAAATGCGATTCAACCATTCATCGCAAGCGGGCGGAATGCCTCGCGCAAGAAAAGGCGCCACCTGCACAACGATATCGTCTTTGCTCCACCCTTGCGATTGGGCCAGCGCTTTGCATTGGGCCGCCGTTTTACCAAAAGGGGGGTATTGCGTATCGCCCGGTTGGCACGCGTGCAAGGCTTGCACCAAAATCGACATCATAAAAGCCGCAGTGGGGATGCGTACTTTCAAAAATCCATATTCCACCGTTCGCGCCCATTCACCTTCTTCGACCACGATGTCGGCGATGTCCGCATTCATCCAGCGCGCTCCCTTGGGATGTTTTCGTTTTTCACCCAACTCTGCAATCAAAGGACAAAGAACAAAACTGTCTTGTGGATCCCAGCGCGCATCGACATCGCTGGCATGCGTCCAGCACCGATAACCCAAAATAAGAGCAGCGCTTCCAAGCAAATCGATAGTAACACGTTCCTTGTCACGAAAAAGTGACCTTCCAAGGCTATTGAACAGAATTTCAAGGTCGTCGTGTTTCATTCCATTATTTTAACACGTAGCGCAGCTTCATCGATGAAGATGTGCGCGCACCACGTTGCGAAACAAGCGCTGCGCGTGCAATGCAATGGACATGTGTTGCTCCCACAAGTGCGGCTTGTTCGGACGCCGCCAATAGCCCACGTTTTTTCTTGCATCAAGCGTTCCCCTGGCTTGGCACCACAAGTTCCAGTCTTTACCAGTAACCACGGCTGGCAAATTGGTGCATACCCACTGGCCATCCTCATTTTGCAAAGCATAGCTGCCTGGCCGAAACCAAATGCCTTTGGCGAATGTTTTGTCGATGCGCCAGGACCACCAGGGGGCCAGGGGATCAACGAACGTATCATGACAAACTTGAATTGTTTGGATGTCCGGGGCCCGAGCATGAAAACCGTCCACACTGACATAAGCGATTTCCAACCCATGTGCCAGTGCATGCTCCACGCGGCGCATCAAGTGCGATCGAAGTTTTAAACGAATCCAGGCAATGGGGGTGTACCATCCATTATCATGGCCCGCGTGCCCCTGCGCCACTAGACCCAATTCATGGTCTTCATGCACCCGCAGACCCCCGATGCGCGCCGCTGGTCTACTGCTGTACTCCTGCAATGCGTGCACGGTCAATGCGTGCTCGTCGGCAATCAAGGTGGTTGCATGGGGCTGCCACGTCCAAGAATGCGAACTGACCAATCGCATCTTGTGCGCTCGGCGATAGCCCGGTTCCGTCTCCTTTGCCAACAGCTCTTTCCATGCGACCACCGAGGCACTCAGTGGATGGTGTTCCATGCTAGCTGGTGCGACGCTTTGGTACACCCCATGAACCACGCCATGGCGTTGCAGCCACGCCAGGTCTTCGTCCAAAACCCATTGGTGCACCCGGTCCTCCAAACCATAGCCCGGTAGGCCCCGCACCCCTTGGGCGTTGTACCAAAAAGGATGAAAAAAGCGTCCCTGCGCATCGGTGGGCTCCCATACAACGCAATGCATGGCGTGCATGTGGCGCTCGCCCGCTCGAAGAACGACCCAGGGTTCGCCTGGTGTAGGAAAAAGCATTTTCTCAACGGCGCTGGCGTAGGCGGAACGAATATCCAGTACTGCCCCTGCCATTTCGCGCAAATCGTAGGCCATACGTGCCTCTTGCCAAGGGCGGTCGTCCACGCTTTGCAACCATCGATGCGTGCTTTGCAATTCAACGGGCCATTGGCGGTGAATTCGGCGCAGGTTACGCCATTTCCATGCTGACAACATGGACGCGTGCCGACTGAAGTCAACACGCAATTGATTTTGGCAATGTTCCATCCGCAGCTGGAGCAGTTTGACTTGGGCGGCCAGGGTACCATTGGTGGCAACATCATCGAACCATTCGTCCAGCACTACGCAATCGAGCGTCTCGCCGAGTGCGTGCATCAACTGTTGCCGTTCGTACAGGGTGTTGACCACCACGCGCGCGCCCAACAAATCACGCAAGGAGCCGTCTTGCAACGTATAAATGTGCCCGTTGCACCACCATTTCTCCCCATCGAAAGCAGCCTGCACCACGGATTTGGGACGCACGTGCGCATCTGGCAATGGCAGCTGAAGCTCTTGTTCGCCGTAACCAGAAAAGCGCGGCAGGAGATTGTCGTGCTTGGCATGACGCCAGTTCCGGACTGTGGGCATGGCCATCATGCCCCGCTTGCTTCTTCCAAATTCCGGACGAATACATCGGCCAACGCTTCGTCGCGTGCACTCGAATGCATCTGAACAATATCCAGTAAGCCCCACTGCGTCTCTACGTTCCACTGTTGTGCAAACGCTTGTGCATCGGCAGGAGACGACACCTGCAGCCATGTCCCGTATGCCGCCACTGCATCCACAAATACTCCCAGAAGTGCCCGCATCTCGGGGTTTGCTTGCAACGTATTCAGAACGTGGCAGGCCGAGTCCAAAGCCGCTTGCGCATCCACCGATTTGTTTTCTACGGTGTAATATTTGGCCAAAAGCAGCGTGGCCACCGCCCAGTTGAAAGAGGCCCTGCATTCCGTGGCCGCATCGCCCTGCACCTGAGCTTGGCTTTGAACCCGTGTTCCAAGGTCCATGGCCTTGGCGTGCTCGCCCAGTCGATTGTAAACCCCCATCAGCATCAAGGCCAACGCGATACCGTCTTTGGACGAGCTTCCTTTGAGGTAAATGGAAGGAAACCCTGTGGCCAGCATATTTTCGGCCAAATCCTTCGCTTTGTACCAATGCATGTGCTCGTCGCTAAGCGAGAGCCAGCGCACTTTGAGCACCACGCAAGCGTGCACCGATGCCAGATAGTCTTCATCGCCTCCGTAGGCCTTCTTGAGCGTGTTCTTATCGTCAAGCAACGCCATGGCCCGGTCGGCCCATACAAGGGCTTGTGCACCATCGCCTTCCGAACCAAGGTGCCCGGAAATGCTGCGCGCGATAAACGACGACAGCAACGTGTATTGCGCGTATTTTTTGCTTTCTTCAAAAGCGGTTAGCAGCCAGTCCAACGGCGCTCTCGCCGCTTGTTGGTACCACTGCAAAAAGAGTTCTTTGGTGGGATGGGTCATAACGTTATAGTGATGGACACAGCAGCAGTGCGCAAGAGAGCATCGGGCCGCATAGGTACAAAAAAACCGTGCCCCTAAAAGAGGCACGGCAAAAGTGGCAGAGGTACGATTTCCGCTTAAGCGGGAATCACCTGCGCACCACTAGGAGGATTCTCGGTGTAGTCGGGACGAATGTCCGGGCCTTGGGTTGGATCGACCTTGATGCCCGTGCTGGTGGATGTAATGCCGCTGGTCCACTGGGCCCGAGCCCGGATTTGCACATCCTCAGGGAAGCAGCTTTCCACTTCAAGGGCACCGATGGTTTCGCGCTCCATCAGCATGGCCGTCATTTTTTCGATGCTCGGGGCGTAGTCTTTCATCAGTTGAACAGCCGCCTTGTAGGCGTTGTCAATGAGTTCGCGTACTTCGCTATCGATAAGACGCTGGATATCCGTGCCGAATGCGTTCTCGCCCCGGCCTTCGTTGTCGCCGTAATGCAGGGGACCCAGCTTATCCGACATGCCCCACTCCGTCACCATCGAACGTGCAATTTGGGTTGCGCGCATCATGTCATTGGATGCACCGGTGGTGATCTTTTTGCAGAAAATTTCTTCGGCTGCACGGCCGCCCATCAACAAGACCAACTCGTTGATCCAGTGCTCCCGAGAAACGCAGTAGCGGTCTTCCTGGCGCAGTTGCATCGTCACGCCCAGGGCACGTCCGCGTGGAACAATGGATACCTTGTGTACAGGGTCGTTCCCGCGTACGACGCCAACGGCCGCGTGGCCCGATTCGTGGTAGGCGGTCGTCAGGCGTTCGGGTTCGGACATCTTCATGCTCTTGCGTTCGGCGCCCATCATGATTTTGTCGTTGGCCTTTTCAAAATGGTGCATGTCCACCAAACGCTTGTTCTCACGCGCAGCAAACAACGCCGCTTCATTGACCAAATTGGCCAGATCTGCGCCGGCATAGCCCGACGTTGCGCGTGCCAGTACTTCCAGACGAACGTCCGGGCCCAACGGAACCTTGGCGGTGTGCACCTTCAAGATTTGTTCTCGCCCGCCAACGTCGGGTTTTGGCACGTTCACGATGCGGTCAAAACGACCGGGACGGCGCAAAGCGCTGTCCAGAATGTCGATGCGGTTCGTCGAGGCCAATACGATGATGCTGGTGTCGCCCTTAAAGCCGTCCATTTCAACCAAGATCTGGTTGAGGGTCTGCTCGCGCTCGTCGTTGCCACCAAAGCCACCGCCCGAACGCTGCTTGCCCACGGCATCGATTTCGTCGATGTAGATGATGCAGGGTGCTTTCTTGCGGGCTTCCTCGAACATGCTGCGCACGCGCTTGGCGCCAACACCCACGAACATTTCCACGAAATCGGAACCGCTGGCCGAGAAAAATGGTACCCCTGCTTCGCCAGCAATGGCTTTGGCCAACAATGTTTTTCCCGTCCCTGGGTCGCCAACAAGCATTACGCCCTTGGGGATTTTGCCCCCGAGGGCTTGAAAACGCTGCGGTTCTTTCAAAAATTGAACGATTTCTTCCACTTCAAGCTTGGCTTCATCGCAGCCAGCCACATCGGCAAATTTGACCATGGAGTCTTCGGCAGAGGCTTCCTTGGCCGGATTATTGCCCACGCCAAACACTCCGCCACCGCCTTGACGGCGCATGGTGTAAAGAAGCACGCCCATGATCAAAAGAACGGGGCCAAACGACAACAACAAGCTGAATAGCTTGCTCGGTTGTGGCGGAGCTTTGGTTGTGACGCTGACATCGTTGCTCATCATCTCGCTGATCATCCACAAGTCCGAAGCAGTTTCGCTCTTGACTTTGGTACCGTCGCGCATGGTAGCTACGATGGTGCCCTCGCCGGTACGGGGCACATCGGCAGAAAGCACATTGCCCTTCTTAACCGACTTCATGAGTTCCGTGTAGGGAACTTCTTTGATTTTGACGGATACATCCTGATCACCGCTGCGCAAAGCGATCATCAGAAAGAACAACCCAATCATGATGGCGAGAAGCGCCTTGTGATTGATAGCGGGCATTCAACAACTCCTAGTGATAATTTTTTAAATCGGTATAGACTTTACCGACAAGCAAGTGTAGGTGAAATACTACCCCAATACAAGATGCACCGAGTGAAAATTTCAATCGATACCATTGACAAAGCAATGAGATATCAGGATGGTCTCTTGGATTGTTTGAGCAGGAGATCGTAGACCGCAAAGTCAGCGATCGCAATATCCGCGTGCTGCTGCAACCATAAACGACCAAGCTGGGCTTGCACAAACACACTGCGCTTGCCCGGTGCCATAGAAGATGGCAGTTGACTCCAATATTTTTCGTAGCATTCGGTCCAGAAATCGGTTTTCTGCGACAAACTGTCCAAGATTTTTTCGCGGGCATGGCCATAATGCATGCGCAATTCGTTGATCCAATAATCCATCCACCAACGCTGCAAATGCTCAGGATGCGGCCAAAACGGAATGACGCGAGCATCGATTTCAAGTGCGTTCTTCAAATGCCCTTCGGCCAGCGTGTCAATACCTGGAACACCCGTGGAGATAATCGTGCAATGCGGGGCGGTCTCTTTATCGAATTGCTGAAAAAACGACGGGCTCATCGGTTTGCAGGCACTATTGTTGTCCGGCAATATTGCCATATGGGTGTCGTCCAAGCAAAGAAAATTGTTCTCTGCTGCAATGGTGTACCATTTGAGGGTGGACATGGAATCAAAACACCACGTCATGTCCGATGGGTCCGCCCGAAGACTCAAGACCGTTTGAAGCGCAATACTCTTGCCGGTTGTGCTGGTCCCCTTAAGATGAACAATCGCCCCTGGCATCTTTTGAAGCATGGGCCGCATGCTCGCGCCGACAGCAACGCACAGCAGAAAGTGCAACGCAGGACTGTATTGGGCAATCGTGCCAACCGCTTTTTTCCAGTGGCTATAATTGCCACGCTTTGTGTAGTACCCTTCACGAACTTGCGACACAAACGATTTGATGGCGACGGGCGTGCCGTCGGGCAAATCGGAAATATCGATGGGGTCGGGCACTGGAGTCATAAAAGGCAATTCAGGCAATGTCTTTGATATTTAACTATCACTGTATTGCCCAGATTGCCCCAATTTCAATTAAAAATCAACAGATCGATATCAAAACGATCAAACTACCGGGCTGTGCCCACTGGATGGAGCCGAAAAACCAGGTTGCACCTGGTCCACCATCGCCACCGTCTTGGCACGCAACTGCTCCAATGTGCTGTCGTTGTGGATGTACAAATCGCCATCCACGGGTGTGACCCCCAACTCGCTGGAATGACCTTTCACAAGTTCCACGTCCGAAGGCAACTCGCGGCATACGTGCACGAGGATACCGCCATTCTCGCGAATGGTATTGGCTTCGTTGTCGAAGCGGTTGTCCGGAACCGACATGCCCCGCGCTTCGGGCGGAGGAGTGCCGTAGGGTCCGTTGCTGCATTTGAGCACCAAAGGCAAGGTTTGGCGCACTTTGATGAATTGTTTCCAAGCTTCTTTCTCGGGGAGGTCAAGCACGGCGGGGATCGATTTCGTCTTGAGCGTGTTTTTGACTTCATCGAACGTGAAAGGCCAGCGGGCCAAGGGCACCTGCATCGATTGCGAACGGGCAATGTCCGCGTCGTCCAATTGAAACATCGTTTTGGCCGCGTTGTGCAGCAGCGCATCGAACGCTTCTTTCGATTTGGGCTTTGGCCCCAACTCGGCAGCGTCGGCCGTATGGTTGAGCGTGTACGGCTTGCCTTCCTTGACATCGTACCAGACGAACATCGCCATCTTGGCCCACATGCCTTCGTCAAAAACATAGCGCCCGCCTTCGGTGCCAATGCGCTGGAAGATGGTGCGTGGCGACAGGCCCCACGCATCGATGACCACGTTCTTCAACTTGTCGTTCCACATTTGCTCCTCGGTCAAACCGAACAACACCTGTGCAACCTGCTTCAACGGCAACGCAAAAGAATACGTCCGAAAGCCCAAGTCATCGCGCAGAACCAGTGCGACTTCGTCCTTGCCCACCCGTGCGGTGCTCGTGAACTCGCCATTGATGGTGCCGCGTCCAGCCAGGCCAATCAGAATTTTGTTTGTCATGTCGTTTTCCTCAACGTATGGTGTAGGGTATAGTGAGCCTATTTTACCATATACTGTGAAGTCCCTCGTAGTCTTTTTCTCCATGCTCGCATTGACCGCGAGCGCCGCACAGGCCCAAGTGGTTCCAGTAGCGGCCACGCCCGCACCCGCCCAGGCTTCTACAGCAGCCACGGATAGCCTTGCCCAAAAAGGCGCAGCACCGGATCCCGGTCAAGCACCCGATGTGCTCAAACTCAACCAACAGCATGTCCCCGTGGACAACTGCTGGCTTAGTGTATCCAAAAAATACAATATCCCGACGTATTTGCTGTTTTCCATTGCCATGGTGGAGTCAAGCCTGAACTCAACGGCCCGCAACACGAACACCAACGGCTCCGTCGACCACGGATACATGCAAATCAACGATTGGTGGTTCCCCAAACTTGCAACGTACAACATCCGTCCCACGGATTTGCAAAATCCCTGCGTAAGCATCCACGTCGGAGCTTGGATCTTGGCGCAAAACTTCTACCAGATGGGCTACAACTGGAAAGCCATCGGAGCCTACAACGCGCGGGATCCGTACAAACGGTGGGTATACGCGCAAAAAGTGTACGCCATGCACGACATGCTCATCAAATGGTCCGATGCCTACCACAAAGCGTACCTGGACAAGAACGGAACCTCTCCGCCCCACGTTCCCAAGCCGCCGGCGGCTTGGGTCAAATACGCGCAAAGCAATGCGGCGCACTTGATAAAAACCGGTGGCCGCGCGTCCAACAATCCTTAACCCAACACGAGCGCCCTACGCCTCTGGTAATCGAATGGTTGTACATGTGATATACTGGCAAATAACTGTTTGAAAAGAGTATACCTATGGCTATGTTACCAATCGCTTTATCCCTTGGAACTGTTGGTATGCTTTCACGTGTAAGCAGGGCTGCCACTCTTGTGTCACAGCACACCCCAGTGTCTGGATGGATTCGCCCTGGCGCATTGAATGCGAACGTGACTCGTAGTCCCTGTCTAGGCAAAAGTTTTTCGGATGCTCCTTCCGAGCCCTATAAGCCCGGTGAACCCATCCCAAAGTTAAATTTCGCACACGAGGAACCGCATACAGCCACATGGGACACAAGTGGTGCAGTAGATATGCGTGCATTTTTCAATGACCCTGGTTTCTCTGGTGATATCAGTAACTGGGATGTAAGCCGAGTCAAATCCATGGCTCCAACCACAGAATTGCCACCCACGCCTTTTGATGTGGACACCAGTAAATGGGAATTGAGCCTTCTCAAAGACGCACAAGACCCACAGGCGGAGCCACCAGCAATGGAGCTCCCGTCTTCCCCTGCGCCCTGACGCTCTTACTCCAAAAGCGATCTGCAACCAATGGTACAATGAATGCAACCACTTCATTGTACCCAAGGCAACCATGCAAGATATTTCCGGTCGAAGCAGTACCAGCACCATGCTTCAAGACATCCTCAAAGGCATGGTGGCACTGGACGACCCCGCGCACGACGAGACCGTCGCCCGGCTCAACAAGCTCGTTGAAGAACAAGATGCGCTGGACGCGCAAAATCAAGCATCCACGGCCCCTCTGATCGCCATCCAAATCCTTGCCGAGGGCGACGTCTTGCGTTTTCGTGAAAATTTTCGAACGTGCTGCGTTGAACTGCAACTGAACAAGGAGGTCATCTTTTCCAGCAGCGAGTACCGCACCACGGCCGTGTACGCTCAGCAGCAGTACGGCTTGTCCGAGGACACCCTCTATGCCATGTACGACGACTACAAGGAGGACTACGACAATCCGGGTCGCTCCGATAATTCCGCGCCTTCGATGGGCTAAAAACATTCCCAAGAGAATCCTCATGAACAACAGCATCCTTGAACGTCTTGCTAAACTTCTCCCCAACATGCCCTTGTTCAACTGGAACAAGCAATCCGCGTTTGGGCGCTTGCCCAATGCAACTCCCGCGATGCCCAAAGTCAGGGCACCAAAAAATACGAGCATCGAACCCAAGACACCAATCGAACTTTTTCGCGAAGATCTCGCCCATTTTGCGAAAGACATCCAGCCCTATATTGAAAAAGGCAGCATAACGTGGGAAAGCCTCACCCAAGTATTGGACGAAAGAAAAATGAATGCCTATGCGGCACTTATTCCGCTGTTGGAACAAAGCTACGCTGCCGTGGAAGTCCGCATTGAGCAAACCCGCAATGCCTTAAGCCCGTCCCAACGTGAGATCTACGCCGCCAACGTGGATCGTCACGCACTGCTGAAAACTGAATTCCGTGATGCTTGGCACGAAAGGGATGATTCGACCAAAGAGAACGCGGTGCCCTTGAATGACGCCCGAACACACCAGCTAACCACGATTGCCGATTTAATGCGGGGCTACAATCCTTACGAGCCAATCTGGACAATCGAGGCTCTCGCACGCGTCTCTGGCAACGATAGCCT
>RRZU012904654.1_pt1 | contig 11748 bp, 5 predicted proteins | sample 2165561 | NCBI WGS metagenome assembly RRZU01 (sample SAMN10456909, study PRJNA506462) | wastewater metagenome | isolation source: wastewater sludge | place: USA: Moscow, Idaho | reverse complement strand
GGGGGCCGTCGCGGGCCTGGCCAGCAGCCGCGCCAGCCAATAGACCGCCGCCGCACAGGCTGTGATCACCAAAGTATCGTTGGTGAAGGAGGCGCTGATAAATAGAAACTGCGGGATAGCGGCGACAAACGCCGTCGCCAGCAGCGCAAGCGCATAGTCGGCACGCTCACGTCCTACAGCTGCCCCGCGGCCCTTGCCTGGCGCCTTGACGCCCAACTCTGCGGTGAGATAAACACACCACAATGTGACTGCCCCCAGCAGCAGCGATAACCAGCGGCCAACGTGCAGTGCCAGGTTGCTGCCCACAAGCGCAGGCTGCCGCCCGCTGTACAGCATGAAGTTTTTGTTGCCTGGATCCAGCGGGTCGCCGATATTGGCGCGCGGGTTGCGCACGGCAATGCTGGCGAAGTCATTCTGGTCGATGCCACGCGTCAACCAGCCCGTCAACAGGTAATAGAGCGGTGCCTGGCTGCCCTCCTGCGCCCAGGGACCCGTTTCGACTTCGCTCTGCACCGGCAGCCAGTTGCCCTGGGCAATGTGGCGGGCAAAACCATAATGAAAGGGCTCGTCAGGCGTCTCAAAGGGCGGCACGACCAGGCTGTAGGCAAACCCAACGCAGAGAAAGATCAAGATGATGATGCCGGCACCCAGGCGGCTGCGTCTCCGCAGCACCTGTTCGTGGATTGAACCCGGCACTGCTTCCACGCTTGGTTCTGCCGTTAATTCTGCTTGGGGGAGCGATGCGGACGCCGCCATCAGGGCAGCCTCACGGTCGTGTCGTCCATCTGCTCGGCTCCGTCCGCAGCCTTCGTCACCGGCAGCTTTTCCAGCGTCTCCGCATCGTACATCTGGAAGGTAAGATAGCGTTGGCTGCCTTCTGCCGGCGGCTGCGATGGCATTGGAAACTCTACGTATTCGAGAATGGTCTTGCCCGGATCCCAGTAGAGCGTGGGAATGTCGCCCTCGTACGGCTCACGTTCGAGCGACGACAAGACCTGCGTGCTCCCGTCCGGCGCTTGCTCGACCAGCTGCACAATGTACTTGTAGCGGCGCTGCGGCTTTTCCAGCACCTGCCAATAGAGGCGCAGCTGCGCCGGCAGCTTTTCATCTACCACGGGATCGAGGCTGTAGCCTGCCAGCCGTACCAGTTCGCCGTACTCCGCCGTCAGGGGATGCTGAACGTTATCCGGGAGCTGCTCAAAAACGGGAATCTTGGGCAGAAACAGAAATGCATGCAGCGAAGAATGGCTGAAGAACTTAGCGTCGCGCACGCGCAGCATATTGTCGGGCAGCCACTTTTCAAGATGCCATTCTTCGTCAAAGTAGGGATGTGTGCCAGATTTTAGCACCCACACCCGATCGTACCTATCGCCCAGTGTGCGCAGCCAATCCTCGGTTTCGTCCATACTGCGGCCCAGCAGCGGAATCCCGTAGATGCCGATCGGCTTGTCTGCCTGGGCATCAGTACCTGATCCGGTGTCCGAATGTGCCTCAATCCCGCCGCCGACAGCAGTGGACGGGACATAATACTGGAATATGCGCCAGGAAGATGGCGGATAGAAGAGCACGGCGTCGCCGGGCATGATCCGGGTGGACAGATAGCTGCCAAAAGTCTTGTAGTCGTCCTTGGCATACTCTTCGAGCGTGTAGTAGTTGACCGTACTGTAGCCGATTGCCACGACGAGCGCCAGCGTCAGCAGCACGCCGGCCCAACGCTGCCACCGCCAGAGCAGGGCCAGCCCGCTGCCGCTGAGCAGGACGAAAGCCCCCACCAACAGGCTCAAGTGGCGGGCATTCATATACAAGGGGCGAAATTCGTTGAGCACCAGCAGGATGGCCACTGGAATCAAGAAGAATGAGGGCAGCACCCAGCCGCCGGCGGCAATGGCACGGCGCGAGCGTAAGCCCCAAGCCGTCCCTGCCAGTGCCAGCAAGCCGAATACCCAGTCGATCCACCAGACGCGCGCCAGGTCGACGCTCAAGCCGAGGCTGAAGGCGTTGAGCAGGTCCGGCACAAGCATTGCCAAGGAGATAGAAGCGAAGTTTTGCCCACCCCCCTGAGCAAAGATCGTGTAGGCCCCGTAGGCGCCGACCAGGCTGCCCACAACCAGGAGCACAGCCGCCGCAACCAGCGCGCGCACAAGATTGCGTCGCGCCAGCCAGGCAAACAGGATCAGGGCATGCACCGGCAGCAGCAGCACAGCATAGTAGTGTGTCGTGAGAAAGATCGCTTCAGCCACCACAAAACCGGCGGCAAAGCGGCCGTCGAGCCCACGGTTCTCTGTGGCACGCAGCGCCAGGTAGGTGGTGAGCACGGCCAGCGCTGCCCACAGTGCGTAAGGACGCGCCTCCTGCCCGTACCACAACATAAACGGGCTGATGGCGCCGAATAACACTGCCAGCCACGGGGTTGCCGGCGGAGCAACGCTGCGGCGCACAAGCCAGCGTGCCAGCACCCACAGCGACGGCACCAACAGGGTCGCCCCCATCACCGCCCCGTACCGGACTACGAATTCGCTCTCGCCCGCCGTGCGGATCAGCGCCCCCTGGAGCAGAAAGGAGAAAAATGGGTGCTGGTCAATCGTCAGCAGGCTGCTGAAGCCATCACGAATCCACAGCACGCCGCGCACGATGTCCGGCAGCGACTGCTCGGCTCGCTGCAGTGAGAGGCTCTCATCCCACCAAAACGCCTTGGCGTCCAATTGAAACACCACGTGCGCGTAGGCGAGCAGGATTAAACCTGGCAGCAGTACACGTTGGCCCCAGCTCTTCACGGTCGCGTTCATGGATGCGTTTCGCCAATCTGAAGTTCGGCCAGCAGTACATCTTGCCCTACGCTGCTGTCCACCGGCGCTCCAGTGGCCGGATCGTAGAGTCGCAGCGTGAGCTTGTAAGGACCTGGCGGCAGATCGTCCGGCAGCACGATCCCGCGCTGATCGGTAGCAGGCTGGCCGACGACCCAGACATTGGTCGGCGCGAACCAGTTCTGCGGTACATAATCGATCGTGTAGACTGGCTCGCCTGCGGCGTTAGTCAGCCGCAAACTGAATTTGTACTCGGGGAGCTGTTGATTGACAAACCAGTGTGTACTTACGCGCAGCAAATCGCCCCCGCGCAAGACTGCCGGTGCCGTGTCGACGCTTTGCAGGGTGAGTGCCGGGCCAAAGCTGACGTCGAGCGTGCGATTCCCCGTTCCATCTTGTGCCAGCCCATAGAGGAGCACGCGAATGCCGTTGTGCTCAGTCGGCTCTGTCGCCCATGCCTGCGTGGCCAGCCATACCTGTACGGCGGACGGCGGATGGAAATACAGCACTTCCCACACCCGCTTCGCCCCTTGCAGCAGCGGTCCCAGTTCCCTGCCCACCGTGTCGTATGCCTCATCCTGCAGATAGCCCACGGCATGTACTGGTGCATCGGCATTGAAATAATGCTTGAACACCTTTTCCGGATCCGGCCCATCTATCAGCACTACATCCCCCGGCTGCAGGTTCGCAGCAATTCGCTCTGCTGCGGCCCGGTAATCGGGCTTGTGCAGCGACGCATCGGTATACAAGCGCTGCACGGCCAACCCATTCCCGATCACCAGCAGCCCTGCAAGCAGCAGGGCCGGCAGCGCAAGCCAGTAGTTTTGCGGTGCATGCGGCGAGCGTGTTTGTATTCGGTACATACGCAGGTCAACGAGCCCGATGCCGCCCGCTACTAGGAGCAGCAGCGGTGCGGCCAGATAAATCGTATAGCGTTCGTGATAATCGGGGTTGCGAACGGCCAGTGCCAGTGCTGCGGCCCATGGCGCCAACAGCGTGACCAGCAGATAAATGGCAGCGGGTACGCGTACGCGCCACCAATATACGACGCCCCCAAGCGCCAGGATGACGTAGACCCATGGCAGCCAGGTGCGCCATGGCGCCGCGAGTCCATCACTGACTGTATACGCCAGCCAGTAACGCCACGGCAACTGCTCGGCGTCGCCCCCTTGGCGCCAGCCTTCGAACCCAAAGATGCCTAATGTATGCGGCAGCCACGGTAAGAAGAGCAGGAGGGCGGCCAGAGCCGCCAGCGCCCAACGGGCGAAACGGCGCAGGTCGCGGCGTACCATAAGCCAGCCTATGGCGAAGACCGCCTGCGCCAGGGGTAGCAGCGCGCCAAACAGGTGCAGGTAGACGACGCCGGCCGTAGATAGCGCATACAGGAGGGCCCACCAGTTGGCGCCCTTTGCAGGCTGCCCTCTGGGTTGTTCCAACACCTGCCACTGTGCCAGGCATGACGTAAGCGCCGCAGCCAGCAGCCAGGCATACATGCGCGCCTCTTGCGCATACCAGATCTGAAAGCCGCTGGTTGCCAGCAGCAGCGCCCCTAGCGCGGCAACCAACTGCCGAACCGAAGAGTTTGGAGCCTCGGCCGCACTGAGCGATACGCCCAGCCGGAACATCAGTGCCACCGCCAGCACGCTGGGCAGCAGCGACAGCCAGCGGAGGGCTATGTCGGTTGTGCCTGCCAGCGCCAGCCAGCCATGCAGCAGCACAAAATACCCCGGTGTGTGTTCAACCGGCATATTGCGCAGCATAGCAGGCAGCGACTGGCTGGAACGCAGCAGGCTGATGCCCTCGTCGCTCCACAGGCTCTGAAAATCGAGCCGGTACGCGCGCAAGGCAAAGGCGACGAGGAGAATGGCCAGCATTGCAAGCCGCGCCGGCAGTGCGCCTGCCCGCGGAGCCTGAGCCGGCCGTGGGTAGACGGCGCTCATGCAAGAGAGAATTGTAACACGGCAGGTGTCTCACCCGCTCATTTACGCTTGGGTGCCAGATCATCCATTCTGCCTGAGAGTTTGCACGGGCTTTCCGGTATAATGTGTTTGTCGCTCCAAGAAGAGAGGCCACGCGCACGATGAATTACTATGAACTGGAACTCGCACGCCGCGAGGATGAACTCGAAGACATGCGCCAGGCAGAGCAGGAAGAAAACCGCTTTCTGCTGGCGCTCATCGCGATCCTTGCTGGGGGCGCCGGCGCAGCCTTGATGCTGGCCGGTACAGCCCTGTTGGCTATGTTCTTTGTGCTGAGTTACCCAGGCATCACGAGCCCTGCCCAGGCGTCTGTATCGGCGCCGGCGGTGCCTCCGACGCCGACCTTTACTGCCGTGCCGACGGTCATGGTTGCACTGCCATCCGTGCAAACGGAATCGGGCGGCACAGAGACACCCGCTGCGTTCACATCGAGCGGCTTGGGAATGACCAAAGCAGAGTGGGAGTCCGTGTATGGGCCTTCCATCGGCATGGTAAACGGCTCGGCACGCTATGGCACAGATGGTGCGCTGACGCTCGACGTGGTGTTCCTCGACGATATGGTGCAGTCGATTGATTGGCAGAGCGCTCAGCCGGTGCCTGCCGACGCCGCATTGACGAACGGACAAGCGCTGCTGCCAGCCGACGCTCGCCAGGTCAGCAGCTATGCACCGCCCGAGCAGCCTTCGGCAGTCGTGGCACTCTATGTCAGCGACTCGCTTGCACAGCGGCTTGGCGGCGATCCAAAATGGTGGTACGGTGCAGAGCCGGGCACAGCACGGCTGCAGTATGACATCACCCCTGCGGGTGTCAGCCGGCTGCTCGTCAGTACCGGGGGCAATCCAGGCAGCAATCCATAGTGGCAAACCAGCCGGCGTCTGGAACAAATGGGGCATTTGCTGTATACTTGGGAGCAATTAACACCCCTATACCGCATCTTCCGAGGAGGCTGGCATGACGGCAAAGCCCAGGCGCGTCCCCATGAGCAATGTGGATAAAGCGTGGCTGGAGATGGACAGCGCGACAAACTTGATGATCATCAACGGCGTGATGCTGTTTGATGACGTGCTTGACTTTGAGGAGTTGAAAGACGTCCTGGCCGAACGTTTTGTCGCCAAGTACGAACGTTTTCACCAGCGCGTCGTCGTGGGTTCAGGCGGCCGGCTTTACTGGGAGGACGATCCTCACTTTGACATCCGCGCCCATGTGCGCCGCTATGCCTTGCCCTATCCGGGTGACATCGCCACGCTGCAGACTGTGGTCAGCGCGATCATTAACGAACCACTCGACCGGCGCAAGCCATTGTGGCGCTATCTGCTGATCGAAAATGTCGAAGGCGGTTCCGCAGTCCTCACTCGCCTGCACCATTGTATCGGCGACGGTATCGCGTTGATCAAAGTGCTGCTTAACATGACCGGCAGCACGCCCAATGAGTCGCTGCAGGTGCTCCATCAACCGCCACCGCCGCGCCCACCCGCCCCCAGCCCTTTGTCACGGCTGTTCAGCATGGCGAATAGTGCCGTTAAGACCACTGTGTGGGCAGCGCAGGGGTTAGCCAATGAAACCCTGCAGACACTGGAGAACCCTTCGCATCCACTCTCGCTGCTGCGCTCGGCGGGGATCGTCTCTGCGGCCAGCACGGCGATCCTGGCCAAGCTGTTGATTCTGCCCCCGGATCGCAAGTCGGCCTTCAAGGGCGACGTGGGTGCTATAAAACGTGTCGTCTGGTCGGCACCGTTTTCGCTTGAACGCATCAAATCGATCGGCAAGGCGCATGACGCCACTATCAACGATGTATTGGTCGCTGCCGTCGCCGGCGCGCTGCGCCGCTATATGATCGAAGCCGGCGACGATACGGATACCGGCGATGTCACGGCTATGGTGCCTGTCAACCTGCGCGCCGATAACGATATCAGCCTCGGTAACGAGTTCGCCCTTGTGTTTCTGAGCCTGCCGGTCAGCATGGCTGATGCCTACGATCGGTTGATGATGACCAAGCGGCATATGGATGTGCTTAAGAACTCGCCCGAGCCATTTCTGGTTTACCAGATTCTGGGCGTCATCGGCACGCTGCCCGGCGATGTCGCCAAGCAGACGACATCCTGGTTTGCGGCCAAAGCATCGGCCGTCCTGACCAACGTGCCCGGCCCGCGCCAGCAGATCTATTTTGCCGGCATGCCGCTCAAGGACATGGTATTCTGGGTCCCTCAATCGGGCAGTATTGGCTTGGGCATTAGTATCTTTAGTTACAATGGTAGGGTAATGCTGGGCCTGATGGTAGACGAGCACTTGGTCCGCAACCCAGAGCAGATCATCAACGGCTTCGAGCTTGAGCTCTTGGATCTGGAACGGCGCTTGCTGCCAGGGCCGAATAATGGTTCGAACGGGAAAACTGGCGGCACAGCCGTACTGTCAGCCGGCGCGCCCGCGCCGTTTGAAGGATGAGAGTTTGATCTGCAAGCGGGTTGCTGCTTACCTATTGGCTTGCCTTTGCTTGAGCCTGCTACTGATCTTGTTGCCGCTGCCTGCCCTGTCCCAGGCAGCGGCGCCTGCCGCGTCACCTACCCAGACCACGGCGGATGCCAGTGTGCCCGGCAGCCAGCAGCCTGCGACGACCGGAGAGCAGCCGGGTGACCCACTATTTCAGTCGCCGCTAGCGCCGCCGGCGGCTGGACCTGCGACAGCTACGTCCACTCCCTTGCTGCTGCCTACGGAGACGCCAACCGCAACGGCCAGCCCAACTCCAACAGATACCCCTGAGCCCACCGCAACACCAACGGCGACTCCGACAGCCACTATTGCCCCGCTGCAAGTCTCACCGCTGGTGGCGCAGAGCGGGACCCGTTTGCCTGATGACGGGGCTTTGTTCTGGATTGGCGCAGCTGCCCTCGTCATCCTGACCGGCAGCGCCGTCTTAGTCGTGGCCGAGCGCCGGCAAGATCGCTAGCCTGCCGCGTACCTGCTGGCATACCACCCCGTTCATTTCGCTGCGCGTTTTTATTGCCCGCCCCTCTCCGGAAAATTTGTTCGTGGTGTCTGCTGCGCGGTATAATATTCTTTATGCCTTTTACCTTGCATGCGGCCTGGCATCGTGCAAACGAGCCATTTGCAGACGGAAAGTTCGTTTTTTGGGCGGAAACGCTCGATTTTCAGCCGATCTCACGGCCTGATGCTGCTCACGCCAGCACCGCTTCCCGCCAGCGCCAACCTAAGCCACCTTCTCACCCCGGCCAGCTGCCAATTCACCAATTGCGCAACCTGATCGCCGAAGATGTTTCTCATCTTGCCGTGCAGGACATGCAGCCGGCCACGACTACGGCGTGGCTCCCCAGTCGCGACGGGAACCCTGTGGCGCGGCGCAGCATGGTGCAGTCTACAGGCAGGCCCAGTAGTTTTGGCGGCGCAATGGCTGGGGAGACGGCAGGCGTACTTGCCCCCGCTGTGGCCGCACCATTGGCCTTAAGCTGCTGGCAAATCACGGGCCTGACCCTCGATCCGTTATCTTCGCTGATTTTTCTGAGCCAATTGCACCAGCAGGCACGCGGTCGTACGGCGGCCGCCGCTCGCAACGAGCGTCTGCGCATGGGCAACGATCTGCTGTATTGGAGCAACGCCGCCAAGTTTGCGCTTGAGATACTGATCGGCCAGCATTATGTGCCTTCGCTGCGCATGAATGGCGGCTCCACACTTTATGCCCTCTGGCAGCCTGCGCTCCTTGACGACCGCATGAAGCGCCGCTTTGCCGCATTGGTCGAAACGATGCCTACGGTATGCCGCGCCTATGCCATTGACAAGCCCGAGGATGCCCTGGCGCCGGCGGACCTCACCGAGCATTTCGTCGCTACGGTGGTGGATGCAGCCGTGCGCGCCTGGGGCAGCGGGCAGGGTATCAACGGCCGGCACGCGCTGAACGGTAGGAATGGCACCAACGGTCATGGCATGGAACTGCTCACAGGAGTGGTCGATACGACTCCTGCCCTGCTTTGGGTGCGCCAACTGCGTGCGACCAGTCGCTCGTTGACGCTGCCGCCCCAGCCAGCCCACAAGTTGGTGCAGGATTGGCAGAGCTGGATCGAACAGCTGCACGTCACAAGCGACGCAAATTTCCGGATTGCGTTTGAGTTGGTCGAGCCGGAAGTAGCTGCCCAGTCCGGGGGGTATACGGGTGCCTTGGGCGAACTGGACGAAGCTGCTCCCGAGCGCAGCGAGTGGACGCTGCACTTTGCCCTGCAGGCGCGTGACGACATGCGCCTGGTGATCCCTGCCGCCCAGATCTGGACTGCCTACAACGGCGTGCTGCGCTACGGTGGCCGCCGTGTCGATCGGCCGCAGGAGCGGCTGTTGGCCGGCCTTGGCGCTGCCAGCCGGTTGTTCGCGCCGATCGAGCGCAGCTTGCGTACGCCGCGGCCCGAACGCGCGATTCTGTCGCCGGCAGAAGCACACCGCTTTTTGTGTGAAATTTCACCGCTGCTTGAGAGCAACGGCTTCGGCGTGCTGCTGCCGGAGTGGTGGAACTCGCGCCAGCGCACCTCGCTCGGCGTGCGCCTGCGCCTGTTTGCCGACGAAAACACCGCGTGGGGAAGCACTGATGACGAGCAGGCCGACCTGCCTGAGAAGCGGCGTACCCGCGGCGGGGCGGCGGTACGGTACGCTTGGGAGTTGACCCTTGGCTCGCAGCGAATCAGCCAGGAAGAGTTTGAGCAGTTGGCGGCGCGCAATGTGCCCCTGCTCAAGTCGCACGGCCAGTGGATTGAGCTGGACCCGGAACAGGTCTCTGCCGCCAAGCGCTTTCTGGCCGAACGTAAGGCGACAGGTGAGATGTCGCTTCTCCAGTCGATCCGTATGGCGCAGGCCTACTTGGAGCAGGCAGGCGACGCACGCACACCGGCCGTCCTGCTTGACGGCGGGGCGTTAGGTGGCCGGTTAATCGATGGTCCTATTAACGGCGAGCCGGCCTTGGTGGCCTCGGGTGTCGTACGCAATGGCGAGCACAGCGCCGACGCCTTGCGCCTGGAAGCTGTCGATGTGGATGGGTGGCTGCGCGGCGTACTCGAACAGCTGCGGACGCAGAAGCTTCTGGCTGAGCTGCCTGAACCTGCCGGCTTTGTCGGCGAACTGCGTCCCTATCAGCGCCGCGGGCTGGGCTGGCTCGTTTATCTCCGCCGCCTGGGCCTGGGCGCCTGCCTGGCCGACGACATGGGGCTGGGGAAGACAGTGCAAGCCATCGCTATGCTGCTGCACGAACGTGCTGAAGACCCTGCTGAGCGGCAGCCTACGCTGCTGGTCTGCCCGACCAGCGTGGTTGCCAACTGGCGCCGCGAAGTTGAGCGCTTCTCGCCCAGCCTCAGTATTCTCGTGCACCACGGCGGCAGCCGGCACGAGGGCGAGGCCTTCCTGCAGGCGCTGCCCGGACATGATATCGTGATTACCTCCTACGGTACCGCACGGCGTGACGCCGAGGTGCTGCAGCAGGTACGCTGGGGAAACCTGATCCTGGATGAGGCGCAGAATATAAAGAACCCGAGCGCCAAGCAGTCGCAGGCGGTGCGCCGTTTTGATGCCCGCAACCGCGTGGCGCTGACCGGCACCCCGGTGGAAAATCATCTGACTGAGCTGTGGAGCGTGCTGGAGTTCCTGAATCCCGGCTATCTTGGCAGCCACGAACAGTTCCGCCAGCAGTTCACGGTGCCGATCGAACGCTACAACGATGACGAGCAGGCAGCTGAACTGCGGCACCTGGTGCAGCCATTCCTGCTGCGCCGGCTTAAGTCCGATCCGACCATCATTTCGGATTTGCCGGAGAAGAACGAGATGGTCGTCTACTGCGCACTGACGCAGGAGCAGGCCGCACTTTACGAGAAGACCGTACACGAGGCGCTGGCCAACCTGGACCGTACTGACGGCATCCAGCGTCGCGGCCTGGTGTTGAGCCTGCTGACCAGGCTCAAGCAGATCTGCAACCACCCGGCGCATTTCCTCAAAGAGGAAGGCCCCCTGCTGCACCGCAGCGGCAAGCTGACGCGCCTCACCGAAATGCTGGAAGAAGCGCTGTCGGTAGGCGACCACGCGCTTGTCTTCACCCAGTTTGTCGAGATGGGCACGCTGCTGCAGCACCACCTGCGCGACCGCTTGAACACCGACGTTTTGTTCTTACATGGCGGCACATCGGCGCTTCAGCGCGACCAGATGGTCCAGGCGTTCCAGAGTGACGATGGCCCACCCATCTTTGTTCTCAGCTTGCGGGCAGGCGGTTCGGGCTTGAACTTAACGCGCGCCAATCATGTGTTTCACTTCGATCGCTGGTGGAACCCGGCCGTGGAGAATCAGGCGACAGATCGAGCATTCCGGATCGGCCAGCGCCGCAATGTGCAGGTGCATAAATTCGTCGTGGCGGGAACGCTTGAAGAGCGCATCAACGACATTATCGAAAATAAGCAGGCATTGGCCGAATCTATCGTCGGCAGCGGCGAGAACTGGTTGACTGAGCTTGACACCGAACAGCTGCGCGAGCTGTTGACACTGCGCCGCGAGACGTTGGACGAGTAGCAACATGATGAATCAACAGAACAATAACGCCTGGTGGGCGCGGCGCTGGCAGACCTGGCTAAAGCAGCTTGGCTTGGACACGGCTGCTGAGGGAGGCTTGCGCGGCTGCCGCGTCAAGCGCATGGAGATATCGCCCGGCCTGATCCAGGCGCAAGTGCAGGACCGCGAGCTGGGATCTGTGGCAGTCGAAATTCGGCTGGCTGTGCTGCAGGATGCGCAGTGGGAGCGTATCGTCGATGCGCTGGGCAGCCAGGCGATTTATGCCGCACAACTGCTGGCAGGCAACATGCCGCCCGAGATCGAAGATGTGTTTGCCCAAGCCGCAAAGATCAAAAAAGACGACGCGATACAAGCCATCACAAAGCAAGTGCTTGTGTTGAATCCGCAGGCGGAAGAGAAGAAGATCAAGAAGTTTATTTTAG
>RRZU011171290.1_pt1 | contig 11748 bp, 15 predicted proteins | sample 2165561 | NCBI WGS metagenome assembly RRZU01 (sample SAMN10456909, study PRJNA506462) | wastewater metagenome | isolation source: wastewater sludge | place: USA: Moscow, Idaho | reverse complement strand
ATCTAATCCGTCTAATATAACTAGTAATGCATATTCAAAAGTTGTTTATGATTTATTTGGATTTTCTTCTACTACAAATTTTATGGTATTTTTTGGATTTATTTTAATTGGATTTTATATTTTTAGAGCAATTTATTCTATATTCTACAATTACCTATTAAATAAATTTGCCTTTGGTAGATTTCATACTTTTGCTTATAGACTTTTTAGAAACTATACAAATTTACCTTATAAAAGATTTGTAAAGAAAAATAGTGCAGATATGGTAAAAACTATAGTAAGTGAAGCTTCTAATCTTTCACAATATATTCAAAATTTTCTTATGATGCTATCAGAAGTGTTTACTATACTGTTTTTGTATTCACTTCTTCTTTTGGTAAATTGGAAAATGACTTTAATTTTGACTCTTTTTTTGGGTATCAAAGTTTTTTTCTTAGTTTATTCACTCAAAAATAAAATAAAGAAGCAAGGGCAAAAAAGAGCTTCTATGCAGAGTAAGTTTTATAAAATCCTAAATGAGACATTTGGAAACTTTAAGATAATCAAACTTATACAAAATGAAGAGAAGATTTACAATGAGTTTTCAACTGCAAGTTATGGATATGCTAGAGCTAATATCATCAATAATACACTAAATCAACTTCCAAGACTTTCTCTTGAGACAATCGGATTTGGAGTTTTGATAGGAATTGTAGTTTATATACTTTTTGAGTATGAAGATGCAAGTTTTGTTTTACCAATTATTTCTATGTATGCATTGGCACTTTATAGAATTCTTCCTGCCTTAAATAGAATCCTTTCTAGTTATAATACAACTTTGTTTTTATCAAAATCTCTTGATATTATGTATGATGAGCTTAGTTATACTCCACCAAAAGAAGGTAAGGAAGCAGTAGAATTTAAAGAAAAAATAGAATTAAAAAATATAAGTTTTGAGTATATAAAAGGTAAGAAAGTTCTTGAAAATATAAACTTGAATATAAATAAAGGCGATAAAATTGCATTTATAGGTGAGAGTGGAAGTGGAAAATCTACTTTAGTAGATTTAATAATAGGACTTTATAAACCAATTAGTGGGAACATAATAATAGATGATATAGAGCTAAATAGTGAAAATATAAGAGCATATCGCTCTAAAGTTGGTTATATCCCACAATCTATTTATCTTTTTGATGGAACAGTAGGAGAAAATGTAGCTTTTGGATATGAATATGATAAAGAAAAAATAATAGAAGTTTTAAAAAAGGCCAATATATATGATTTTTTATTTTCAAAAGAGGGAATTGATACTTTGGTTGGAGATGGAGGAATACAACTAAGTGGAGGACAAAAACAAAGAATAGGAATAGCAAGGGCTTTGTACAGTAATCCAGAAATTCTAGTACTAGACGAAGCAACAAGTTCTTTAGACAATGAAACAGAATCTAAAATAATGGATGAAATATATGAAGTAAGTGGTGACAAAACACTACTTATAATTGCTCATAGATTAAGTACCGTTGAGAGATGTGAAAGAAAAATTAAGCTAAATGGCGGAAAGATAACTTGATGTATGAAAACATTATATTAGAGTTTCTTTTTTCAGGATTCTTATATACTATTTTAACTATTCTTTTTTCTTATATGTTTCCTAAGGTATTTGCTACAAATAGAGATGAGATAAGAGAAAGTTTAAGCAAAATAGTTTAAAAATAAATAATTTAGGAGTAGATATGAGCAGTATTGATTTTCAAAAAGCTATTGTTGTAGCAAAAGAAGAATTGAGAAAAATACAAGTAGATGCAACCAATATAAACATAGAACAAGCAATTACTAGCGATAACGATAAACTCTATGAGATAACACTAAGTTATGAGATTATGCTCAAAGACAAGTTTTCACTAGATGAAGAAAAGCTACCATCAAACTTGCAGTCACTAAGCAGGATACTAAGACAAAAAAGAGTTTACAAAACTTTTTTAATCAATGCTAGTGATGGAAAGTTTAGAGGATTTAAAATTTTTAGCGGAAACTAGATCGTGATATATGAAAAATTGATAATAGATACCAATTTATTGTTACTTTTGGTTATAGGCTCTATCGATGGGGGTATGCATATTAAAAAATCTAGTAGATTAGGGGATTATAATATAGATGATTTTAATACACTATTAGATATTGTAGAAAAAACAAAAGAGATATACATTACACCTTATATAGCAACCGAAGTTTCAAACCTAATTGATTTAAAAGGTGATTTGAAAGATAAAGCCTTTCAAATATGTAGAGAATTTTTTAATGAATTTAAAAAAGTAGAGGTGGACTTGCATATAGATATAAGCAAAGACAGCTTCATATGCTATGGATTGACAGATACATCTTTGGTAAATTTAGCACCCAAATACCACATACTTACAGCAGATAATAGATTGTTAGGAGAGCTATTTAAATCGTGTGCAAAAAATATATTACCATATGAAATTATGAAACAGAAAGAGAGGGGATTGCAATGAGTTTATCTTTAACTGCTGAACAAAAAAATCTATCAGAAATTTTTGATACAAAGCAACAATATATAATACCATCTTATCAAAGACCATATTCATGGGAATATGATGAATGCTATCAACTTTATAGTGATTTAATAGAAGCATTTAAAACAAAGCAAGATTATTTTATAGGAAATTTAGTTATTGCAAAAAGTAGTGAAAACAAAACAAGGCTTGAAGTTATAGATGGACAGCAAAGACTTACCACTCTTATTTTAGTTTTTCAAGTATTATCTATTTTACGACCAGATTTAGATATTTTGAAAGATTTTCTTGTAAAAAGAGATAGTATCACAAAAAAGGAGATGCCAAAAATTTATTCAGAAGTTTTTGAAGTAGAAGACAAAGAATATTTACAAAAAGTGCTTACCTATACAAAAGAAAATTTTGAAGAAAAAAATATATATTTTAAAGATAAAAAAGGTAATTATTTAGTAAAAAACTTTCCAAATAGATTTGAAAGAAATGCACTGCTCTTTTATAATTGGTTTGTATATTATATAGAAAAGAATAATGATATTTTAGATTTAATTAGATTTTTGCTAGAAAATACATATTTACTTCCAATAGAGCTATCTGGGAATACTTTTGAAGAAGCTAGTGATAAAGCTATAAAAATATTTGAAACCTTAAATAATAGAGGAAAAAGTTTAGATGATGCAGATATTTTTAAAGGTAAGCTTTATGATAAAGCCAAAAAAAATAAAGATGAAAAATCATTTATAGAACAGTGGAAAGAATTAAGAGATCGTTGTGAATTTTTAAATATAAAAATAGATGACTTATTTAGATTTTATTCTCATATCATTCGTGGTAGAGAAAATAAAACTAGTGCAGAAATAAATATAAGAGATTTTTTTATCAAAATGGAATATTCACCATTTGAAACAAAAAATTACAATGAAGTATTAGAAGAACTATCTAAAGTAATGAGTGTACTGGAGTTTATAAATAGAGAAAAAGTTAAAAAAACAGAACTTGCAAAATGGCTACAACTAATAGAGATATATACAAACCAATATCCAAAAATGGCTTTAGTGGTTTATTTATTTAATTATAATTTTGAAGATAGTGAAAATCTTATAAGATTTTTAATAAAACTTGTTAGATTTACGTATTATACAGGCTCAACTAGTACTATAAAATTTAAGATATTTAACATTATAAGAGATATTAGTATAAAAAAAGAGATAGGTGATTTTATAGAAAAAGATATCACTATTGATTATTTTGATTATTTAGGTTTATTGAAAAATGGTTATGCTCTTTTAGGTTTTTATTTAACTCAAGAGCTTGCTTTATCTTCTTACAATATCGATAAGCTTGTAAATTATAAAGATGGAAATTTTTTACAAGATTGGACAAGAGAGCAAATAGAAGAAGTGTCAAATAGGCTTGGAAATTTTGTAATACTTGATATTGATAAGAAGAGTTTAACAATAGATAAAAAAATAGATTATTACAAAAATTCAAATATAGAAGATATAAAAGAGCTTTCAAATAAACTACAAAATTTTACATATGATAAGTTTCAAGAAAGAGATAGAAATATTAGAGAATTACTTGTAAAGTTTTTCAAAGGTGAAAAACCTTGAAAACATTACAAGTCAAAAACTTTAAAGCACATCAAGATTTAGATGAAATAAATTTTGATGAAAAGAATTTTTTATTATATGGAGATAATGGTGCAGGTAAAAGTTCTATCTATGAATCTTTAAGGCTTTGTTTTTTTAAAAATAAAATAGAAGAAAATATTGGTTTTGGTAGCACTCCTGAAAATATCTCTCAATTAGAGCAAGATTTTTATAGTGAATTTAATAACAAAATTACAAATCAAAATTTCGAAATAAAAATAAATAGTACAAATTTTAAAGATTTTCAGACGGATGAATATAAAGTTTATATGCTTAAATTTGAAGACATAATTTTTGATAAAACTTTAACATTAAAGGATTTTTTAGAGAAAATATTTACAAATTTACCATCTTTTGAATATTTTACAGAACAAATAAATTCTCATGGAGAAGAGATAATTGAAAGAACTAAAACTACAATAGATATTATACAAGAAAAAATCAATAAATTTTTAAAAGAGTGTTTTGAAGATATTGAGGTTGAAATAGACAGTAGTGATGATTTTGCAATAAAAGTAAAAAACAAAAAACGAAATATAGAACCAACAAAAGATTTAAGAAAATATTTCAATGAAGGAAAAATAAATCTTATAATTCTTGCACTATTTTTTGCAGTTATTGAAGTATCAAAAGAAGATAACAAAAAAAATATACTTATATTAGATGATTTTATTACAAGTCTTGATATGGCAAATCGTATATTTCTAATGAAGCATATTTTTGAAAATTTTAAAGATTTTCAAATCCTTATATTTACTCACAATATATATTTTTATAATCTGATTATGTATCTAATAAACGATAAAATTTCTAAAACAGATAAAGATTGGCAATTTGCAAATTTATATGAAATAGATGATAGTCATAAGATTTATATAAATAGTGATTTCAATTCTATTGATAAAATAGAAAACAAGTATAAACAAGAAAAAAACAAATCAAACCCAAATTTTCAAACTATCGGAAACGAATTAAGACAAAAATTTGAAAGATTACTTTATGAATTATCTAAAATCATGATGATAGCTGGAGTAGAAGAGAGCAATAAAATACTAGAAACTATTTTAGAAAATCAAAGCATATATATTTTAAAATATGAAGATAATAGCACAGGAAAGAAAAAAATAAAATACAAAAATGCAAATCATCTAACTACTGAAATAAAATCAATTTCTACAAATCTGGCTGATGTTCAAGCAAAAATAAATGAGTACGAAATAAACAGTTTTGATGAAATAAAAGAAGTTTTAAAAACATTAAAACTTTATAGAAAAGTTACAATGCATTCATTATCACATGGACAAATAGGACAGCACAACTGGAACAATAAAGAGATAGAACAAACTCTACTTTTACTTAAGAGATTAGAAACAAATATCAAAGACTTAACAAATGTAAAAGTAAATTAACTAGATTTAAAATAGGAGAAAATAAAATTGAATAAAATACAAATATTAGATTGCACTCTAAAAGATGGCGAATATATAAACAATTTAATCAAAAGGAAAAAGAATGAAACAAACACAAAATGAAAAAAAGATGCTAGATGAACTTTTTAAGAAAAAGTCATCAGTTGCTTATGATTATCCATATATAAGTTCAAGTATTATTAACACAAAACCAAGTCTAGGAACAATAGAGCAAGATGTATCAGGAAGATTTGGAAGATGGAAACAGGAAGATTTTAGGGCAAAAAAGCTTGCTGATTTATGCTTAGGTAAGCAAAACATAAATACTGTTTTAGATGTGGGGGGGGGAACCTATTGGCAGCATCATACTTTGTAAATAATGGCAAAACTGTAGATGTAAGCGATTATGACACTTCTCCATATCTAGAAAATCACTCTATAGAAGCATCAAAAATTAGAGAGTTTATAGGTGGAGATTTCAATCAGGCAAAGTTCAAAGAAAAATATGATCTAGTTTGGATGAGTCATATTCTAGAACATCAGCTAAATATTCACGAGTTTTTACTAAAAGCCATTAGTTTAGTAAGTGAAGATGGCTATATTGCTATTGCTGTACCACCACGAAAACCATTTATTGTGAGTGGACATATAAATTTATTTAATCCAGGGCTTTTGGTTTATAGACTTATTTTAGCAGGAGTAGACTGTTCAAAGGCTAAACTATTTCAATATGATGGCAATATCTGTTTACTAGCAAAGGTTACAAAGTTTAATATACCTAAACTCAATTACGATATAGGAGATATTGAGATTTTGTCAAACTATTTTCCATTTAAAGTAAGTGAAGGGTTTAACGGAGATATTGTGTGTTGCAACTTATCACAAGATGAGATTGTAAAGATTTATGAGGAAAATTCAAATTTTATAAAAGGTGTAGAATGAAAAGATATAAAATGTTTTTGATTATAAAAGATAATTCAGAAAGAGTAAAAAAGAAAAACTTTAGAGAGATATGCGGAAAACCACTGCATCAATATTTTATGGATCAAAGAAAAAACTTTGATGTTTATATAGATACAGATAGTCAAGATATATTTGATTTTTATAACAACAATAAAAACTATCCATTTGTAAAAGTTTATATGAGAAAACAAGATTATATAGATATGGAAAATTCAGGAAATATAAGTCCAGCTCCTCATATGATAGAAAACTTTTTAAAAACATTTATTGAAGATGAAAATGAACCTATTGTCACTTCTCATATAACATCACCATTCATAGAAGATTCTACAATTTTAAATGCTCTTGAGCAGAGTAATGATTTTTTATCTGTTAGTAGTGTTAAATCAGTAAAAGAGTTTTGTGTAGATAATATTTTTGATAAAGGAAAGCCAATAAATTTTTCTTTAGAAAAAATAGTTAAAACTCAATCGTTGGAACCAGTAGGAATATTAAATGGGGCTTTTTTTATAGTTAACAAAAAAACTTTTTTGAGTAATGGACTGCAAAGAATATCTTCAAGGCACTACTATTTTCCAATAAGTGATTTGGAAGCCATGGATATTGACACAGAGTTTGATTTAATGATGGCAAAACTTTATGCAGAGAGGAATATATGAAAATAGTAGATGTAACTTTACGAGATGGTGGTTTTGTTTGTGATTTTGATTGGGGTTTGGATTATGCAATTGAACATTTAAAAACAGTAGCTAAATTAGATATTCATGTAGTAGAACTTGGTTATTGGAAACAGAGTTCTAAAAGTAAAAATCCATTTTATAGTATGAATGAAGAGCTTTTAGAAAAGCTATCAGCATTTATACCAATGCATATTAAAGTTTCAGCAATGATAGATTTTCATTATTGTAGTAAAAATTTGGACGATTATCCTATATTGGGTTCTAGTAGATTAGAAATAATTAGAATGACATCGAGAAAAGAGGATTTTGAAGAAGCCTTAAAATTTGGGAAAGTTCTAAAAGAAACAACTGGATTAAGTGTTTCATTTCAAATTATAAACTCAACAAATTATTCTAAAAAGGAGCTATATCAAACTGTAGAAAAGTTAATTGAAAACCAGTTTGATATGGTAGCTTTTGCAGATAGTCACGGGAATTTAAACCTTTTAAAAGAGATGTCAAAATATGCTGAGGCAATAAAACTTTTGGAAGACAACTCTATAGAGTGGGGGTTTCACCTGCACGATCACACAGGAAGAGCAGTTCTTAACTATTGGTACCTTACTCAAACAAGTTGCAACTATATAGATGTATCTGCCAATGGTGTTGGAAAAGGTTCTGGTAACTTAAAGATGGATTATGTAGTTATGAATAATTTATTGCCTATTTTATTGGAATATATGACTACAACTGCTCACACAAAAATAAAAATAGAAAAGATTGATGCTTTAAATTTAATTGCTGGTAGATTAAATGTAACGGATAATTATGCAAAATATGCTTTGCAAAATGATATTTCAATTCAAGTCTTTTTTAGTGCTCTGATTAGAATAACAGGAAAAGATAAAGACACTTATAATGAAAACTTGATAGAAGAACTAATAAAGGAACTGTCTTGAACCTAGAAGAGATATTAAAAAATATAAAATGGGTAATTTTTGATATTGATGGAGTAATGACAGATGGAAAACTTTACTATGGATCTAGTGGTGAAGAGTTAAAAGTTTTCAATGTAAAAGATGGTCATGGCTTGAAAATGCTTAAAAATGCTGGAGTGAAAATGGCAGTTATCTCTGGTAGAGGTACAAAAGCTTTGGAACAAAGAGTAAAAGAGATGAAAATAGATGTAGCCATTTATAATAGGAGTGATAAAGGAGTAGCTTTTGATGAATTAGAAAAGAAATTTGGAAGTGAAATAAAAAACTCAATTTGTGTTGGAGATGATTTACCTGATTTAGAACTTTTCGAAAAGTGTAAACTAGGCTTTGCTGTGGCAAACGCTGTAGATGAAGTTAAAGAAAAAGCAAATTTTATTTTAAAAAATAATGGTGGAGAGGGAGCTGTAAGAGAGCTTTGTGAAATGGTTGTAAAAGCTAGGAGATAAGAAAGATGGCAATTTTTGGAAATTTAGAAACTCTTAAAAAACAAATATCTGATGAGAAATTTAAAAATGTATTTGAATATTTAACAAAAGTTATAGAAAAAGATAGCAGTGCAAATAAGCGGATCTATTTATACGATACTGGTACTTCACAAAAAATAGAAATTTGTAATAATTCTTTTGCTTTTGAACAAGTATATATGACAAAAGATAGAAAAGAGTGTTTTTTTGAATCACACAAAAAGTATATAGATATTCAATTTGTTTTAGATGGAGAAGAGCAAATAGAGGTAGAAAATATTTCAAATTTAGAAGTTTATAAAAGATATGACCCAGAGATAGATTTGATAAAATATAAACATAAAGATTTTGTTTCTAAAATAATTTTGAAGAATGGTGAAGGAATTGTTTTATTTCCTGAAGATGGACATATGCCAAGTGTGAAAGTAAATGAAACTTCAAAAGTTTTAAAAGTTGTTATAAAACTAGAAGTTTAAAATATAGGAGAAAAGAGTTGAAAGTAGTAAATATATTATTTTTTATTTCATTTATCAAAAGTAAAATGTTATCACTTGTTTCTAAGATTTTTAAAAGAAATACAAAAATCGATAATGAGTTTAAAAAGCTATTGATTTATCCAACCGAAGCGATAGAATTAGATAGTTGGCTTTTAGAAATAAACAATTGGATAGAAAAAAACAATCCTTATGGAATACAAGAAGTTAGTCACTATTCATGTTTAAGATATAAGCAATGGTTAAAAAAACTAGAAGAACAAGAGATTTTTAATGTCCATAAATATTACAATATTCAAAGAGAGTTTAATAGAGCTAGGGGTGCTTTCCATGAAATACTAAGAAGACAGTTAAAATGTAGAAATATTATCTTTACAAAAAATGGTACAAAAAGATATATATCTACACTGATGCTAATAAGTCAGATGAAAAATAGTAAATATGTAAATAGTTTTAGAGATAAATTTTTTCTTAAAGTTTTATTTTTTATTACCAGTCCTAGTATAAATAGAGATTTTTATAATCTAGTTTTAAATAAAAATATCTCTTTAATAGGTGGTGGAAGTGAAGTTGATAAAGAAGTTGATATAAATAAAGCTGATTTAGTAGCAAGGCTAAATACTTTTGAGTTAAATGAAACATTAATTAAAAATACAGGTAATAGAATAGATATTGTATTTATGCGGTCAGTTAGAACAAAAAATTTATATCAAGAACTAGGTCAAAATGCATTAGAAAAATATAAAAATATATTTTTTAATTTTAAGAACAAAAATATATTTAACCTTTTCAAATCAAACAATAAAACTATATCCTTCAATAGTAATGCTTGTTTCCCACATGGTGGATTGAATGCTATTCAGGGAGCTATATTTGAGCTTATTTATAATGGTGCAGAAATAATATATCTTTATGGTACAGATTTTCATATAATAAGTACTCATGCAGATGGATATTATCCAAAAGATATGCCAAAAATTAGCTTTGAGCTTACATTTGGTGAACACCCTTCATATACTCAGTTTTTAATTACAAAGTATTTTGTCAATAGAGGATTTGTTATTCACAATGGTGATGGTGCAAAAGTAATTGATTTAAATTATCGTCAGTTTTGTAGAGCTTTTGATAGTTTATATCACACAAAAAGGAGTAATAAATGAAAAATAAACTTATAAGAGTAATAGCATTGTTGTATAATCTATTTATATATTTACCTTTCTACATATTAAATCACATCTCTTTTAGAGCTATTTTGCCAAAAAATATACGAAGAAAAATAGATTTTCTTCGTACTAAGTTTATATTTTTATTGGGTGCTAAAGTAGGTAAAAATGTATTTATAAGTAAAAACTTCTTTACTACAAATTTCAAAAATATTAGTTTTGGTAATAATGGAACTTTGGGTATGAATTGCCAGTTTTATAGCTATGGAGAAGGAATAACTATTGGAGATAACTTTTTAATAGGTTCAAACTTTGTGGTGCATACTTCAGAACATATTTTTAAAGATGCTAGCAAACCTATAATTGAACAAGGCTGTGCTTATAAGCCAGTAATTATAGGAAATAATGTTTATATTGGCTCTGGAGTAACTGTTCTCTCTGGAGTAACAATAGGTGATAATATTATTGTGGGTACGGGTTCGATAGTTACAAAAAACTTAGATGGTGGTGCAATATATGCTGGAAACCCTGCAAAGAAAATAAAAGATTTGAATACTTAGAAATAGATTTATAGATTATATAGATAAAATGTAAAACTCACTCAAATACACAAGGATAAAAAATGGTAAGATTAAATATGTATGGAAGCTATATGCTAGATAGCAAAACAGTAAATGTAACAATCACAAAAACATCAGCAGGAAATTATGCTTTGGGTTATACCAAAGACAAAACTTTTTATGTGAAATATGTGGGTCGTTCTGATAGTGATTTGAAAGCTAGACTTTTAAGCCATGTATCAAGTGGAAGATATAAAGAGTTTAAATATAGCTATGCAACTTCACCAAAAGCTGCTTTTGAAAAAGAGTGCCAAAATTTTCATGATTTTGGTGGAATTGAAAAACTAGACAACGATATTCACCCTGATAGACCAAGCAATTCAAAAGATTGGGAATGTCCTATTTGTGATATTTTTGGTAAGTAGAGGCAAATTTTAGATGTATCAATGTAACTTTTGTGAAAAGAAGGTAGAGAGATTAGCAAAATCTCATATTATCCCAAAATTTTTTTATGATTGGGTTATTAAAACTTCTACATTAAAAAGATTAAGAGGAACAACATCAAATAAACCTGTTCAGGATGGTTATAAAATAGAGTTTTTATGTAATGAATGTGAAGTTGGATTTTCAAAATATGATAAATATTTTGCTGAAAACTTTTTTGGTGTTTTAAGAGATGAAAAATGACACAAAAAAAGCTAGAAGAAAATTTAAAAAAACTATTTATTGAAAAACATGAACCATTTGTAGCATCTATTTCTGGAGAGTGGGGAGTTGGTAAAACATATTTTTGGCAAAAGTTTTTTTTAGAAAAATATAAGAGTGAATTGTCAAAAAAGCAAATAGCTTATGTTTCACTTTTTGGACATAATAGCT
>RRZU013443597.1_pt1 | contig 11751 bp, 14 predicted proteins | sample 2165561 | NCBI WGS metagenome assembly RRZU01 (sample SAMN10456909, study PRJNA506462) | wastewater metagenome | isolation source: wastewater sludge | place: USA: Moscow, Idaho | reverse complement strand
GTCCAGCGCGGCGAGATTGTTGCGCAGCATGTCCGCGTAGGACTCCGGCATGTTGGGGAACCAGGACTTCTTTTCGGCCCCGTCCGGACCGCATGCGCTGTGGGACGCCACGACGAGTCGATTCGTCATGATGAACTCGCTAAAGAGGTTGCTGGCCAGGCAGTCGGCGATGCCGTGCGCAACCTTCGCCGCGACGTTGGCCGTCAGCGTCGGAGCGATCAGCATCCCGTGCTCCTCGACCAGCTTGTTCTGTGCCTCGCCCATCCCCACGGACGCGATGAGGCCTTGATCGAGGACCCGCTGTGCGCTGGGGGTTTGTACGTAGTCGAGCTCGACCCCGGCGGCTTTGAGGGTTCGCAACTCGGCGATCGCGGACTCAAAGCCGATGAGTCCACCGGTGAACAACACAAGGGCGCGCCGCCGCTGCGGACCCAGGAGCTCGACGAGTGCCTGGCGGACGAGTTCGCGCACCTCCTCCTCACGCATTGCCGGACTCCTTTTGTCGCATGGGGATGCCCAACGGCGTCACGAACAGCGGCTCGATCGGACGCACGACCGGGCGTCCGAGGGTGGCGGCGAACACGTCGGGTGCCGTGGGGAAGGAACTCGATCCGCCCACGAGATACACCATCGGTACGTCCATACCGTTCAGCGCCGCCGCCGCAATCGAGGCCATCTTCTCCAGCGTGGGTCGGATGACCCCCGCGACGTCGTTCTGCCGGATGGGGTCGACCTTCAAGGCCTCGGCCTCGTCGTACGGCAGGCCGTAAGCGCCCGCCAACACCATGGTCATGTGATGGCCGCCTGTCGCCTCGTCCACCGACGACAACACGCGCCCGGCGGAAAGGACGGACACGCCCGTCGTGCCATGACCGATGTCGATGACGCAACCGTCGCCGATGCCTAGGGCGCGCGCGGCGGCGACAGGTTCATCGACGACCTCTGTCACGTCGAGCCCTGCGGCGTTGGCGACATTGCTGAAGACCTTGATGTCGCCGTCGCTGATGCCCGGCGGGATCGACACCGACGCTGCATCGAAGCGGTGCCCGAGCCTCTGCTCGACATCTTGCTTGAGGCGGCGAACGGCCTGCGTCGCGCCCGCCCAGTCCACCACGACACCGTCGCGGACAACACGCGAATGGACCCAGCCACCAGCCACCGGTCGCTCAAGGGAGTCGACGACGGACACGACGATGTTCGCCGTGCCGAGGTCGACCCCCAGGCGCAGGGGACCGGTCGCTTCGTCCGTCTCGCCGGTGCGCACCAACTCGGCGAACCGCCGAAGGGACTCTTCGGAAAGGTGCGCGGGGCTGTCCGGGCGGGTCATGGTGAGAGTCATTCCTTGATCAGTTCTCCCGTGGTGCCTGAGGTCAGGCCGAGGGCGTTGGCCTCGTCGGTGTCGAGGTGGATCTCGGGGATCCAGGAGTCCTTCAACCGGATGATGAAGTTCGACAGGACGCCGCCGCGCTCGCCATCGAAGGACACCTGCACGAGATCCTGGTCAGCCACGCCCAACTGTTCGGCGTGACTGGGGCCCATGTGGATGTGTCGAGCGGCCACCATGGCGCCGTGTTCCAGGTGGATGCGTCCCAGCGGTCCTTCGATGTCGATCGGCGCGGCGTGGTCGAGATGTCCGGACTGTGTGACCGGCGCATCGATACCGAGTGCGACGCAGTCCGTGCGACTGAGCTCGACCTGCGACTTGGCGCGACAAGGACCCATGAGCCGAACCTTGCCGAAGGTGGTGCGCGGTCCGTGAACGGCGACCGTCTCGACCGCGGCGAACTCCCCGGGTTGACGGACAGGGCGCATGACGGTCATCGCGTCGAGCCCGAACAGCTCCTGCAGGTGTTCGGCGCTCAGGTGAGCGTGCTTGTTGGACACCCCCACGACGATGGTGAAGGGATCATCCAGCCCCTGAAGCCTCACCAGGACCCGCCGGGTGACCTCTTCGACCAGCCGCTGATTGGACACGACGCTCTCCCTCAGTCCTTCTTCGGCAACAGCGTTTCGACGTCGGAATGGGGGCGAGGAATGACATGGGTGCTGAGGATCTCCTCACCGACCGCCTTCGCAGCTGCCGCTCCGGCGGCGACGGCCGCATTCACGGCGCCCACATCGCCACGAACCATGACGGTGACCAGGCCGGCACCGACCTTCTCGTAGCCAATGAGGGTGACGTTCGCGGACTTCGTCATGGCGTCAGCGGCCTCGACGGCACCGACATATCCCTTGATCTCGATGAGACCGAGCGCTTCACTCATAACTGTTTGCCTTTCGACTCAGGACTTCTTGGCCGTGCGCGAGCGGGCTGGTGCCCGTGGAGGAGTTTCGACCGGGGCGGCTTCGGCGGCCTGGTCTTCGCTGGGTGCGGGAGCTTCGCCGTCGGGCGCCGGCTCAGCCGCTGGCTCGACCTTCTCGGCCTCCAGGCCAACGGTGGCTGGGGTCAGAACGACGGAGTCGATCTGGGCATTGGGGCGGGGGATCACCGATGTCGCGAAGACCGTGGTGAGCGCACTGGCTGCGTGAGCGGCTGCCGCGATGGCCGCCTGAACGGCCGCCACTTGGCCCTCGATCTTGACGCTGACCATCCCTGCGCCGTCGGTCGTTTCGTACCCGATCAGCTTGACGTTCGCCGCCTTGCACGCGACATCGGCAGCCAGTATCGCCGCGGGCAGGCCGTAGACCTCGATCGTGCCGAGGCTCATGGTGAGCATGTGCGTCTCCTTCATTGTGCGTGCAGTGGTGCGAGGGGCATCCGCTTGACGATGCGTGCGGCATTGGCGCCGATGGCTCGGTCGTTGGAGCGTGCCGTGTTCAAGGTGGTGACGAGGTAGGGGCGCTCGAGCGGTAACTTCTCCGTCGTGACGACGACGTAGTCGAGCGCGACGCCGACGCCGATTCCGAGCCGTGACTCCAGGCTGGCCTCGTGGGCCAAGGCGAGTGGATTCGCCTCGGCATGCCTGGACACGTCGACCGGGATCCCTTCCTCCTCGATCCCACACAGGACCTCGTGGAGTTGGGTATCGGTGATGTCCGCGTGCGCTCGCAGGCGGATGGTCGGTCGCTGCGCGTTCACGACGCCCCCTCCCAGGCGAGGACGAGTCCCGTCGCAACGGCATTGCGGGGGCCTTGGGAACCGCGGATGTTGGCACGCCCGGCCACGACCCGGAACTCGGCCAGGGCCTTTGTCACCAGCTGCGGGATCTCGAAGTCCAAGGCCGACCCTCCGACGAGAACGACGTAGGCGATGTCTCGCACGTTGGCGGTGGGGCTGACGGACCGCAGCGCACGCAGGGCGTTCGTGACAAACACCCGTTGCTTGGAGTGGATTCGGATTTGGCGGATCACCTCAAGGGGGTGGCGCAGGGGGAGGGGGATCATCCCGTCGGTGGGGTGTAGGACCACCGTGCGGGCGAACGTGTACGGCGGCAGCGGCTCATCGAAGAACTCGACCGTCCCGTCTTCGTGACGGATGTTGAACAGCGTCTCGACGCGCGCCAGCGGGTACTTCTTGATGTTCTCGGCGTCCTCGCTGCTTTCGAGCCCCAACTCGGACTGGATCAGGAGCGTCACCATGTCGCCAGCTCCGGCAAGGTGAATGGATCGTGCGGCGCCATCGGCCTTCAAGACGGAGGCGTCGGTCGACCCTGCGCCCATGTCGAGGATCGCGATCGGAACGGTCGCACCGGGCGTGGTCAGCGCCCCGCGCACGGCCATGTCGGCCTCGACACCGCCCACCTCGACGGGGATGCCCAACTGCGCGGTCATGTCGTGGGCGATGCGCTGCATCTGCAGTCTGTCGGCGCGAACCATGGCCGCGATGCCGACGGCGGCCTCCAAGGCGAACTCGTCCGCCAGGCCACCCGACACCTTCTGTGGGACCTGCGTGTCGACGGCGAGCAGGTCGGTGACCTCGATGTCGGAGGGGGAGCGATCAGTGAGCTGCCCCATCACCACGCGCACCTTTTCCATCATCCCGCCGATGTTGGTGCCGTGTTCGCCCTTGACGTTGGAGATGGTGCCGACCTTGCCGGCGGCCTCCATGATCTCGTCGGCGCCGCGCTCGACGTTCACCTCGGCGGTGCGGTCGCCGATGAAGGTCAACGATCCCGCGGGAATGCGTCGCTCGGTGACGTCGCCCTTGGGTGTCTTGATGACGACGGCGGATCGGTTGCCCACGAGCGATCGCGCCATCGGCACGACCGACGCCGTCTCCTCGGGATCGAGTTCGAACAGCGTGGCGATCCCGAAGGGGTTCGACAGGGTCTCGATGATGCGCCCGGCTTCGGCGACCTCGACGGCCGCGAGCATTCCCAGCGGCACCTTCTCGACGAGACCGACCTCGTCGACGATGGGGATCTTGCGGTCGAGTCGGTTGTGAATGAGGACGCCATCGTCTTGTTGCAGGATGGCGCCGGTGATCGTCAGCCTCGCCGCCGCCTCGTTGAGGCGCGAGGCGACAGTCGGGAAGTCGTGAGTCTTGTCGACCACCACGATGTAGGGGGTCGACGGATCCGCGGAGCTCAGGTCGTCCAGCCGAATCGTCTGTCCGACGCCGATGCCGAGGCCGCCGGGGGTTGTCGGGTTGTGCCCGATCATCGTGGACTCGGTGATGATCGTCTCGGAGATGGTTTCCATGGCGACATCACCGATGACGGGTGCCGCCTCGTTGATGCGGATGAGCGAGAGGTCTGAGAGTTCCCGACCCGCGGATTCCAGGGCGACGGTCAGAGCTTGGAAGACTCCCTTGGTGTTTTGGGAGGTTCCCTTGACTCCGGTCGTGGGGATGATGGACGACGCCACGAACACGGGGGCGGCGCCCGCGGATACCTCCGCGAGCGCCACCTCAGTGGTGGCGTTGCCGATATCAATGCCTGCGATCAGGGCCATGATTTCGCCTGGACTCCTCGGGTCGGGTTGCTGTCACTCAGACTTCAGACGGCCGCGCTTCTCGTACACGTCGGCGGCCTCACGGATGAACGCCGCGTTCACGACACATCCGTAGTTCTTCTCGAGCCCGTCGGCGATGGCGTACAACTCCTGCTTGGTCGACCGGTACGGCCGCAGGGCGTTGTAGACCTCCAGCAGTTCGTCATCGGGGACGGCGATGAGTTCGGCGGCCCGCCGCATATTGCGCGCGAGAGAACCGCGTCCCACCGAGTCCGCGACCTGAGCCTGCAGCTCGAGGGTCTCCGGGGCGACTCGGAAGTCCTCGGCCTTCAAGTCACCGGACTTCACCTTGCCGAGGCTGAAGTCGGACAGTGCCTTGCCCGTCGCCGACTTGATGCGCTCGGGCATCTTCTCGCCCAGGGGGTAGCTCGACTGGTCGATGCCACCACTGGTGGAAACGGCGGGCTTCTTTGCGAACGTCACCTGGTCATTGCCGAGGTTTGCCATGACCTCGGCCATGATCTGGCGGATCAGCTCTTCGGATTCCATGCGTCGCTCCTACCGGTACTCGACCCGAAGGGCCTGGGTCTTCTTGTTCTCGTCGCACAGCTGCGTTTCCTTGATGTGCAGCAGGGCGGCCTTGGCCTGGTACTTCGGGCGAGCCATCTGGTCGTTCCGCACGGGAACGGGTGCGGGCGACTCGCCCTTGGCGTACTGGGCAGCGTTGCGGCCGATCGCACGGAACGTGTCGAGATCGACCAGCGGCGCCTGTGAGAACAACTCGAGGTTGGACAGGGGCGGCAGGTCCTTTTGATGGATGACCGTCGTCCCCCGGGACTGGATGCCGATGCCGATGCCCGAACCGGACAGCTTGGCCGCCTCATGAGCGATGAAGCCGACGTCGGCGGTGCGCTGCACCCGGATGAACCGGTACTGCAGGCCCTGTTCCTCGATGCCTGCGCACAGTTCGCGCAGCACCTTGTCATGCGGGATACCCGTGATGGTTTGGGTGATCTTGCCACCGAACGCCGGTGTCAGCGCGATGACGACCTCGCGGGGATTCGTGCCGCGCTCGGCCGGCCCCGTCTCCGTGATCGACAACTTGCCGTCCGCCGTCGCGATGCTGGCCGCCGCTGGTGCGCCGGACGTGCTCGCTGGCTGCGCGAACTCTTTGATGACCTCTTCGATGATGGTGCGGAGAGTCTTCTCGTCCATGGTCACACCTCCTCGGGGCTGATCGCCTGACGGATGGTCTTCAACTGCTCCCACTTCTCGGGGGAGATCACGTAGCCGGTCTGCGGCCCGCGGTAGTCGTTGGGCTGGTTGACGGCACTGATGACGTCGAAGTTCTCGGTCAAGATCGCTGACGTGTGCAGGTAGTCACCGGCCACACGTTGCTTGAGCATCCCGAACACGGCGTCGGCGACGTCCTCGAACCCGGCCTTGGCGAGGGCCTTGACGATGTCGACACCGGTCAACCCGCGCTTGAGCAGGTCCTCGGCGGCCTTGATGTCCTCGACGACGTTGCGGTCAGGCATGTCCTGTGAACCGCGAGCGTACGTCGCTGCCTCGACCTCGGCATCGGTGACCTCGGTGAGACCGAACTCGCGGAACAGGGCCTGGATTGCCTTGGCGGCCTTGTTGCGTACCCGCACGACGTCGTCCTCGAGAACCGGGACCAATCCGCCGTCGACCTTCAGGTCACGCTGCAAGATGATCCAGTCGTCGAAGTCGTCGGCGTCCCAGTTCGAACCCGCGAACATGTTGTCGTAGTTCGGCGTCGCGCTGTAGCCGGAGCAGATGAAGTCGGTGCCAGGCACGAACTGCATCAGCGACCGGGCAACGCGGCGCAGGTCCGAGTGGGTGAACGTCTGGTCGTTCGACGAGGCGCATTCCAGGTCGAGAGCGGTGGCGATGAGGTTCTCGGCGAGAATCGCACGCACGCCGCTGGGAACTGCCGCCGGGACGCCCACGCAAGACACGGAGCCGTTCTGGATGCCCTGAGAGCCTGCCGCCTTGGCGATGAACAAGCAGCGAGCCTCGAGGTACAGCATGGACTTGCCCTCGGCGTAGCCCATCTGAACTTCGGAGCCCGTCCCCGATGTGAAGCGCATCTTCAGGCCACGCGAGGCGTAGCACGATGCCAGGAACGCCTTCGACCACGGTGTGTCGTCGCCGTCCATGAAGACGGCTTCGGTTCCATACACGGACACGGTCTCGGCGTACGCGGTGAAACCCCGCATGCCGAGGTTCAACTCGGTGGCCTCCTCGACCGCGCATTGGGTGAGAATGCCGGGCCGACCGACCTGCGCACCGACCATCAGGGAGATGGCATTGAAGGGTGCGTAACGGACGATGCCAACAGTGGTCTCCAACTCGGCGAAACCACGCAGCGACGCTTCGGCGGCGTCTGCGGCGATCTGGACCGGATGATCCTTCACGTTGGTGACGTGCGCCTGGTTGGCCGGGATGCGGCGGGCCCGCATCTTGGTGACGGCCATCATCATCTCGAGGACGTTCATCAAGCTGACGACCTCGGTGATCTTGGCCGGGGTCATCGCGGTGGTGAGCTGGACGACATCGGCGCGCGGGACGTTAATGTCACACAGCTTGCGCGCGAGGTCCAGCGAATCCATCTTGGAGACGGCCTCGGCATTGTCGAGGTTGATCCCATAGTCGGCGATGAACGTGTCGATCATGTCGAACTGATCGCGCCGCTTGCCATCGAGCTCCACGACCACGCCGCCCTCGATCTTGATCGACGGCTTGGGGTCGTTGGGGCTCTCCATGGCGATGAGGCCAACCTCTGGCCACTCGGTCACGAACCCGTCTTGGTTGACTGGGCGCGCGTCGAGTGCTTCGAAACGCTTCGATTTCACGGTGGTGGCTCCGATCAGATGTAAGGCGTGGTCGTCGACCCGGGGCAATCACCAAGCGCGCCGAGGAGAGAGATTCCAACCTCGCGCGCGGCGATGATGGCCTGGCGCACGGCACCGGAATCGCCACTGAAGAACGAAATGACTTCATTGGAGAAGCTGGTACCGGCTGCGGGTGACGAGTACCCGATGACATCGATCGTCGAAGCCTTCACGGCGGTGTCGGCAAGCACGACACCGATGGCGGCGGGGGCACCCACCGTGATGCCGAACGACTTACCGATAGGTGCGCCGAAGGCCTTGTTGAGGGCATGGCTAGCCCGTGCGGTGTACTGGAACTCCAAATGTCCAGCATCGTTGGCGTACACGTCGCCGAAGGTGCGGTCGAGCTCGCCGAGGGCGACCTCGATGGCGCGGCGCACGTCCGAGACATCTTCGGACCCGAAGATGATGAGCGAGCCGTGACCGGCACCACCCTTGGTGTCGCGAGGCAACTCAATAGTGAGGATCTCGGTGTTGGTCGCCTTCACGGCCTCATCGGCGGCGAAGATGTGCGGGCCCGCACCGGTCCGTGCACCCAAGATGCCGATCGAGCGGTACTTGGGATCGATCTTCATCATCGAGTGGAGTTGCGGGTCCACATTGGCGATGACAAGGCCAATCGTGTCACCGAGGGCATTCGTGCCGACGAACTCGGTCGCCGTCGGGCGTTCGACCGTGACGGCCGGCGCTGCGGCGGGGGTGCCGTCGATCTTCTTCATGACGGCGTTCATGATCTGGTCCACCAGTTCTTCACTCATGGCTGGTCACGACCTCACTTGGCTGCGGACGGGAGGATCTTCTCCACGTCGTTGTGCGGGCGCGGGATGACATGGACCGACACGAGCTCGCCCACGTTCTGGGCGGCGACGGCACCAGCGTCGGTGGCTGCCTTGACGGCGCCGACATCTCCGCGAACGAGAACGGTCACAAGACCGGACCCGACTCGTTGGCTCCCGATCAGGACCACGTTGGCCGATTTCACCATGGCATCGGCGGCTTCAACGGCGGCGACGAAACCCTTCGTCTCCACCATTCCGAGGGCTTCCTGCATTCCAGACTCCTCCGTTGGATTCGGCATTCCGCGCGGGTCGATCATTGACCCGACGGCACTCGCAATCCGAGGCTACGACTAGGCACGGGATACATTCCGGCCACCGAAGGACCAATATGCGGTGAAATTCCGTGCCCTTTGGCGACCAATTAATGTCATTGCGTCACCAGATTGTGTAACAGATGCGAGATGTGTGGCGGCGCGAGGCACAGACCCGTCGGTTTGCTTGACTCCCGCCAGGCGAGCCGCGCACGATGACAGCGGCCAAGGACGTCGAGCGTGCCCGCACGCGCATGCTGAAGGGGTGGTGATGACGGAAAAGCAGCGCATCATCCAAGAGTTCGTTCCTGGCAAGCAGGTGACTCTCGCCCACATCGTCGCCAACCCCGACGCGCGGCTGTACCCGAAAGTCGGCCTGCAACCCGGAACCGGCGCCTTGGGTGTCATGACGATCACCCCCAGCGAGGCTGCGATCATCGCCGCGGATGTCGCAACAAAGGCGTCAGCCGTCGAGTTGGGTTTTGTGGATCGCTTTTCCGGGTCGCTGGTGGTGATGGGGAGCCTCGCCGATGTTCAATCGGCCATTGAGCAGGTTGTCGACATGTTGTGCACGACGTTGGGATTCGCCCGAGCGCCGATCACGCGCTCGTGAAGAAGCTGTTGCTGGTTGGCAGCGTCGGCTGCGGCAAAACCACGCTCCTACAACGTCTTGAGGGGACGCAACTGTCCTATTCGAAGACGGAGACGATCTACACCGCCGGGCAGGTCGTTGACACACCCGGGGAATATCTTGAGGTTCCTTGGTTCAAGCACGCGCTACGACTGGCGTCGTTCGAGGTCGAGCTCGTCGTCTTGTTGGCCTCCGCGACGGTGTCCGAGGCCAAATTCCCGCCGGGATTCACGACATTCTTTGCCCCACCCAGCATCGGCGTCGTCACCAAGACCGACATCGCCGACCCCGCCCAGATCGCCGTGGCTGGTGACCACCTCCGTCTCGCCGGCGTCAGCGAGATTTTCGAGGTATCGGCCGTCAATGGCGAGGGAATCGAGACGCTCGTCGACCGCCTCTCCTGACGCGCACTTCGAGCGGTCCCGTGCCTGGGATCTGTCAGGCGATCTTTCGCAGGATGGCGGCCAGGTCGTCGTGCGTGACATCGCGCGGGTTTCCGCCCGTGCAAAAGTCGTGCAGGGCCGTCTCGGCCAGATCGTCGATGGCCGCCGCGAACATGGCGCGGTCCACGCCCGCCTGGGACACCGTGGTCGGCATGTCCGTCTCCGTGCGCAGTCGTTCGACCCTCGAGACCAGTGCGAGGACGAGGTTTCGGGGATTGGATGCGTTCAGGCCGACCGCCGAGGCCAACGCGGCGTAGCGAAGCGCGATGGGGGTCAGATCCGTCGGTCGCAGTCCCAGCGGTGCAGCGTTGAAGGCGATGACGTGGGGGAGAAGGATCCCGTTGAGTCGACCGTGAGCGACCGGGAAGGACCCGCCGATGGCATGGGACAGCCCATGGACGATCCCCAGACCGGCATTTTGAAAGGCGATGCCGGCCATCGTGGCGGCATTGTGCTGATGCTCGCGCGCCTCCATATCCGCACCATTGCGGTAGGTCCGGGGTAGATACTCGAAGATCATGCGCAACGACTTCTCTGCGAGGGCATCGGAGAAGTCGTTGGACTCCCGCGCGACGTAGGCCTCAATGGTGTGGCTGGCCGCATCCATGCCGGCATCCGCAGTGAGTTTGGGCGGTGCGGTGCGCACGGCCTCGGGGTCGAGGATCGCGACGTCGGGGATCATGTCCAGTGACGTCAAGGCAAGCTTTGCGTGGTTGTGGGTGTCCGTGATGACGGCGTAGGACGTCACCTCGGAGCCCGAACCGCTGGTGGTCGGAATGACCCAGAATCCGGCGGCCAACTCGTGTCCTTGTTCGCGAGCCAGCTTGCTGATCGTCTTGGCGGCATCAATGGGGGAACCGCCCCCCAAAGCGACGATGGCGTCCGGCAGGAAACTCACGAACGCCCGCATGCCCTCCGTCACGACGTCGGTGTCGGGGTTCGGTGGCACGTGGTCGAAGACCTCCACCTGCGCGGTGGAAAGGGCGGCGCGGACATCGGCCATGAGGTCCGTGGTGGCCATGAATGCGTCGGTCACGATGAGGACGCGACGATTGTCCAGTTCGGACAGGGAAGCGATCGCGTCAGGTCCGTGCCTGAGCGTGGTCGCGAGTCGGAAGCTGTGCACCGGTGGCCCTCCCGTTAGCGGCAAATGCGCGCCGGTACTCGCTCGGAGACATCCCCGTCAGGGAGCGAAAGACTCTGGAGAAGTAGTTGACCTGCTTGAAGTCGAGTTCCGCAGCAATCTTCTGCACCGGCATTTCGGTGGACGCTAGCATCAGCCGCGCGCGGGAGATCCTGCGATCTGTGACATACGACACAAAAGTGCATCCCGTCACCGATTTGAACAACTTCGAGAGGTGACCAGGGGAAAGATGCATCCGCGCCGCTGCCTCGGTGAGGGACAGCGCCCGGGTTGGGTGGCGCGCGATGTCGTTGAGCAGGTCGCGAATATTGGTACTGCGTCGGGGGCGTGAGCGGATGACCCCGTCGAGCACCGTGGACAGCATTCGCTCGACATACAGCTGGGTGTCGTACCGGCTGTGGCGTGCCGCTCGACTCTCCCGCGACCGATGCACGGTCTGTGTGAGGTGCGGGACGATGCGTGGGCACAGATCGGTCGCGACGGCAACAATCATGTCCTCGATGATCGACAACTGCAGGCGCTGGTTGGCGTGCGGGGCGTGTGCCTCGTCGAGCAGGGGGCCGGCGACGACGAAGGCGGCCGCCAGGTCCTCGGCGTCCAGGGAAGCCCTCAGGTCGTCGATGACCGGATCG
>RRZU010832884.1_pt1 | contig 11751 bp, 9 predicted proteins | sample 2165561 | NCBI WGS metagenome assembly RRZU01 (sample SAMN10456909, study PRJNA506462) | wastewater metagenome | isolation source: wastewater sludge | place: USA: Moscow, Idaho | reverse complement strand
GCCCGCCAGCGGCGCGGCGAGTGCGGCAATGTGACGCTCCCCCTGCTCGGCGACGATTTTTGCTGAACCGGCCGTATCACCACCGGTGATGCCCCGGATCGCATGTTCGCGCAGGAAGTTGCGGCACTGGCCCAGCAGGACCGTATGGCTCATCGCGTCGGTGATGTCCGACAGCGGCGTGCCGGGCACGGCGAGCAGGCTGATATGGACGCGCACGAAGGCTTCGTCGATGATGTGCAGGCCGGATTCGGGCAGCAGATGGTGGATGTCGGCGACCCGGCCATAGGTCGAGTTTTCGACCGGCAGCATGGCCAGATCGGCCTGGCCGCTGCGCACCGCCTCGATCACGTCTTCGAAGGTGCGGCAGGGCAGGGCGTCCATGTCGGGGCGGGCATCGCGGCAGGCCTGATGGCTATAGGCGCCGAGCTCGCCCTGAAAGGCGATCAGATTGGTTTTCTTGCTCATCTTCAGGCCCCCACGCAACAGATCGGCATTTCGGGCGTCAACTATACCTTGAACCACCCGAAAGAAAGCGGATAGATACGGCCAGAATTTGAACAATACCTAGCGGGGACGGCAAATGTTCAACACCATGACCATCACCAAGGCGTCGGGCGCGCTGATCGGCGCGCTGCTGGCGTTGCTGCTGCTGTTCTGGGCTGGCAGCTCGCTGTACCATGTGGGGCCTTCAGGTGGTCACGGCGAGGGCGAGGAAGTCGCCCAAGCCTATACGATTCCGGTCGAGGAATCGGCAGGCGGCGGCGAAGCTGAGGCCGAGGAGCAGATTGATTTCGGCGCGCTGATGGCGGCTGCCGATCCGGCCAAGGGCGAAAAGGTCTTTGGCAAATGCAAGGCCTGCCACAAGCTGGACGGCACGGACGGAACCGGCCCGCACCTGAACGGTGTGGTTGGCCGCGCGGTCGCCTCGATCGGTGGCTTTGGCTATTCCGATCCGATGGTGGCGCATGCTGCCGAGGCGCCGAACTGGACGCCCGAGGCGCTGCAGGAATTCCTGACCAGCCCGAAAACCGTCGTGCCGGGCACCAAGATGTCCTTCGCCGGTCTGCCGAAGCCGGAAGATCGCGCCAACCTGATCGCCTATCTGCAGACGATGAACTGATCTGATCGGGATGAACGAATGATAACGCCCGGCCCAAGCGGCCGGGCGTTTCGCATTTCGGTTGCGCTCAGTCCGTCATACGGGCGCGCAGAATGTCCATCAGCGCGCCATCGCGGGGCAGCTGGTCGGCGCGGCCTTCCTCGGTCAGCCAATAGAAACGGCCCGGTGCCAGCGTGTCGGGCAGTCCGTAATCCATGCCGTCCCATTCGTCTTCGCGGAAGGCATAGAAGGCCCAATGACCGCCTGCGGCCTCGACCGCGTCCAGCACATCGCCCAGATAGACGCCGCAATCCCGCCACCGCCGCATACAGCCGAATTCGGCGGCGACGATACGGGTCGGCGGCAGGCCCTGCGACTTGGCCCAGTCGAAGGCGGTGCCGATATGGGCCGCAACGGCTGCCTTGTCCCAGCTGTGCTGCCCGCCCGCATGTTCCGTGATGACGCCGGGATATCGCAGGGGCTGGTCGCGCTTCATGTTGGGGGCGCTGGTCGCGGCATAGGGTTCATACATATGAAAGGCATATAGCACGCGGTCATCCGCCAGCCGTGCGGGCCAGGCCGCCAGCGACAGCGGGCTGGCATACCAGCCGCCATCGACCATGATCGGCGTGACCGGATCCTGCGCCCTGATTCTGTCGGTGATCCGGGCATAGAAACCGGGCAGGTCGCGCGTGCCCCCCGCCTGCGTCGCCTGCCAGTGACGGCGCGCCGCCAGAGGGGCGCTTTCGGCCAGATCCGAGGCTTTCTCGGGCGCGGGCTCGTTCAGGATGTTATAGGCGGCGACGGCGGGATGATCCTTCAATGCCTTCGCGAGGTCGGCCCAGAATTCTGCGGCTTGATCCTGAAATGCCATGTCCTGCCAAAGCCGGTCGTCGTAACTGCCGCCGTTCTGCTGCGACCAGCGGCGCCCGGGCAGGCTAAGGGGCGCGATCACCACCTTCAGCCCCGCCCTCTCGGCGCGGTCCAGAATCTGCCGCAGCAGGGCCAGATCTTCGGGGACCAGACCGGCATAGGCATCGGCATCGCCGATCAGGAAATCGCGATCCTGGCCCTTCCATTTGCTGAAGGTCAGCCGCTCCCAACGGGCACCGGTCCCTGCCAGCGCGTCGAAATAGGCCTGATCTGGCGGCGCGGCATTGAAGCTGTTGCCACCTGACTGCGGGCGATCCCAGAAGGTGATCAGATCGGCGCCCCAGACGGGCTGGATGGCAAGGCAGGTGGCAAGCGCGCCAAGGCAGGTTCGCAGGGTAGGGGTGGGCAAGTCGCGCTCCTTCATGGCGGAGGGGCAGACTAGCCGATCCGTTGGCGGCTGCCCATCTCCTGGGGGCGTTCACGAAATCGCGGATTGATCCGGATGCGCGCCGTGCCGTAGCCTGCGGGCCAACCGTTTTGCGAAGGCCAACCGTTTTGCGAAGGACCGTCATGCGCCGACCCGAGTTTCTTGCCGCCCTGATCCTGCCCCTGTCGCTGCTGGCAGCCCCCTTGGCCGCGCAGGAAGCCGCGCCCACCGCCGCGCAAGGGACCGAGAAAACCACCATCGCCGCCGGCATCGGCGTTTTTGGCGCGCCCAAGCTGCCCGACGATTTCCAGCATCTGCCTTACGTGAACCCCGACGCGCCGAAGGGGGGCGAGTTCTCGATGTCCTGGACTGGGGGCTTTGACAGCTTCAACCCCTATACGGTCAAGGGCCGCGCGGCGATCATGTCCTCGGCCATGCACGAATCCCTGATGGAGGGTACCGCGGACGAGATCGGCGCGGCCTATTGCCTGCTGTGCGAGACCATCGAATATCCCGAAAGCCGCGACTGGGTGATCTTCACCCTGCGCCCCGAGGCAAAGTTTTCCGACGGCACCCCGGTCACCGCGCAGGACGTGCTGTTCACCTATGACACCTTGCGCACGAAGGGGCTGAACTCGTTCCGGACGGTGATCGCGCAGTCGATCAAGGGCGCCGAGGTGCTGGACGACCGCCGCATCCGCTTTGATTTCGTCACGGACTATCCGCGCCGCGATGTGATCCAGGGCGCGGGCGGTCTGCCGGTCTTCTCGAAAAAAGACTTCGAGGACAATAACCGCGATCTGGAAGCCAGCGGCGCCAAACCCTTCATCGGCTCGGGGCCGTATATGTTCGACCGCGCCGATATGGGGCGCACGATCGTCTGGAAGCGCAACCCGGATTATTGGGGCAAGGACCTGCCCCTGAACCGGGGGCGGCACAATTACGACCGCATCCGCATCGAATATTTCGGTGACAGTGATGCCGCGTTTGAGGCGTTCAAGGCGGGCGAATACACCTTCCGCAACGAAAACTCCTCGGTCGCCTGGGCCACCGGCTATGATTTTCCGGCGCTGCAGAAGGGGCAGGTGGTCAAGACCACGCTGCCTGATGGCAGCAAGGCCCCGGCGCAGGGTTTCTTCATCAATCTGCGGCGTGAGAAGTTCCAGGACCCCCGCGTCCGCGAGGCGATCGAGCTGATGTTCAACTTCGAATGGGCCAATACGGCGCTGTTCTATGACCTGTATACCCGCACCGAATCCTTCTGGGACAACAGCCCGCTGAAGGCGATGGGCAAGCCCGGCCCGGACGAGCTGGCCCTGCTGGAGCCGCTGGCCGCCGATCTGCCCGCGGGCATCCTGACCGAGGACGCGGTGGTCCCCGCCAAGGGCGGCGCGCGGCAGATGGATCGCCCGGCCTTCCGCCGCGCGGCGGCCCTGCTGGACGAGGCGGGCTGGGTGCCCGGCCCGGACGGGATGCGGCGCAATGCGCAGGGCCAGCTGCTCAGCGTTGAGTTCATGAATGACAGCCAGACCTTTGACCGCGTCATCAACCCCTATGTCGAGAATCTGCGCGCGCTTGGCGTCGATGCGAAGATGACGCGGGTCGATGATGCCGAATATGAAACCCGCCGCTATGCCTTCGACTATGATCTGATGATCAGCCATGCGCAGACGGACATGATCGCCGGGGATGGGCTGTACCAGATCTTCGGCTCGCAAGGGGCGAATGACGTGTTCAACCCGGCCGGGGTGTCGAACCCCGCCATCGACAAGCTGATCGCCGCCGCCGTCGCCGCCAAGACCGAGGCCGAGATGGTCACCGCCACCCATGCGATTGACCGCGCGTTGCGCGCCCTGCGGATCTGGGTGCCGAACTGGTACAAGGCCGAACATTGGGTCGCCTATTACGACCAGTACGAACACCCGGCCGAATTGCCCCCCTATCAGCTGGGTGAGCTTGATTTCTGGTGGTATAACGCGGAAAAGGCCGAAAAGCTGAAAGCGTCCGGGGCGCTGCGCTAAGGCGCATCCGGTTGCGGCACGAAACAACGACTGAGGGCGGGATAAACCGCCACATGCGGGCAAAGGGCGGGCTATGGCGGCTTATCTACTGCGGCGTTTGCTGCTGATCATCCCGACGCTGATCGGGATCATGGTGGTGAATTTCACCCTGACCCAGTTCGTCCCCGGCGGCCCGATCGAGCAGGTGATCGCCAAGGTCCGGGGCGAGGGCGACGCCTTCGCCAATATCGCCGGCGGCAGCGGCGACAGCGGCGGGGTCGAATATGCGGGCGCCCAAGGCCTGCCCCCCGAATTCATCGCCGAGCTGGAGAAGGAATTCGGCTTCGACAAGCCGCCGCTGGAACGCTTCCTGTCGATGATGGGCGACTATCTGCGCTTTGATTTCGGCGACAGCTGGTTCCGGTCCACCAGCGTGGTTGACCTGATCATAGAAAAGATGCCGGTCTCGATCACCTTGGGGTTATGGTCGACGCTGCTGGCCTATCTGATCTCGATCCCGTTGGGCATCAAGAAGGCGGTGCGCGACGGCACGCCCTATGACACCTGGACCTCGACGCTGATCATCATCGCCTATGCGATCCCGGCCTTCCTGTTCGCGGTCATGCTGATGGTGCTGTTCGCGGGCGGGTCTTATTGGAAGATTTTCCCGCTGCGGGGGCTAGTCAGCAGCGATTTCGACACGCTGTCGACCTTCGGCAAGATCAAGGATTACCTGTGGCACATCACGCTGCCGGTGACGGCCTCGGCGATTTCGGGTTTTGCCACACTGACGCTGCTGACCAAGAACAGCTTTCTGGACGAGATCAACAAGCAATATGTGATGACCGCCCGCGCCAAGGGCCTGACCGAGCGCCGCGTGCTGTATGGCCATGTCTTCCGCAACGCCATGCTGATCGTGATCGCGGGCTTTCCGGCGATGTTCATCGGCATGCTGTTCGGATCTTCGATCCTGATCGAGACGATCTTCTCGCTGGACGGTCTGGGCCGGCTGGGGTTCGAGGCCGCCGTGCAGCGCGACTATCCGGTGATCTTCGGCACGCTGTACGTCTTCGGCCTTCTGGGGCTGCTGGTCGGGATCCTGTCGGATCTGATGTATGTGCTGGTCGATCCGCGCATTGATTTTGAAAAGCGGGCAGGCTGATGGCACTTTCCGAACTGAACCGCCGCCGCTGGCGCAACTTCCGCCGCAACAAGCGCGCCTTCTGGTCGCTGATCCTGTTCGCGGCCTTGTTCACCATCGCGATGTTCGCCGAACTGGTGGCCAACGACAAACCCATCGTCGTCAGCTATCGCGGAGAGCTGTATTTCCCCGTCTACAACTTCTACCCGGAAACCACCTTCGGCGGCGATTTCGCCACCCAGGCGATCTATACCGACCCGGCGGTGCAATGCCTGATCACCTCGGGCGGGCGCGAGGAATGCTGGGACGACCCCGAGGGCGTTATCGCCGCCGTCAAATCCGGCAGCAGCGACGTGCCGCGCGCCGAGCAGGGCTGGATGATCTGGCCGGTGATCCCCTACAGCTACAACACCATCAACAATGTGGGGCAGGCGCCAAGCGCGCCCGATGCCGCGCATTGGCTGGGCACCGACAACACCGCGCGCGACGTGACGGCGCGGGTGATCTATGGCTTCCGCACCTCGATCCTGTTCACGCTGATCGTGACGGTCGTGGCCTCGACCATCGGGATCACCATGGGGGCTATTCAGGGCTATTTCGGCGGCCGCACCGACATCATCCTGCAGCGGATGATGGAGATCTGGCAGAACACCCCCTCGCTTTACGTCATCATCATCCTGTTCGCGATTCTGGGCCGAAGTTTTTGGCTGCTGGTCTTCGTCACCATCCTGTTTGGCTGGCCCGCCTTGGTGGGCGTGGTCCGGGCCGAGTTCCTGCGGGCGCGCAACTTCGAATATGTCCGCGCCGCCCGCGCCCTTGGCGTCAGCGACCGGGTGATCATGTTCCGCCATATCCTGCCCAACGCCATGGTGGCCACGCTGACCATGCTGCCCTTCATCGTGACCGGCACGATTTCCGGCCTGGCTGCCCTGGATTATCTGGGCTACGGGCTGCCCGCCTCGGCGCCCAGCCTTGGGGAGCTGGCCTTGCAAGGCAAGCAGCACCTGAAATCGCCCTGGCTGGCCTTCACCGCGTTTTTCACCTTCGCCATCATGCTGTCGCTTCTGGTCTTCATCTTTGAAGGCATCCGTGACGCCTTCGACCCCCGGAAGACCTTCAAATGAACGCCATTGCCCCCCCCGAGGTCGTGCTGGACGTGCGCGATCTGAAGATCAGCTTCCGACAGGACGGCAAGCTGACCCCGGCGGTCAAGGGCGTCAGCTTCCAGATCAACCGGGGCGAGACGGTGGCGCTGGTGGGCGAATCCGGGTCGGGCAAATCGGTCACCGCGCTGTCGACGGTGCAATTGCTGGGGGCTGCGGCGCAGCTTGAGGGCTCGATCACTTACGAAGGCCGCCAGATGGTCGGCGCGCCCGAGGCGACCCTGCGCGAGATTCGCGGCAACGACATCAGCTTCATCTTTCAGGAGCCGATGACCTCGCTGAACCCGCTGCACACGCTGGAACGCCAGCTGTCGGAAAGTCTGGCGCTGCATCAGGGCCTGAAAGGCGACGCCGCGCGGGCGCGCATCATTCAGCTTCTGGACCGTGTCGGCATCCGCAATGCGGAAAGCCGCTTGCAGGACTATCCGCATCAGCTGTCGGGCGGGCAGCGCCAGCGGGTGATGATCGCCATGGCGCTGGCGAACCAGCCCGAGCTGCTGATCGCGGATGAACCGACGACGGCGCTGGATGTGACCATTCAGGCGCAGATCATGGACCTGCTGGCGGAACTGAAGCGCGACGAAAACCTGTCCATGCTGTTCATCAGCCATGACCTCGGGCTGGTGCGCCGCATCGCCGATCGGGTCTGCGTGATGAAGGACGGCGAGATTGTCGAGCAGGGCCCGACCGAGGCGATTTTCGCCAATCCCCAGCACCCCTATACCCGCAAGCTGCTGGGGGCCGCGCCGCAGGGCCGCGCCCAACCCGTGCCCGAAGGGGCCGAGGTGATGGTCGAGACCCGCGACCTGAAGGTCTGGTTCCCGATCAAGCGCGGCTTCCTGCGCAAGGTGGTCGGCCATGTGAAGGCGGTTGACGGCGCGACGCTGTCGGTGCGGCGTGGCGAGACGCTGGGGATTGTGGGCGAAAGTGGATCGGGCAAGACCACGCTGGCGCTGGCGATCATGCGGCTGATCGAAAGCGAGGGGCCGATCCTGTATCTGGGACAGGATATTTCGGGGTGGGGCGGGCGGCAGCTGCGGCACCTGCGCCGCGACATGCAGATCGTGTTTCAGGACCCGTTCGGCAGCCTCAGCCCGCGCATGACGGTCGAGCAGATCATCGCCGAGGGCCTTGGTGTTCACGGCGTCGATCCCGGCCGCAACAGGCGCGAGATGGTGGCCGAGATCATGGCCGAGGTCGGGCTGAACCCCGAAACCATGCACCGTTATCCGCACGAATTTTCCGGCGGTCAGCGCCAGCGCATCGCCATTGCCCGCGCGATGATCCTGCGCCCCAAGGTGGTGGTGCTGGACGAACCGACAAGCGCGCTGGATATGACGGTGCAGGTCCAGATCGTCGATCTGCTGCGGAACTTGCAGCAGAAGCACGGGCTGACCTTCCTGTTCATCAGCCATGACCTGCGCGTCGTGCGCGCGATGGCCCATCAGCTCATGGTCATGCGCGCCGGCGAGGTGGTCGAACAGGGCAGCGTCGATCAGGTCTTCGATGCGCCGCAATCCGACTATACCCGCGCCCTGATGGCGGCGGCCTTCCGTGACCGCAAAGTCAAGGAACCCGTATGAAGCTGTTGTTTGTTCATCAGAATTTTCCCGGACAGTTTCCTCATCTGGCGCCCGCCCTGCAGAAGCGCGGCCATGACGTTCTGGCCATGACCGACATGAAGAACCAGCGCCCCAGCCCGGTTCAGGTGGTGAAATACAAGACGCCCGACAAGATGACCTGCAGCCAGCCCATGGCGCTGTCCTATGCCGAACATGTCGAACGTGGGCTGATGGCCGCGCGCGGCGCCCGCGCGCTGCGCGATCGTCACGGCTATACGCCCGACGTGATCTTCGGCCATTCCGGTTGGGGCGAGACGCTGTTTCTGCGCGAGGTCTGGCCCGAGGCCAAGCTGCTGGTCTATGCCGAGCTGCTGTATCGCACGCGTGGTCAGGACGTGGGTTTCGATGCCGAATTCGTCCGCGACCTCGACTGGTCGCGGTTTTCGACCACGGCGCGCAATGCGCATTTGGCCATGGGCATCCTGCAATGCGACGGGGCGCTGGCGCCGACGCGCTATCAGGCGGGCAGCTTCCCCGAGGAGCGGCAATCGAAGATCACCGTGATCCATGACGGCATCGACACCGACATCATGCGCCCCGATCCGCAGGCCAGCTTCACGCTGCCGAGCGGCCGCACGCTGCGCGCGGGCGAGGAGGTGCTGACCTTCGTGTCCCGCTCGCTTGAACCCTATCGCGGCTTTCACATCTTCATGCGCGCCTTGCCCGAGGTGATGGCCGCGCGGCCCGATGCGCAGGTGGTGCTGATCGGCGGCGACGGTGTCAGCTATGGCGGCAAGCCGCAGGATGCCGACAGCTGGAAGGCCAAGATGCTGGCCGAAACCGACGGGCGGATCGACCTCAACCGGGTGCATTTCCTGGGCCGCGTGCCCTATAGCGACTATCGCAGCATCATCCAGATCGCGCGCGTCCACTGCTATCTGACCTATCCGTTCGTGCTGTCCTGGTCCCTGACCGAGGCAATGTCGGCCGGGGCCTATATCGTCGGTTCGGACACCGAGCCGGTGCGTGAGCTGATCACCGATGGCGAAAATGGCCGGCTGGTGCCTTTCTTCGATGTGCCGGCGCTGTCGGCGGCGCTGATCCGAGGGCTTGCGGGGGACGATCCGCAGGCGGCCGCGATCCGCGCGGCCGCGCGCCAGACCATCCTGGACGGCTATGACCTGCGCCAGCACAGCCTGCCACGGCTGATCGATTGGGTTGAAAGCTTCGCCCCCCCCGGCGATCCGGCGGCTAAAGCGGCAAGGTAATTCGCGCCGCCATCCCGCCAAGCGCTTCGTCGCGGCCCAGCGTCAACGCGCCACCGTTCAGCGCTGCCAGATCGGCCACGATGGCCAGCCCCAGACCGGCGCCGGGGCCGCGCTCGTCCAGTCGGGTGCCGCGCGCCAGCGCGCGGGCGTGGTCGCTGTCGGCCATGCCGGGGCCGTCATCGGCGACCGTGACGATGATCCGGTGGTCCTCGACCCGCGCCCGGACCTCGATGCGGCTGCGCGCCCATTTGGCGGCGTTTTCCATCAGATTGCCCAGCATTTCCTGCGCATCCTGCTGCTCCACCGGCAGGGCCGCGCCCGGCGGCAGGTCTGCCGCCAGCGTGATGCCGCCATCCTCCAGCGCCCGGCGCAGCACCAGCGCGATATCCTCGACCACCGGCGCCAGCGGGGTGCGCTGCCCCAGCACCCGCCGCCCGCCGGCGCTGCGGGCGCGTTTCAGATGCCAGCCGATCTGACGATCCATGCGCGCGATCATCGCCTGACCGGGATCGTCCGGGGCCATGTCGCCCTGCAACGCCATCAGCGGCGTCTTCAGCGAATGGGCGAGGTTGCCGATCTGCTCGCGGGTGCGGGCCAGCTGCTCGCGGTTCTGGGCCAGCAGGGCATTGATTTCCTGCGCCACCGGCTGCAGCTCGGTGGCGTCGGGCTGGGGCAGGGTGGCGGTTTCGCCCGCGCGGACCGCGCGCAGATCGCGCCCCATCGCCTTCAGCGCGCTGAGGCCGAGCGTCACCTGCACCAGCACCGCCAGCCCGAGGCCCAAGCCCAGCACCACCAGCGTCCACGCCAGCGGGCGGCGCACGGCGGAGAGCGCCGCGTCGATTTCGGCCTGGGGGGCGGTGACGGTCAGGCTCAGCGCCTCGGTGCTGCCGGGGATGGTGAAGTCGCGCCGGGTCAGGCGCAGGGGCGCGCCGTCGGGGCCTGCATCGCCATCAAGCTGCGCCTGATAGAGCGATTCCGAGGTCGCGAAGACCTGCCCATCCGCCGCCACCTGCCAGTACCAGCCCGAAAGCGGCGCCGAAAAGCGCGGATCGGACGGCGCATCCTGCATCTGCGCCAGCCCCTGCGCATCCGCTGCCGTTCCGGCCATCAAAGCATCGGCCACGGCGGCGGTCTCGGTATCAAAGCGGGTGGTGACGAAGCGTTCCAGCACCGCGCCGATGACCAGCCACGCGCCCAGCAGCGCCACCGTCAGCCAGGCCGCCGACAGCCATAACAGCCGCCCCCGTATCGAATGCCAGCCGATCACGAGGCCCCCGCCGGCGCATCGCGCAGGACATAGCCCTCGCCGCGCCGTGTCTCGATCACGCCCTCGCCGGTTTTCTTGCGCAGGCGGCCAATGACCACCTCGATCGACTTGAAATCGCGGTCGGCATTGGCGTCATACAGATGCTCGGCCAGTTCCGTGCGCGAGACGATGCGGTTCTTGTGGTGGATCAGATAGGACAGGATGCGTTGTTCAAACGCGGTCAGTTTCAGCGCCAAGCCGTCGCGGGTGATAACGCCCAGCTGACTGTCCAGCCGCAGCGCACCCGCCGCGATCACCGGCTGGGCATGGCCTGCGGCCCGCCGCACCAGCGTCTGGGCGCGGATCACCACCTCGTCCAGGCGGAAGGGCTTGACGGCATAATCATCGGCCCCGGCGCGAAATCCCGCCACCTTGTCGGCCCATTCGCCGCGCGCGGTCAGGATCAGCACCGGCATGGTGACGCCCGCCGCGCGCCAGCTTTCCAGCACGGCGATGCCGGACATGCCGGGCAGGCCCAGATCCAGCACCACCACGTCATAGGTTTCCGTCGCGCCCAGATATTCGCCCTGCTCGCCATCGCCCGCGCAATCGGTCACGAAGCCCGCATCCTGCATGGCCTGCGCCAACTGGGCGGACAGGGTGGGGTCGTCTTCGACAATCAGGCAGCGCATCAGTCATGGTCCTTTTCACGGCCCTTGGCGCGGGCGGCGGTCAGGCCACGGCCGCGCACCTCCAGCACCTTTCCGGTGACGCCGTCCAGCCGGATCAGCAGGATATTGCCCTGCGGCGACAGCAGCGTCAGTTGCTGGATCTCCTCGGCGCCCAGGGCGAATTCGTAGGGCCGTGGCTGGTCGACCCGCGCCGCCAGCACCCGGCCATCGAATCGCTGGGCCACGATTTTCACGACCTCGTGAAACGGCATCAGCGGCTGGGGCTGCACCGGTTGGGCGG
>RRZU011332715.1_pt1 | contig 11752 bp, 13 predicted proteins | sample 2165561 | NCBI WGS metagenome assembly RRZU01 (sample SAMN10456909, study PRJNA506462) | wastewater metagenome | isolation source: wastewater sludge | place: USA: Moscow, Idaho | reverse complement strand
GGCGCCACGGCGGCCATGGGCCATGGCGATTCGATGTCGGCCTGCTCGAAGCGACACGCGGCCGCGGCGGTCAGCGCGAACATCGCATCCGCATCACTCAGCAGGCGCCCGGCCTCGGCGAGCGCGGCGCGCTGGGTGTCGTTGGCCGGCGCATGCTCGAAACCGACCAGGTTGTCGAGCGGCGAGATCAGTTCGATGACCAGCGCCTGCCAGTCGAGCGCCACGGTGAGTTCGGCCGCGCCGTGCTCGTGGGCGCCATGCGTGTGCTGCGCGTTCGCAGCGGATGGCAGGCTGGCGGCAGCGAGCAGGGACAGCAGCGAGGCGAAGCGGGCGAATGAAATCCGGTGGGAAGAACGCATGTTGTCGGCACGGGGCATGAAAGTGATGGAATGAAAGGGCGATCGGTCCGTCGCCGCCACGCGGTCGCCGAACCAGGCGGAGGCGACTCGGCCCGACGCGACCCGCTGCGAGGTGATCCGGCGAGAGGTGATCCGGCGAGAAGTGATTCCGCGAGAGGTGATTCCACGAAAGGCGACTCGGTGCGTTACTGCGACCCGTACATCTAATGCTACAATGTTGCATCAAATAAGGCTTGCCCGCCAGCCGTTGCCACGCAAGCCGAAGCATCGATAGCCCGAACATGTCCGATCACCCCCCTGCCGCCGCAGCCTCCGCGTCCGCCCGCGACCTCATCGCCGCCCACGGCGGGCGGGTGACGCGCACGCGCGTGGCGGTGATCGAGGCGCTGCAGTCGTCCTCGCATCCGCTCTCGCACGACGAGATCGGCGCCGCGCTCGCTGCCGATGCCATCGCCCACGACCGCGTCACCCTTTACCGGGCGCTCGACTGGCTGGTCGAGCAGGGCATCGCGCAGCGCATCGCCGGCGGCGAGCGCGCGTGGCGCTTCGAGATCCGCCGCGGCGACGCGCATCGCCATGCGCACTTCCACTGCGACCGCTGCGGCCAGATCCTCTGCCTCGAAGACGTCCCCGCCGCCGCCAGCCCGGCGCTGCCGGCCGGCTTCGAGCTCGACCGCACCGAACTCGTGCTGCACGGCGCCTGCGCCGACTGCGGGCGCACCGGCTTGAAGGGCGCGGCACAATGAATCCGCAGCCCCGCAGCCCACAGCCTGTCACCCCACGCCTCGGCACCCCGCAGCCCCACGCCGACGCGGCCATGCACACGCACACGCATCAGCGTCCGGGCAGCGGCCTCGGCCGCCTGCGTCCCTCGCCGGCACGCAGCCTGCTTGGCGCTGGCGTGTTCGCCCGGCTCGGCCTGGCGGCCGCGGCGCTGGTGCTGCTATGGACCACGATGCTGTGGGCGCTGCGCTGACATGCAGACCACGATGCTGCCGATGATCCGGCTCGACAACCTCACCCTCGGCTACGACCGCCACCCGGCCGTGCACCACCTGTCGGGCGAGATCCCGGCCGGTGCGCTGGTCGCCGTGGTCGGCCCCAACGGCGCCGGCAAATCCACGCTGCTCAAGGGCCTGGCCGGCGAGCTGCGGCCGATCGGCGGGCGCATCGTGTTGTCCGAGCTACCCCCGGGCGGCCTGGCCTACATGCCGCAGCGCAGCGAGATCGACCATAGCTTTCCGATCTCGGTGTTCGAAGTGGTGGCCATGGGCCTGTGGCACGAGATCGGCGCCTTCGGCGGCCTGTCGCGCAGCCAGCGCGAGCGCGTGCGCGCGGCGCTCGCCGCGGTCGGCATGTCCGGCTTCGAGTCGCGCCCGATCGGCTCGCTGTCGGGCGGCCAGTTGCAGCGCGCGCGCTTCGCCCGGCTGATGCTGCAGGACGCGCCGCTGATCCTGCTCGACGAACCCTTCGCCGCCATCGACAGCCGCACGGTCGACGACCTCGTCGCCCTGATCCTGGGCTGGCACGCCGAAGGCCGCACCATCCTCACCGTGGTCCATGACCTCGAGCAGGTGCGCCGCCATTTCCCCACCGCGCTGCTGCTGTCGCGCGAACCGGTGGCCTTCGGCCCCACGGCCCAGGTGCTGACGCCCGAGTTGCTGGCGCGCGCGCGCCGCCTGTCGGAGGCCTTCGACGAGGATGCACCCGAATGCCACATCGAGGACGTGAGCGCGCTGGCGCCGGTCGCCGGGACTGCGCACAGCCACGGTGACGCGCATGCGCATGGGGTGGCGCACACGCATCACCACGGCGCCCATGCTCACGACCACCGCCACTGACCGCACCCGCCCCGACGCCGCAACCTGCGCCGACCACAGCACGCAACGCCCGGCCCCCGGGGTCTTCGCCCCTCACCCTCTCGCCCCGCCCAGCGCAACGCCCCAGTGACCGAATTCCTCTTCGACCCCCTCATCGCGCCCTTCACCGAGTTCGCCTTCATGCGCCGCGCGCTCGCCGGCTGCCTGGCGCTCGCGCTCGGCGCCACCCCGGTGGGCGTGTTCCTGCTGCTGCGCCGCATGAGCCTGATGGGCGACGCCATGAGCCACGCCATCCTGCCCGGCGCCGCGCTCGGCTACCTCGCCTTCGGCCTGTCGCTGGGGGCGATGACGGTGGGCGGCATCGTCGCCGGCCTGGTGGTGGTGCTGGCGGCGGGCGTGGTCACGCGCGCCTCCATCCTCAAGGAAGACGCCAGCCTGGCCGCCTTCTACCTGTTGTCGCTGGCGGCCGGGGTGATGATCGTGTCGCTGCGCGGCAAGAACCTCGACCTGCTGCACGTGCTGTTCGGCTCGGTGCTGGCGCTCGACGACGCCTCGCTGCTGCTGATCGGCGGGATTGCCAGCGTCACCGTGGTCTGCGTCGCCCTGCTGTTCCGCCCGCTGGTGATGGAATGCTTCGACCCCGCCTTCCTGCGCGGCGTCAGCCGCTGGTCGCCGGTGGCGCACTACGGCTTCCTGACGCTGGTGGTGATCAACCTGGTGAGCGGCTTCCACGCCCTGGGCACGCTGATGGCGGTAGGCATCATGATCCTGCCCTCGGCCGCCGCCCGCCTGTGGGCGAAGGGCCTGCCGATGCTGCTGCTGCTCGCCGTGCTGTTCGCCTTCGGCAGCGGCGCGGCCGGGCTGCTGCTGTCCTTCCATGCCGACGTGCCCGCCGGCCCGGCGATCGTGCTGGTGTGCGGCGTGGTGTATTTCGTTTCGCTGCTCGCCGCGCCCGGCGGATTGCTCGCCGGCCGGCTGCCGGTGCGCCACCACCTCGAATCCTGAACCTGCGCGCACCGCACGCCCACCAGCGCGCACGCCCCGCCTCCCGCAAATATCAGCCCCACCTCGAAGCCAAGAACCGATGATGACCCAGCTCCGCCCTGCCGCCCTTCGTCACGGTCTGCGTGCCCTCGCGACCGCCTGCACCGCCTTGCTCATTGCCAGCCACGCCCACGCCCAGAAGCTGGAAGTGACGACGAGCTTCAGCATCCTCGGCGACCTCGTCAGCCAGGTCGGCGGCGAGCGCGTCAAGGTGCGTGCGCTGATCGGCGCCGACGAGGACGCGCACGCCTTCCAGCCCCGCCCCTCGGACGCGCGCAATGTGGGCGGCGCGGCGCTGGTGGTGGTCAATGGCCTCGGCTTCGATGACTGGATGGTGCGCCTGGCGCGTTCGGGCGGCTACAAGGGCGAGGTGGTGGTGGCGAGCGCAGGCATCGACACGCTGGCGATGAGCAAGGACGATGCGCACGAGCACGGCCATGACCATGGCCACGACGGCGAAAAGGCAAACGACAAGGCCAAGGACAAGGCCGACAGGGCGGTGGACCCGCATGCCTGGCAGGACGTCGGCAACGTGCGCCGCTACGTCGCCAACATCGCCGACGCGCTGACGAAGGCCGACCCGGAGGGCGCCAGCGCCTATCGCGCCAACGCCGAGCGCTACGACGGCGAGCTGAAGGCGCTCGACGCCGAGATCCGTGCCGCCTTCGCCGCCCTGCCCGCCGAACGGCGCAAGGTGGTGAGCTCGCACGACGCCTTCGGCTATTTCGGCCGCGCCTATGGCATCCGCTTCCTGTCACCGGTCGGGGTGTCGAACAACGCCGAGCCCACCGCCCAGGGCGTCGCCCGCCTGATCCGCCAGCTCAAGGCCGAGAAGGTGCCGGCCGTGTTCATCGAGAACGTGGCCGACCCGCGCCTGATCGAGCGCATCCGCAGCGAGAGCGGCGCGCAGATCGGCGGCACGCTGTATTCGGACGCGCTGTCGAAGGCCGACGGCCCGGCGCCGAGCTACGTGCGGATGATGCGCGCCAACCTCGACGCCCTGCGCCAAGCCATGAGCGGCGCCAACTGATGCATCCGCGCAGCGCGGCGCCAAAGACAGGCCGCCATCCGCGCTGCGCTTTCAGCCGAACAGGCTGTGAAGCATCTTCGCGCACAGCAGCATCAAGACCCCGGCGAACACCTTCTTGAGCGTCGCCACCGGCAGGCGATGCGCGAGCTTCGCGCCCAGCGGCGCGAAGAACATGCTCACCCCCGACACCAGCACCAGGGCCGGCAGGTAGATGTAGCCCAGGGTCAGCGGCGGCGTGCCGGGCGCACCCCAGCCATTGACCAGGTAGCCCACCGTGCCGGCGATCGCGATCGGCAGCCCGATCGCCGCCGAGGTGCCGATGGCGTTCTGCATCTTGACGTTGCACCAGGTCATGAACGGCACCGACAGCGAGCCGCCGCCGATCGCCACCAGCGCCGAGATGCCGCCGATGCCCAGGCCCGCCGCGGTCATCCCCACCGCGCCCGGCAAGTCGCGCGCGGGCTTGGGCTTGATGTTGAGCAGCATCTGCACCGACACATAGGCCATGAAGCAGGCGAAGAAGATCGCCAGCGGCACGGTATCGACGCGCGCGGCGATGAAGGTGGCGCCGAAGGTGCCGGCCAGGATGCCCGGCGTGATCCTGCGCACCACATCCCAGCGCACCGCGCCGTGCGCATGATGGGCGCGCAGGCTGGACACCGAAGTCAGCACGATCGCCGCCATCGAGGTCCCGAGCGCCATGTGCACCACCTGATCGTGCGGAAAATCCTGCGCCAGGAAGAAGGTGGTGAGCATCGGCACCATGATGCCGCCACCGCCCACGCCGAGCAGGCCGGCAAAAAAGCCCACCACCACCCCGAGCACGGGGTAGGCGAGCCACCAGATATCGACTTCCATGGGGTTCTCTCTTGTCCTGATCCACACCGCCGGCGCAAGCTTGCCGGTCGGCGAAACCCCGAACTATCAACCACGCCACCCGCCGCCGGCAAGCGTGGCGGCAACGGGCGCGCAGGCGCCCATGCAGGGCGCCCGAGCAATCGAGCCCGAGCAATGGAAGCAACTCGAAGCAACTCGATGCAACTCGATGCAATCTTCCCCGTCCTGCCGGCGCCACCTGCCGAGCGCGATCCCCTATAGTCGACCGGCTCGCCGCCGGGGACATCGGCGTGCGTGCCCACCGCAACCGATCGAGGAAAAAACAATGAAACGAATCCAGCGTCTGCTCGCCGTCGTGCTCAGCGCCAGCATCCTCAACATCAGCGCCATCCACAGCGCCCAGGCTGCGCTCGTCCCCACCGAGGAGGCGGCCCGCCTCGCCACCGTCAGCCAGACCGAGTCGGGGCATGCCCGCCTGACCGCCGCCCTCGCGCGCGACGACGTACGCGCCGAGATGCTGCGCCAGGGCGTCGACCCGACGCTCGCCCAGGAACGCATCGCCGCCCTCACCGACGACGAAGCCACGCGCCTGGCCGACCAGATCGACAGCGCGCCCGCCGGCGGCATCATCGGCGCCATCCTGCTGGTGTTCTTCGTGCTGCTCGTCACCGACATCCTGGGCCTGACCAAGGTCTTCCCCTTCACCCGGTCGGTGCGCTGAAGGCGCATGGCCGTCGGCCTCGACGCAGCGATCGCGCCAGCGGACGGGCATGTCGCCGTCCGCCCGCCGCGATCGCACTCGTCCGTGCTGGCCATGCTCGTGCTGGTGCTGCTGGCGGTGCTGGCGAGCGGCTGCGCCACCCAGACGCCGGCATTGCTCGCGCAGCCGCCGACCGGCCTGCCCAGCCGCGTCGAGCTCGCCGACACGCCCTTCTTCCCCGACGACAGCCACTTCTGCGGGCCGGCGGCGCTCGCCACCGCGCTGTCCGCCGCCGGCCTGCCCACGCAGCCGGACGAGCTCGTCGGCCGCGTCTTCCTGCCCGGCCGCGAAGGCTCGCTGCAGATCGAGATGCTGGCCGGCGCCCGCCGCAGCGGCGCGGTCGCGACCCCGATCCCGGGCACGCTCGAGGCCTTGCTGCGCGAGCTCGCTGCTGGCCACCCCGTGGTCGTGCTGCAGAACCTCGGCCTGTCGTGGGCGCCGTCCTGGCACTACGCGGTGGCCGTGGGCTACGACCTCGACGCCGGCGTGATGCTGCTCCGCTCCGGGCCGATGAAACGCCAGGTGCTCGCGCTGCGCACCTTCGAACACACCTGGAAGCGCGGCGGACACTGGGCCTTCGTCGCCCTGCCCCCCGGCACGCTCGCTGCGACTGCAAGCGAGGCCGATGCCACCGCGGCCCTGGTCGCCTTCGAGCGCTCGGCACCCCCCGCCGCCGCGGCCACGGCCTATCGCGCCGGACTGCAGCGCTGGCCGGGCAGCTACACGCTGCAGATGGGCCTGGGCAACGCGTCCTACGCGGCGGGCGACCTGGCCGGCGCAGAGGCCGCCTTTGCGCATGCCGCCGACACGAAGGACCAGGCGGCGGCACACAACAATCACGCCCGTGTACTGCTGGAACTCGGCCGCCCCGCGGCGGCACGGCAGGCGGCAGAACGCGGACTCGCGGTAGCGGGCCCGCTGCGCACCACCCTGCTCGACACGCTGCAGGCGATCGACGCGGTCATGCCCGCGTCCGCGCGCTGACGCCCGCCCACACGCCCGCTTCCATGGCCGCCGACCCGAAGCGCCCGCCCCGCTGGTCCGACTATGCCAAGGCCGCGCTCGCGGTGATCGCGATCGCCCTGCTCGGTGCGCCGCTGCTCGGCCAGTTCGACCTCGCCAACATCGCGATGCTGTTCCCGCTCGCGGTGCTGTTCGCCGCGATCCGGCTCGGGCGCGGGCCGGCAGTGTTCGCGGCCTTCCTGTCGGTGGCGCTGTTCGACTTCGTCTTCGTGCATCCGCACTTCACCCTGGCGGTGTCCGACCTGCAGTACCTGCTCACCTTCGCGGTGCTGCTGGCGGTGGCGCTGACCACCGCGGAGCTGGCGGCGCGCCTGCGCCGCGAGCGCGACAGCGCCGAGGCGCGCGGCGAGGAGGCGGCGCGGGCCCGGCTGGCGGTGGAATCCGAGCGCCTGCGCAACACGCTGCTCGCCTCGCTGTCGCACGACCTGCGCACGCCGCTGACCGCACTCGCCGGGCTGGCCGAATCGCTCCCGCTCGCCGGCCCGCCGCTGCCCCCCGCCCAGGCCGAACTCGCCGAGGCGATCCGCGCCGAAGCCTTGCGCACGCACGCGCTCGCACGCGACCTGCTCGACCTCGCCCGCCTGCAGTCGGACGCACCGCACCTGACGCTCGACTGGATCGCCGCGGACGAACTCATCGGCAGTGCCGTGCAGTCGCGGGCGCACGCGCTGCGCGCGCACGCCCTCACCCTGGAGGTGCCCGACGACCTGCCCCTGCTGCGCGCCGACGCCGTGCTGATGGAGCGCGTGCTGTGCAACCTGCTCGACAACGCGGCTGCACATACGCCGCCCGGCGGGCGGATCACCGTCGCGGCGCGATGCACGACGGACGGCGCTACGCCCGATGATGCGCCCGCCTGGCTGGAGATCGACGTCTGCGACGAAGGTTGCGGGCTACCGCCGGGCCGGGAGCAGGCGATCTTCGAGCGCTTTGTCCGCGGCGCCGATCCCGGACCCGCCGGCCTTGTCGCAGCCCCTGCCGCCCCCGGTCAGGCACGCACCACCGGCGACGAAGGCACCGGTCTCGGGCTCGCGCTGGTGCGCGCCATCATCGAGGTCCATGGCGGCAGCGTCGCCGCGCACAACCGGCCTTCCCGCGGCGCCTGCTTCACCCTGCGCATGCCGTTTCCGCCGCAGCCCGAACCGCCACCGCCGGAAGCCCCGGCCCTCACCACCAGTCGCAATACATGAAAACGCCCCACCCGCCCGCGCCCATCGTGCTGCTGGTCGAGGACGAAGCCGGCATCCGCCGTTTCGTCCGGACCGCGCTCGAAGCGGAAGGGTGCGCAGTGCACGAGGCCGCCGCGCTCGAACGTGGCCGCATCGAGCTCGCCAACCGCCGCCCGGACCTGCTGGTGCTCGACCTCGGCCTGCCCGACGGCGACGGCCTCGCGCTGCTCGCCGAGCTGCGCCAGTGGAGCGGCATGCCGGTGCGGGTGCTGTCGGCGCGCAGCAACGAGGCCGACAAGGTCGGCGCGCTCGATGCCGGCGCCGATGACTACCTCGCCAAGCCGTTCGGCGTGGCCGAACTCCTCGCCCGCGTGCGCGCCCTGCTGCGGCGTTCGATGCGTCCGCCGCAGGCTGCCTCGCGCATCGTATTCGGCGAGGTCGCAGTCGACCTCGACCAGCGCACGGTCACGCGCGCGGGCCAGCCGGTGCACCTGACCCCGATCGAATACCGCCTGCTCAGCCTGCTGATCGCAGGCGGCGGGCGCATGGTGACCCAGCGCCAGTTGCTCGCCGGCGCCTGGGGGCCGAACCACGTCGAGCATGCGCACTACCTGCGGGTATACATGACGGGCCTGCGACGCAAGCTCGAGCGCGATCCGCGCCTGCCCGCCCATATCCTGACCGAGCCGGGCGTCGGCTACCGCCTGGTGATCGAGGCGCTCAGCGACGCCAGAACGCCGGCGTCAGCACCACCAGCAGGGTGAAGATCTCCAGCCGGCCGAGGATCATCGCGAAGCTCATCACCCAGGTCTGGAAATCACTCAGGCCCTGGTAGTTGCCCGCCGGCCCCAACGCGGCCAGCCCCGGCCCCGCGTTGTTGATGCAGGCGATGACGCCGGAGAACGCGGTGATCAGATCGAGTCCGCTGGCGCTGAGCACCAGCGTCAGGGCGACGATGCTGACCATGTACATGAAGCTGAAGGCGAGCACCGCGTGCAGCACGTTATCCGTCACCGGCTGACGGCCGAGCCGCAGCGGTACCACCGCGCTCGGATGCAGCGCACGCACGATCTCGCGATGCACCTGCTTGTACAGGATGATCGCGCGCATCATCTTGATGCCACCGCCGGTCGACCCCGAGCAGGCGGCAAAGCTGCTCAGGAACAGGATCCAGACCTGCGCGAACATCGGCCACACGGTGTAATCGTAGGTCGCGAGGCCGAGCGAGGTCGCCAGCGACACGGCGTGGAAGGAGACGTGGCGGAACGCGAGCGCACCATCCTGATAGGCACCACTTTCGAGCAGATACACGGTGAGAAAGACCACGGTCACCGCGAGCACGCCGAAGAACCAGCGCAGTTCCGGGTCGAGCGCATAGGGCCGCGGCGTGCGATGCACCAGCGCCAGGTAGTGGGTGGCGTAGTTGATGCCCGACAGCAGCGCGAACACGACGGTGACCGACTCGATCGGCAGGCTGGCGAACGCGCCCAGGCTGGCATCGCGCGTCGAGAAGCCGCCCAGGCCCATGATCGAGAAGGCGTGAATCAACGCCTCCCACGGATCCATGCCGACCTGCCACAGCGCGCCGGCGCAGGCGACGGTGAGCAGCACATACACCAGCCACAGCCCCTTGGCGGTCTCGGCGATGCGCGGGGTCAGGCTCGACTCCTTCATCGGCCCGGGCGTCTCCGCACGGAATATCTGCCGCCCGCCGATGCCCAGCAGCGGCAGCACCGCCACCATCAGCACGATGACGCCCATGCCGCCGATCCAGTGCATGAAGCAGCGCCACAGGTTGATCGACACCGGCAGCGCATCGAGCCCGGTGAGCACCGTGGCGCCGGTGGTGGTGAGGCCGGAGGTGGCTTCGAAGTAGGCGTCGGTGAAGGACAACTCGGGCAGATAGAGCATCAGCGGCAAGGCGCCGAATACCGGCGTGAGCAACCACGTCGCCGCCACCAGCAGAAAACCGTCGGAGACACGAAGGTCGCGCTTCGCGCCGCGCGTGCCCGTCCACATCAGGAGGCCGCTTGCAAAGGTGGCCAGGATGGCGAGGTCGTAGGCTGCGGTCGCGCCATCGTCGAGCGCGAACGACACCGCGAGCGGAAAACCCATGACCAGCCCGAACAGCATCAGCATCATGCCGAGCACACCGAGGACGGGAAAATAGGTTTGCATTGCAACAACCGCGGCGAATGCCCGGGGAGTCCGAAAACGGTGCGGATGCTAGGCCGCTGCGCGTAAAGATGGCGTAAAGACTTTGCAGTGCACCATGCGCAGCGCCGGCACTCCCCGCAGCGGTGTTGCCCGCTGTGGGCGCACACGCAAAGAGGGCGCAGTGATCGCTCACTGCGCCCTCTTGTGTGGCCCCCCGCCTGTGCCGTCTCCGCCGAGCATCCTGAACCTGGGGTTCAGGGGGGTCACGTCCCTTCCGCTTCAGGATCACCCGGCTAGGGGCGTTCACACCAGCGGCATCGATGGTCGGTGACCGAGTCTCTCGACTATTGGTTCAAGGAATCTACGACTTCAACGAACACTGCAGGGGATTGATCGGTCCTGCTCATACTGCAATTACTGCGCTTCAGAAGAGCTTGTCCTGCTGGGCAAGCACCCCATCCAGGCGCGCTTTCATGAGTCCGATTCTACGCTTCATGCCTGGCATGTCAAACCCGTTGCCGCGCTGATACTGGAGGAATTCATGGGCGATGTTGAGCGCAGTCATGACCGCGAGCTTTTCGCCGGAAGAGTTCGTTTTCGTCCCCAGTTCGCGGAACTTGTCGTCAAGAAAAGCGACAGTTGCCAGCAGCTCGTCACGGTTCTCGGGCGTGCACGAAATGCGGTATTCCTTTCCCAGCAGCGTCATGTCGAGGTGTTCGGCGGACATCGCTTCAGGCCTCCGGCAGTTTGTCGAGCAGGCCCTCGAGGCGGTCCGCGGCGAGGCGGACCTTGTCGGCGAGCTTGCGGTTTTCGGCCTCCAGCCGGGCGATGCGACCGCGCAAGGCGCCGTTGTCGGCCCTCAGGCGGTCGTGCTGGCTGATCAGTTGCTCGAGCTGTGCTTCGAGCTGTGCGAGTTCGGTATCCATGGCGTCGATGGTAGTGAGCGGCCGATGACGGGTCAATCGGCCGGGGTCGATCAGCGCTGCACCTGGGTGACGTCGCGCACCGCGCCGGTATCGGCCGAGGTGGTGAGCGCGGCATAGGCCTGCAGCGCGGCCGAGACCAGGCGCTCGCGCTTGACCGGCTTCCACGCCGCAGCGCCCTTCGCCTCCATTGCAGCGCGCCGACGCGCGAGCTCGGCGTCGGCGATCGCCAGATGGATGCGGCGGTTGGGGATGTCGATCTCGATCGTGTCGCCGTCCTCGACCAGCGCGATCGCGCCGCCGCAGGCGGCCTCGGGCGAGGCGTGGCCGATCGACAGCCCGGAGGTGCCGCCGGAGAAGCGCCCGTCGGTGAGCAGCGCACACTGCGCGCCGAGGCCGCGGCTCTTGAGGTAGGAGGTCGGGTACAGCATCTCCTGCATGCCGGGGCCGCCCTTGGGGCCTTCGTAGCGGATCACCACCACGTCGCCGGCCTGCACCTGTTCGCCGAGGATGCCGTCGACCGCGTCTTCCTGGCTCTCATAGACGCGCGCCTTGCCGGTGAATTTCCAGATCGATTCGTCGACACCGGCCGTCTTCACGATGCAGCCCTTCTCGGCGATGTTGCCGTAG